>SXGR01577862.1_pt1 | contig 11151 bp, 10 predicted proteins | sample 3174711 | NCBI WGS metagenome assembly SXGR01 (sample SAMN11356860, study PRJNA531348) | freshwater metagenome | isolation source: freshwater sample F1-60 | place: China: Fuxian Lake, Yuxi | collected 2017-12-25
CCTTCCTGATCAGCTATCTCAGCGACTTCTTCACGCTGAACCCTGGCGACGTGATCGCGACGGGGACGCCCGCCGGCGTCGGCGGCGGCGTCAAGCCGAACCCGGTGTTCCTCAAGCCCGGCGACGTCGTCACGCTCGGTCTCGGCGGCCGCGGCACGCAGGTGCAGGAGTTCACGGCGTTCAAGGCGTGAGCGAGCCGCTCACCGCGGCCGTCATCGGCCTTGGCAAGGCCGGTTCGCGTTTCGACGAGGAGCCGGGACGGCTGGCGCCGTGGAGCCATACCGGCGCTTATCTCGCGCTGGCCGATCGCTTCCGCATCATCGGCGCCGCCGATCCCGATGCCGGCAACGCCGATCGCTATCGCCAGCGCTGCCGCGGCGTCCCGATCTATCCGGACGCCGCGGCGATGCTGAAGGACCTTCGGCCGGACGTGGTCAGCATCTGCACGCCGGCGGGACACCATCGCGCCGATCTCGGGACCGTGCTGGCGTGCCCTTCGGTCAAGGCGGTGTGGTGCGAGAAGCCGCTGGCGACCTCCTTCGCCGATGCCGAGGCGATGGTGGCCGCGGCTGCCGCCCGCGGCACGCCGATGGTCGTCACGTACAACCGCCGCTGGCTGCCCTTGTGGCGGCGGGTCAAGGAGCTGATCGAGGTCGGCGCTATCGGCGATCTCGTCTGTCTTCGCGTCGCGGCGCCCAGCCGGCTGCATTCGATCGGCAGCCACGCGCTCGACCTGATGCGCTTCCTCGCCGGCGATCCGAGCAAGACCGTGGCGATGGCCCTGCCGCAGCTGGTCGAGACCGGCGAGCCAGCGGCGGCCGCGCTGTTCGACTTTCCGTCGGGCGCCTATGGCATCCTTCAGGTGACGGGCTTCCGCGCCCAGCTGGTCATCGAGGCGGAGGCGATGGGCCGCAAGGGCCGCATTAGCGTCCGCGAAGACTCGAGCCGGCTCACGATCGAGCGCTTCGGCAAGCACCCGGAATACGAGGGCTACCAGCAGCTCTCCGCTGCCGGCGAGGGCCGGTATGCCTCGATGGCCCAGGTCTCGGTCTTCGTCGAGGCAGCAGCCGAACTGGCGACCCTCGCCCGCGATCCCAAGGCGCTCTGCACCTCCGACGGCGCCAGCGCGCTCGAGACCCAGCGGCTGATCGAGAGCGTGATCGCCAGCGCCGGCTATGCCTGAGCCGGAAGTCCCGGTCTCGGTCTCGGAACAACGCGCGGTCTGGACCGATCAGGCGGCGGCCTGGGATCGCTGGGCCGACCGCACCGAGAAGATGGCCGAGCGCTTCAACCAGCCGCTGGCCGAGGCAGCCGGCGCCAGGCCCGGCGACCGCGTGCTCGATCTCGCCTCCGGCGTCGGCGAGCCGGGGCTCACGCTCCACAAAGCGATCCAGCCTGGCGGCCGGCTGATCCTGAGCGACCTCGCCCCGGCGATGCTGGCCGGCGCCGCGCGGCGCTTTCGCGGCCGCGGCCTCGATGCCGGCTTCGTCGTCCAGGACGCTGAGCGCCTCGCGATCGCCGACCGCTGCGTCGACGTGGTCAGCTGCCGCTTCGGCATCATGTTTTTTCCCGAGCCGCGCGTGGCGCTCGCCGAAGCCTTCCGCGTGCTGGTTCCGGGCGGCCGTGCCGCCTTCCTGGTCTGGGCCACGCCCGCCGACAACCCGATGTTCCAGGTGACCAAGGAGGCCATCGACGCGGTGCTCGGCCCCGGACCGCGCCCGTTCGATCCGTTCCGCCATGCCGAGCCGCGGGTGCTGGCGCCGGCCTTCGATGCCGCCGGCTTCGCCCGCTATGCGGAACAGGATCTGACCTTCGAGCGCGAGGTGAAGGCTGGCGAGCCGTTCTGGCGGGCGCCGCTTGAGATGACCGGCGGCGCCCGTGTCGCCGGCCTGGACGAGGCCGCCCGAGACCGCCTCGATGCCGAGGTTGTTCAAAGGCTTGAGCCCTTTCGGCACGGCGACGTCTACCGGCTCGGCTCGCGCATCCGGATCGTCACTGCAGCCAAGCCGGCTTGATCGCGCCGCGGCGTTCCAGTATATATCCATTCGATATATGATCTCTCGATATATATCGGATCGGAAAACTCATGGACGTTCGCACTTTCTGTCTAGGCGTGCTCAGCCTCGGCGACTCGACCGGATACGAGATCAAGAAGCAGGCCGAGGACGGGCCGTTCAGCCACTTCTATAAGGCCGGCTTCGGCTCGATCTACCCGGCGCTGGCGAGGCTGGCGGCCGACGGGCTGATCATCGGGCGCGACGAGGCCCAAGCCGGCAAGCCGGACAAGCGGATCTACGAGCTGACCCCTCGGGGCAGCGCCGCGCTGGCCGACGCGCTGACCGACCATGCGACCGGCATCGCCGTCGAGGACGATATCCGCTCCGAATTCCTCTTCATGATGTTCTTCGCCCATCTGATGCCGGCGCATCGGGTCGCCCGCCAGATCGATGCCCATATCGCGCTCTACCGCGAGTGCCTGGATCACATCGAGGCGAAGGCCAAGGATCCGAGCTCCGCGCATCATCTGCCCGGCCAGACCTTCGTCCGCGGCGTCGGCCTCGCCGTCTACCGCGCCTTCCATGACTACCTTCGCGACAATCGCGACGCGTTCCTGGCCGAGCTGAATGCCGGCCGGCAGAACGCGGCCGAGTAAAGGATACAAGTCCCCATGCGCATCTCCCCCTGGTGGTTCTCGCTTGCCGTCGTCGCCGGCGTGTCCGGCTGGATGGCGTCGGGCATCTTCGGCGATCACGGGGCCGGCGCTGCCGGCGCCGCCCCTGCGCCTGCGGCCGCGCCGCTGACCAAGGTCCGCGTGATCGAGCTTCAGGCCGAGGCCAAGCCGATCGAGATCGTCGTGCAGGGCCGCACCGCCGCCTCGCGCAAGGTCGAGATCAAGGCCGAGACCATGGGCAAGGTGATCGAGATCGGCGCCGACCGCGGCGCGCGCGTGAAGAAGGGTCAGCTCATCGCCAAGCTCGCGACCGATGACCGCCAGGCACGCCTTGAAGAGGCGCAGGCCCTGGTACGCCAGCGCACCCTCGACCTCGACGCCGGCAAGCAGCTCGCCGACAAGGGATTCCGGCCCGAGCTCAAGAACGCCGAGTCGCGGTCGGCACTGGAATCGGCGAAGGCGATGCTTGCCCGCATCGAGCTCGATATCCAGCGCACCCAGATTCGCGCGCCCTTCGATGGCGTCCTCGACCAGAGGGCGGTGGAGATCGGCGACTACGTCCGCGACAGTGTCGTGATCGCGACCGTGGTCGATCTCGCGCCCGCGGTGGTGATGGCGCAGATCTCCGAGCGCGAGGTCGGCCAGATCCGCGTCGGACAGATCGGATCAGCCAGGCTCGTCACCGGCGGTTCGGTCGAAGGCGTGGTCCGCTACATCGGCGCCGTCGGCGACGCCGCGACCCGCACCTTCAAGGTCGAGCTCGAGGTGCCGAATCCCGATGCGCGCATCGTCGAGGGCGTGACCGCCGAGCTTCGACTGCCGGTGGCCCAGACCTCGGCGCACCCGCTGCCGCCGTCGGTGCTGACGCTCGACGATCTCGGCCGCATCGGCGTCAAGCTGGTGGCCGAGGGCGACAGGGTCACCTTCGTCCCGGCCCAGGTGATCGCCGGCGATTCCGAGCGCGTCTGGCTCGGCGGTCTGCCGAAGACCGCGCGGGTGATCGCGGTTGGCCAGGAATTCGTCAAGGACGGTGAGCGGGTCGCCCCACAGCCGTTCCTGAGCGGGAGCAAGTCGTGAACCGCCTGATCGAGCTCGCGCTCATCAACAAGCGGACGACGCTGGCGGCACTCGTCCTGATCCTCATCGTCGGGCTGATCACCTTCCGGGACATCCCGAAGGAGAGCGACCCCGACGTGAAGATCCCGATCATCTACGTCGCGCTGACGCTCGACGGCATCTCGCCCGAGGACGCCGAGCGCCTGCTCGTGCGCCCGTTCGAGACCCAGCTCCGCTCGATCGAGGGCATCAAGGAGATGCGGTCCAGCGCCTATGAGGGAGGCGCCAACGTCGTCATGGAGTTCGAGGCCGGGTTCAACTCCACCAAGGCGATGGCCGACGTCCGCCGCAAGACCGACCTCGCCAAGCCCGACCTGCCGCCGACGGCCAAGGAGCCGATCATCAACGAGGTCGCGATCAGCGAATTCCCGGTGCTGGTGGTGACGCTGTCCGGATCGGCGCCCGAGCGCACGCTGATTAAGCTCGCCCGCGACCTCAAGGAGCGGATCGAGGCGAACCCGGCCGTGCTGCGCGCCGAGGTCGCCGGCAACCGCGACGAGACTGTCGAGGTCGTCATCGATCCGATGCGGATGGAGAGCTACGGCCTCGATGCCGTGCAGATCATCTCGGCGCTCACCCGCTCGAACCGGCTGGTGCCGGCGGGATCGCTCGATGTCGGCCATGGCCGCTTCGCGATCAAGGTGCCGGGCGTGTTCGAGAACCTGCCCGACATCCTGAACATGCCGGTCAAGGTCAAGGGCGACGCGGTCGTTCGCATCGCCGACCTCGCCGAGGTGCGCCGGGGCTTCAAGGACCGGGAATCCATTGCCCGCATGAACGGCCAGCCGGCGGTCGCGATCGAGGTGTCGAAGCGCGTCGGCCAGAACATCATCCACACCATCGCGGGGGTGAAAGAGATCGTCGAGGCCGAGCGCAAGCGCTGGCCCGAAGCCGTGACCGTCACCTACTCGAACGATCAGTCGACGAACATCAAGGTGATGCTGGCCGACCTCACCAATGTTGCCGTTTCCGGCGTCATCCTGGTGATGGTCGTGGTCGTCGGCGTGCTCGGCATCCGCTCGGGCCTCCTGGTCGGCGTCGCGATCCCGGGCTCGTTCCTGCTCGGCATCCTGGTGCTGGCGGCGCTGGGATACACGGTCAACGTCGTGGTGCTGTTCGGTCTGATCCTCGCCGTCGGCATGCTGGTCGACGACGCCATCGTGCTCAACGAATACGCCGACAAGCTGATGGCCGAGGGCTATGCCCGCGAGGAGGCCTATCTCGCTGCGGCCAAGCGCATGGCACCGCCGATCATCGGCTCGACGCTCACCAAGATCGTCGTCTTCATGCCGCTCCTGTTCTGGCCGGGCGTGGTCGGGCAGTTCATGAAGTATCTCCCGGTGACGGTGATCGCGCTGCTCGCGGCGTCCCTGGTGATGGCGCTGCTGTTCATCCCGGCGCTGGCCTCGGTGGTCGGCCGCCGCACCGCCGCCGCCGGCGGCGGGCATCACCACGACATCGACACTCACTTCAAGGTCGAGGATCTGAAGGGCACGACCGGCTTCTACGTCCGCGTCCTCTCCAAGGCGCTCGACCACCCAGGCAAGGTGCTGCTGCTGGCGATCGCGCTCCTGGTCGGCGTGCAGATGCTCTACGCGGCGAAAGGCCGGGGCGTCGAGTTCTTCCCCAAGATCGAGGCCGAGCGTTCGCGCGTGCTGGTGCATGCCCGCGGCAATCTCTCGATCAAGGAAAAGCTGGCGCTGGCGATCGAGGTCGAGGACCGCATCCTGCCGATCGGCGAGTTCCGCTCGGTCTATACTCAGGTCGGAGCCCGCGGCCAGGGCGGCCAGGAGATCGCCGAGGACGTGGTCGCCGTGATCACGCTCGAGTACAAGGACTGGGGTACGCGGCGCTCGGCGAAGGAGATCACCGACGAGGTGGTCAAGCGGACCGCCGATCTCGCCGGCATCTGGGTCGAGCCCGCCGACGAGCGGAAGGGGCCTGCCGCAGGCAAGCCGATCCAGATCGAGTTCTCGTCACGCGAGCCGGAGCTGCTGCCGGCCGAGGTCGCCAAGGTGAAGGCTCACCTCGAGACGATGACCGGCCTCGCCAATATCGAGGACTCGCGCCCGGTGCCCGGTATCGAGTGGCGGGTCGCAGTCGACCGTGCCCAGGCCTCCAAGTTCGGCGTCGATACCAGCCTGGTCGGCAGCTACATCCAGCTGGTGACGCGCGGCCTCAAGCTCACCGACTACCGCCCGAACGACGCCGACAAGCAGGTCGACATCATCGTCCGCTATCCCGAGAGCGACCGGTCGGTCGGCCAGCTCGACGACATCCGCATCCAGACCGAAGCCGGCCTGGTGCCGATGGGCAACTTCGTCTCGCGCACGGCGGCGCCGCTGACCACCAAGGTCAACCGCATCGACGGGCGGCGCGTGATGCACGTGAAGTCCGACATCGTCCCGGGCGTGCTCGCCGACGACAAGGTCCGCGAGATCCGTGCCTGGATTGACTCGGCCAGGATCAACCCCGCCGTCACCGTCCGCTTCAAGGGCGAAGACAAGGAGCAGAAGGCGGCGGCCTCGTTCCTGTCCCGCGCGTTCCTGGCGGCGCTGTTCCTGATCGCCGTCATCCTGCTCGCGCAGTTCAACAGCTTCTACTCGACGCTGCTGATCCTCTCGGCGGTGATCATGTCGACGATCGGCGTGTTCCTAGGCCTGCTCGCCACTGGACAGGCCTTCGGCATCGTCATGGGCGGCATCGGTGTGATCGCGCTCGCCGGCATCCTCGGCAACCACAACATCATCCAGATCGACACCTACGACCGCCTGAAGGAGAAGGTGCCGACGGTCAGGGAGGCGCTGATCCGCACCGGCGCGCAGCGTCTCCGCCCGGTCGTGCTGACGGCGATGACCGCGGTGCTCGGCCTCTTGCCGCTGATGTTCCAGCTCAACATCGACATCCCGGCGCGTCACGTCTCGATCGGCGCGCCGTCGACGCAATGGTGGACCCAGATCGCGACCGCGATCGTCTTCGGCCTCACCTTCGCGACCGTGCTGACGCTGATCGTCACGCCGGCGGCGCTGATGTGGAAGGCCAATCTCGGTGCCTGGATGCGGCGCCTGCGCGGCAGGGGCGCGGCCATCGCCGTTCCGGTCGAGGCGCCGAAGCTGAAGGCGGCGGAATAGCCGCATTCAGCGTCCGCCGAAGGCGACGCGGGCGGCCAGCACGCGGCTCGCCGTCGTGATCCAGCACAGCGTGCCGAAGATCCAGGCGAGCACCGGGAACGCGCGCGGGAAGATGCACATCAGCGCGAAGCAGAGGATGGTCTCGAACCCCTCGGTCAGGCCGCCCAGGTAGTAGAAGGCCTTCCGTCCGCGGATCCCGGTCGAGATCCCGTGCTTGGCGGCGAGCGTGGCATAGGCGAGGAACGAGGCGCCGGTGCCCACGAAGCTGACGACGAGGAAGAGCGCGGGCAGCGCGTTCAGGGGATCGGCGAGCGCGAAGCCCAGCGGTACCGCGGCGTAGAAGACGAAGTCGCAGACGATGTCGAGGAAGCCGCCGAAATCGGTCGGCGCCGAGGCGCGGGCGACGGCGCCGTCGATCCCGTCGAGGAGGCGGCTCAGGAGGATGAGCGCGAGCGCGATCCCGCAGGCACCGGACGCAAGCGCCGGCACGGCGCCGAGCCCGATCGCAAATCCCAGCAGCGTGACGTGATCGGCACGGATCCCCCTCATCGCCAGCGGGCGCCCCAGCCGGTCGAGCAGCGGGTCTATCCATGGCCGGAGACGGGCGTCCAGCATGCGATCACACCGCCGGCGGCGTCTCCTCCGGCGGCACGACGCCGGCGATCCGCTGCGCTTCCAGCGTCAGGCGACGGAAGGAGCGGAAGCTGAACGGAAACAGGGCGAGGTAGACGACGCCGAGACCGGTCATCGTCAGCCAGGGCGCGCTGAACAGGGCGGCGGTGAACAGCCCGGCGCCGACCAGCGTCGGCAGCACCCAGGCATGCGGCACCTTCACCTTCTTGAAGGAGAATGTGGGGAACTTGCTGACCATCAGAAGGCCGATCACCACCATCCAGACGCTGGTGAGCACGGCTCCCCGGAACGGACCGTCCGGCCACTCGAAGGCGATCATCATGGGCAGCAGCGAGAGCGCACCGCCGGCCGGCGCCGGTACGCCGACGAAGTAGTTGTAGGCGAAAGCCGGCTTGTCCGGATCCTCGAGCGCGGTGTTGAAGCGCGCGAGGCGGAGCGCGGCGCAGACGGCGAGGAACAGAGAGCAGGCCCAGCCGACGCCGCCGAGACCGTGCGACGACCAGGTGTAGATGACCACCGCCGGTGCCGCGCCGAAGCTGAGGAAGTCGGCGAGGGAGTCGAGCTCGGCGCCGAACTTGCTGCCGCCGCCGAGCAGGCGCGCGACCCGGCCGTCGAGCCCGTCGAGCACGCCTGCGACCATGATCGCAGCGACCGCGGCCTGCCATTGCTCGAGCAGCGCGAAACGGACGGCGGTCAGGCCCGAGCAGAGCGCCAGGACCGTCAGGAGGTTCGGCAGCAGATGGTTGAGCGACAGGCCCTTGAGGCGAGGGGAAGCGCGGCGGCGAAGCATCACCGCTCCTCGCCCCGACGGGGACCTTCGGTGGAGGCAAGGTCGGCCATCACCGTCTCGCCGCCGATCATGCGCTGGCCGACCGCGACCAGCGGCGCCACGCCCTTGGGCAGGAACAGGTCGGTGCGGCTGCCGAAGCGGATCAATCCGAAGCGCTCGCCGGTCCTCAAATGCTGTCCCTCGCGCGCGTGGCAGACGATGCGGCGCGCGATCAGGCCGGCGATCTGGACGACGCCGATCTGCCGTCCGTCGGCGAGCTTGAGGGTGAGGCCGTTGCGCTCGTTGTCGGTGCTGGCCTTGTCGAGCGAAGCGTTCAGGAACTTGCCGGCGTTGTAGACGACGCGCTCGACCGACCCGGCGACCGGGCTGCGGTTGACGTGGACGTCGAAGACGTTGAGGAAGACGCTGATGCGGGTCAGCGGTTCTGTGCCGAGGCCGAGCTCGGCCGGCGGCACTGCTTCGGTCACCAGGCTGACGATGCCGTCCGCCGGGCTGACGACCAGGCCTTCGCGGGTCGGCACGGTTCGCGGCGGATCGCGGAAGAAATAGGCGACCCATCCGGCCAGCGCGATCCCGATGGCGCCGGTCCAGGGCCCGAGCCAGATCAGGACGAGCGCGATCGCGACGCCCCCGGCGACGAACGGGCGCCCCTCGCGGGCGATCGGTACGAGCACGGACGAGAGCACTGGAAGAAACCTCCGCTGGAGGCGGGTTTTCGCCTTCCGACCCGTGGTTTAGCCGTGGCGGTAAGGTTTTGGAACCGAAATCGGTTCCTAATTCGTCCGGGTCGGCACCTGGAATACCTGGCCGGGATAGATCAGGTCGGGGTCGCGGATCTGCTCGGCGTTCGCCGTGTAGATCAGCGTGTAGAGGACGCCGCCGCCATAGGCCTGGCGGGCGATGCGCCAGAGGCTGTGGCCCGGCTGGACCACGATCTTGCCGCCGGCCAGGACCTCGGGCGTCACCGCGGCGCGCTGGAACGGCAGCTCGACGCGCGCGACCACGCGGCCGCCCGCGCCCAGGAGATCGGCTCTCAGCGTGTAGTTGCCGACCGCGACGTCATCCTTCGGCGACAGCTTCCACTGGCCGGATCCGCTCGGCGTCTCGCCGATAATCCGGTTGTCGAGATAGACGCGGACGTCGCCTTCGGGCTGGGCTTTGCCGGAGAGGATCACGCGGCCGGCTTTGTCGTAGTCGACGACGTCGAGGGTGATCTGCCCCTGCGGCTGGATCGGCGGCGCCGCCGCGATCGGACGCGGCGGCGGCGGGGCGGCGGATGGCGTGGCCGGGGGGGCCTGCAGCACGGTCGAGGAACCGGACGTGCCGGCGCTCGGCACCGAGAGCGCAAGGCTCTGGGCCGGCTGCGTCGCGGCCTGCCCGGCGACGTCGCGCTGGCGCTCCGGCACCACCAGGACGACCTCGCGCTCGGAAGGCACGACCGGACCGTCGCCCACCTTCGCACCGAGCGTCAGCGTGCGCCCGCCCGATGCCAGCGGCGCCGAAGGCAGCAGCACCCATTCGCCGCGGCTGTCGGCCGTCACAGATCCGAGTTCCTTGTCGCCGTCCTTGACGGTGACGCGGGCACCGGGCGAGGCGCGTCCGGCGATCACCGCATTGCCGTCGGGGGCGACGCGGACAACGTCGAAGGACGGCGGTGTCGGTGCCGGTGGAGGCGGCTGCGCCGGCGTGACGGTCGCTGCGGGAGGCGGGCTCGGCGGCGGCAGCGGCGGAGGTGCCGGTGTGCTCGACGGGGCGTTCAGCGGCGGTGCCGGCGTTGCGGCCGTTTGCTGCTGGGCCGGCGGCATATTGGAGCGTCCGCCGAGGCCGAGCCAGTAAAGGCCGCCCCCGACCAGCACGCCCAGCACCACGACGGTCGCCACCGCTACGACCAGAAGGCGCTGCATCGCCTCTCCACCCCTGGAACGATCAAATGCTTGTGAAGTCTATCCCGCCCGGCCTGCGTTGCCTAGGACAGGACGCTCGGGGCATGATCCCCCGGCTGCGGATCGGGCGGGGGCGCGAACGCGGCGGCCGACAACACACCACCACCGGAGGAACGACTATGAAGATTCGGACGCTGACCCTGGCCCTGGTCGCCATCGCAGGGCTTGGGCTCGTGCCCCAGGCGCAAGCTCAATCGCCGATGCAGGTGCATGAGCAGCGCGTCGTCGCGATGAAGGAGCTCGGCGCCAACATGGGCCGCATCAACCAGGCGCAGAAGGAAGCCTCGCAGCATGCGCAGGTCGTCGCTGCCGCGACCGTGATCAACAACCACGCCAAGGCGATGCCGGCCTGGTTCCCGGCCGGCACCGACTTGGCCGCGGTCCCGAACGGCGGCAAGAACCATGCGAAGGTCGAGATCTGGCAGGCGAAGGCCGATTTCGATGCGGCCGCCAAGGGGCTCGAGACCGTCAGTGCCGACATGATCCGGATTGCCGCCGGTACCGACAACAACGCGGTGCAGGAGCAGTTCAAGAAGTTCGGCCCGGCCTGCGGCGCCTGCCATTCGAAGTACCGCTCGCCGTTGCAGTGATCTGACGGCCAAGGAGCAGTCCGCTCCCGAGCCGCTGTTGCCACGCGCCCCCGCTTTCGACGATGGTCGGAGGCGGGGGCGTCGTCATTTCGGGGAGACGTCTTGATGCCGGATCGCATGCTGCGGCTTGCCGCGATTCTCCTCGCGGCGCTCGTCGCAGGACCGCTCGCCGCCCAGGACCTGGTCAAGAAGGGCGAGTACGTCTTCCACGCCGCGGGCTGCAGGGGCTGTCACACCGACGTCGCGACCAAGGGGCCGCTCCTTGCCGGCGGCCGCG
>SXGR01448496.1_pt1 | contig 11150 bp, 10 predicted proteins | sample 3174711 | NCBI WGS metagenome assembly SXGR01 (sample SAMN11356860, study PRJNA531348) | freshwater metagenome | isolation source: freshwater sample F1-60 | place: China: Fuxian Lake, Yuxi | collected 2017-12-25
CGACAGGTCGCGGCTCAGGAAGCGGGCTGGCTCGCTCAGCCAGTCTGGCCCGCTTGAGGCTTCGGCCGGATTCGGCTCAGTCGATCCTGCCGCCCCGACCCCTGAGCCGCCCCCGGGCTGTGCCGACGGTGTCAATGATTCACCCGCGATCGGCTCGGCGGCTATCGAAAAGACCGTGCGACTCGGGCGCGTGTGGCGTGGGGCGCGCCGATTCATCGGACGGCTCCAGCCGAACAGACGAACCGAGCCGCGCAACCGGGCGCTTCAGTCACCAGAACACTCTGAACCGCCACCGCGGATCCCAATCGACCTTGCAGCGCACGAGCGATTGACTCAGCGACAGCCTCGGCCGAGGGGTTCCGCCCGACAAACTCAGCCGCCTCATTGAGGTCCGCGCCCTGCCAGGGAGCCAGCACTGCCGCCAACTCACTCTGCAGTCGGTGGAAGTCGACTACCAGCCCGTCAGGGTCGAGGGCGCGCGTCCCCACCACCACCCGCACCGTCCATTCATGCACATGCGACTCCTCGGGCCGCCCGGCAATGGTGACGGCATGAGCAGCGCGAAACGCCGTCACGATTTGCGCCTCGTACATGAGATTCTGAGTATAGGCCGCGCCCCGGAATGTTCCGGCGCGCCTGTACCTTGCGGCGCGTGACCGTGGCCCCACTGATGCTCTCCGTTTCTGGTTTGCGCGGGATTGTTGGCGCGTCGATGACGCCGCAGACCGCGCGCCGCTTCGCGCGCGCCGTGGCCACGGACCTGCGTGTTCGCCAACATCCCGGCCGCACTGTGGTGATCGGGCGTGATGGCCGTGGTTCGGGGGGGGAACTGGCCCAGGGAGCAATCGCCGAACTCCAGGAGTGTGGCCTCGACACGATGGATCTGGGAATCGTCGCCACACCGACCGTGAGCTGGATGGTGCGGGCGCAGCGCGCCGCCGCCGGCTTGGTGATCACTGCCAGTCACAATCCGATTGAATGGAACGGGCTCAAGGTCATTGACAGCACTGGCGCGGCACCGGGGGCAGAAGCTGCCGGGCGAATCAGCAACTGGTTCAATCATGAGAATCGGGACCTCACCTTGGGAGTGCCGGCGGGACAGTCGTTGAACGGCCCTGATGCCGACGCCCTCCACGCCGCGGCGGTCGCCGCGCAGATCGATTGCGCCGCGGTCCGGCGGCTGATGCCGAGGGTGATTCTCGACTCAATCAACGGCGGCGGCGCCCGCTCAGGTCGGCTGTTGCTTGAAAAACTCGGAGCAACGGTGGCCCAGGTCAACGGCGAACACACCGGCTCGTTCGCCCACACCCCGGAACCACTCGAGGCGAACCTGACTGCCTTGGCGGAGAGCGCCCGGAACACCCGCGGACTCACCGCCGGCTTCGCTCAGGACCCCGACGCCGATCGGTTGGCGGTTCTGGACGAGCACGGCCGCTACATCGGTGAGGAGTGCACCCTAGCCCTCTGCGCCATGCGCCTGCTGCAGCGTCGCGGCGGCGGCGCACTGGCGACAAACCTCTCGACCAGTCGGCGCATCGATGACATTGCCAGACGGTTCCCCGGCAGTTGCGTCTCCCGCAGCGCGGTCGGCGAGGCGAATGTGGTCGAAGCGATGCGCGCTGGCAGCGCGATTCTCGGCGGCGAGGGAAATGGCGGCGTGATCTGGCCGGAAATCTGCTGGGTCCGCGACTCACTGAGCGCGATGGCGCTGATTCTTGAACTTCTGGCCACCGAGGGTCGACCCCTCTCAGCGATTGTCGCTGACCTGCCGAGTTACGCCATGGTGAAGCGCAAGATCAGTTGGGCGCAGTTGGGTGGCGAAGAGCAGATTCAACCAGCGCTCACCCGAGTCGCCGCCGCCTTCCCCGGCGCGCGCGTCGACCGCACCGACGGCCTTCGCGTCGACCTGCCCGAGGGCTGGATTCACCTGCGCGCCTCCAACACTGAACCGATCTTTCGCATCATCGCCGAGGCGGCAACGCCGGCTGCCGCCAACGAACTTTGCGACCGCTGCGAGAGAGTGATCGGACTGGCGAGCTAGTCCGCCCCCGAAGCATTCTGGGCCCCCTGCCAAGCCCCGCGCGCCCGCTTCGGCTCGGGCCGCCAGCCGCCGCGCACCTGGACGCAATCGGGGAACAGCCGCGCCAGTTGACCGACGAGCGCCCGGTCCGGCACTACCCGAATGCCATGGGGCACAAGTACCAACAGCTCCGAGCCGCGATCGATGCTGATCTGCACCTCCACCGGTCGGCCAGCCAGGGCGGCAGCGCTGCCAGCCGCCTGCCGCAACACTCCCATGGCCATCTGCATCCGCGGCAACAGCGGATCGGCATTCGCGCCCTCCTCCCCCGCTGGCTCGCGAAGGTGAATCTCCAGTGCCAGCGCCAGATGCGCTGAGGCGTCCTCAAGCGGGATGATCTTCTCGACGCGGATCCCCGGCTCGGCCTGCGATCGCTCCACCGCGCCTACAGCCGCCACCACCCTGCCGACTGTCAGCAATTGACCGTGCCGAGCGAACATGTCTGGGAACACCACGCACTCGACCGTACCGTGACTGTCCTCCAGCGTGGCCACCGCCATGCGTCGCCCGGGGTCGCGGCCACGCTGCGAAACCAGTTGGCGCACCCGCGAGACAAGTCCAGCCATGATCACCGGCGCGTCAGCGCTCAACTCCCGCAGTGAAAGGGAGTCGGCCGAGCAGAAGTGCTGTATCTCATCCCGGAACTCATCCAGCGGATGCCCGGACCAGGAGAAGCCCAGCGCCTCCTTCTCGAAGGCCAGCGATTCGAGGCGCCCCCACGGGGCGACCGACCGCAGGGCCACCGCCGTTGGCACCGCCGCCATGAGGGCGGTCTCGCCGCCGAACATCTGCAGCTGCCCGTCGCGCCGATCGGCCGCGATGGCCCGACCGACGCGAATAGCGTCATCAATCGTTGCGCACAGCGACGAGCGGGCCTCCAGAGAGTGCAGCGAGTCGAACGCGCCACCCCTGACCAGCGCCTCGATGGTGGCGCGGTTCACCGCCCCAGGATCGACTCGCTCACAGAACTCGGGCAGGCTGCAGAATGGCCCGCGGGCCGCGCGCTCTTCCAGGATCGCCCGGATGGCGCCATCGCCAGCGCCCTTGATGGCCGCTAGGCCGAAGCGCAGGTGCCCGTGGACTGCGTCGCGCGGTTCATTCGGCTCGAAGGCCACGGCGAACTCGACCTGTGACTCATTCACATCGGGGGGTCGAACTTCCACGCCCAGATGCGGGCGCTGTGGCGTCGAGTCGGGGAAGACCACCCGCCGACACTCCTCCAGGTAAATCGACCAGGCCTCCTGCTTGCTCGCCTGACTCTCGAAGGTGAGCACCGCCGCCATGTACTGCACCGGGAAAAATGTCTTTAGGTAGGCGGTCTGGTAGGCGACGATCGCATAGCCAGTGGAGTGACTCTTGTTGAACCCGTAGCCAGCAAACTTGAGAATGTTCTCGAAGAGGTCGCGCGCCACTGACTCGCGCACTCCGCGCTCAGCCGCGCCGCGCAGGAAGTCGGTGCGCGTGGCGTTGATCACATCGACCTTCTTCTTGGAGATGGCCTTGATCACCGAGTAGGCCGCGCGCAGCGGAATGCCGCCGAGGTGGTGCAGCACCTGCATCACCTGCTCCTGATAGACCATGATTCCGTAGGTTTCGGCGGTGTAGCGCTCCACCACCTCATGCGGGTAGGCGATGGCCCGCCGCCCGTGCTTGCACTCCACGAAATCATCAATGAGGTCCATCGGTCCGGGGCGGAACAGGGCATTGGCCGCGATCAGGTCTTCCAGCCGATCCGGTTGCATCTGGGCCAGAAGGCGCCGCATGCCCGGCGACTCAAACTGAAAGATGCCGCCGGTGTCGCCGCGCCGGAATACTGCCAGCACCTGCGGGTCGTCGTAGCGGATCCGATCCAGATCGAGCGGGTGAGCGGTTCCTTCCCGCCGGGCACCAGCTGAGGGGTCCCAGTCGGCATCCCGGTTCACGGCGTGATAGATCTCCGTCGGCCCCATCGAGTCGGGAATGAGCCGCCGACACCGCTCCAGTGTCGACAGGGTCCGCAGTCCAAGAAAATCCATCTTCAGTAGGCCAGCCCGCTCGCAGGTTGGCCCGTCCCACTGGGTCACCGGATCGGAGGCCTCGCGGACCCGACAGAGGGGCACGATGTTGTCCAGCGGCTGGGTGGCGATGACCACACCGGCGGCGTGAACGCTGGCATGCCGAGCGTGATCCTCCAGCGCCCGGGCCGTCTCCACCACCCGGGCCACCAGGGCATCCTCTGCGCAGGCCTCCTGCAGGGCCGGTGCCTTCTGAAGCGCTTCGTCAATGGTGATGTGCAGTTCCGCCGGGACCAGATTGGAGAGGCGCTGGCCGTCGGCCGGTGACATGCCCATGGCCCGAGCCACATCCTTGATGGCCGCCTTGGCCTTCAAGCGGCCGAAGGTGATGATCTGGGCGACATGTCCGTACTTCTCACGGACATGATCAATCACCCGCCCGCGCCCGTCCTGACACATGTCGATGTCGATGTCGGGATACTCGCTGCGATCCGGGTCGGTGAATCGCTCGAACAGCAACCCGTATCGCTCCGGGCAGGCGTTGGATAGACCCAGCACATAGCCGACCATCGTCCCCACTCCGGAACCGCGGGCTGTAGCCGGAATCCCCTCCTGCCGCGCCCAGCTCACGAAGTCCCAGACGATCAGGAAGTAGGCGCTGATCTTCTTCGAAGCCAGCACATCCAGTTCTCGCTTCAGGCGCTCGCGAATCGCCGTCGTCGCGCCCTGCGGCCCGTAGCGCCACACTAGGCCGGCGGCGCACAGCCGCTGAAGGGCCTCGTCGCAGCCGCGCTCCAGATCGGCGCGCCGCAGGGTTTTCTCACTCGCCTCATCAAACGGCAGCAGGGTGAAGCGCCGACAATATTCCTTGAACCACTCGGTCAGGTCGCCGCTCTCGTAGCTGGGCGGCTCGCTGGGCCCCACCACCCGCACCACCGGGGCATAGTTCTCTCCCCTCGTCAACTCCACATTGCAGCGCCGGGCAATGCTCACCGTCGCCGATACCGCCTCGGGCTCGTCGGCGAACAGAATGGCCATCTCCTCCGGGCTCTTGACGAACAGTTCCTCGGGATAGTGGAGGCGATCGGCCGTGTCCTTGGTGCGGCCGATGGAAATGCAACAAAGCGTGTCGTGCGCGTCGTGATCCTCGCGGCGGAGGAAGTGAGCGTCGTTGTCACAGACCAGCGGCAGATCCAGTTCCTTCGCCAGACGCTTCAACAGCGGATTGAGCCTCTCCTGCGCCGGGATGTGTCGCTGCAACTCCACGAAGAATCGTGGCTCGCCGGTGTCATCCGGCCCGAATGTCTGGCGATGCCAGCGCGCCTCTTCCAGCGCCGCCTCCCAATCCCGCGCCTCGCCACTGTCGATGAATCGTTCGAGGAAGTAGGCGAGCGACGAACCGAGGTGGCCGTTGATGGCGATGAGCCCAGCGCCCCACTGGGCCAGTGTCGCCTTGTCCATTCGCGGGCGGTAGTAGAAACCGTTGAGGTAGGCATCTGAGGAGAGGCGCATGAGGTTGCGCCAACCGGTCTGATTCATCGCCAGCAAGACCAGGTGGAACCCGCCATCGGCAATTCCCGTCGGCGAGCGGTCGGTGCGATCGCCCGGGGCGACATAGGCCTCGATTCCCAGAATCGGCTTCACCCCCGCGGCGCGGGCGGCATCGTGAAACTCAAAGGCCCCGTGGAGGTTGCCGTGGTCAGTGAGTGCCACCGCATCCATCCCAAGTTCCTTGATGCGTGGCAGCAGTCGCTCAAAGCGATTCCCCCCGTCCAGCAACGAATACTCGGAGTGCAGGTGGAGATGCACGAACCCGGGCGGGCTGGATTTCGCCTTGCTACCGTCCTTGGACATCTCCACTACTCCAGCGGGTCATCTTACTGAGCCGGCTCAACTTCTCGGCCTCAGGATTCCGCCCCGGCCGGGCACTCCGCGACGAGGCGCTCCTCAAGCAACGCCTGCAGTCGACGCGAGACACTCCCGACCGACCCTGCGGCGATCGGCGTGGCTTCGATCGCCGTGACCGGCAAGAGCTGATAGCCAGTATTGGTGAGGAAGACCTCCTCGGCCGCCAACAGTTCCTGAATGTTGATCGGTTCCACCCGCACCGGAATGCCGAGTTCACCGGCCAGTTCCATTACCACCGCGCGAGTGACTCCTGGCCGGACCGGAACTGCTCGGGCAGTCCCGCCATGCCGCTCAGCCTCAGCCTCGCCGCGTGCTGGCGGGGTCACCAGCGCCCCCCCCTTGACGAGGAACAAGTTTCCTGTGCTCGCCCCAGCCAAGTGACCGGAGACATCCAGCCAGAGTGCCTCGGCGCAGCCAGCTGCTGCGGCCGCCTGCAGCGCCATCAGCCGCGGCCAATACCAGATGGTCTTGTGCCCGCCGAACGTGTCGCCCAGCGGCAGGCGGGACTCGGCGATCAGCACCCGGATTCCGGCGGTTGACTGCGCTGCGGGGAACTGGGAAACCTCATGTGCGACGATCAGCACCGATGGCAGCGCCGTGGGTTCGCCGACGCGCGGCGCGCCGCGGCGTCCACCAGTGAGTGTGATGCGAATCCTGGCGTGGGGCGCCTGATTGCGCCGAGCCGCCTCACCGATCGCCTCGCCGAGCGCGCCGACCTCCAGCCGCTGGGCCAGCCCGAGAGTCAACGCCGACTCGCGCAGCAGCGCGAGATGTTGCCGCAGTGCGAACGGATGTCCATGGCGAGCCTGAAGTGTTTCAAAGATGCCAACGCCATGCTGGACAGCCGCATCCAGGACACCGATGCGCGCCTCCTCGGCAGGCAGAAACTTTCCATCCAGCCAGACTTGCATGTCCGCAGGCTAGCGAACACTCACGCCGATGACTTGCGCGGCGCCAGTGCCCGAATCATGCAGCGCCAGTACGACGGTGCTTGTCCCGACCCTCAGCACCACCTGATGGGTGACGACGCTTGCCTGGCCTTCCGCTAGCGCCGAATCAATCACCTCGATCTGGCAGGGCTGCTGGTCAAGTGGGGGCTCCAGCATGGCCAGGAAGGCCGCGCGAAGCGCCTGCTCCACCGCTGGATCAGACTGACCAAATGCCTTTGCCGGATCGCCACCTTCAAGGGTTGTCGCCCAAGCGCCTTCCGCCGTCTGGCGCACTGCCTCCCGACGATCAGCCGGATCCCCCTGCCGTGACCACCCGACTACCACAGCGGCGGCCACCAGCACCAGCGGCATGGCTACTGCGCGCCATCGCCAACGCGAATTCACTCAGCCGGCCTGTCCGGTATCGACCCAGCGCAGCACGACCAGCCCGTGTTCATCGGCCAGTTCGAAATCGCGCAGCTGCCGCACCTGAAGTCCGTCGGCCGCCAGATCCGCAGAAGCGATGCCGGTTCCCACGCGTAACGAGCCGAATGTGACCCTGACACCGTCGTCGCCCACCGCCGAAACAGTCAGCAACCCACCTGCTCCATCGGCGACAACCACTGGGATGATCCGATTGTGGACTGAGTCGGCCACTACGAATCCGGCGCCAGTGAATCCGCCACAGGCAGACATACTGTGAACTACTGGCCGCCAGGTCAGGGCGGATTCCAGTCCGATTGACTTCGCGGTGATCTCGCGCTCTACCCCGGAAGAAAACGCCCGTGCTGCAAGGGCCTGATACTCCCTCGACAGCTCCGCGTAGAAGAGTAGTGAGGCGCCGATTCCACCGGCGAAGACCAGACTGGCGGCTCTCCACATAGCGCTGCTGCGTCGCCAACGGGCCGCCTCACGACGGAATTCCCAGTTGGCGCGGCCGACTTCGGAGATGCCCTCGTGGTAGTCGGAAACCTGATTGGCCACTAGCTCAGCGCTTGCCGGACCGATGCTGGCAATCGGCGCGAATGCCGCGTCGCGATCCTGCACCGCCTCAGCGACTTCGGCTAGCACCCGGAACTTCAACGAGGGCTCGGGTTCAACGGCTGGCAGGCACAGTTGCTCGCGAGCCAACTCAGCCTGAAACTGAATGACCGCCTGCCGCGTCTCGGCATCGGCCGCCTCCAAGCAGCGCTCAAAGCGGACCCGCTCGGCTTCCTCAAGCAGCCCCAGCACTTGCAACTGGGCCTGTTCGATCAGTTCATCCCGTTCAGAATCATGAGCCGACATGCGTTACTCCAAGTCGAAAGTCCACCGTCACCGTGACGCCCCTGTTCGCCCACAACAATACGCACAATCAGCCGTGTGGATGCATATGTCATCGGATGTCCGTGTCCGAAATGTCATTGCCCCGAAGCCTCGTCGGCGCTCAACCGGCCACGAAGTCGAGCCAAGCCACGGCTCAAGGCGCTCTTCACGGTTCCAAGCGGGGTTTCGAGCTGAACAGAGACCTCACGGAGGGTGAACCCTTGGAGGTATGCCCGCTCGATAACCTCTCGCTGCAGGTTTGGCAACTCCGCCAGCCGTTTTGCCAACAATCCTTGCGGCATCTGCGCTGTGCCAGAATCGATGTACGGCTTTGGTTCAGGGGCGGCATAATCGCCCACCAGAGCGGCGCCGGGCGGCTTGGCCTGTTTTCTTCGGAGCCGATCGATCAGCAGGCGGCGGGTGAGAAGCATCACCCAGGTAATCAACTTGGCGCGCTCGGGATCAAACCGCGCCGCGGTCTTCCAAAGTTGCACAAAGACCTCTTGGACTGCGTCGTCGGCTTCGGCCCTAGTGCCAACAGTCTGATAACACGAGCGGAACACCAAGGCTCCAAACCGGGTGTAGAGCTCAATCACAGCGGCGTCATCCCCCTTGGACACGCGCTGCATTAGAGACCATTCATCTTGCATCTGGGTCAACTTTGGCCTCCGGCCGCCGACACCCATCGAACTGGAAAACCTTAGCATCTTCGGATCAGTATCGGTGTCGACTAGAGAGGTTTTTGCTTCAGATTGGTTCGGATTGTGGCATGCTGCGCATCGAAGGGAGAAGTTCGGGTTGCTCCCCAACCCGAGGAGTCTTACTTGGCCCCCCCTCGCCTACCACCTCAACAACCTCAACACTCGCGCGCGTTCACGCTCGTGGAGATGTTGATCGTGATCGCGGTGGTGTCGCTGCTCTCCTCAATCATGATGCCGGCGTTGCGCATGGCCATTGACACGGGCCGCCGGACCGCCTGCGCTTCCAACCTGAGGCAGCTCGGAGTCGGGCTGCACGACTTCGCTATGCAGAAGTTTCCTCTCATTGAGCAGGGCCACTTGCCACCATCCCATTACTCAGGCGCCGTGGTTGAATCCGACGAGGGCAACTACCCCGCCAAAGCACAGGAGATGATGGCGGCGACTCACGACATTGCGCATAGTCCGGATGATCCGCTCACCAACTTCCGCTGGGACGGCTTGGGTTATCTGCTGGCGACCAAGTGCATTGAACCGCGACTGCTGTTCTGCCCGTGCCATCGCGGCGACCATCCGTTTGTGGGCTACGGGGAGCAACTGAGCACCGTGACGGGGGCGGGGAGCCAGTTGGCGGCGGAGCCGCCGCTCTACATCAACTACCACTACCGGGTGGGACTTGATGACGCATTGCTGGGAGAGAACTGGAGCAGTCGTAATCCGACGGCGGTTGTCGTTTCCGATGGCATGCGCAGCCTGAAGGATTTCAACCATGTTGACAGCAGCAACCTGCTGCGGGTTGATGGGTCGGTGCGCTGGATGCGCTTCAAGAACGGCATCATCAATGGCATCCCGAGTTCGGGAGTGATCGCCGATGGCATGCAAGCCCAGGTCAATGAAGACCTGAAGAAGATCTGGAAGATGTTCGACGACAGCATCGCCGACCACTGATTGAACTAGTCAGCCGCCGGGGAGAGGTGCCCACGAATCCCGCGATGGCCGGCGACGGCCGGATCGAAGCTGGTCGAGTGGTGCAGTTGGCGTGGTGGGCGCACCAGGATGTGGTCCGGTCGCCACAGGGGTAACTGACGGGGAAATGTGCCCTGCCAGCCGCAGGTGCTGCCAGATTCCATTCCAGGAAGCAGGTGCTGCAACGACCAGCCAAAGGTCATGTTGAAGTCACCCACGGCGACATCCAGTTCACCGATCCCTACCGCCAGCAGATCGGCCTGCAGCCGCCGCGCCAGTTGGGACCTTGCAAGCAGCGGGTCAGATGGAAGATCGAAGAGTCCGATTCGGATCCCATTTGGCCACGCCGGCAGCGGCACAGTCTGGATGACTGCGACGGTGCCAAGCTCCCCGGCGTACACCAGGCGCGAACCAGCCAGTGGGATTCCACTCGCCACCGCGAATGGCCCGACCCGGTAGAGCAGCGCATCCGCTGGCACCCAGCGATCCGCTTCGGGTGCCTCGCCAAGCCGTCCGCAGTTTCCCACAACGAACAGGTCGGCATCGACGCGGGCAAGCGCGGGGGTGAACTCCCGGGCTGACTGACCTGGCCAGCGAGCATTGAGATAGGCGATGGAAACTGTGTCACCGCCGGGTGCGGCGCAGGACCAACCAATGCCATCTCGGAGGGAGAACCCTGCGGCCAGCATCGCCCCCAGCGCCAGAAGTCGTCGCAAGAAGCGCTGACTACCGTGCCGGGGGGCCACATGCCATACCGCGCCGACCAGATTGATCAGGCAGACAAGCGGCCCCGGGATCCACAGCAACCATTGGCTCCACCACCAGCGGTCTGAGCAGACCTGCCCTAGAACCCAAGCGAGCAGTATCGCGACAGCCCCGTACAGCCAGACGAAGTTCGACCACTTTGAGATGACCCTCAACACCAGCGGCACCCCGCCCGGTCCAAGTGCCAAGTTGGCAGGGGACCGGGCCAGCGTGCGGGAAAACCGCGCCCCGCGGCTAGAGCGGCGCGCTGATCCCCGGCGCAATTGGCACACCTGTTGCGATATGGTGCCGCTTGCGAAACCAGCCACGAAGGGAATTCAACAATCATGTCAAAGATCATCGGCATTGACCTCGGAACTACCAACAGCGTCGTCGCCATCATGGAGGGCGGACAGCCCAAGGTGCTCATCAACTCGCAGGGGAACCGCACTACCCCATCGGTAGTTGGCTTCACCGAAAAGGGCGAGCGCCTAGTCGGGCAGCCAGCCCGGCACCAGCAGGTCAC
>SXGR01124293.1_pt1 | contig 11144 bp, 10 predicted proteins | sample 3174711 | NCBI WGS metagenome assembly SXGR01 (sample SAMN11356860, study PRJNA531348) | freshwater metagenome | isolation source: freshwater sample F1-60 | place: China: Fuxian Lake, Yuxi | collected 2017-12-25
GCAGCGGAACAATCCGCTTAAAGCGGATAAATTCGCAGCGTTTTTAACAAACTTTTAAAATAATTGCCCAAAAATTAGGCAGTTCAAAAATTGCTGAGTAAAGTTCCTTGTAAAAGGGATTTGTTCAGCGCTTCCTTAGCCGATAGCTGCGCGAGAAACGGACGCCACTGGTGTACAAACCGTCATCCCGTCGCAGCGGTAAGGAGTCATTATCGATTTCCAGCGTGCTGCCGGGTCGTCCTTCTTTGACGAACGTCTGCAGTGACTGTTGGGCACCAAGATCGTGACACCGCAAGCCCAGCATTGCAACAGCGATCAGTCGCACGATTATTATCGCGTGTGGCCTCACGACTCCCCTGCGTCCCCGAAATTTTTGATGCTGACACGGACATGGCAGTCGTATCCCTGCGCAACCGCAAGCAAAACTCAGTCACGGACAATCCCGCGCAAGCCAGTAGCGACGGCGTTCACAACGATAGGCACTAAACGTGATGTCATCACCTAACGTGACTCGCACCGCGCCAGACTCATCAGTACGCAAGGTGACGATATCTCGCTGGAGATAACGATCGAGCACCTCCGCTTTGGGATGACGGTAACGGTTGCGATACCCGACCTGAAACAAGGCCAGGCGCGGCGACACCGCGGCGAGAAATTCAGGCGTCGACGACGTGCCACTGCCATAATCCGGCGTTAACAACACGCTCGCAGACAACTGATCAGCGCCACGATTCAGCAACGCGCGTTCCTGCGGTGCTTCGATATCACCGGTCAGTAACACCGCGTTCTCACGATAGCGAATGCGCAAGGTACAGCTGCGGGCGTTGGGTTGCTCGGCATTGGCATAGTAATCATCCGGGTGAAGCATATCGAATTGCACACCGTCCAAGGTCCAGCTTTGCCCAGCGCGACACGCAGTGTGCGAAGGCATTTTCCTGAGCAAGGCATGATCTCGCAGCAGTGAAGAACTGGTCCAGGCAATCGGAATGCCATCGATCACAGAGGCAGCACCGCCGGAATGATCCGTATCGCTGTGCGTGATGATGAGACCATCGAGTTGACTGATACCGCGTTCGCGCAGATAAGGCATCAATACACGGGTCGCTCCATCGGTATCTCTTGAATAAGCTGGCCCAGTGTCATACAGCAGCCGGTGATGTTTGGTTTCAATCAGCAGCGCATTACCCTGCCCGATATCGAATGCAGTAAGCCAGAATCCTTGTGTCGGTGTTGCGGGTCTCGCCATGAACATCGGTAACCAGGCCAGAACGCCTACCCATCGCAAAGGCCAACCGCGCGGCGCAAGCAGCCACAGCGTGCCCGCCATCGCCAGCACCACGCTCATGGCCACCGGACGCGGCGCCTGCCAGACAGCAAACGAAGTCTCACTTAGCCATTGCAAGCATTGCGCAAGCGCGCTTACCAGCGCATGCGCAGACTGCAGACACCCGACCGACACAGGCGCGGGTGCGATGCTGCCGGCTAATGACAAGGGCGTAACAACGAAGCTGATCAAAGGAATGGCGATGGCATTGGCCAGCGGTCTAATGAGCGAAATCTGTCCGAACACGGCCATCGTCAGTGGCACCAAGCCCAGCGTGACTGCATACTGCGTGCGCGTTGCTTCCGCAAATGATTGCCCGAGCCATGAGCGAAAGGCGGTCGCACGCGTATTGACTGCTTGAGTCACCGCCCGTTCGTCCCTCTCGGGCCTGGTACGACCCACTGACGCATAAAGAATGCAGGCGATTGCCACAAACGAAAGCCAGAAACTAGGCCACAGCACGGCCCAGGGATCACAAAGTAAAACCACCGTGATCGATAGACATAGCACATGCGATACCGAGGCAATCCGGCCGAGCCAAAACGCAACAGAAACCACCGCCAGCATCAACAAGGTACGCTGGGCCGGTATGCCAAATCCGGCCAGCGCTACATACACCAGCGCAGCGAACAAACCTGCAGCTGCTCCGACTTTTTGCGCAGGCAGCATCAATGGCAGATTCGCACGCGTGAAAAAAGAATGACGCCACAGCCAGCGCGCAAAGCCACCGAACAGCGCCGCGATCATGGTGATATGCAATCCGGAGATGGAGACCAGATGACCAATGCCCGTGCGATTGAATACCTCCCAATCCGACTGACTCACCCCGCGCTGGTCGCCAATGACTAGCGCAACGATCACGCCGGCATACTCGGCATCAGGCAATGCATGCTGCAAACGTGCTCGCAAGGCATCCCGTGCGCGTCCAATGTACGCGCCGAGCTCAGGCACGAACTCATCCCGCACTTTTGTACGCCGGGGCGCACATAAGCGGTAGCGCGTACTCCTTCGGTGAGCAACCAGGCCTCGTAATCAAAACCGTCCGGATTCACATGGTCATGGGGCAGACGAAGCCTGAGCGTGAATTCCCGGCGCTGACCCGGACGCACCACGGGTGTTTTCTACGCACCATCTGCGTACCAGCCCACCGACAGCGATTCGGGAACCTTGACTTTCTCACCGTCGGGAAGATGTGCACTCTCCACATGCATACGGAACCGGACGCCTCGCGCTACGCCATCCGGCAAGCTGTCAACGACACCGATCACCTGAAGATCCCAGCCCTCGAGTGCCGGCGGCAATGCTTCGCTCAATCGAACGTTGGCAAATAACCCTGCCCAACCAATACCCATGGCGACACCGCACGCCATGCCGGCCACGGCGCGCAACAATATGCGGGAGATCGCGATTTGGTTCGGCGTGCGTCGCGTCAAACGACCAGCCAGCGGAAGACAAACAACACCGGTTAGCACTAAACCAGCGCAAACAATCGTATTGGGTAGCGTAGCCTGCGATTGCAGCCAGAACATGCCTGCAAGCAGCCCCAAGGCAAACGCGCGCAATCAGGCCATCTTGAGGCTGCCAAGGCGGGGCAGAACGCGCACGACATTGTCTGTGGTCTGTTTCGCGATGTCTGACAGTGACTGGCCACGCAGCTCGGCCAATACTGCAGCGATAAGAGGTGTCTGCGCCGGCGAATTCATCGCCGGATGCAGCCACGAGGGAGAAATATCCGGCGCATCCGTCTCCAGCACCAGCGCCGGCAGCGGCAGCGAGGACGCCAGACGACGTATCTGCAAAGCCCGGGTGAAAGTCATTGCGCCCCCAAAACCCAGTACAAAACCCAGATCAATGAAGGCCTGCGCCTGCTGCGCGCTGCCATTAAAGGCATGCGCAATACCTCCTTTTACCCGGATGCGTCTGAGGTACTTGAGCAAAGTATCTTGTGAACGCCGCACATGCAAAATGACGGGTAAATCGAAATCGCGCGCGATCTTTAACTGTTCACTGTAAAAAAATTCCTGCTTCGTGCGCATTGGCGCAGCGGTCAATTCGGGAATGAAAAAATCCAGACCAATTTCACCCACCGCAACAAAATGGTCATCGTTGATTGCAAGCTGCACACGCTCGCGCAGCACACCCAGATCATCTTCGGAGGCATTGGGTACATACATCGGGTGGATACCCAACGCATAGACACAAGAAGGCAGTGTCGCAGACAGGTGAGCTACCTTGTCGAAGTTGGCGCGCTCGACTGCCGGAACGATGATCCAGGACACACCCGCGGCGCGGGCCTTGTCTGCCATGAGGCTTGCCGCATCGCCGAATTCACTGGCATCCAGATGGCAATGGCTGTCGATAAACATGGCGTTCTTGCGTCAGCCAGCGTCCCGCTGCAAACCCTGATCCGACAGTTGCATCTTGCGGTCGCAACGCTGGGCCAATTCAGCATCATGCGTGACGATCACAAAGGCAGTACCCATGGTCTGGGCCAGCTCGAGCATCAGCGAAAATACCTGATGCGCGGTGTGTCTGTCCAGATTGCCCGTCGGTTCATCTGCCAGCACACACGCAGGCTGAGTCACGAGCGCACGCGCCAGGGCGACCCGCTGACGCTCTCCGCCAGACAGCTCACCTGGCAAATGCGACAGGCGGGCCGCGAGGCCCACTCGCTCAAGCAGCGCGGCGGCCGCAGCACGGGCCTCGACACGTGACTGACGTCGAATCAGCAAGGGCATGGCCACGTTGTCGAGCGCAGAAAATTCGGGTAACAAATGATGGAACTGATAAACAAAACCCAGCGATTGATTGCGCAAGTCGCCGCGCGCACTTTCGGAAAGCGTGGCCAGATCATGACCAAGCAGATGCACACCGCCCGCACTCGGCATATCGAGGCCACCCAGCAAGTGCAGCAGCGTCGATTTGCCGGAACCCGATACGCCCACGATGGCAACCCGTTCGCCTTTGCTGACAGAGAAGTCGATGTTCTCCAGCACCGTCAGGCGGTCGCGACCCTGAGTGAAATACTTGCCGAGTCCTTGGCAGGACAGCACCACATCGGTAGCAGTCCGATTCGGATTATTCATAACGCAGCGCATCCGCTGGTCGCACACGTGCGGCGCGCCAGCTGGGATAAAGAGTTGCAAGGAAAGCCAGCGCAAGTGCCATGCCGCCAATACGCCAAACATCTGGCCAACGCAAATCGGAGGGCAGCGCACTGATCAAGTAGATATCGTGTGGCAGGAATTGCACGGCAAACAGTGATTCGATGAAGGGCACGATCACATCCACATTGAGCGCGACCAGCACACCAAGACCCACACCGATCCCGGTACCAATGAAGCCGACCAGCGCGCCCTGAATCATGAAAATTTTTATGATCGATACGGGTGAAGCCCCCAAAGTTCTGAGGGTCGCAATATCGGCTTGCTTGTCCGTGACCGTCATCACGAGCGTGGACACCAGATTGAAAGCGGCTACGGCAATGATCAGCGTGAGGATGATGAACATCATCCTCTTCTCTGTCTGCACCGCAGCAAACCAGTTGCGATTTTGCTGGGACCAGTCGCGCAAATACAAACTGCCGGTGAGCGACACGGATAAATCAATGGCAACTTCAGGTGCACGTTGCATGTCAGCGACTTTCAGACGCAGGCCCGTGGGCCCTGCTTGGCGAAACATGCGTTCTGCGTCCTGAAGATCAATGAAAGCCAGCGATGCATCGTACTCGTAGTGCCCTGCTTCAAAAATACCAACCACGTTGAACTGTTTGAGTCTCGGCAGTACCCCAGCGGGCGTCACCTGACCTTGCGGCGCGATCAGAGTGAGCTTGTCACCAATTTTCATACGCAGACTGCGTGCCAGTTCGCTACCCAGCACAACATTGAACTCACCGGGTCTCAGATCGGACAAGCTCCCAGCAACAACCTGGGAGGCAACATCCGATACCTTGGGCTCCTCCAGAGGCAAAATGCCGCGCACTATAACGCCGCGTACCGTGTCGTCACGAATCACCATCGCCTGCGCTTCGACATAGGGCGCGGCACCGCGTACCTCAGGATGTTTCAATGCCTGGGCCGCAGTCGCGTGCCAATCCGGCAGACTGCCCGAGGCGTCGAAAACTTCGATGTGCGAAAGCACCGACAGCATGCGATCGCGCACTTCTTTCTGAAAACCATTCATCACTGAGAGCACGACAATGAGCGCTGCGACACCGAGCGCGATGCCGGCCATGGAGATCAGGGAAATGAACGAGATGAAGCTGTCGCGCGAACTGCGCCGGCTGGCGCGCGTATAGCGCAGGCCGATCATCCATTCAAACGGCAGGTGCTTGAAAAGGCCCAAACATGGCTCCGGAACGCGGGTATCCGCAAACAAGGCGGCAGTTTGCCATAGTCGAGGCCCTACGACAAAACACCCGCAGCGATCTGCAGCCTTTAGAATGACATCATGCCTCACCCAACCCTGATTATTCCCTTTGCGCTCGCACCAGCCGAGCACGCCAAAGATCTGCTGGCGATACTGCAAGCGCCATCGCTGGCGCAATTACTTTCGCATGCCTGTGCTGTCCGTCGTGATGCTTTCGAGCCTTATGCGCCGTTGCTGCCGCATGAGCAAAGGCTGATTGGAAGCCGGCTAGATAACAGCCCCGAGATCGCCCATGCATTAATGCAGCAACTGGGAATGCCCACCGAGCCGGGGTATTGGTTCGTGCTCGAACCTGCGCATTTCCACGTCGCACGCGATCATCTGGTGCTGACCGACCGCCGCCAGCTCACCATAGACGATGCCAGTTCACGTACGCTATTTGACGCGGCGTATCCCTTGTTCGAAGAACTCGGTTACACGCTGCGCTACGGTGATGCGCACCACTGGTTGCTGCGTGCAGATGGGTGGTCCGAGCTGCGCACCTGCACTCCAGATGCCGCCTGTGGACACAATATTGATGTCTGGCTGCCCACCGGTTCGGGAGAGCGCGATTGGCGTCGGCTGCACAACGAAGTACAAATGTTGTGGCACACCCGCACCATCAATGACACTCGAGAGCAGCGCGGCGAGCGACGCGTCAACGCGCTTTGGCTCTGGGGTGGTTCAGCAGGACTCGACGGACAGGCCGCGCAACAGCACGCTCAAGCGGCCGGCCTGCAAGAGCTGGCCCGCTGCAGCCTCGGACGACCCGGAGCACCCACATCTAACGACAACGAATTGCGCCTGATGGACGTGCTAATGGGGCCCGCACTCACCGGCGACTGGTCTGGCTGGCTTACGGCGATGGCAAAACTTGATGCCAGCCACATCTCGCCGCTGCTCACTCAACTAAAACTGGGCGGGATCGATGGCATTACGGTGGTGTGCACTGACAGCACCCGCTTACACGAATGGCAGCTTCGACGTGCATCCATGAGAAAATTCTGGATCCGCGCTTCGCTCGCTCGCCTTGCTCCATGACCCGCATCGTTCCCCGCACTTACGCCGTTCGTCAGGCAGCCTTGCTTGCCGAGCAAGGCCTGCATCCGGTCATGGCGCGCCTGATGGCCGCACGCGGGCTCACCGAGGCGCAACAACTGTGTACAACACTGGATGCTCTGATAGCACCCTCGAATTTACTGCAGATTGACAAGGCGGCAGCATTTCTCGCCAATGCAATCGATGCGCAAAAAAAAATCGTGGTTGTCGCCGACTACGATTGCGATGGCGCTACCGCCTGCGCGGTCGCGATGCGCGGTTTGCGCGCCATGGGTGCCAGTGTCGATTACATCGTACCCAATCGCTTCGAATACGGTTACGGCCTCACGCCTGAAATCGTCGCACTTACCGCAGAAGCCAAATCGCCAGACATTATCGTCACGGTCGATAACGGTATCGCCAGCATCGACGGCGTGGCCGAGGCAAAGCGACGTGGTATCGAGGTTCTCATCACGGACCACCACCTGCCAGCCGACACCCTTCCCGATGCGGCCGTTATAGTCAATCCGAATCAGCCGGGATGCCGCTTTCCCAGCAAACATCTGGCGGGCGTGGGCGTCATGTTTTACACGCTGCTCGCATTACGCGCAGAATTTCGCCGGCGTGGCCGCTTTGACGCCAGCAATCAACCGAGACTGGATGCATTATTGGATCTGGTCGCACTGGGTACCGTCGCCGATGTGGTACGACTGGATGCAAACAACCGCATTCTGGTGGCGCAAGGTCTCTCGCGCATACGTTCCGGTCGAGCCCATCCCGGTATTGCGGCGCTGTTCTCGGTCGCTGGCCGCGACGTGCGCAAGGCAACCCCGTTTGATCTGGGTTTTGCCGCCGGTCCGCGGCTGAACGCGGCCGGTCGGTTGGCCGATATGTCACTCGGTATTGAATGTCTGCTCACCGATGATACAGACCGAGCGTGGCAAATTGCCCATCAGCTCGACCACATCAATCGTGAACGACGCGATATCGAAGCCGGGATGCAGGAAGCTGCGCTCGCCTCGCTGGAACATATCGAAGTTCGTGACAATGCCACGCTCTGTCTGTTCAATCCCGACTGGCATCAGGGCGTGATCGGCATTGTGGCTTCACGGCTGAAAGAGAAGTTTTATCGCCCTACCATCACCTTTGCCCCAGCTGGCGACGGAATGATCAAGGGCTCGGGACGTTCGATACCAGAGTTTCACTTGCGGGATGCGCTTGATCTGGTGTCTAAGCGCGCACCCACGCTCATTGACAAGTTTGGCGGCCATGCGATGGCGGCCGGTCTGTCGCTGCGTGAAGAACATTTTGCCGAGTTTACGGTGGCTTTCGAGGCGGTCGGACGTGAATGGCTGTCCCGCGCAGCGCTGGAACAGATTATTGAAACCGATGGCTCACTCGAATCTGCCTACTTCAGTCTGGATTTCATCGCGCTACTCGAGACGCAGGTCTGGGGCCAGGGGTTCGCACCGCCGGTGTTTTGCGATGAGTTCAGAGTCATGAATCAGCGCGTGCTCAAAGAACGCCACCTTAAACTGCAGCTCGAACGCGAAGGACGTCAGTTCGATGCCATCTGGTTCAATCATGCTGACAGTCTTCCCCCGCGGGCTCGCATAGCTTACCGCCTTGATGCGAATGAATTCAGTGGTCGCACCCAGGTGCAGCTGATGGTGGAATTTGCCGAGCCAGCCGGCTGATACGGACTCGGCGGCACTGTCGTTTTCCTTTCATAGTGCATCAGACCCCAACCTGATGCTACCTGATTGCCTACAATCGGCTGGCTTGAGACTCTCTGCTAATGAGCACATCACAGCCCATGACTACTCCCAGCAAAGCGATCACCACCGTTGAACGCTGGCTGAGCTCGCGCGTACCAGATGCCAGTTTCGACGAGGATGGAGTTACCGCCCTTGTACGAGATGAAGCCACCGTGATAGTGATTGAATTGGATAAGAGTGGCGGCATTTGCCATTTCTATGCTCCGGTTTGCCGTCCGCCCGACGATATACCAGAGTCGGTGTTGATTTTTGCTATGGAGCTCAATCTTTTCGGTCGTGCATTGCGAGGGTGCTGGCTCGCCTGGGATCCGGATATCAGCATGCTCTCGCTGTGTCACAATCTGCGTATACCGGATAACGATGCGCAAAGCTTCAGCAATACGCTCGATAATTTCATCGCATCCATTGATATCGCGAGGAGTCATTTGAACCCGAGTACGAGTCCGAATTCCGGTAAGCTGGTCAGTTCTGAGATTCCCTTCGCCTGATCATGCTAAGTCACCTGAGAAGCTATTTTTCTGCCAACCAGGTCGCGATAAACGGCGCTCCCAACCACCCCTCATCCAAGCCTGCCAGCGATACGACTCCATTGATCTTCTCGGCCGCTCCGCAAAAAAAGAGCTCTTACCGACTTTCGAATGACGTCGGCCATGATGATCCCTGCGCCCCACCCGCGCAGAGCTTCCAACTTCGCAGCGCAAAAATACCGCGCCAGCTAGAAGCATCCTTCCATTCTTCTGCCATTTCTTTGGCAACCGTGAGCAAGATTCGGGATGAAAGTAAATCGCATTACTATGCACTCAGCGGTACGGAAACCTTGTTTTTACGGGATACCTACCAAGCCGGAAGAGCAAAAACGACGATGAAAACGTTACTGCAAGGTTCTGAATTCGCCACCATGATCGATAGAAAAACTGGAGGATTTCTGGATCCAAGCACAGGATTACGCTGCCAGCTCAGGCCGCTGGATTCTGACAAAAACACCTACGCGCTGTGCATCCCAGGTATGGCCTCCGGCAAGGCGCTCCTTCCGCAACTTCGCGCCAGTGCCAAGCAATTTTTGGGGGTAGGTGACGTACCAAAAATTTATAATCAAACACTGGAACTCACGCGATTTCTGAACGAAAAATTAACACAAAACGGCAAAAAACTTGAACTCACTGGCCATTCTATGGGTAGCGGCATTGCGAATTATGTCGGGCTGAAGCTAGATTTACCTTAGAAATGCTTCAACGCTGCAGCACTCGGTCGAGCCTGCCTGAAAGGTGTTGGGGAAATCTCTGAGCGTACGCTCGTAAAGCAAATCCATGTTCGCGTGGAAAATGATTTCGCGACTCACCCTCCGGTGACGCGCAAGCTCATGGCCTTCTTCTCTATGGGTAAAGAAACGTATATTCCCAGAAATGTCGGGGTCATCTGCGAGATCAAGACTGGGGACAAATATTATCCCAGCGAGCTTAGCCTCATGGACCGGCATCGGCTCGATGCAATGGATAATTGGTACAAGCAGGGTTTCTTTTCACATTTTGCTCGGTAGACTGCTGCGGCTAGAGTTACTGGCCGCACTCCCGAATGCCGGCCGCCTGGCACAGGTATAATCACAGGCTTTACAAAAGCCCTGCCCGCCATGGAAGCCGAACGCCTCAATGCTCTGACCGCCCTGCTCACTGACCTCGACGCACGTGAGCAAGATTTACGGAGGTATCTTTGACTTCGATCTGAAGTCGGAGAAACTGGAACAAGTCAACGCCGAGCTCGAAGATCCCAAGGTCTGGGACGATCCCAAGCGCGCCCAGGATCTGGGCAAAGAAAAAAAATCCCTCGAAAATATTGTAGATTCGCTCGCGAATATTCGCAGCGGCTTGCGCGATGCTGCCGATCTACTGGAGATGGCCCGAGCAGAAAATGACGATGATACGCTGATCGCGGTAGAAGCCGATACCCACGAACTGCAAAAGCAGGTCGAGGGGATGGAATTCCGGCGGATGTTTTCCAACCCGCTGGACAAAAATAGCTGCTTTATTGATATTCAGGCCGGTGCTGGCGGTACCGAGGCACAGGACTGGGCCTCAATGCTGCTGCGGCAGTATCTGCGCTACTGCGAGCGCAAGGGGTTCAAGACAGAAATTCTGGAACAATCCGATGGCGAAGTTGCCGGCATCAAAACCGCAACGATCAAGGTCGAAGGTGATCATGCCTACGGATTCCTGCGTACCGAAACCGGAGTACACCGTCTGGTGCGCAAATCGCCTTTTGATTCCGCCAACGGGCGCCACACCTCTTTTTCCAGTCTTTTCGTTTATCCGGAAGTCGATGACTCGATCAGCATCGACGTCAATCCGGCAGATGTGCGGGTCGACACCTACCGCGCATCCGGTGCTGGTGGGCAGCACATCAACAAGACGGATTCCGCTGTCCGACTCACCCACATGCCCACGGGTATTGTCGTGCAATGTCAAAATGACCGCAGTCAGCACCGAAATCGCGATGAAGCCTGGGCGATGCTGAAATCACGTCTTTACGAACTCGAGCTACGCAAGCGCATGAGCGAACAACAAAAGCTGGAAGACGCCAAAACCGATATCGGCTGGGGCCAC
>SXGR01661667.1_pt1 | contig 11144 bp, 7 predicted proteins | sample 3174711 | NCBI WGS metagenome assembly SXGR01 (sample SAMN11356860, study PRJNA531348) | freshwater metagenome | isolation source: freshwater sample F1-60 | place: China: Fuxian Lake, Yuxi | collected 2017-12-25
ACGAGGACCGGCTGCTCGCGCTCGCCGCGACCGGTGTCGGCATCGAGTTCGATCTGTTCGGCACCGAGCAGACCTACTACTCGCTCAACCAGAAGATCGACCGCCCCAACGACGGCCGCCGGCTGCAGCTGATCCGGGCCTTGATCGAGCGAGGCCATCTCGACCAGGTGCTGATCTCTCACGACATCTGCACGCGCACCCGGCTGACGGCTTTCGGCGGCCACGGCTACGGCCATATCTTCGTCAACGTCCTGCCCTTGATGCGGGCCCGCGGATTCACCGAGGCCGAGATCGACGCGATCCTGGTCGGCAACCCGAGGCGATACCTGACCATCGTCTGAGACCCGCGTCCCGGTGCCGCGGGATGCGTTTCGGGCTTGCCCACCCGAACCCGGGGGGTAGGCTGTATTCTTGATCTGCCTTACTGAACGGAGCTCCCCATGACCGCCGCCCGCTCGATCAACGCGGATGTCGCCGAGGCCCTTGAAGAAGCCAAGGCGAACTACGCCAAGGTCAATCCCAAGAGCCGCGGCGTGCACCAGAAGGCGGGGGCGAGCCTGCCCGGCGGCCACACCCGCACCGGCATCGTCTTCGATCCGTTCCCGATCTCCTGGGAGCGGGGGGAGGGGGCGCGGCTTTTCGACGCCGACGGCCACGACTACATCGACTTCATCTCGGAAGCGACCGCCGGCATCTACGGCCACAGCCATCCGGAGATCAGGAAGACCGTCGAGAAGCGGCTCGCGCTCGGCTGGAACTTGGGCGGCCACACCGCGCTGGAAGGCGAGCTGGCGGAGATCCTGATCGACCGCTTCCCCTCGATCGAGCGGGTGCGCTTCGTCAACTCCGGCACCGAAGCCAACATGTTCAACCTGCAGCTCGCGCGCATCGCCACCCAGCGCCCGGCGGTGATGGGCTTCAACGGCTGCTACCACGGCGGCTTCCTCACCTTCACCGCCAAGACCAACCCTCTGAACGTGCCGTTCGAGACCGTGGTCGGCACCTATAACGACGTCGAGGGCACCCGCGCGCTGATCCAGAAGAACGCCGGCAAGATCGCCGCGGTGATCCTGGAGGCGATGATGGGCGGCGGCGGCTGCATTTCGGCCAGCCTCGAATTCCTGAAGATGCTGCGCGAGGAGACGAAGAAGCACGGCATCGTCCTCATCCTCGACGAGGTGATGAGCTCGCGCCTCTCGCCCGGCGGCCTGCAGCAGCTGACCGGCGTGATCCCCGACCTGACCTCGCTCGGCAAGTATATCGGCGGCGGCTTCTCGGCCGGCGCCTTCGGCGGCCGCGCCGACCTGATGGACCTGTTCGATCCGAGGAAGTCCGACCATCTGCCGCATTCCGGCACCTACAACAACAACGTCTTCACGCTGTCGGCCGGCATCACCGGCCTCGGCAAGGTCTACACCAAGGAAGCCGCGAAGGACCTGAACGCCCGCGGCGATGCGCTGAGGAAGCGCCTCAACGCCGTCTGCGAGCGCGCCGGCGTCGGCATGCAGTACATCGGCATCGGCTCGATGCTGTGCGTGCACATGCAGCGGGGCGAGATCCGCCGGCCGGAGGACACGGTCAACGGCAATGCCAAGCTGCGCGAGCTCTACTTCTTCGATCTCCTGGCCCAGGGCATCCACGTCATGCCCAAGCGCGGCCTGATCGCCTTGTCGCTGCCGCTGACCGACCGCGATTTCGACACGCTGGTGGCCGGCGTCGAGGAGTTCATCTCGGCGAGGCGCTCGCTGTTCGACTGAGCTATGCTCGGGCGGGTCTGATCCGAGCGGAGCGGCTTGCATGACCGTCGAAAGGGTCCTGACCTCGGAGGCGCTGGAGCGGCTTCGCCGGCCGATCGGCCGGGCCCATGGGCTGCCGCGCGAGACCTTCACCCGCGAGGCGATCTACGCCGAGGAGATGGACCGCGTCTTCGGCCGCGGCTGGATCGTCGCCGGGATCTCCGACGAGCTGGCGGTGCCGGGCTCGGTGGTGCCGGTCAATCTCGCCGGCCGGCCGGTCATCCTGACCTCGAACGACGAGGGCCGCATCCAGGCCTTCCACAATGTCTGCCGCCACCGCGGCGTCCAGGTGGTAACCAAGCCCTGCAGCGGCCAGAAGCTGCTGCGCTGCCCCTATCACTCCTGGGCCTACGATCTCGACGGGCGGTTGCGCGCGACCCCGCATGTCGGCGGCCCCGGCAAGCACAGCCACCCGGACATCAGGAAGTCCGAGAACGGCCTGGTGCCGATCCGCTGCGAGGTCTGGGCCAGCCTGGTCTTCGTCAACTTCGCCGCCGGCGGGCCGGACCTCGCGACGTTCCTCGCCCCCTTGATCGAGCGCTGGAAGGCCTACGACTTCACGCGACTCCGCCTCGGCGGCACCGCCACCTTCGAGATCAAGGCGAACTGGAAGCTGGCGGTCGAGAACTTCTCGGAGTCCTACCATCTGCCCTGGGTCCATGCGGGCTTGAACAGCTACTCGCCGATGGAAGACCATGGCTGCTTCTTCATCCCCGGCCTCTGCCAGGGCCAGCTCAGCCGCAACTACGCGCAATCGCCGGTCGGCGGCCGCATCCTGCCGCGCTTCCCCGGCCTCACGCCCGAGCAGGAGAAGCTGGCCGAATACCCGGTGGTCTTCCCCAACCTGATGCTGGGCCTGCATGCCGACCACTTCCTGGTGCTTACCGCCTTCCCGGTCGCGCCCGACCGCACCTACGAGCGCATCGACCTTTTCGTTATCGGCGACGAGGCCCTCAGCCCCGACTTCGGCGCCAACCGCGCCCAGGTGGTCGAGGGCTGGCGGTCGATCAACGTCGAGGACATCGACGTGGTCGAGCGCATGCAGGTCGGCCGCTCGTCCCCGGCCATGGACGGCGGGCGGTTCGCGCCGGGGCAGGACGACTGCGTGCACGCGTTCGAGCTTCAGTGGGTGGACGCGATGCTGGACAGCGGCGATCGATCGGCACGGGCGGCCGACTAGCGGAACCGCGCCTGACGGTCCGTCGCTCTCGGGAGATCTCGCGGTCCCGGCCGCTGATGCGGTCAGTTGAGCGTCGAATGGACCGCCCGCGACATCGGTGGCCGCGTCGGGCATGCTTGTGTCCAGGAGGACTGAGATGGCAGATACCGACGCACCCGCGGGCGGCCGCATAGCGGGCCGCGGCAGAGGCGGACGCCAGGGGCGGCAGGCGCAGAGATCGAGCGCGGCCGCCACGCCTCACATCATCCCCGGCATCAAGCGCGCCATCCCAACCTACGACCTGATGGGAGAGGAGGGACTCGTCAAGATCGAGGCGGCGATCGACACGCTGCTGCAGGAGATCGGGCTCGAGTTCCGCGGCGATCCGGCGTCGCTGAAGCTCTGGGACGCCGCCGGCGCCGATGTGGCGGGCGATCTCGTGCGCTTCCCCAAGGGCCTGGTGCGGGACATCATCCTGCGCTCGACGCCGAGGAGCTTCGTCCATCACGCCCGCAACCCGGCGCGCTCGGTCGTCGTCGGCGGCAACGACGTCGTCTTCTCGCCGGCCTACGGCTCGCCCTTCGTGCACGACATCGACCAGGGCCGGCGCTACGGCTCGCTCGAGGATTTCCGCAACTTCGTGAAGCTCGCCTACGCCTCGCCCTGGATGCATCACTCCGGCGGCACGGTCTGCGAGCCGGTGGACATCCCGGTGAACAAGCGCCATCTCGACATGATCTATTCCCATATCCGCTACTCCGACAAACCCTTCATGGGGTCGGTGACGGCGGAGGAGCGGGCCGAGGAGTCGATCGACATGGCGCGCCTCGCGTTCGGCGCCGATTTCGTCGATCGCAACTGCGTCATCATGGGCAACATCAACGTCAACTCGCCGCTGGTCTATGACGCGGCGATGAGCAAGGCGTTGCGCGCCTATGCGCGCGCCAACCAGTGCACGGTCGTGGTGCCCTTCATCCTCGGCGGCGCAATGGGCCCGGTGACGACGGCGGGCGCCATCGCCCAGTCGATGGCCGAGGCCATGGTCGGCGTCGCGTTGTGCCAGCTGGAACGGCCCGGCTCGCCGGCCATCCTCGGAAACTTCCTCAGCTCCACGGCGCTGCGCTCCGGCTCGCCGACCTTCGGCACGCCGGAGCCGGCGCTGGGCTCGCTCGTCATCGGCCAGCTCACGCGCCGCCTCGGCGTGCCGCTGCGCTGCTCGGGCGCCTTCACCACCTCGAAGATCCCCGACGGTCAGGCGATGATGGAGAGCGCCGTCTCCATGCAGGCCGCGGTTCTTTGCGGGGCGCATTTCATCCTGCACGCGGCCGGCTGGCTCGAGGGCGGGCTCGCCATGGGCTACGAGAAGTTCATTCTCGACGCCGATTTCTGCAGCGCGCTGCACACCTATCTCGCTGGCATCCCGCTGGACGACAACGCGATGGCGCTTGACGCCTTCCGCGAAGTCGGGTCCGGCAAGCACTTTTTCGGCTGCGCGCACACGATGAGGAACTACGAGACCGCCTTCTGGGATTCGGCGACCGCCGACAACAATTCCTTCGAGCAGTGGCGCGACGCCGGCAGCAAGGATGCGATGCGGCGAGCCAACGAGAAATGGCGCGCCATGCTCAGGGACTACGAGGCGCCGCCGCTCGATCCCGGCATCGACGAGGCGTTGCAGGCGTTCATGGCTCGTAAGAAAGAGTCTCGGCCGGACATGTGGTACTGAGAGGGTAGAAGGCCACGGTCCCTCGCCTAGTGGTCCGCGCTCCCGGTACGATCGCCAAGAAGCGATCGACCTGCCGCGCCGTTCCGCTCGGGAGTCCTTCGCGAAGCGAAGTCAAATCCGCATGCGGGCACCGGCAGGATCATACGGTGACGGCGCGATGACCTTCGCCCGTCTCTCCACGCCCACCACATGCGCCGTGAGATCGGTGCCCACCGCCGCGTGCTCCTTGTCGATCAACGCCATGGCGAGGCTCTTGCCGATCGTGTGCCCATACGCGCCGGAGGTGATGTAGCCGACGCGCTTGCCGTCGCGCCACACCGGCTCCCAGCCTGAGCCGTCGGCGTCGCCGGCGGCGATCTCCAGCGTCACCAGCCGGCGCTTCGCCGTTCCCTGGTCGCGTTCCTTCAGTGCCGCGTCGCGGCCGATGAATCCAGGCTTGTCGAAGGCGATCCAGCGGTCGAGGCCGGTCTCGCCCGGCGTGTAGACCTGGGTGAACTCGCGCAGCCAGAGGCCGAAGGACTTCTCGATGCGCAGGCTGAGCATCGCGTTGAAGCCGATCTCCACCATGCCGAAATCGGCCCCCGCCTTCTTGAGCGTGCGATAGAGGGTCAGATGTTCCGAGGCCGGGACGTTGATCTCGTATCCCAGCTCGCCGTTGACGGAGAGGCGGCCGACCCTGGCCCGCGTCAGGCCGACGTCGAGCGCGCGGCATCCCAAGAAGCGGAACGCCTGGTTCGACACGTCGGCGTTCCTGACCGCGGCCTCCAGCACGTCGCGCGACTTCGGTCCGGAGAGCGAGAATCCCACCCAGTCGTCGGAGATGTCGCGGACCGAGACCCCGTCCTCGCCGTGATCCTGGAACCACCGCATGTGCCATTGGCGGAGATAGTAGGAGCCCATGATCCACCAGGTGCCGTCGCCCCAGTTGAACACCGAGAGATCGCCCCTGAGCTTACCCGAGGGCGACAGCATCGGCGCCAAGGCGCAACGGCCCGGCCCCGGCAGCCGGGAGGCCATGACGCGATCGAGCCACGCCTGAGCCTTCGGTCCCCTGACCTCGTAGCGTGAGAAGCCGGTGGTATCGAGCAGGCCGACGCTTTCCCGCGTCTTCCGGCATTCGGCGCCGACGACGTCATGCGCGTTCGAGCGCTTGAGGGTAGGTGTTTCCTCGAAGTCCTTCGACGGCGCCACGTAGAGCGGGATCTCGAGCCCCCACATCGCCCCCCAGCGCATGCCGTTCCGGGTCATCGCCTCATAGGCGGGAGCCGTGCGGAGCGGGCGGCCGGCCCAGAGCTGCTCGTTCGGATAGGTCATGACGAAGCGGCGCGAATAGAACTGGCCGGTGGTCTGCCTCAGATACTCGCGGTTGGAAGCCCAGCCGCCGTAGCGGGCGATGTCCATGCCGTAGATGTCGGTCGAGGCCTCGCCGTTCACCATCATCTCGGCGAGGCTGAGCCCCACGCCGCCGCCCTGGAGGAAGCCCGCCATGACGCCGCAGGCGGTCCAGTAGTTGGGCACGCCCGGCGCCGGTCCCACCAGCGGGTTGCCGTCGGGGGTGAAGGTGAAGGAGCCGTTGACCCATTTCTTGATGCCGGCCTTCTGCAGGCAGGGGAAGCGCCGGAAGCCGAACTCGAGCTCAGGCGCGATCCGGTCGATGTCCTCCTGGTTCAACTCGATGCCGAAGTCCCAGGGGGCGCCCTCCATGTTCCAGTGCTTGAAGTTCTTCTCATAGAGGCCGACCAAGAGGCCCTTGCCCTCCTGACGGGTGTAGGTGAAGCCTTCGAGGTCCACGATCAGCGGCAGCTCGCTCGACATCGCCGCGATCTCGGGGATGGTCTCGGTCACCAGGTAGTGATGCTCCATCGGCGTCACCGGCAGGTCGAGGCCTGCCATCAGCCCCACCTGCTTGGCCCAGAGGCCGCCGCAATTGACCACGTGCTCGCAGGCGATCGGGCCCTTCTCGGTGACCACCTCCCAGCCGCCCGGCTTCCGGTTCAGCGCCAGCACGCGGTTCTGCTCGATGATTGTCGCGCCGCGCTTCCTCGCCGCCCCGGCATAGGCGTAGGTCGCGCCATAGGTGTCGATATGGCCTTCGTTGACGTCGTAGAGCCCGCCCAGGACGTCGCTGACGTCCATCAAGGGCCACATCGCCTTGATCTCGTCGCGGCCGACCAGGCGGGCGGTGTCGATGCCCATGGTCTGGAAGATGCGGTAGGCCGCCTTCAGCCATTCCCAGCGCTCGGGCGCGCTGGCGACATTGATGCCGCCGGTCATGTGGAGCCCGACGTTCTGGCCGGACTCGGCCTCGATCTCTTTGAACAGCTTGATGGTGTAGGCCTGCAGCGCCGCGATGTTGGGATCGGCGTTGAGCGCGTGGAAGATGCCGGCGGCATGCCAGCTCGATCCCGAGGTCAGCGCCTTCCGCTCGACCAGCGCCACGTCGGTCCAGCCCAGCTTGGCCAGGTGATAGAGGACCGAGCAGCCGACGACGCCACCGCCGATGACGACGACCCGATAATGCGATTTCATGGGGACTTCCGAGGCGCGGGAGAGATCGTCACTCTAGCCGAGCCCGGGGGCAGCGAACAGGCGCCGATGGCGCCTTTTCGCCGCGTGGCGTCCCGAGGAGAAGTTCTCTATCGTCCGCTCCGACCCAGATCCGAACGACGTGTCCAACAGCGCCGCCTCACCTCCCGATGCCCCGACGACGGCCCGGCCCGATGCCCTGGTTCAAGAGGCATGGGCGCTGCATCAGCAGGGACGGCTGGCGGAGGCGCGGGCGCTCTAACTGCAGTTGCTCGCCGCCGACGCGCAGAACGTCAACGGGCTGCACCTCCTCGGCGTCATGTCCCTGCAGGTCGGGCGGTTCGAGGACGCGGCCGGGCTCATCGCGCGGGCGATCGCGGTCCATCCCGGCGACGCGTCGATCTACGTCAACCGCGGCCTCGCCCTGCTGAACCTGGGGCGGGCAGGCGGGGCGGCGGCCAGCTTCGGGCGCGCCGTTGCGCTCGACGCCGGCCATGCCGACGCCCACTACAACCGCGGCGGCGCGCTCCAGGCGCTGGGGCGCCTCGGGGAGGCGCTCGCCGGCTATGGCCGCGCGCTTGCCCTCGACCCCGGCCGCGCCGAGGCCTTGCACAACCGCGCCGCGACCGGTCATGCGCTCGGGCGCGAGGGCGACGCGCTCGCCGGCTTCGACCGTGCGCTTGCGGTCGGGCCGCAGCTCGCCGAATCCCACTACGGCCGGGGCAATGCGCTGAAGGACCTGCGGCGCGGCGAAGCGGCGCGCGCCAGCTACGAGCGCGCCATCGCGCTCAGGCCGGACTACGCCGACGCCTTCGGCAATCGCGGCACGGCGCTCAAGGAGATGGGCCGAACGGCGGCGGCACTCGTCAGCTACGATCGCGCGCTCGCCCTCGCGCCGGGATCGGCGGATGCCCACTACAACCGCGGCCTGGCTCATCAGGAGAGCCGGCGCGGGGCCGAGGCTCTCGCCGGCTATGCCCGCGCCCTCGCCCTGAAGCCGGACCATGCGGAAGCCCTCTACAACCGCGGCCTCGTGCTGCACGAGGCGAAGCGCCTGAAGGAAGCGGTCGCCGGCTACGACCGCGCCATCGCGATCAGGCCGGACTATGCCGAAGCCCGCTTCAACGACGCCCTGGCCTTGCTGCTGGCCGGCGATTTCAGGCGGGGATGGCCGCTCTACGAGTGGCGATGGAAGCTGGAGCCCTTGTCCTCGGCGCGGCGCGACTTTCCGCAGCCGCTCTGGCTGGGTGCCGAGCCCCTGAAGGGCAGGGCCATCCTGCTGCACAGCGAGCAGGGCTTCGGCGACACCCTCCAGTTCTGCCGCTATGCGGCGCCGGTGGCGGCGCTGGGCGCGCGCGTGATCATGGAGGTGCGGCAGGAGCTGGCGGCGCTGCTGCAGGGGCTGGTGGGCGTGGCGCAGTTCGTGGCCCAGGGGGCGGCGCTCCCGGCGTTCGACGTCCACTGTCCGTTGATGTCGCTGCCGCTGGCGCTCGGGACGGAGATCGGCGCCATCCCGGGGCGGCAGGCCTATCTCAGGAGCGATCCCGAGAGGGTGGCGGCGTGGGCGGAGCGGCTGGGCGCGCCGACGCGGCGGCGGATCGGCATCGTGTGGAGCGGCAGCGTCATCCAGAGGAACAACCATAACCGGCGGGCCGGCCTGGCGGCGCTGCTCGAACGGATGCCGGCCGGGTGCGAGATCGTCAGCCTGCAGAAAGAGGTGGAGGGCGCCGACCGCGTCACCCTCGACGCGAACCCTCGGGTCAGGCGCTTCGGCGAGGCCGTCGCCGACTTCGCCGACACCGCCGCCCTCTGCGAGCTGATGGACCTGGTCGTCAGCGTCGACACCAGCGTCGCCCATCTGAGCGGGGCGCTGGGCCGGCCGACCTGGGTGCTGGTGTCCTACGAGGCGGACTGGCGCTGGGGGCTCGATCGCGACGACAGCCCCTGGTATGGCAGCCTGCGGCTCTACCGCCAGGGCGCCGACCGCGACTGGACCCCGGTCCTCGAGCGGGTGAGGGCGGACCTGGCGCGTCTCTCGCCCTAGTCACGCTCCGATCCCGGCGAGCCGGTGGCCCAGATGACGCTGAGGAAGGCGGCCTTCGCGCGCGGCAGGACGACGGCGACCAGGGCGAGCGCGAGGGCCGGCCACAGCGTCATCGACACCCAGCCGGGCTCGGACACCCTGGTTTCGACGGCGAGAAGCGGCGGCACCGCGATGTGACCGACGACGAGGATCGTCAGCCAGGGCGCGGCATCGTCCGAACGGAGATGCCCGTAGGCCTCGTCGCAGACGGGGCAACGCTCGACCTGCTTCAGGTACGAGGCGAACAGCCCGGCCTCGCCGCAATTGGGCCATCGCTGGCTGGCGCGAGGCCGTCACGGGGAACCCGCGGGTGAGGAGACTGGCGGGGGCCTCAAGCTCGATCTCGACCGTCGGCTGATGAAGCGGTTTCGAGGCTCTGCGGTCACATAACCAGCTGCGGGGGACGAATGATGGTCGCCTCCGGCTTGAGGGATTCCCGCATGGATCTCAAGCCGGGGATCATCTCCGACAGGATGTAGTCCGCGCATTTCTGCGGCGCGGCTCTGCGGCCCCGGTTGAACTGCCGATCCCAGGCGCTGGTCTTCACATACAGCCCGCAGAGAAGAGCGCCCATCGTCGTGTGCTGCTGAGAGATGGCGAGGCGGAGCGAATTGAACGAGACCATGGTGAGCTCGTCCCAGAAGCTCTTCGCCGTCTTGTCGAACCCTTCGAAGATGGTCGTCACCGAGCCCGCCACGTTGCTCAAGTTCTCGATCATGCCGTCGCAGGAACGCCGAAACGCCCTGTCGTCCTTGAACTGGTAGCCCTTGGCGAGCTCGCGCGACCAGGACTGGAGATCGGTGGCGATGGGCAACACGGTGCCGAAGATCGAACGGAAATAGGCCATCGACAGGAACACGTCGCCGTATTCCTCGAGGAAGCTCGGGATCTCCTTCAGCGAAACCTGCAGGTGGCTTGCGAGCAGCCTCAGGTTCCGCAGCGCCTCCTCTTTGTTGGGCTGGGAAAACATCCCGACGAGCTGCTCGAAATCGGTGATCGCGTTCGTCTGCCCGCCATAGACCCTTTGAAGCAGAGGGCGGGTGAACTCCCGCATGAAGTCGATGAGCTGAGAGCGTTTCGCCTCCGAAAGCTGCAGCTTTTCGGATGAGGTCACGGCGACGCCCAGGCGACGGAGGTGGGCGCGAAGCGTGTAGATGTCGAAGCTGCGAAGGATCGAGAGCTTCTGCAGGATCGCCATGTCCTGCATCAGCGCGTCATGGTCGCTGAAGTACTTTCCGAGATCGCTGATCTGGATGAGCCCGCCGGTCCCGTCTTCCGTGCGATACATCTCGACGACCGTTTCGAGCCTCACATTCTTGGTCAGGGACAGTCGGCTCAGCCCCTTCAGCCGCAACGGGATGATGGACAGGGGCAATACGTTAATGGCATCCGACTTCGCGTCGGCGACGTCTTGCGGGATGACCCCTTCCGCCGTCGCCTCGTCGGTCGTGGCCGACATCGGCACCTCCCCCCAGTGTGCCCCCGTCTCACCTGTAACCTGCGGATGGGGGCCGGGATGCGAAACTGAACTCCGCAAAATATCTACCTAAAGTATTTAAAAAACGATTAACGCGCCCTTCGAATCCGCTCGTCGCGAGGATGTGACCAGGATGAATCCGGGGCCGTAGCCTGCCGGCCCGAGACGGAGGCACCGGCTGCTGGTGGCTGAGGCTGTTGAAAACACGCGGCGATGGGGATCTGCCGGCGCTTCTCGCCAGGCGCCTCAGGTTCTGGACGATCGCAGCCGGCAGGAACTCGCCCCGGGGCACCCGTCAGGCCGCGCAGGCGGAGCCGGGTGATATAGAGGTTCCGCTTCAGGAGCATCCGGATCATCAGCTCCGGATCAATCGAGGG
>SXGR01293301.1_pt1 | contig 11140 bp, 10 predicted proteins | sample 3174711 | NCBI WGS metagenome assembly SXGR01 (sample SAMN11356860, study PRJNA531348) | freshwater metagenome | isolation source: freshwater sample F1-60 | place: China: Fuxian Lake, Yuxi | collected 2017-12-25
CACTCAATGTCGTGCGCGAAAAAGTCAAGCGAGCGAAAAAATAATGGAAAGTCTCGTTCGACTAGTCGTCCTGATAATGCTGTCGATCATCGGTGCGGGGGTCGTCGCGTTTTTTCTTGGGCGAAGAAAACCTAAAAGCAGTGTTACAAAAATTCTCGGAGCAATCATCGGCGCGTTCGCAACTTTGTCTGGCCTGTGGCTCGCATTGCTGGATATCGGTATCGGTGCCCGCATGCTCGGATTGCTGGTCGCGATCGCTGGATTGCGTCTGCTGATCAAAATCTTTAGGACCTGAATGGGAAAGGCCCCGCTTGAAGCGGGGCCTTTCAACCTCAAACTAAAGCGCTTGGGGGAAGAGCTTTAGTCGTCCTCGATAAGCCTTGGGGGAGGTCTTATCTGATATGTCTCTAATCATGCCCTATTCCGACCCATATGTAAAGGCGAACGGTGAGATAGCCCCTATCATTTTTAGTGATATGGAACTCCGCCAACTTGAAGTACTCATCTCTATTGCCGACCACGGGTCTTTCTCCGGCGCCGCCCGGGCCTTATCCACCGTGCAAAGCAACGTCTCGGCCCACATCTCGCGCCTCGAAAAAGAACTTACGACTTCGCTCGTCGACCGTTCGTCGGGTCGACTCACCGAAGATGGCGAACTCGTCGTCGAACGCGCGCGCCGGGTGCTCAACCAAATTCAAGACATCGCCGCCGATGTCCACTCGAAAGATTCAGAAGTCGAAGGCGAAACTCTCCTGGGCTGCATCGGCACAACTGGTCGCTGGTTGATGCCGAAATTCCTGCCGCAACTCGCCACGCAGTTTCCAAAAATTCGTGTCACCATCGCCGAGGGCAGCACGCTCAATTTGATTCCACGACTTTTGAGTGGATCACTCGATGCGGCGATCCTCCACCTTCCGATCGAAGACGACAATTTGCTCGCAACACCTCTTTTTGCCGAAGACTTGGTGCTCCTCGTGCACGCAAATCACGAATGGTCGAAGCTCGAAAAAATTACGATCAAAGAACTCACTAGTCGCCCGTTGTTGTTGCCTCCAAAAAATAATTCGTTGCGCAAAATTCTCGACCGTGCGGCAGGCGCACAACGCTTAGTGCTCACGCCGCAAGCCGAAATTGATGGCGTGCGAATGCTGACATCGCTGGCGTTCGAGGGTTTCGGTGCGGCTGTCGTGCCCGCGACCGCCGCACCAGGCTGGATCAAGGGCGAATTCAAGCGAGTTGAGATACCTGAACTACCACGGCGAGTTGTTGGCCTCGTACAACGCGCGCGTCCATTGCCAAGCAAAGCAACAACTGCCGTCTCGTCGCTTATTGGTGAGGTAATCATGAAGTATGGCGGCAATCAGCCAGGCGTGCACATTGGCAACAAAGCATTCCCGCTAAATCGCAAGCCCTAACTAGTCTTAGTGCTGTGACGGTCCATCTTCAACGCGCAGTCAAAGGTGCCGCCGCCGCCGAAGTTCGTTGGCTCGAAAATATTTCGCGTCGAGTCGTGTGGATTGATGTCGATGAAACAGTGCGCCGTGGTGCACTTTCTGCAGAAGCCTCGGGGGTAATCGCCCACGCCGCCGACACCGCTCGCGAAAAAGGTCTGCCTCTGGTCATGACCCTCGGCAGTTCGGGCGCGGACATTGTCGAAGGCGTCGCCGCGTTGCACGGTTGGGGTCTTGCCGCAAAAGCGATTGCCAAATGTTCGGGCTATGTGCCGATTCTCACAGTGGTCACGGGCCCTGCTGTTTCGGGGCCAGCCCTATTAATCGGCTTGAGTGACATCGTGATCATGACCAGCGAGGCTTATGCATTTGTTACAGGCCCAACAATGGTCGCCGAGTTCACGGGTGTCGTCATCAGCAACGACGAACTGGGTGGATCAGACATTCATGCCAAACAAAGTGGCGTCGCTCATCTTGTCGTCGCTGATCGCAAGACTGCCTTCGCCGAGGTCGAACATGTGCTCTCGTTCTTGCCCGACAATGTCAACGAGATTGCTGCCGCAGTCGCAACTTCGGATTCGGTTGAACGCCTGACACCCGAAGCCGGCGCCCTGATTCCTGAAACACCGACCGGTGCTTACGACGTCAAAGCAGTGATTCGCTCGATCGCCGACGACGGTTATATGCTCGAGTTGCGCGAGCGTTGGGCACCCAACATCGTCACGGGTTTAATCACGATCGGCGCACAAAGTGTCGGTGTTGTCGCCAATCAACCGATGAGCTTGGCCGGCACGCTAGACATTCCAGCTTCACAGAAAGCCGCACGGTTCGTGGCGTTTTGTGACGCGTTCAACATCCCGATTTTGACGCTTGTTGACACACCGGGTTTTTACCCCGGTAAAGATCTTGAGTGGCGTGGCATGATTCGCCACGGTGCACAACTTGTTTTCGCCTATGGTCGCGCAACAGTGCCCCGTGTTTGCATGATCTTGCGCAAAAGCTACGGGGGCGCTTACATCGTCATGGATTCAAAAGAGATGGGCAACGATATTTGCCTCGCGTGGCCAACCGCCGAACTCGCCGTAATGGGCGCCGGTCAAGCAGCCGCGATTTTGCAGCGCCGCGCAACACCAGAAGAGCGCCAAGAATTTGAACGCGACTATGTCGAGCGATTGTTGAATCCTTACGTCGCCGCCGAGCGTGGATATGTCGACAACGTCATCGATCCTGCTGAAAGTCGCCGCGAGATCGCAGCCGCTCTCGCAATGCTCAGCGATAAACGAGAAAAGTTGCAGCCCCGTAAACACGACAACACGCCGCTATAACGGTCTCGATAACTGGTCTGACAACTAGACTGGTCGTGTAGCTGGAAGACTACGCAATCTTTAAAGGACACCACAGTGGCTGAAACAATCACCATTATTGATGACCGGACTGGTAAAAAAGTTACTGTTCCGATTCGCGATGGGGTTTTCCCGTCGACCGCACTACGCGAACTCGACCCAGATCTACGAATGTACGATCCGGCGTTTTTATCGACTGCTGCGTGCGCCTCATCGGTCACCTTCATCGACGGCGAAAAAGGCATCTTGCGCTATCGCGGCTATCCAATCGAACAACTCGCGGAAAAGTCAAGTTACCTCGAAGTCGCCTATCTGCTTCTCAACGGCGAACTTCCAAACGCAGAACAACACAAAAAATGGACATACGAGGTAACCCATCACACGATGATCCACGAGAACATGCGCAAGCGTTTTGTCGATGGCTTCCATTATGACGCTCATCCGATGGGCATGTTCATTTCGGCAATCGCCGCGCTCGGCACTTTTTATCCCGAGTCAAAAGAGATCTTTACACCGGGCGCACTTGACAAACAAGTGCTGCGACTAATCGCCAAGGTGCCGACGATTGCGGCAATGTGTTATCGATTCAGCATGGGTCTGCAATTCGTCACACCGAATAATTCGATGAATTATTCGGAAAATTTCTTGAACATGATGTTCAGACTCGGTGACGATTACACGGTTGATCCGCGACTGACGAAGGCGATGGATCTTCTGTTCATCTTGCACGCCGATCACGAGCAGAACTGCGGCACAACCGCTATGCGCGTCGTCGCGTCGTCACATGCCGACCCATTCAGCGCAATGTCGGCTGCATCGTCTGCACTCTACGGTCCACTGCACGGTGGCGCCAACGAAGCGGCGATCAATATGCTGCAAGAGATCGGCAGCATCGACAATGTCGAGTCGTTCATCAAATCGGTAAAAGCAGGTAACGGTCGCTTGCAAGGTTTCGGTCACCGTGTCTACAAAAACTACGACCCACGCGCGGCGATCATCAAGAAGGCCGCCTACGAGGTGTTCGAAGTGACCGGCAAAAACCCGATGCTGGACATCGCGCTGAAACTCGAAGAAGTCGCGCTCAGTGACGACTACTTCATTTCGCGCAAGCTCTATCCGAATGTCGACTTTTACTCTGGCTTGATTTATCAGGCGCTCGGGTTCCCAATCGACATGTTCACCGTTTTGTTTGCAATTCCTCGCACTGTCGGCTGGCTAAGCCACTACAACGAACTGCTCAAAGACGATTCGCAAAAAATCAGTCGCCCGCGCCAGTGGTATACGGGTGTCGACCAGCGCGACTACGTCGCAATCAACAAACGTCAATAACAATTTTGCCAGTATTGGCGTTTGTTTCCATCAGCCGATGTGCGTCAACGATTTGATCTAAAGCAAATCTTCGATCAATCACTGGTCGCAGTTTTCCAACTAGAAACAGCGGCAGCATCTCGGCAATGAATCGTTGCGTCACTGCGATTTTTTCTTCAACCGGACGCGGTCGCAGGACCGTGCCGATCAGTCTTGCCCGCTTGGGCATCAGGGCGCCAATGTTGAACTCTGTCGACCCGCCACCCATCAACCCGACCTGCACGATCGTGCCTTTGATCGCCAGTGCCGCGACATTGTGATTCAAATAATCTCCACCAATAACATCAAGCACCGCGTTCACACCTTTGCCTTGCGTTGCCTGCATTGCGACTTCGACAAAGTCTTGCGATTTGTAGTCGATCGCCAAATCGGCGCCGAGCGCCAAACACGCATCACGCTTGCCCGCCGAACAAGTCACGACGACACGGGCACCTATCGCCTTGCAAATCTGAATCGCCGCAGTGCCCACACCAGATGCACCAGCATGTACGAGAGCCCATTGACCCGCTTGCAAGTTTGCCTGGCACACGAGCGCGTCCCATGCAGTAATAAAAACTTCGGGTATCGCCGCCGCGTTTGACAATTCGATATTTTGTGGCACCGTCATCACTTGCATCCCAGGCACCACCAAATATTCTGCATATGCCCCGCCACTGACGATGCCCATCACGGGGTCGCCGACTTGCCAACTCTCAACAGATTCACCACACGACTCAACAGTGCCGGCAAATTCAAGACCCGGTATCTCGAATGCACCCGGGAACGGATCTGGGTACAAGCCCCTTCGTTGCATCAAGTCGGCGCGATTTAAAGATGTCGCCCGCACCTTGACCAAAATCTCGTCATGTTTCGGCGACGGCGTCTCTACATTTGTGACGCTTAGAACATTCGGGGCACCATGCTTGGTGATTACAACAGCGCGCATCAATTATTTAGACATTTTTTCAATCAAGCGTCGATCAACTGCAGCCAAGAACTGCTGGGTCGTCAACCACGGTTGATTTTTCGAGACAAGCGCCGCCAAGTCTTTGGTCATCTCGCCGCCCTCAACTGTCTCGACACAGACTGATTCAAGTTTCTCGGCGAATTCGATCACGGCTGGCGTGTTGTCGAGTTTGCCACGATGAATCAGACCGCGTGTCCACGCAAAAATTGAAGCGATCGAGTTCGTCGAAGTCTCCAACCCTTTTTGATGGTCGCGGTAGTGACGAGTCACCGTGCCGTGCGCCGCTTCAGACTCGAGCACCCGCCCGTCTGGCGTCGTCAGTACCGATGTCATCAAACCCAACGAGCCGAAACCCTGGGCCACGATGTCCGATTGCACATCGCCGTCATAGTTTTTGCATGCCCACACATATCCGCCCTCCCAGCGCATCATGCAAGCAACCATGTCGTCAATTAGGCGGTGTTCGTATGTCAGTTTGCGTTTCTCAAACTCGCTCTTGAATTCGGCTTCAAATACCTCTTGAAAAATATCTTTGAATCGGCCGTCATATGCCTTGAGAATCGTGTTCTTCGTGCTCAAAAACACCGGGTAGTTGCGTTGCAAACCATAGTTGAATGACGCGCGCGCAAAACTGCGAATCGACTCATCGAAGTTGTACATCCCCATGACGACGCCAGCCGCCTCAAAGTCGGCAATTTTCATCTCGACCGGCTTGCCACCATCTTGCGGCACATAAGTCATCGTCACCGTGCCGGACCCCGGCACTTTGAAATCAGTTGCTTTGTACTGGTCTCCGTGGGCATGACGACCAATCACAATTGGCTTGTTCCAATGCGACATCAATTTCGGAATGTTCTTACAAATAATCGGCTCACGAAACACGACCCCGTCCAGAATGTTGCGAATCGTTCCGTTCGGAGACTTCCACATCTGCTTTAATTTAAATTCCTTGACGCGTGCCTCATCTGGGGTGATCGTCGCACATTTCACACCGACGCCGTGCTTCAAGATCGCATTTGCCGCATCAATTGTCACTTGGTCGCCCGTTGCATCACGGCTCTCAATGCCCAAGTCGTAATAGTCAATGTTGATGTCAAGATACGGCAAAATCAGGCGATCTTTGATGAACTTCCAGATGATCCGCGTAATCTCGTCGCCGTCAATATCCACGACCGGATTCACAACTTTAATTTTGCTGGCCATCTGTCTCCACTATTATCGTTAAATTTGAAGTTCTTATTCGTTTACAAGTTACTTGTAGCGTACAACCTGATGGATTTCGCCTGGACATCTGAACAAGTCGCATTGCGCAAAAAAGCTCGCTCAGTTGCCACGGATGCAGTCAACAAATACGGTCGATTTAATGACACATGGATGAACGGATACTCGCGCGAATTTTCGCTCGAACTTGCCAAACATAAATGGATCGGTATGACATGGCCCGTCGAATACGGAGGCGGCGGTCGACCTGCGATCGAGCGGCTAATCGTCGGCGAAGAAATGATCAGCGCAGGTGCGCCAATAGCGGCATCCTGGTTCGCCGACCGACAGATGGGCCCGGCGCTAATTAGTTATGGCACCAAGGCCCAGCAAGACGCCTTCTTGCCACAAATGCTTTCAGGCGAAACAACTTGGTGCATCGGCATGAGTGAGCCAAACGCAGGCAGCGATCTCGCGTCTTTAAAAACTTTCGCTAGTCGCGACGGCGACGAATTCGTGATCAATGGTCAAAAAATCTGGACAAGTTTTGGCGAACTTGCCGACTTCTGCTATCTCATTTGTCGCACCAGCAACGAAGGTTCAGCCCACGAGGGCATCAGCGAAATCATCGTGCCAATGAACACGCCAGGCATCGAAGTTCGCACGATCAAAGATATGACCACGAACAGCCACTTCTGCGAAGTTTTCTACACAGATGTCCGCGTGCCGGCGTCAAACCTGGTCGGCGCACTAGGCGGCGCGTTCAAGCAAACGATGCGCCAACTCGAACACGAGCGTGGTGGCATCGATCGTCTTGTTTCTAATCACGCTCTATACAAAATGGCGATCGAACGAGCAGACCACAAAGATCCATTAATTCGCCAAGAAATTGCCGCGCTCGAAACGGGCTATCGCATCGGGCGCATTTTGGTCATTCGCGAAGTTCTGCGCCAGGCACCTGGCGGTTTCTCGGCTGCCACTAAATGTTTTTGCACCGAACACGAATGGCGCGTCGCCCAGTTTGTTAACAAAGTTTTCGGAGCCCACGCCCTGTTGTGGGACGACATCACCCAGGGTCTGGCCTACGCATCTGCCTACACAATCATGGGCGGCACCTCAAATGTGATGCGCAACATCCTCGGAGAGCGCACCCTGAGTCTGCCCCGCGAACCCAAGTAAATCTTAAATTTAATTACTGAATTCAAACTCATGCGATGCTTCGCCCCGCCGGCCTGGAAAGTCCAAACCATCAATAGGTAATCTCTTTCTGATCCCATTTATGGGCGGATATCTCTTGTTAACAAATGTCATTTCCAAATATAGAGGCATACCCAATTCGGTGGCTCGAACAGCCGTATTGCCATGTATGTGCGCAATCCAGAAAAACTCCTTGATCATTGAAACTACTTTCATGAACTCGGGCCGCCGAGTGTCATGAAACTCAAAAATCAGCACTGGAACTTCAGCCAATCGCGCCACATCACTAGCTTCGCGCAACAAGTCCCATTCACCACCTTCAATATCCATTTTCACTATTGTTTGCCGCAGATCTTCGCAGTGACTGAGTGCTCGTTCAAAAGAAATTTCGTTCTTACCCTTGGCATCATGAGTAACGAATCTGCGAATGTGCCTTAAACGATTATCCCCAAATTTAAAGTTCGGCAAATAGGCAACTAATGCGATCAGCGATCTTTTTAGGTCTTCGAGTTTAAATTTACGTTCAGACTTTGGGCGTCGTATCCGAATCTCATAAATTGTTCGTCTTGCCATGTAACCAATATTTTTCAGCAAACCAAGGGTAGATATTGAGGCGTCAAAGAAGACAATTCGCTCGGGTGACACTTTGCCTGCACTCATTTCAAGTAAGTGACTCTCAAAACTCCACTCGGCGCCGAGTCCGAACGAAAGACAACCTCGGACATCACCTAAAACGTCCTTCGGGAATAGGTAACCCCCGTCTGCGTTACGACCAACTCACACAAGATCCGACATCAAAGGCGCAAGTTCTAACGACGAACGACAAACCATTCTGATCTGCTTGGGTGTTAATGCCATTCGACAAATCTAACAGAAAGAAATTTTACTAGAATTCAACAATGGCATCGCATCCACTTGAGTTGTCGGCGCGGGTTATCGCGTCAGGCATTGTCGACGAGCCACTCAATCGTGTCACAAACGAAATCACCGAACTCGCTGAAAATTTGGCAATCGTCGAAAGTTTCAGCCACAGCGCAGTCTTCGATACGGGCGAAGGCCTGATGTGTTTCGACGCATCGGGCGCGGGTAGCGGTAGAGACGTCGTCAAGTCGATTCGCTCGTGGCGCAAAGACAGAATCTCAAATTTGATTTATACGCACGGTCACGTCGACCACATCGGCGGTAGTTTTGCTTTCGCAGCCGACGCCACCGAACGCGACTTTCAAAAACCACATGTCATCGGCCACGAGAACGTCAACTCACGAATTGACCGCTACAACGAAACAAGCGAGTGGAATATCCGGATCAACCAACGCCAGTTCGGTGGCATCCGCAGTGACATGGGCTTAAACATCGGCGAAAACCTGCAGCGCTTCTTGCCGCGTTCAACAATGCGGCCAGATCAGACTTTTCGTGACACGCACACATTCACCGCAGGGTCAACCCAGATCGAATTGCATCATGCTCGTGGCGAAACGGACGACCATTTATGGGCATGGCTGCCCGAAAAAAAGTGGCTGTTCGCCGGCGACTTCGTTATTTGGAATTACCCCAACGCTGGCAATCCACAAAAAGTTCAGCGTTACGCCTTTGAATGGGCCCAGGCCCTGCGTCGCATGATCTCTCAAGGCCCAGAATTACTCGTGCCAGCGCACGGTCTGCCAATCGAAGGCAAAACCCGTATCGCCATGGTTCTCGATGACATCGCTTCATCGCTTGAAAGTCTCGTTACCCAAGTAATCGAAATGATGAATAGTGGCGAAACACTCGACACGATCATTCACACGGTCAAAGTGCCACAAAATATTCTAGAAAAACCGTACATGCGTCCGCTTTACGACGAACCCGAATTCGTTGTGAGAAATATCTGGAGACTTTACGGCGGCTGGTGGGACGGCGCCGCGTCACGTCTCAAACCCGCACCCGACAGTCAAGTCGCAAGGGAAATTGCAAATCTCTCTGGTGGCGCAGAAAACCTAATGAATCACGCACTCGAATTGATGGCCAGTGGCGACATCCGTTTGGCCTGTCATTTTGCAGATTTCGCAGGCTGGGCCGCACCCGACGACCCAAGTATCCACGCCAACCGCGCAACCATCTACGAGCAACGCCGCAAAAGCGAACTCTCGTTGATGAGCAAAGGCATCTTCAAAGGCGCCGCCCGCGAGTCGCGAGCAATCGTCGACAAAAAATAGGGTTTACGAAGACGAAAAATTTCAAACAATTTGTGGGCGCGACGGGGCTTGAACCCGGGACCTCCACCATGTCGAGGTGGCGCTCTACCAACTGAGCTACACGCCCTTATTGCTCGCTAATCATATCGGCACGAATCGGGTTCGTCGCATCAAACAACCTAGTGCAAGAATACTTGCGAGAATGTTCTGGCTAGTTAAGACATCTCAACGGGGGTCGCATGTCGAAGTTAACTATCAAAGATCTCTTTGCCGCCAAGGGCAAACGACATTTGACACAAGTATTCGTTCGCACACCGCATGAGGCCGCCGCTTGCGAAGAAGCCGGCATCGACATGCTGGTCGCCGCCGAACTTCACGATGGTCAATCGAGTGACTATGTCGGCATTCGCAAATCGGCGCTAAACACATTTCTAACGATCGGTTTAGCAATCAACACTTATTCGAGTCAAGCCGAAGTTATGCGCAACGCCTATCGGCTCATGGGCGTTGGCGCCGACACGCTTTATTGCGGATACGGCATACCCACGATCAAGGCACTCGCCGACGAATACATCCCCGTAGTCGGTCACGTCGGTCTCGTGCCATATCGCAACTCACCGTTTGGTGGCATGAAAGCCGTCGGCAAAACGAGCGCCGAAGCGTTGCGGGTCTACGAACTTACCAAGCAATACGAGGATGCGGGCGCAATTGGCGTCGAAATGGAAGTCGTGCCGGCCGATGTCGCCACAGAAATTTCAAAGCGCACAAAAATGCTGATCATCGGCATGGGTGCGGGCATCGACTGCGATGTCCAATATTTATTTGCCACAGACATTCTCGGCGACAACGAAGGTCATGTACCCCGTCACTCAAAGGTCTACCGCGACTTCAAAACCGAATATCACCGCCTGCACTGCGAGTCAGTTGCAGCATTCAAAGAATTTCGCAGCGATGTGCTGACCGGCGCCTACCCCGCGCCTAGCAACAACGTGTCGATCGATAAAAAACAGTTTGACGCGTTTCTCAAAGCGATCAAATAGTCACCGAAGAATTAGGTTTCGCTAAGAATTAGCAACTCGCAATGCTATTTGGTCTCCAATTTCTGTAGTGCTTCCAATTATCTTTTCTTCACACGCATTGTTAATTTTTGCAGCCGCTTTCCCTTCACCAAGAAAGCTAAGCATTAATGCTGCCGAGAGAATTGCAGCCGTCGGGTCTGCTATTCCCTTGCCGACGATGTCAGGAGCGGACCCGTGTACTGGTTCGAAAAGTGAAGGACCGGTGCGCATCGGGTTCAAATTTGCAGATGCTGCTCGCCCGATACCTCCACTGATAACGGCACTCAAATCGGTGATGATGTCGCCGAATAAATTATCAGTGACAATTACATCAAATCGATAGGGGTCATTGACTAGGTACATACATGCTGCGTCAACGTGAAAATATGCTGTTGTCACACTC
>SXGR01062666.1_pt1 | contig 11136 bp, 8 predicted proteins | sample 3174711 | NCBI WGS metagenome assembly SXGR01 (sample SAMN11356860, study PRJNA531348) | freshwater metagenome | isolation source: freshwater sample F1-60 | place: China: Fuxian Lake, Yuxi | collected 2017-12-25
CTGCAGATGGACATCAAGATCACCGGAGTGACCTTCGAGATCCTCAAGGACGCCTTGACGCAAGCCAAGGAGGCCCGCCTCAACATTCTCAGCCAGATGGACGCCGTGATCTCAGGCCCGAGCGAGGAGATGTCGCCTTACGCGCCGCGGATCATTCAGGTTCAGATCGACCCGTCGCAGATCGGCATGCTGATCGGCAAGGGCGGCGAGACGATTCGTGGCCTCGCCGAGGAGTTCGAATCACAGATCGACGTCAACGACGAAGGTCAGGTGCTGATCTACTCATCGAACGGTGAACTCGGCGAAGCGCTTCGCGATCGCATCACAACGATGATGAAGGAGGTCGAAGTCGGTGACGAGTTCACCGGCAAGGTCGTCAAGACGACTACCTTCGGCGCCTTCGTCGAACTTGCCAAGGGAACGGATGGGCTACTGCACATCTCGAACGTCTCACCAGGTGAGCGCGTCGAGAACGTTGACGATGTTCTCTCTCGTGGTGATGAGATCGAGGTCCGCGTCGTTGAAGTCGATCGTGAGCGCGGCCGAATTGGCCTGCGCCTCGCGGACGACCCATCGATTGCTGGCAAGAGCGCCGACGAACTCGCTGCGGCCACCTCCGGCGGCGGCGGACAGCGCCGCGAGCGCAACGGAGGCGGCTCAGACCGTCCTCGACATCGCCGCGGTGGCCGCGACTAAGGAGTCGGAATGAGTATTGACGGACCGGCATCAGCAGCCCCGATCAGGGTCGCAGTCGCCGGGGCCGCCGGCCGCATGGGCACGGCGGTCTGCGAAGCGGTTGAGGGCGCTGAAGCCCTGACGCTCGCCGGGCGCGCAGACCCAGCGCTCGGCACGTCGGTAGCCGATGTCCTCGGCGACGCCGACGTGCTCGTTGATTTCACGGAGCCTGAAAGCGCGCTTCCCAATGCGCGCGCGGCTGTTGCCGCCGGCGTCAACGTTGTGATCGGGACGACCGGATTCGATCTCGCCGAGCTCGATGGTCTGAGCGGAGCAAACGTGCTGGTTGCGCCAAATTTCGCGATCGGAGCCGTGCTGATGATGCGCTTTGCCGTGCAAGCCGCTGAGCTAATGCCGTCAGCTGAGATCGTCGAGCTCCACCACGACAAGAAGATCGATTCGCCCAGTGGCACCGCGGCTCGCACCGCTGAGTTGATGAAGCAGTCGAGTGGCAACGAGGTGCCGATTCACTCCGTTCGCCTGCCCGGGCTCGTCGCACACCAAGAGGTGATTCTTGGCGGCACGGGGGAGACGCTGACAATTCGACACGACGCGCTCGACCGCTCTTCCTTTATGCCAGGCGTGCTGCTGGCAATTCGCCGCGTCGGCGACCTTCCTAGCTCGCCAGTCGTCGGTCTTGAGTACCTGCTGTGAGCACTTCGCTGGGTTCAATCATCACTGCGGTCGTCACGCCGTTCGACAATCAGGGCCGAGTCGACGAGAGCGGCTTTGTCGAGCTACTTAGATTTCTGGCGGCCAATGGCTCCGACGGCTTTGTCGTCTGCGGCACTACCGGGGAGGCGGCTACTCTCTCGGTCGACGAGCACCTCGGCCTGATCGAGCTTGCGGTCGCCAGCCGTCCGGAAGGGACCTCGATCATCGCCGGGGCAGGCTCGAACGACACCCGTCACGCCGCCGAGATGACGGCGCGTTCGACCGAGCTCGGGGCCGACGCAATCCTTTCCGTGACGCCGTACTACAACCGTCCAAACAGGCGCGGGATTGTTGCTCACTACGAGGAGGTCGTGAAGGCTACGGATAAGCCGATCATCCTCTACAACATCCCCAGCCGCACCGGGACGAATCTTCCTAATCAATTTCTCGCTGAGCTCGCTCAGCTCGATCAGATCGAGTTCGTCAAGCAGGCCAACCCCGACGACGTCGCACAGGTCGACGGCCTTGGTCTTTACGCCGGCAACGACGACATGCTCGCCGAGGTGCTTGATCTCGGCGGGCTCGGCGGAATCCTCGTCGCCAGCCATGTTGTCGGCCCACAGATGCGGCAGATGGTTGAGCAGCCGCAGCTGCGCACTGAGATTAACGCAAGTTTGGCTGAGATCTATGCCGCGCTTGGCGTCACAACAAACCCAATCCCGGTCAAAGCAGCGCTATCGCTGCTAGGCCTCCCGTCGGGTCCGCTTCGCCTCCCGCTCGTTGAGGCAAGCCGCGATGAGCGGGCCGTCGTCGAAGCGGCGCTCAATAACCTTGGATTGCCAGAGCGAGCTGGCAACTGATGGCCGAACAAACATTGCGAGTGCTGCCGCTTGGCGGGCTCGGTGAAATAGGCAAGAACATGACCGTCATCGAATACGATGGCAAGCTGCTGATCGTTGACTGCGGCGTTCGCTTCCCAACCGCCGAGATGGTCGGCATCGACCTCGTACTGCCCGAGTTCTCATACCTCGAGGGCCGCGTCGCTGACATTGAAGGAATCGTTATCACGCATGGCCATGAGGATCATCTAGGCGCATTGCCGTGGATGCTGCGCGAGATGAGCTCGGAAGGCGATCTGCCACCGCTCTTTGGCGCGCCACTGACGATGGCAATGGCCGGTTCGAAGCTCGATGAACACAAGATCGAGGAGATCGAGATTGCCGACGTCGGCCCTGGTGATGAGATCGAGCTGGGGCCATTTGTCGTCGAACTGATCCAGATGACGCACTCGATCCCTGACGCGACTGCGGTGGCGATCACAACCGATGCCGGCACGATGCTGATCACCGGCGACTACAAGTTTGACCAAACTCCCGTCGATGGTCGTCCGGCCGACTTTGGACGGCTCGCACAGCTCGGCGCCGACGGCCTGCTCTTGCTCTGCGGCGACTCAACCAACGCCGATCGCCCCGGCTACTCGGAGAGTGAAGCCCGCGTTGGCCCCCACTTGGAGCAGGCATTTGCCGCCTGCGGGGGGCGGATCATCGTCACCTGCTTCGCCTCCAACATCCACCGCGTTCAGCAGGTCGTCGATGCCGCCGAAGCGCGCGGGCGCAAGGTGGCGCTGGTCGGGCGCTCGATGGTGAAGAACACGAACATCGGCCGCTCACTCGGCCACATCGACTTTCCTGAAGGGATGCTCGTCAAGCCGCGCGAGCTCGAGAACCTCCCAGATGACGAAATCGTGATCATCTGCACCGGCTCACAGGGCGAGCCGCTGAGCGCCCTGCGCCGAATGGCCTTCAGCGAACATCGGGAGGTTGAACTTCGTCGCGGTGACACCGTGATCTTCAGTGCTACTCCGGTCCCGGGCAACGAGCGCGCAGTCTCCGAAACAATCGATCGCCTCTACCACATCGGTTGTACCGTGATGACGCCCCGCGACGCGCAAATCCACGCCTCCGGTCACGGCTACGCGGAGGAGATCAAGCTGATGCTGAACTTGACGAAGCCAAAGTACGTGATGCCTTTCCACGGCGACTTCCAACGACTTGAACTTCATGGCCGGCTGGCGGAGGCCGTTGGCATTGAGCCAGAGCGGATCTTTAAGGGCGAGAATGGGCTTCCGCTCGAGGTCAGCTCGAAGGGCGCTCGCTTCGGTGAGCCGGTGTCGTCGGGGATGGTCTTCGTCGACGGCGTCGAGCTTGGCGAGGTGAACGAGGCGCCGCTGCGAGACCGGCGGATGCTGAGCGCCGACGGAATCTTTGTTGTGGTGGCGACGATCTCGGCTGAGGACGGTTCCTCGGTCGCCGAGCCGGAGGTGATCTTCCGCGGTGTTCCTTTCCCCGAGGAAGCCAACCAGCTGCTCGACGAGGTGCGCGCCGGCGTTGAAGCTACGGTTGCCCGCGCGGCGAAGGAGTCGGTCAGCGAGATAGACGTGATCCAGGAGATGCTTCACGATGATCTCGCGGAGCTGGTTTACGATCATCTGCGCCGCAGGCCGATGGTGCTGCCGGTCGTCGTTGAGGTCTAGCCGTGCTCGGCCGACGCTAGCGGCAGACGGACGGTGAATTTTGTACCAGGCTCAGCATCTTCAACGCTAACCGACCCATCGTGGGATTCGGCGACGGTTCTCACGATCGCCAAGCCAAGTCCCGTCGACCCACCGTGGTCACCGGATTGCCGGACGAAGCGCTCGAAGATCCGCGCCCGCTGTTCGGCCGGGATGCCAGGGCCGTCATCGCTGACGGTGAGCAGTGCTTGGTCGCCTTCGCGCTCGGCGACGATCATCACCTTTGTTGCCGCCGGCGTGTGGCGGATAGCATTTTCGATCAAGTTGAGCACCAGCCGGTGGAGCTCATCGCTGTTGCCATCAACAATCAGCGGCGAAGCGGCGTCGACGGCAAGATCGTGGTCGGTCGCCAACGCTGCCGCTTCGGCGGCTGCCTCACTGGCGATAAGCGAAAGATCGACCGCTTCGCGCAACACCGGTTGTTGATCGTCGCTGCGCGCGAGCAGCAGGAGGTCGGCAACGATGGTTCTCATCCGTTGGGAGCTGCGCAGGGCCGAGGACGCGGCTTTCTGGCGGTCGCCATCGAGGCTCTCAGCGAGCAGTTCAAGGTTGGCGAGGACGCTCGTCAGCGGTGTTCGCAGCTCGTGTGAGGCATCGGCGACAAATTCGCGCTGGCGGGCCAGCGCGCCTTCAGTCTCCTCGCGCGAGGCTTCAAGCGCCGTGAGCATCTCGTCGAAGGTTCGGGCCAGCTGAGCTACCTCATCGTCGGTCGGCGGTTCAGGAACGTGGCGGTCCGGGTCGCGCGTGCGAGCGATCTCCTGCGCCGTGGCGGTCAGGTCGGTGATCGGACGCAGCGAGCGGCGCGCCAGCGCCAGACCTCCAAGCAGCGCCAGTAGGGATCCGCCGATGATGCCCGCAAGCAGCAGCAAACGGAGCTGGTTCACCGTCCGTCGCAGATCGGCCAGTGGTCTTGCGTATTCGATCCAGATCTGGAAGCGCAGACCGCCAGCGTTGTCGCTGGCTAGCGAAGCCAAACGGGTTTCGATCAGGTATCCAGCGTCCTCGGTGGTTCCTGGCTCGGCTGGCAGGCCAAGCTTCGGCGCGCCTGGAGTTGAGCCGCCGCGCACCGGCTCTCGGTCGCTCCAGAAGAGTCGAATCGCAGCGTTGTTGGGTGAGGCGTACAGCTCCAACGGCGGGTTGATTCGGAACCCGGTTGACGCGGTAGGCGTGATCGTCAAGCGCTCCTCGAGGCGACGGGCGGCATCGGCCGTATCGCGGACAAAGTCGGCGCGCAATCGCGACGTAGTCAATGAGCCGAAGATGCCAGCGAAGGCGCAGAGGATCAGAAACGTCAATCCTGCCGAAACCAGAGCAAGGCGCCAGCGGATGCTAATTCGGTCAAACACGGAGCACGTATCCAACGCCGCGCACGGTGTGCAGCAGGCGGGTTTCACCGTCAGCCTCAAGCTTGCGGCGAATGTTGGAGACGAAGACCTCGATCGTGTTTGTGTCAGCGAACGGGTCGTAGCCCCAGACGTCCTCGAGTAGCTGTTGGCGGCTGATAACGACGCGCTCATTGACCATCATGTATTCGAGCAATTCGAACTCTCGCTGCGTCAGCTCGACTCGGCGGTTGCCACGTAAGACCTCGTAGCTGTCTGGGTTAAGCACGAGATCCTCAACGCTTAAGGTCAGGGTTCCTCGCGGCGGCCGGCGACGCAGCAGTGCTCGCAGTCGAGCCAGCAGCTCGTCGCGCTCAAAAGGCTTGACGAGATAATCATCGGCACCGGCGTCGAGCCCTTTGACCTTCGATTCGGTTGCGTCGCGGGCTGTCAGGACGAGGATCGGAAGATCGCTGCGCTCTCGGAGCTGCCGCGCTACTTCGTTGCCGTCAATCAAGGGCAGGCCAAGATCCAGAATTACAACGTCTGGGTCGAAGCTCATCGCCAGTTCCAGTCCCAGCGCGCCGTTGCCTGCAATCTCGGTCTTGTAGCCGTCGATTCGCAGCATCCGTTGGACGACTTCGGCGATCGCCTCGTCGTCTTCGATGATTAGCACCCGCGCAGCTCGAGAAGACATTGCTTAAGAAGAGTAGGACACTGGATTTACCGGAGCTAAAGGGGGATCGCGGTCGGCGTCGAAAAGGCTAAACGTAGGCGATTGACCGATGGCAACAGCGAAAACGAAAGCCAAACCGCGCCGCAAGAGCTCGCCCAAGCGAAAGGTGCCCGCGCGCGCCGCAACGAAACCGCGCCAACGGCCGCAAAAGTCGTCAAAGCCGCTCCAGCTCCCCAGGCTGAGTCAGCGCCAGCGGGATCTATCGGGATTGGCGCTCGTCGCGGCCGCATTGTTCATCGCCTTTCCGCTCTATTCGGGCGGCGACGCCGGCATTGGCGGCGCCCAGTTCGTCGCCGCGCTGCGTTGGAGCTTTGGCCAGGTGGCATACCTCATTCCACCGATTCTCGCTCTTTCAGGCTTGGTGCTGATCCTTCGCCCAGTGATCAACCTGCCACAGTCGCTTCGTGTCGGCGCCCTCTGCCTGCTGCTTGGCGCGTCGCTTGCTGTCTCCGCCGGCACGCTCGGCCTCGGCACCGGCACGGGGCGGGAGCTGCAGCTCGATCCTGCTCTCTTTGGTGATCGCGGCGGCGCCGTGGGGGATCTGCTCTACCTCGGTAGCGGCACTCTCGTTGGGCCGGTCGGCAGCCACATTGTGGCGCTCTTCTTGTTGCTGGCAGCCGTCCTGCTGATTAGCGGGCTCTCGATCGCCGCTGTTCTGCGTAACGGGGGGAGCGGCCTTTCCGAGATCGGCAGGGCGCTGGCTGCCGGGGTTGGCGCAATTTCCAGCAAGCACCGGGTAAAGGAACCGATTACCCCGCCCGAGCCCGAAGGGTTCGAGCCAACGGTGCAGCAGCTAGGTACGGTTGAGTTCTTCGACCTTGCCAACGATCAGAGCGAGCCTCCACTCGTCGAAGAGCCGGCGCTTCCCGAGTCGCTAACGCCGCCGGCGCCGCAACCACCTGCACCTGCGAAGCCGAGCAAGCCGGCTGTTAATGGAAAGAAAGGCGACGCGCCAACTGTCTTCTCGCTGCCGGATTCGAAGATCCTCAAGCTGAGCGCGAAGAAGACTGCCTCGCCCGACACGAGTGATCAAAGCCGCGTCTCCGACGCGCTGCTCGAAGCGCTCCGTCACCACGGGATTGACGCATCTCTGGTCGGGACGGTCGCCGGGCCGCACATCACGCGCTACGAGCTGCGTCTAGCCCCAGGAGTGAAGATGAATAAGATTGGCGCGCTCAAAGATGACCTCGCGTACGCGCTCGCGGCGACCGACATCCGAATTCTCGCTCCGATCCCCGGCAAGCAGGCGGTTGGCGTTGAGGTGCCAAATCGCACCCGCCTTGAGGTTACGCTCGGCGACGTATTTCAAGAGCTTCCAGCCGACGCCAGCCCGCTCACCGTGTTTCTTGGCAAGGACGTAGGCGGCCGCCCGGTTACCGCCGACCTCGCGCGGATGCCGCACCTTTTGATCGCAGGTACGACAGGAGCCGGTAAGTCTGGCGCCGTCAACGCGATGCTCAGCTCGATTCTGCTGCGATCCACCCCTGACCAAGTGCGGCTCGTACTCGTTGATCCAAAGCAGGTTGAGCTGAACCACTACGAGGCGATCCCACACCTGCTGACGCCGGTGATTACCAGCCCACGGATGGCGGCCAACGCGCTCGGCAACCTTGTCCGTGAGATGGAGTGGCGCTACGGCACGATGGCGGTCGCCAGAACACGGTCTCTCGCAGAGCTCAACAAGCACCGCGCAGACGAGGGAGACGAACCGCTCCCTTACCTGCTCTGCGTGATCGACGAGCTCGCTGACCTGATGTTGGTCGCGCCCGCCGACGTTGAAAACGCAGTGATTCGCTTGGCGCAGAAGGCTCGCGCCGTCGGCATTCATTTGGTTCTCGCTACGCAAAGCCCGCGTGTTGACGTGATCACCGGAATGATCAAAGCGAACGTCCCGTCTCGGATCGCGTTCGCCGTCTCGAGCCAGACCGATTCGCGCGTGATCCTCGACCAGAACGGCGCCGAAAGCCTGCTTGGGCAGGGCGACATGCTCTTCTCGCCGGTCGGTTCATCGAAGCTCGAGCGGATTCAGGGCGCTTACATCGACGAGCCGCAGATCGCAAAGCTAACCGAATTTTGGGCAGCGCAGGGCGAGCCCGCCCTGCGCGAAGACCTGCTTGAAGAGATTGAGACACCGAGCGACGGTGGATCCGCGGGCAACGACGCAGACGGTTTCGATCCAGACGAAGACCCGATGCTCGGCGAAGCGATCGCGCTCGTCGTCGAGATGGATACCGCTTCGACCTCGATGCTTCAGCGCAGATTGCGAGTTGGTTACACGCGCGCGGGTCGGCTGATCGACATGCTCGAGCGGCGCTCGATCATCTCCGGTTACGAAGGCTCAAAGCCACGGCAGGTGCTGGTTACAGCCGCCGATCTTCCACGCCTTCTTGCGGCGCTCGAAGGCCCGCAACAGCCAGGGGCCGCGGTGCCCGACGCCGACGCGTCAACATTGCACGCGGTTTCGCCCGATATTGCCGAAGACTGATTAGCCTCTGGCTATGGCCGATATCGCCACCCAACTGAAGACGGCTCGGACCGAGGCTGGAATCGACATCGCCACGGCTGAGGATGCAACCAAAATCCGCTCGAAATATCTTCGCGCATTCGAGAGCGGGAACTGGGCGGTGCTGCCAGACGAAACGTCGGCGAAGAGCTTCCTTCGAACCTACGCCGACTACCTCGGGCTCGATGGGCGCGCTTTGGTTGAGGTGTTCAAGGCCAGCCAAATCTCGCGTGGCGACTCTGCCAGCTACTCGCCGATCGAGTCACGAGGTAATGCGCGCCGCGGGTGGGGCTGGCGAATGTCGGTCATTGCCGCACTCGTGCTCGCGTTGATCGTCGGCCTTTTCTTGATTGGAATCAACTCTGACGCAGCGCAAGCCGACGCGTTCGTGCATGCTTCAACGCTTGGCACGCAACTGTGAGCGCGCGCGCCGGCATCATCGTCACCGGTACTGAGGTTCTGACCGGTCGCGTCGTCGACCGCAACGGACCTTGGTGCTCCGAGCAACTGCGAGCGCTCGGCGTCGACCACGAAAGCACTGTCGTCGTCGGCGACCGCCCTGCCGACATCCTTGCCGCGCTCAACTGGCTCGCCGCCGAAGGCTGCGCACTGATCATCACCAGCGGCGGCCTTGGGCCGACGGCCGATGACCTAACGGCCACTGTAGTCGGTGAGTTTCAGCGCCGAGAGATGGTCGTCGATGCGCCTCTTCACGAGCAAATAGCGGGCATCCTTGAACGGTTCACGGCGCGCTGGCCTAGCGTCGACCAAGAATCGATCGCGGCCGGCAACCTCAAGCAGGCGACGATTCCGCAAGGCGCAGCGATCCTCGAGCCAATCGGAACGGCACCGGGGCTCGTTGTGCCTCCACCTGAGGGGAGCGGCGGGCCAACCGTCGTCGTCTTGCCTGGGCCACCTAGCGAACTGATGCCGATGTGGGATGCGGCAGCGCAGACTCCAGCGTTTATCGCCGCGACGGAAGGCCGTGCCAAGATCGAACAGTCGATGCTCCGACTCTTTGGTATTCCCGAGTCGGAGATCGCAGCGACGTTGCGCGCAGCGCAGGCTGACGGCATCGCAATCGACGAACTTGAGATCACGACCTGTCTGCGGCGCGGTGAGATTGAAATTGTGACCCGCTTCGCGCCTAGCAAACAAGCGCTTTATGACCGCTTTGTTGAGTTTGTCGCCAGTACTCACGCCGACACGATCTTTTCAGTCGACGGCACGACGATCGATCAGCAGCTCGCTGCCTTGCTGAGTGGCCCGCCGCTACGCACGATTGCGCTCGCCGAATCGTGTACTGGCGGTTTGGTGGCGGCGCGTTTGACCGAGATGCCGGGATCTGCGGCCTACATGCGAGGCGGGCTCATTGTTTACAGCAACGAGGCCAAGTCCAAGCTGGCAGCTGTCGCGCCAGAGATGATCGAGCAGCATGGCGCCGTTAGCGAGGAGGTCGCCGTCGCATTAGCCAGCGGCGCGCGGTCGGTCTTGGACGCCGACGTTGGAGTTGGCGTAACCGGCATCGCAGGGCCCGGCGGGGGAACCGAGCAGAAGCCGGTTGGGCTTGTCTGGTGCGCAGTTTCGCTCGCGAGTGGCGAGCTTGTCGTCAGAAAGCTCCAGCTGCCAGGCTCTCGCCAGCTGATTCGAGATCGCACGACGACAGTCGTGTTGCACATGACGAGTCGTTTGCTGCGTGAAAATAGCACGTGACTACCTGCTTTCTCGCCTCATTCATCGCACTTGCACACTAGCGCCGCGTTCTTTTGCTGCGTAGCTTCGCTCTTCCGTCCGCACGAGGACCGAACATGAGTTCTCGCCCGATAGAGAGGTCGTAACGACGATGGCAACCCCAGCAACCGATAAGGCAGCAAAAGCGCGCGATGACGCCCTCAAGGGTGCGCTCAGTCAGATCGAGAAGCAGTTCGGACAAGGCTCCGTCATGCGGATGGGTGACGAGGGTGCGCAGGTCAAAGTCGACGCGATCCCAACCGGGGCTCTCTCGCTCGACCTTGCACTAGGAATCGGCGGCATGCCTCGGGGTCGAATCGTCGAACTGTTCGGCCCGGAGTCCTCGGGCAAGACGACGCTCGTCTACCACGTAATCGCCGAAGCGCAGAAACTTGGTGGCGTCTGCGCCTTCATTGATGCCGAGCATTCGATGGACCCTCTCTACGCGCGCCAGATCGGCGTTGATATTGACGAGCTGCTCGTCTCGCAGCCGGATTATGGCGAGCAGGCGCTTGAAATCGCCGACATGCTCGTGCGCTCCGGCGCTGTTGACCTCGTCGCTGTCGACTCGGTTGCCGCACTGACGCCACGCTCAGAGCTCGAGGGGCAGATGGGTGACCAGACGGTCGGCCTTCAGGCGCGGATGATGAGTCAAGCGATGCGCAAGCTCGCCGGCAACCTCAACCGTGCCCAAACAATGTGTCTTTTCACGAACCAGATTCGCGAGAAGATCGGCGTAATGTTCGGCTCGCCTGAGACTCAGCCTGGTGGCCTCGCGTTGAAGTTCTACTCCTCACAGCGGCTCGACATTCGCCGCATTGAGACGATCAAGGATGGGACTGAAGCGGTCGGCAACCGCGTGCGCGTCAAGGTCGTCAAGAAC
>SXGR01539921.1_pt1 | contig 11136 bp, 7 predicted proteins | sample 3174711 | NCBI WGS metagenome assembly SXGR01 (sample SAMN11356860, study PRJNA531348) | freshwater metagenome | isolation source: freshwater sample F1-60 | place: China: Fuxian Lake, Yuxi | collected 2017-12-25
ACGCGCTGAAGCTGACCGCCCGACATTTCGTGCGGGTAGCGTTCCTTGAACGACGTGGGCAAACCCGCCTTGGAGAGCGCCTCGTCAATGCGCGCGTCCACTTCATCGGATTTGCAGATCTTGTGAAGCAGAAGCGGCGTCGCCAACGCCGTGTGCACGGTGTGGCGCGGGTTGAGCGAGGACAGAGGGTCCTGGAAGATCATCTGCAGGTCGCGCCGGTAGGGCTTCAGCCTCGTGTCGCCCATGTGGGTGATGTCGACGCCGTTGACGATGATCTGGCCCGCTTGCGGTTCGTAGAGCCGCAACAGCGCCTTCCCGATGGTCGTCTTCCCCGAACCCGATTCGCCGACGAGGCCCACGACCTCGCCCTTCTGAACGTCGAGGCTGACGTCGTCGACCGCGCGCAGGACCGTCGGCCCCTTGGACAGAGCGGCGCCCACGCCGGTGCGCAACTTGAAGCGCACCTCGAGATTGCGAAGGGACAGAAGCGGCGGCGCGTCAGCCATTTTCGTAAAGCACGCAGCGCACGGCGCGGCCCCCTCCCATATCGGTCATGCCCGGCAACCGCTCGCGGCACACCGGCTTGGCGAAGGTGCAGCGCGGCTCGAACAGGCAGCCGGGCGGCAGATTCGACGGGCTCGGCAACTCACCCGGAATCTCCTTCAGACGCTCGGTCTTGGTCTCGAGCGCGAGCGCGGAGGCGAGCAGACCCTGCGTGTAGGGATGCTTGGGATTGGCGAACACGTCCTTGGTCGGGCCCGACTCGACAATGCGCCCCGCGTACATGACCGCGATCCGGTCGCACAGCATGTGCGCGATGGACATGTCGTGGGTGATGAAGATGAAGGCGCAGTTGAGCCGCTTCTGCAGGCCGCGGAACAGGCGGAGAATCTGGCGCTCGACGATGTTGTCGAGATTGGTCGTGGGCTCGTCGGCGACGATCAGGTCGGGCTCGAAAGCGAGCACGAGCGCGATGAGCGTGCGCTGGAGCATGCCGCCCGAAAGCTGGTGCGGAAACTGTCCCAGCACGCGGTCGCCGTGGGGAATGCCCACGTCCTTGAGAAGCTGGGTGGCGGCGGGCCGCCAATTCTTCGCGCGTTCGGCGTGCTCGGCGGATTTCGTGGCGGAGCGGTCGAAAACGCCGCGAATGTGCCACTCGATCTTCTTCGCCGGGTTGAACGCGCCGACCGGGTCCTGGAACACCATCGCCAGGCGGCGGCCGCGAATCTCGCGGAACGCGTCCTCCGAGAGGCCCTGCAGATCGGTGCCGAGGAAATCGATGGCCTCGGCATTGGTGACGGCGTTGTCCGGCAGGAGACGCAGGATCGACATGCCGGTCACGGTCTTGCCCGAGCCGGACTCGCCGATGATGCCCACCATCTCGCCGCGCCGAACGTCGAAATTCACATCGCGGACGACCATCACGGTCGACCCGCCCATGGAAAATCCGGACTCGAGCCCTCGGACGGACAGCGTGACGTCGCTCATCCCGCGGCCCTCCGCCGCAAGCGCGGATCGAGCATGTCGCGCAGGCCGTCACCCAGCAGGTTCAAGCCCAGGATCGCGATGGTGAGCGCCAGGCCCGACAGCGTCAGCACCCAGGGTCCGCGATGGAAGTAGTCTTTTCCGTCCGCCATCATCACGCCCAAGGACGGCGTGGGCGGTTGCACGCCCAGGCCGAGGAAAGACAGGCCCGCCTCGATGACGATGCCAAAGGCGAGGCCGACGGTGAACTGCACGAAGAGCGGCGCCGCGATATTGGGCAGAATCTCGCGCACCATGATGCGCAGGCGCGACTGGCCCATGAGCTGGGCGGCCTGCACGTAGGGCTCGGCCTTCACCGTCATCGTCGTGTTGCGCGCCATGCGCGCGAAATTGGGAATGTAGACGAGCGCGATGGCGATGATCACGCTCTGCACGCCGAAGCCCAGGATCAGCATCAGCATGAGGGCCAGCACGAAGATCGGGAAGGCGAAGACCAGGTCGACGAAACGCATGGCGATGGCATCGACCCATTTGCCCACATAGGCGCTGGTCATGCCGATGAGGACACCCGCAATGGCACCCATCGAAACGCCGCAGAAGCTGATGAAGAGCGAGATGCGCGCGCCGTAGAGCACGCGGGTCAGCACGTCGATCCCGTTCGAATTGGTGCCAAACCAGTGCGTGGCCGAGGGCGGCTGGAGAAGCGCGGTGAAGTCCATCTTGGTCGGGCTGTACGGCGAAATCGACGGCCCGATGCCGATGGCGAGCAAAACGAACACCGTGATACCGAGCCCGGTCGCCACGGTCCGGTTGGATTTGATCTCGCGCCAGAGGCGCGCCGGGAAGGATGCGGCCATGGCTAGCGGGTCCTCTTGGGGTCGAGCAGCGCGCACGCGATGTCGACCACCAGGTTCACCGCGAGCACGACCGTGAGGAACGTCAGCGCGCAGGCCTGCACGACCGGATAGTCGCGGCCGAACGCGGCGTCCACGACGAGCGAGCCCATGCCGGAAATGCCGAACACCCGCTCGATGATCACGACGCCGCCCAGGAGGTAGCGTACTTGAAGACCCACGACCGTCACGAAGGGGATGATCGCGTTGCGGAAAACGTAGTGAATGAAAATGAAGGGCGCGGCGTAGCCGTAAGAGCGCGCCGCGGTCACGTAGTCGCGCTTGGCGGTTTCCAGCAGGGCCGCGCGCAGGATGCGCGTGAAGACCCCCGCCATGGGGGCCGCGATCGCGAAGGCCGGAAGGAATCCACTGTGGAGCGCGCCGAAGAAGTCCTCATACGGGTTCACGAAGCCGTAAGACGGGAACCATGTGAAGGTGAGCGCAAAGGCGAAGATGAGCACGTAGCTCAGCCAGAAATCCGGCATGGAAATACCGAGCACCGCGACCGACGTCGCCGCCGTGTCCGCCAACTTGCCATGTCGCAGGGCCGCGATGGTGCCGAAGAAAAGAGACATGGTGAGGGCGAGGATGAGGCCGTACACGCCGATGAAAACCGTGATGGGCAAGCGGTCTTCGAGAAGCTGGATGATGGGGAACTTGCCGGCCAGCACGATGGACAGGCCGAGATTGCCCTGGAGCGCATTGCCGGCCCAAATGGCGAATTGCAGCAGGATCGGTTCGTCGAGGCCGTGCTCCGCTCGGTAGCGCGCGACGGATTCGTTCGTTGCCTGCTCGCCCAGCACCGCGAGCGCCGGATCGCCCGGCGCCAGCTTCATGATGAGGAAAATGAGGAACGAGCCGACGAACACGGTGACGAGTGCGCCACCGACTCGGATCAGCAGGTACCAGAGGAAGTTCATTGGTCGCTCAAATCGAAACCCCGGCGCCGGCTCGAAACGGCCTGCGCCGGGGTCTCTTGCCTACTTGCGCGCTCAGCCGAGGCTGACTGGCGCGAACTGGCTGCCGAAGGACTGGGACGGCAGGTGATTGAAGCCCTTCACTTTGTCGGCATACATGTTGTGGGCGTTGTTGTTCATCGTGAAAATGAGCGGCATTTCTTCGGTGATGATCGCCGTCGCCTTCTTCACGATTTCAGCGCGCTTGGCCTGGTTGAACTCCTTGCGGCTGTCCTCGATGAGCTTGTCCACGGTCGGGTTGGAGTACCCGCCGTAGTTGCGCACGCCCTTGGTATGGAACAGCTCGCCCAGGTACTCGTCCGCTTCGGCGCGGCCGATCCAGCCCGTGTTCTGGCCCTGGATGTTGTTGTTGCGGAAGTTCTGGAACGCCTGGTTGGCATCCAACGTCTCGACCGTGAACTTGGTGCCCAGCACCTCGTTCCAGCCGGCGACCGAGATTTCGGTCCAACGCTTCCACCACCCGGCACCCCAGGTCTGGATCTTGACCTCCACGCCCGGCTTGATGGCGCCCTTGGCCATCTCGGCGCGCGCGCGCTCCGGATTGAACTTGCAATGGTCCGGACGGTTCGAATCGAAGGCCCAGGCAATGGCCGACGGCATCGGACCCCACATCGGCCGGCCCTCGCCGAAGATGACCGCCTCGACGATGGCCTCGCGGTTGAGCGCCATGGACAGCGCGCGGCGGAAGTGCACGTCGTTGAACGGCGCCGTCTTCAGGTTCATCGCCAGGAAGCGGATGTTCAAGCCCGGCGACTTCTTGACGACGATGCCCGGCGTCTTCTCGAGCTTGGGTACGTCGGCGAAGGGTGCGGTGGAGGCGATGTCGATCTGGTTGCCCAAGATCGCCGTGATGCCGCTCGTCTCCTCGGGGATGAGGGCGATCTCGACGCCGTCGAGATAGGGCAGGCCCTTCACGTGATAGTCCTTGTGGGCGGCGAAGACGATTTTCTCGCCCTGCTTCCAATCCACGATCTTGAAGGCACCGGCGCCGACGGGCGCGCGCTGGAACCCGGCATCGCCCATCTTCATGTGCGCCTTGGACGAGATGATCTGCGAGCCCGTCGGCATGTTGGTGAGGAAGGTGAGCAACGGCGAGAACGGCGTCTTCGTCGTGATGCGCACCTGGTACTTGCCGACCGCGTCGACCTGATCGATCTCGAGGAACTTGCCGCGCGTGGGCGAGCCGGTCGCCTCGGAGCGCACGCGGTCGAGGGTGTACTTCACGTCCTCGGCCGTGAACTCGTTGCCGTCGTGGAACTTGACGCCCTTCTTCAGGTTGAACTGATAGGTCGTGGGATTCGGGTTCGACCACGATTCGGCCAAATCACCGACGATTTTCATGTTCGCGTCGAAATTGACGAGGGTGCTGAACATCGTCGTCAGCGCCCAGAAGTCGGAATTGAGCGTCGCCTTCTGCGGGTCGAGCGTGTTGACGACATTGAAGCCCAAGAGGCTCGCGCGCAGCACGCCACCCCTCTTCTGTGCCATCGCCATGCGCGGCAGCATCGCACCCGTGACGACGGGCAGAGCGGCGGCGGCGCCAACGCCCTTCACAAAACCGCGGCGGTCCATCGTGTACTCGAGACGCTTCACCATAAGACGTAACTCCTCCCTAAGACCGCCGGGCGAGTCCGCCCGAGGTGCGAAATCCGTTGTCGAGGCGCCGAGACGGCACTCTCCCCATATTCGGCCCGCCTGTCCGCGTGGGTACGCCAACGCGCGCGGGCTTCTCATCGGCTGGTCGCAAACGCGGGGCAGCCATGCCATCCCGCTTCTTCACGCACGCGCCGTTTAGCGATACTAGCCGTGCCACACCTTGCGTCAAGATGTGCCACCCGATACTTCGGCACGGAAGATCGGCCACTATTGCCATGAAAGCCGGAACCGTGCCTGACACACGCGACCCAGCCACACACGGCCGCTGTGCCGCTAAGGAAATGTCAGAGCGAGGAACAGACCATGCCGAAAGCCGCACTTTCTAGCCTGTCCGGCCGGACCTTCGACGTGGCTGCCATCGGCGCAGGCATCAATGGCTGCAGCGCGGCCCAGCAATTGGCGGCGCGCGGCTACTCCGTCCTGTTGGTCGACAAAGGCGACTTCGCCTCGGCGTCCTCCAGCCGCTCCACGCGCCTCATCCATTGCGGGCTGCGCTACCTGGCACCGGGCGGCTCCATGTGGGATCTGGTGCTTTCGCCCAAGAAGCTGACGACCGCCCTGCGCATGACGCGCCAGGCCATGGTGGCGCGGAGCGAGTTCGTCGCGACATCGGCTGCGCGCACGCGCACCGTCAAGTTCGGCTTCCCGCTGTACCGCGACGGGATTCACAAGCCCTGGCAGTTGGACCTCGCCTTCAAGGTGCTGAACGCGCTGGGCCCCACCGACCCGCCGCTCGACTACAAGCGCCTGTCCGCCGCCGAGGCCCGCCAGGTGCCGATGTACGCGCGCCTGCACGACCAGGACAAGCTTTTGGGCGTCGCGATGTTCCGCGAGTACCAGTTCGACTGGGCGGAGCGCGTGGGGATGGACATGGCCATGGATGCCCAGCGCATGGGGGCCGTGGTGCGCAACTACACGTCCGTCACCGGTCTCGTGCGCCAGGGCGACGGATACGCCGTCACCCTCGCCGACGCACTCGATAACGCGCAAACCCCCATCACGGTGAATGCCAAGACGATCCTCAACACGGCGGGCATTTGGATCGACAAGGTCAACGGCTTGACCGGACAGAAGGTCGGCCGGCGCATCTTCGGCACCAAGGGCGCGCACATCGTCCTGCGGCTGCCGGAGGGATTCCAGGACTACGGCGTTATCTCGCTCAACAGAGAGGGCACCGAACCCGTCTACCTCGTACCCTGGCGCCAAGGCCTGCACTACATGGGCGTCACCGAAACCGTCTACGAGGGCGATATCGACGACATCAAGGCGGATGATGTCGACATCGACTGGCTGCTGCGCGAGTTCAACCACCTGCTGCCGGGCCTCAACAAGACGCGCGCGGACGTCCTCTATTCCTGGGCGGGCGTGCGGCCCCTCACCTACGACCCCGCCTTCCCCAAGGGCGCCCGCCTGCGCCTGACGCACGATTTGTCCCAGGAAGGCCTGCCCGGCGTCTTTGCGATGACGGCGGGGCCGGTCACCACCCACCGCTCGGGCGGCATCGAGCTGGCCGATCGCATCGCCGGCTGCATCAAACCTTCGGGCACGCCCCAGACGATCGACTATTCGCCCCGCAAGTTCCCAGACCACCCGTCTTCGCCCGCGCTCCTCAACCACTACCCGGACATCAAGCTGTCCGATTTGCGCCACGCCGCCGAGACGGAGCAGCCCGCGAACCTTGTCGACCTTATGTTCGCGCGGGTGGGGGCAGGCTGGACGGAGACGCAGGGCCGCGAGGCGGCGCGCAAGGCGGCCGAGACGGTCGCCGACATCATGGGTTGGGACGAGGCGCGCATCGCGAAGGAGGCGGACGCCTATGTCGCCTATCTCGCCCATCGCCACCGCCGGCCCAGCGCCGCGTGAAGCCGGGTTGCGGCCCCGAACGGCCGGGCGCAAAATGACCGCGTTTTCCGCCGGATATCGAGGAGGCTCCGATGGCCAATAGGCGCGTGGACTGGCACGGCTCGTTCGCGGTGATCGTGACGCCCTTCGCAAAGGACGGCGCGCTCGATGAAGGCGCCTTTCGCAAGGTGGTCGATGGCGTGATCGAGGCGGGCTGCCACGGCGTCATCGCCGGCGGCAGCACGGGCGAGTTCTTCCTCATGTCCATGGACGAGAGGAAGCGCGTGGTGGAAATCGCGCTCGACCAGGCCAAGGGCCGCGTGCCGGTCCTGTGCGGGCCCGCAGGCATCCGCACCGAGGACGTGGTCGAGCTGGCGACGCACGCGCGCAAGGCCGGCTGCGCCGGCGGCATGACGCTGACGCCGCTTTACGTCGGGCTCGACGAGCGCGAGGTGCTGGAGTTCTATCGCCGCGTCGCGGGCGAAAGCGGCCTCAACATCATGCTCTACAACAGCCCGCGCTACGTGCGCGCGGTCCTGACGCCCGAACTCGTCGCCAAGCTGGCCGAGATCGACGGCATCGTCGCCATCAAGGACACGTCCTTCGACATGTTCCAGATGAATGACCTGTGCCGCACCGTGGGCGACAAGATCCGCATCTTCGTGGGTCTGGAGAACCTCTATTTGCCGGCGTTGTCGGTTGGGGCGGTGGGCTGCGTCGCCATGGTCCCGCAGATCATCGGCAAGACCGCCGTGGACATCTATACCTGCTGGCAGAAGGGCGATATCGCCGGCGCGCGGCGCGCGCACGAAATCGTCTGCCGCGTCTACGATCTGTTCAAGGTCGGCTCCGGCTACATCGCCATCAAGGAGTCGATGAACCTCTTGGGCAAGCCGGGCGGACACTCGCGCCCACCCATGCTCATGTTCACCGAGGAGCAGAAGGCGACGCTGCGGCAGATCTACGCCGACACGGGCTTCCTGCCGGGCGCGCGCCGGGCCGCCGAATAGCGGCCACGCCGGAACGAGGCGCCCGAACGACACGAAGGAACGGGGCGCGCGAAGCGCCCCGTTCCGTTTCCGGCGCCTAGAACTCCTTGCAGAAGCGCAGCGAGTCGTAGATCGCGGCGTGAATATTGCGGCTCTGCACCGCGTCGCCCACGCGCACCAGCAGGAACTCGCCGCCCGCGTTGTTGACGACGGGCTTCGCCTTGCCCTTCGCGAATCCGTCGAGGTCGATTTCGCCAAGGTTCTTCGAATGGGGCACCAGGTCGAAATAGACCTTGTCGCACGCCTTGGTGCCGTGCTCGGCGACCACCTGGTCGACCTCGCGCTCCTCCTCGGTGTCGGCATAGGTATTCCGAAGCAGCACGACGAGTCGATTGCCCTCGCGCGAGATGCGAACGATGCGCGTGTCCGGCGTGATGACGGCGCCTTTCCCGTAGAGCGCCTTCATGTGATAGGGCGAATTGAGCTGGCCGGTTTCATAGGCGGCGTGACGGTCCGGCGTCACGAGTTCCACCTGGGCGCCGCGGGCCAGCAGGTATTCCGCCGCCGACGGACCCGGTTGGCGGCCGTCGTCGTCGTGGACGATGACGCGCTCGCCGGGTTGCACACGGCCCGTGAGGATGTCCCAGGTCGAGACGGCCAGTTCGTTCCCCTCGAAGAACCCGATATTGGGTTCGCCGCCCGTGGCAATGACGACGTAATCCGGCCTCTCCCGACGCACCATCTCGGGCGTCGCCTCGGTATTGAGCCGTACATCGACGCCCAGCTTGTGCACCTGCCGGTCAAGCCAGCGCACGATGCCCGAGAGGGCCTCGCGCGTGGGACCCCGCATGGCGATGTTGATTTGCCCGCCAGTTTTCGCCTCGCGTTCGAACAGCACGACCTTGTGTCCGCGCTCGGCCGAAACGCGCGCGGCCTCCATGCCGCCCGGCCCCGCGCCCACCACCACGACCGTCTTCTTCGAAGCGGACCGCGGCACGATGTGCGGCATGAACGTCTCACGCCCCGCGGCCGCGTTGTGGATGCACAGCGCCTCGCCGCCCGTGAAGAGGCGGTCGATGCAGTAACCCGTGCCCACGCATTCCCGGATGTCCTCGGCGCGGCCTTCCTGGAGCTTCTTCGCGATATAGGGGTCGGCGATGTGGCCGCGGGTCATGGCCACAAGGTCGCAATGGCCCTCCTCGATGGCGCGCGCTGCTGCACCGAACTCGTTCATGCGCTGGCCGTGGAAGATGGGGGCGCCGAAGGCACCCTTGAACGCGCTGGCGAGCGACAGATAGGGCGTGAACGGCACGGGCATGGTGACCATGGATCGCGCCAGCGCCCAATGGTCGTACATTCCGCCGCCGATCACGTCGAAGAAGTCGATCTGACCCGTCTTGAACAGGATTTCTGCGATGTCGAGGCAGTCCTTGTGGGTCATACCACCTTCGAGCAGCTCGTCGCCCGACATGCGCACGCCCATGAGGAAATCGGGCCCCACCTCCTCGCGCGTCAGTTCAATCACCTCGCGCGCGAACCGCGTGCGGTTCTCGAGGCTGCCGCCATACTTATCCGTGCGGCGGTTCGCGATGGGGCTCCAGAACGTATCCATCAGGTTCTGGAAGCCGCACTGGAACTCGAATCCGTCGAGCCCGCCCCGCTTCGCGCGCCCCGCCGCCTTGGCATAGGCCTTGGCCACGCGGCGGATGTCCCAATCCTCCATCGCCTTGGGGTGGATGCGGTGGTACGGCTCGCGCAGCGCCGAGGGGGCGATGGCCGGCAGCCAGGGATCGAGATCCCAGCGCGCCTTCCGCCCGATGTGGGAGAGCTGGACCATGAGCTTGGCGCCATGCCGGTGCACGCGGTCGGCCAGCTGCTGAAAGTACGGGATGACGGAATCGTCCGCCGCGTTGATCTGGTTGTACTCGTTGGCGGGCGAATCGACCGCGACGGTCGTGACGCCGCCGAACATGGTGAGGCCCAGCCCGCCCTTCGCCTTCTCCTCGTGGTAGGCCTGGTAGCGCTCCTGCGGTTTGCCGTCCTTGCCGTAGCCGGGCGCGTGGCTCGTGCTCATGATCCGGTTCTTGAAGGTGACGCCCTTGATCGTGAACGGCTTGAACAGCGCGTCGTGCTGGCCCACGTTCTTCCTCCCCCGTCTTCGTTCGGCTGGCCTCAGTTCTCGCGAAACGCCCGGTTGGCGCCGTAGAACAACGGCCGGAACAGATAGCTGAGCGCGGTGCGCTCGCCGGTGACGATCATCACCTCGGCCGCCATGCCGGCCTGAATGACCCCGCCCGCAAGGTGCGGCGTCGGGTCTTCCAGAAGTTCCACGCGCGCCAGGTAATACGGCAGGCCGCTTTTCTCGTCGACGATGCGGTCGGCCGAGACCGTCACGACGCGGCCCTTCACGAACTCCGAGACGCGCTGGCTGAAGGCGCTGAAACGCACCTGCGCCCCAAGCCCGGCATGGACCACGTCGATATCCTGCGGGCTCACCTGCGCGTCGATGATCAGACGGTCGTCGGCAGGGACGATCTCCATGATCTTCTGCCCCGGCGTCACAACTCCCCCCACGGTGAAGACCGCCAGACCCGTCACCGTGCCCCTGATCGGAGAGGCGATCTCGATCCGTCGCAGCACATCCTCCGCCGCGCGCAAGCGCTCGCCCACCTCGGCCAGCTCGGTTTGCACGTCGCGGAGTTGCCCCACTGCTTCGTTCAACTGAGTGGTGCGCAGATCGTTGATGCGCAGCTCCGATTCGCCGATGGCCTGGTTCGCCCGCGCGATGGCGGCCACCTTCTGGCTGCGCGCGCCGTCGATTTCCGCCTCGCGGCGCTGGATGGCAAGAAGACGCGGTTTCTGCGCGAGGCCCTTCTCCACCAGCGTCGAGAGATCCTTGATCTCCTCGCGCGCGAGCGCCAATTGCCGCTCGTCCGACGCGATCTGATCGCGAAGGCCGCGGATTTCCTCGCGCGTCTGCGCGATGCGCTGGCGGAGGATCGCGATCTGCCCGTCCAAACTCTGCTTGCGCACGGCGAAGATATTGGTCTGCGTGGTGATCGCCTCGGCGACCGCCGGAACATCGCGCTCGGCGAGCAGCCACTCGGGGAAGGCGATCTTGGCAAGACCGTCGCGCTCCGCGATCAAACGCGCCTCAAACGCCGTCGCCGCGCGGTGGCGCGCGCGGAACTGCTCGTACGCCGCCGACGACTGCGTGCCGGCCAGGCGGACGAGGGCCTGGCCCGCCTCGACCGCGTCGCCGTTCTTCACGAGGATTTCCGAGACGACGCCGCC
>SXGR01599113.1_pt1 | contig 11136 bp, 13 predicted proteins | sample 3174711 | NCBI WGS metagenome assembly SXGR01 (sample SAMN11356860, study PRJNA531348) | freshwater metagenome | isolation source: freshwater sample F1-60 | place: China: Fuxian Lake, Yuxi | collected 2017-12-25
CGTCGCGACCGCGGCCCCGGCGTTCATGGCCGACAGCCAGACGCCGTTGATCACGAGCACGCGCGGCACCTGCGCGAGCGAGCCGGCCGGGTTCTGGTAACTCCAGAAGATGAAGTCCGTTGCCGCGCCGGCGGTCGCGTTGCACGCCGCCTGACCGCCGAGGCCGGTCACGAGCGTGGCCGTGTTCGATCCGGCCGCGCTCGTCGGGTTGGCGCTGTTGGCGTAGTTGGCGAGCGAGCCCATCGTGCCGCCGCTCATGCCCTGGTACGCCTGACCCGCGAACGCGCGCTGCGTGGGCGCGTCCAACAGGTTGTGCAGGTCGCCGGCCGAAACGAAGTAGTTGCCGACGAGGAGCTGGTTGACCGCGCCGGCCGCACCGCCGACGATCGCATGGCGCACCGCGAACGGCGCCGACGCCGACACGAGCGGCGCGTAGTTGCCGGCGCCCGTCGTCACCGTCGCGCGCAGGATGTCGTCGACGTAGAAGTGCACCTCGCCGGGGCTGATCAGGATCGAGAACTTGTAGATCTGCCCGATCGTCGGCATGAACACGGTCGAACCGTCGGTGGTGAAGTTGGCCGACGGGTTGTCCGTGCTGTTGTAGGTCGCGATTCCGTAGACGCCAGTCGAGTTCATGCGGATGAACGCGCCATCGGTCGGCGCGTACGGGTTCGCGGCGCCCGGCGTGAACAGGCCGATGTCGATCGTCGTGTTCGTCGTCGCCGCGAGCGAGGCCGACAGCCCGGCCTTGAACTCACAGTACAGCGTCGACGCGCCGAGCGTCGAGAACGTGCGCTGCGTTACGAACCGGACGCCCGTCGTCGTCGTCGTGATCGATGACCCGTTCGTGCGCATGAAGTTGCCGGCGCCGTTCCACGTGATCGTCATCGCCGTGTTCGCGTACGCGTGCTTGCCGGTGTTCTGCGCCGCATAGTTGAACGTCTCGAAGTCGAGCAGCGTGTCGAGGCCGACGCGCAACCGATAGTCGTCGGTCACCTCGGGGCTGCGGAAGTACGGCGCGGCCATCGCGGTGCCGTCGTCGTTCTCGCCGACGATCGCCGCGTAGCCGATCTCGCTCTCGACCCGCGAGAGCTTGACGTCGAGCTTGGTGCCGCTGTCGTTCTGGACTGGTACGCCGGCCATGTCAGGTGCTCCATGCCCACCGGCACTTGATCTTGCCGGTCAGCGTGATGAGTGACGTTGCGGTGATCGTGAAGCCCGTCGCGGCCGTCGGTGCGTTGCAGACGAGGCCGACGAAGTTTGGCAGGATGTAGCGGTGCGTCTCGGCCGCGTGGTCGGTCGACGCCTCGGCCATGAACCACGCGCCGACGTGATCCGTCGCGAGGATCGACGCCTGCCCCGTGACCGCAGCGGTCGCGATGGTGCCGCCCGCGCCGAAGTCGATCTCCACGCTGCCAGTTCCGGTCGCCATCGTCAGGTCCCCGGCACCCGGTAGAGTGGGCCGAGCCGGACGGTGCGCAGGTAGCGCCACGCCCCATCCGCGCGCGGCGCGCCCGTGTCCGTCCGGCCGATCTCGCGATACGTGTGGTAGGTGCCCGCGTCGGCCGAGTAGTACACGCGCAGTTGCGGCGCGGCCTCGGGGAAGTAGCTGCGCAGCGCGCTGTGCGTGTCGCGCCACCATTGCTCGAAGCTCGCGCCCGTCGTCGTCTCGTAGGTGATCTGCGCGCGCGGATGCGTGACGTGCATCCACGTGAAGCCTTCCTGCCGCTGCCGCGTGTTGTAGACGAGCCCGTACACGTCGCCTTGCGGGCTGACCTGCACCGCGCGATCCGTCTCGTAGACGCCGCCGTCGATCCCGCGGTCGACATCCATCTCGCAGTCCGGCAGCCACACGCCGCGTGCGTGGAGCGTGCCGGTGAACGTCAGCGCGGCCGGCGTCAGGTTGCCGGCGAACCCGAGCACGTCGCGCAGATCCGTCGACGTCCAGGTCAGCGTGAAGGTCTGGATCGTGTGCGAGATCGTGACCAGCCCCGTGCCCGTCTCGCCCCACGACGCCGAGACGGTAAACGCACCGTCGGCACCCGTGGCCGCGTCGAGCTGCGTCTGAAACGTCGACAGCAGGTCGGTCGGGAAGTAGTTGCCCGCGGCGACCGTGACGGTGTAGGGCCCGCCGATCGCGGTGATCGTCAGGCTGACCGACCATCCGCCGGTCGGGACGGTGATGCGTGCTTCCACGCGGCCCCTAGCCATGGCTCACTCCTTCGGCGTCTTGCCCGGCCGATCGCATCGCCCGGCGGACGCGGCGAGCTCGCTCGCGGGCGCTGTCGTCGGCCAGCGGGTCACCGACGATGACGACGCCCGATTGCGCGATCCGCTCGCCCGACGGTCGCCCGCCCACCCCGGCGGCCGATGAGGCGGCCGACGGAGCGCCGGCGGATGTGCCCATGCCCTTCGCAAGTACGCCAAGCGCCGCCGCCGCCGCCGCGTACTTCGCTGCCGACAGTCCCATCGCGGTGGCGCCGGGAATGTCGCCGGTCGCAAGATTGAACAGCGCGTGGGCACCAGCGACGATCGCCCGGCCAGACATCTCGACGGCGTAGGCCGCGAGCGATGTGGCGATCGACTTCTTGATCGCCGTGCCGAGCGACTCCGACCCGCTGATCCACGCGGCGAATCCGTCGGTGACCGCGTTCTTGAGCGTGCCGAACCCAGCCGCGTACGCGTCGAACTCCTCGAGCTTGCCGAACGTGCGCTCGAGGAACGACTCCTTCTGTTGCTTGGCCATCGCAGTGCGGTCGGCCTCGATGTCCTGGACCATCTGCGCATCGGCGAACCGCTGCGACATGCGGTCTTGATACGCGGCGAGCGCGTCATCCTGCGAGGCTTGCGACGCGGCGGCCGTGTCGGACAGGTACCCGCCGAACGCCGACGCGGTGCCCATGACCGACCCGAGCGCGCCGGATAGCCAATCATCCTCGACTGCGTCAGCCCGACCGCGCCCGCCTCGTCCGCTTCGACGAGACGATCGAACCCCGGATGCGTTCTTGGCCAACTCGGACTTCAGTCCTGCGATGATACTTGCCGCCGCCGACTTGCCGACGCCAACCATTCTCACGTCAAGCCGATCCTTGAGGTTCTCGGCCATCGCGGCGAGCACCGGGTCGACCGTCTGCCACCCCTGCGGCAGCCCCGACAGGAACCCTTGATAGTCGGCTGGCCCCATCGACGCGAGCGGTCCGCTTCCCGCGTTCGCGCGGCGGATGAGGCCGCGCGCGCGCCCCAATGCATCGGCGGCTTGGAAGTCGGCGTCCTGCGCGCCACCGGCGAGGAATGCCGCGGCGGCGCCGCCGCCCGCGCCGTTGGGCACCATCGACTGACCGGCGCGCAGTCGGGCGAAGTTCAGCGAGTACTGATCGCGTGCGTTGAACTGCCCCGACTCTGGATCGTTGAGGTTGCCACCGAACATCCGGCCGAGGCTCTCGCCAAGATCTGCGGCAGCCTTGACCATCTCGTTGGCGAAGGCGCCGAGCGTCGATCGGACGCGGCTGATCCCGTCCTCCATGCGGACCGTTGCGCGCACGACCTCATCGCCGGTCCGCGAGAACTGCCCGCCGACGTCCATCACCTCGCGCCCGAGGGCCCTCATCAGGATCTGCAAGTCCTTCGACTTGTCGCCCGTGGCCTTGAGCGAGATCCCGAAGTCGTCGAGCCCTTCGAGCTTGCCCTTCTTGATCACCTCGGTGAACTTCTCGAACACCTGCTGCGAGTCGTGGCCCTTCTTCTCGAGGGCACGCATGCCCTCGATCACCTGTTGGAGCTGCCCGGTGGTGAGCTTCCACGCGCCTTGATGCCCGGCCTGCGCGAGCGTCAGCAGTTCCATACGCGACTTGAGGCCGCTGTATGACTCGGACAGCTTGTCGATCGAAACGCCGGCAGCGCCCGCCGACAACTTGGCCTCATCGCGATACGCAGTCCAGCTCGTCTTCGCGACGAGGAGCGCCGTGCCGATGATCGCCGCACCCTTGCCGAAGTCGGCGACGTGCTTCTTGAACGCCTCGTTCTGTTGCTTGTACGCCTCGGCCGTTTCCTTTGCGGCCTTCTTCTGCTCGCCGCTGAGGTCCTTGATCGCCGCCTTCGCCTGGTCGACGTTCACCTCGTAGCGCAGCGCCACGACGCCGTCGACGATCGACTTGCCAAGCCCCATGAGCCCCATCACGCACCGCCTTTCTTCGTGCGCTCGGCCATCGCCGCGTTGTCGCGCTCGCGGATGCCGCCCTTCAACGCGACGAGGCCGTCAAGCATCGTCGGCGAAGGCGGCCCGCCGAGGTGATCACGCAACGTCCCTGCCTCCCAATGCGCGTACGCCTCGACCACCTCGCGCGCCGCCGGCAGCGTCGACGTGTAGCCCGGGCAGGCCGTCATCGCGACGCCGACCGAACGCAGGTGCTCCGGCGTCCAGGGCGACGCGCTCGGTGAGGCGGGTAGGTACGGGCATCCCATGGCTTGACGGGTCTGAGGTTCGTAGCGTCGCTGGCACGTCTCGCAGTCGGTCACCACTCGGCCTTCGGTGCGCGCGTCTTGGTAGCTAGGGAGGACGCGCAGCCCCTCGATCAGTTTCCCGGCGCGTGCCGCCGGTCGCGGACGTGCGCCGCGATTTCGATGATGGTCATCTCGTGGCCGGTGAACAGGTCGACGAACGCCTCAGGCTTGATCGGCCCGAGGTCCGGAAACGCACGATCGACCGCCGGCGCCATCGCCTTGTCGTATGCCTCGATCGGCACGTCGCCATCGAGGCCGATCACCGCGATGCGAAAGATGAGCTGAGCGCGCTGCGCGTTGCTCATCCCGTCGGCGTGTCGATCGTACTTGGCCCACAGCGACGCGGGCACCTGCCGCAGCTTGAACCAGAGCGGTTGCACGTTGGCCGCGGTGATCGGCGCATAGTTGCCCGTCTCGCGCGCGAGCTTCAACGGGCGCTCCCATTCGACGTACGGCGCGGCCCACACGTCGACGCGCGCCTTGTAGGCCGCGTCCGACTCGCCGTCGCGCCGCTCGGGCGGGTTGCTGACGTCCGGCTCGGGACCGATCGTCAGCGCGCTGTCGAAGCGGCTGATGAAGCCGTACGGCGCCGCGGCCGACGTGTAGAGCTTGAGGCTCACGCGAACCCCCATCGCATCGCCGAGAGCGACAGTTCATCGGTGGTCTCAGCCGTGTCGGTGCCGGCCTGGAAGTTGACCACCACGCGGTTGAGGCCGTCGCTGTCGACCTGTGTCGGTCGGTTGCCGGTGAGCGCGAGGTTCGGGAAGTAGCACGCCACCGCCGACCCGGCCCCGGTCGAGAGCGACGCGAGCATGTGCCACCGCGCGTTGGTGAGCCACGCGGCCCACCACGTCGGGTTGGCGCTCGCCCCCTCGGCGTCGAGCGTCACCGACACGCCGATCTGATCGGGCACCCGCGACGCGCCGGTGATCGTCTGGTACGGGCTGACCGTCGCGTGGCCCATCAGCGGCGTCACGCCGACGGTGATGTTCAGCGCGAGGTTGCGGCAGTTGACGATCTGCCGCGTGACCGTGCCGTAGGTCTGCAAGAAGATCCCGCCGGCACCGACGGGGACAGGCGCGATCGTCCAGCTCATCGCGGTCGTGTCGGGGAACGTCGCCGAGATCGGCTCGGCCCACGACACGCCGACCGTCACCTCGATCATCGGCAGCTCGCCGGGGTTGTAGCCGCTGATCGAGTAGCCCTTGACGAAGCAGCCATGCAGACACCACTGCGTGTCGGCGCTCTTGATGAAGAACCGCTTGGAGGTCGTCGCGCAGGTTGTCTCCTGCGTGTAAGCGGTGTACGCCGAGAACACGACGTCCGGCGTGCCCGACGTCGGTGCGGCGGCGAAGGCCGTCTCGCTCGTGAGCGTCGTGGTGGCGTGGCTGTCGACCACGCCCCACTGTCCGTCGGCGCGCCCGTCGTTCTTGACGCCGACGCGGAAGAGCGACCCGGGGTCGAACGTGCCCGAGGCCGTCGTGGTCATCACCGACGCCGTGCCCGCGCCGTTGATCGTCGTGCCCGACGCGGCCGAGACGTTGCCGCCGCCGAGGATCCACGCCATCGTGTTCTCAAACTCGGTCGCCGTCGTCGCGCCCGAAGTCGTGGTGCCGTGGCCGACGATGTACATCTGAAACGTGAACGACGCGTCCGCGAACGGGCCCGGGATGTTCGTCGGGACTTCGTTCTTGTACTGCTTCGCGCGGGCGCTCTGGATCATCGCCTGCGAGATGCTCGCGAGGTCGATCCGGCCGTTGTGCGGGATCACGATCTGCGACGAGGTAGAGGTCGATGCCTCGCCCCACGCCGACTCGGTGACCATCGAGAGCCAGTTCAGTTGAGAGCTACAAGCCGTCATGTCACATGCTCCTGGTGAACTCGATGGTCAGCACCTTGCGGGCAATCCGCACGGGCGCGCCGTCGGGGTCGTAGTCCTCGCGCGTGGCTGCCACGGTCGCGATGTCCTGATAGTTGCCGATCGAGTTGCCGAACTGCCCGATCGTCTGCTCGAGTTGCTTCATGTCCGACTCGATCAGATCGTCGACGGACGCGAGCGCGCCGCCTTCGTACGACGCCCGCGCCCGGTTGTCGAGCGGGTACGCGACCGACACGACGAAGTCCCGGCGCAGCGACTCATACGCGCCCGTCGACATGATCACCTCGTCGCGCCCGGTGGCCGCGCGCACCTGAAAGCGGCGCAGCGACCCGGCTGGGTTCGCGGCGACCCACTCGAAGAACGACCCTTCGTCGCGGTGGCGCAGGAACAGGTCCGACGCAAGCACCGTTGGCGTGATCGCCTCGACGAGCGTCACGATGCGTTCGCGGATCGCCGCGGCGGTGGAGAGCGTCATCACCGCACCCACAGCCGCGTCGGCCGGTTCGGGGTAGAGGCGCCGCCGCCGCTCACGTCGAGCGGCGCGACCGTCGACCGGATGACCGCGTTGTATCGCTGCGCGTACAGGCCGCGGGCCGCCTCGAGGCGCACCGGGTCGATGCCGCCGGCGAGGAACGCATCTTCGTTGCGCAGGACCATCGCCCGGACCGTCACGAGCTCGGCGACGAGTTCGGCGTTGCGGAGCGCCTGATCGGCCTTGTTGTCCTGGTACAGATCTGCCTTGAGCTCTTCCCACGCACGGTCGATCACGGCGCGTCCCTGATCGTCGCGGAAGTCGATCGGCAGCCCGTCGAGCCATCCGGGGAACCGTCGTTCCACGTCGAGCGGCGTCACGTTGTGGCGTGCCGGGTAGCGGATCAGATCGAAGTTGCGCTCGTAGACCTGCGACGCGCCCGCCAGCGTCACCACCCACCGCACCCGGTAGCCCGGGTTCGGCGTGCCCATCGGCGACAGGTTCGACTGGTCGGCCGCCCACGTGTCGTCGACGGAGATCGAACACCGCGTGCTCACGAACGTCGACGTGGTGATCGGGTAGGCGTTGATCAGCGGGTGGCGCAGCGTGATCGTCGTGCCCGAGACGCGCACCACCTCGCCCCACTCCCAATGGCCCGCGGCGCCCGCGAGCGCGTACCGCCGATCGGTCGCGATGCCCGTCGCCGCGGTCACCGTGATCGACGTGTCGCCGATCGCTGCGCCGGCCGCAAGCGTCGTGTTCGGGTTCGTCTCGACCGCCGCCGCGCCCGTCGTCGCGCTCTCGGCCGTCGACGTGTCGTCGGCATCGGCCGCGTACACCGCGACCGACACGACCGCGGACGGGCGGCCGTCGGGGCAGTCGAAGATCAGTGACTGCCCGGTCAACCCGTAGATGATCTCCTGCGTCTTGATCACTTGGGCACCCACCACGGCCCGAGCCGGCCCGACGAACGGTCACAGATGCTCTCGAGGATCGCCTGCGCCATCCGCGAGGCGTCTCGCTCCGACATGCCGGCGAACGGGTTGGGCTCGTCGATGATCCGCCGCGGAATGCCGCGCGTCGCGAGGTTCGCATAGAGCGTCATGATCTCGAGCGCGAGCGCCGGGATCGTGGCGGTCGAGCACGCGACCTTGAGATCGCGGTGCGGCGTCGCGCCCTCGAGGATGCGCCGGACCCGACCCTTTGCGTAGGCCGCGCGCGAGTCGGCGCGATGACGCTTGTGCAGCGTCGCGACGGGTGCGCGTCGGGTCTTGACCTGGCCGCGATCGATCTCGGCGCCGACCTTCGCGGCCTCGTCGTCGAGCACCGCCGCCTTTGCGGCTTCCTTGGCCGGGTCGGGCGCCGCGGGACCGCGCGGGCGCTGATCGCGCATGACCGCATCGTAGATCTGGCAGTCGACCTGCGCGCGCCGCTCCGCCTCGGCCACGGTCATCGGCGACCCCGCGCGCGCCGAGTCGCGCACGTAGTCACGGACCGTGATCTCCTTGAGTTCGATCGGCGTCGCGGGTCGCATGGTCACTCCTTGCCCTTGCCCTTGATCTCGGTGGCCGCCCGCGTCGCGAGCTGCTCGGCGAGTTGGACGAGCGCGCGGGTCTGCGCGTCGGCGCTCTTGGCCGCCTCCGACTTCGCGGCCTCGCTGCGCTTCGTGTCCGTCTCGACGTTGCGCGCCTTGCGGGCCGCCTCCTCGGCGCGGAAGTGCTTGCACGGCGGATCGCCCGGCCGCCACTTCGCGCAGCGGTCGCCCTTCGCGAGCGCGTCGCGGCACTCCTTCGCGACGAGCCGCTGCTTCTTGATCGCGCCGCTCAGCACGGCGTCGACCGGACAGGTGTGCTTCTCGATCCAGCCCTCGTATCGGGCCTTCGCCTCGACGTAGTGCTGGTGGCTGCGATCCGTGTCGGCCACGGCCGCCGCGGCGCCGGTGATGGTCGCCGCGACGATGTGGCCGTCGAATCGCAGGTACTCGATGAAGCGACGCGATCCCATCGGGACCGCGTTGTTGACGGGACCGACGTGACCCACGGCGGGCAGGCGCTCGATCACGGGATTGCCGAGGTCGTCCTCGACGTCAACCGCCCGGCCGTTCTCGTCGAAGGTGCGCGCCTTGCGGCGCGACCGCGGCGGCGGCGGCGCGTTCGGGTTGTTCCGTTCCTTGAGCCACAAGATGCTGTGCGCCATGGGTCAGGTCTCCTTCACGCGACGATCAGGTAGTCGAACGTGTACGCGCCGGCGGCGGGCAGCACCTTGTAGGTGATGACCAGCGCCGACGTCGACACGGTGTAGGACGTGTGTCCGGTGTCGATGGCCACCGCGTTCACGTTGGTGATGATCGCCGCGCGCGGCGTCGAGGCGTAGGCCGTCGCGAACGTGATGGTCACGGTCGCGGTGGCCTGTGCGTACGAGCCACCGGCGGCGGTCACGACGACCTGCCCGGCGACGTCGTTCGCGCCCGAGGTGAAGACGGCCGATCCGGTCGCGCCCCATCCCACGCCCACCGCGAGGTTGCTCGCGGTCAGCGCGGTCTGGCCTTCGGCGCTGACCTGGCCCTTGTTGCGTCCTTGCTTTGGCATGTTCGTTGGTCTTTCTCTGGATCGCGTTGAGGGTTGATCAGGCGTCGGTCACGATGCCGGTGCCGCTGCCGTCCTGCATCTCGGCCGAGGCCGCGCGGGCGGTCATCACGAGCGCCGTCGAGCGGCCGATCGCGATGCGCTCCGTCTCGAGGCGCGGCATCCGCTTCCACGCGAAGGCGTAGGTCGTCGCGCCGCTCGCGTCGTTGTACGCCGTCGACGGACAGAACGTCGCGCCCACGACGTCGGCGCCGGCGTTGGCGGTGTCGGTCAGGCCGGTCGAGAACACCGGCGAGCCGTTGAACGTCATCACCTGACGGTTGGGCGAGTTGTCGTAGACCGGCGAGTAGCCGATCAGCCGGTCCGCCGACAGCGCGTAGATCGCCGCCGCCGCGTTGGTCGCGAGCAACGCGGCCTCGACGTCCGACACCTGCACCGTGTCGAGCACCGACACGACCGCATCGTAGTTGCCGCCGGTGCGGGTGCGCACGCCCTGCTTGGCGGCGATCAGCTGCGCGATCGTCAGGTCGACGCCCGACGAGCCGACGGTCGTCGACAGGTTCGCGAAGTTGCCGCAGAAGTCGTCGGTGATCGCGAGGCCGATCACGTGGAGCATGCGATCGCTCAGCCAGCCGAACACGTCGATCGCGCTGACCGAGTCCTCGCCGACGTTGTCGGCGATCTCGAGCACCACGCCGTACTCGCCGGGGGTGATCGTGATGCCGCCGGTGCTGACCTGCGTGTTGCTCAGGTCGGTGCCCTGCGTCGCGTCGTACTCGAGATCGACGCCGGCGCCGTCGTCGTTCGCGGAGCCCCACCACGACGTCTCCACGGGGAGTTTCATCGCGGGCGACGCGAACGGGCCGGTCAGGTCGAACTCCTTGGCGAGCATGTACAGACCCGGGCGCTCCGAGAGCGCCTTGATCATGTGCGGCCCGACGAGCGAGGCGTTGGTGATGTCGTCGAGGGTGGCGGTGGTCGTTTCGTTGGCCATGACACTGTCTCTTTCAGCGCACCTTCACGCGCTGCCCGGTGCGGCGCCACTCGTCGATCATCCGCGCGCTGAACTTCGACGGGCCGAGCTCCTGCGCGAGCCGATCCACTTGCGTGGGGTCGGCGCGCAGCAGGGTCATGATCGGCGTATCGGCGGTCAGCACGGGCGTCGCGGGGGGCGTCGATCCGGGCATCGGCGTTGCGCTTGCCGGCGCGGTGGCCGGCGATGGGGTTGACGTTGCGGTTTGCGTGACCCCGTGCTGTCGCCATCCGTACGCGCTCGCGCGCGACGTCACCCACGCGGCCGGGTCGGAAGGGTTCGCGCGGGCGAAGTCCTCCTCGACGACGGCCAGCGCGTCATCCGACAGATCGAACCGGCGCATCGCGCGATCGAACGATCGCAACGCCTGGTAATCGACGGACGGCGCGGCGGGTGCCGACGCTTGCGGCGCGGCCTGCGGCTGCGGCGCGGGTTGCGGGGCCTGACCGCGGAGCTTGCCCTCCAACGCACGACGCACCGACGCGGCACCGGAATCGAACGCCTGCTTCCGCGCATCCTCGATCATCGCCTGGATCTCAGGCGTGAGCGCAGATGCGGGCTGCGGGGCGGGCGCAGCCGGGGTGCTCGTGGCTTGTGGCGTGGTGGGGTTGGCTTCGTCGCTCATGGTCCCTCGTGTCTCGACCGGGTGCGGGCGTCGTCCCCGAAG
>SXGR01174405.1_pt1 | contig 11135 bp, 12 predicted proteins | sample 3174711 | NCBI WGS metagenome assembly SXGR01 (sample SAMN11356860, study PRJNA531348) | freshwater metagenome | isolation source: freshwater sample F1-60 | place: China: Fuxian Lake, Yuxi | collected 2017-12-25
CACCAGGCGCATGATCGACAGCGCTGTCACGCTCTTGCCGCTACCGCTTTCCCCCACCAGCCCCAGCACTTCGCCTTCCTCCAGGTCGAACGACACACCGTTCACCGCGCGCACAGTGCCTCGATCGGTGGCGAAGCGCGTGTGGAGGTTGCGGACGCTGAGAAGCGACATGTCAGTGCCCCGTCGGATCGATGGTGCGGCGCGTCCGCCAGGCGCGCGGATCGAGCGCGTCGCGCAGCCCGTCGCCCACAAAGTTAATGCTGAGTACGCAGAGCATGATGGCGCCGGTTGGCGCCAGAAACATCCACGGTGCATCGCCCAGGAACCGACGTGCCTCGCTCATGTCGCGGCCCCAGCTGGGCTGTGGCGGCTGGGCGCCGAAGCCCAGAAAACTGAGCGAGGCTTCGGCGACCACGGCGGCCGAGAAGACGATGGTGAGCTGTACCACGATCGGCGAGATGACGTTGCGCAGCAAATGGGAGAGCACGACCCGGATCGGTCCGGCGCCGAGCGCGCGGGCGGCCATGACATAGACGTCCTCTCGCACCGCGAGCGTACTTCCGCGTACCATTCGCGCCAGTACCGGAGCCTGGACGAGGCCGAGAGCCAGCATGACGTTCTGGATTTCCGGACCGAGCAGACCCACGAGAGCAACCGCCAGCAGCAAGGGCGGGAAGGTGAGGAAGGCGTCGACCAGCCGCATCAGGAGATTGTCGAGTTTTCCGCCGAAATAGCCGGCGGCGAGGCCGAGCGGCACGCCGAGCACGAAAGCAAAGCCCACGACCAGCAAGCCGACCGAAAGTGAGGTGCGGCCGCCGTAGAGCAGGCGGGAAAATATATCGCGGCCGAAATGGTCGGTGCCCATCCAGTGCTCGAACGACGGCGGTTTCAGTTTAGCGGAGAGCTTGATCTGGATTGGATCGAATGGAGCGACCCAAGGCGCTAGGACGGCGGCCAGGCAGATCAACGCGAGACAGACGAAGCCCACCAGCGCGGCGCGATGGCGCGGGAACTGGCGGGCCGCCAGCCGCAGCGAGCCGGCGAAGTGTCGCGGAGAAGGCTGGACAAGCGCCATTGTCAGTATCGGATGCGCGGATCGAGCAGGGAATAGAGCAAGTCGGCCACGATGTTGGCGAACAGGAAGAACCCGGCGATCACCAGCGTGAAGCCCTGGATGACGGGGAAGTCGCGGTTGACCACGGCATTGAGCACCGCGGAGCCCATCCCCGGCACGGCAAAGATATATTCGATGGTGACCTGAATGCCGATCATGTAGCCGAACTGCACCGCTACCATGGTGACAAAGGGGATCATCGCATTCTTGAGCGCGTGGACGACGACGATAGTACCGGGCAGCAGACCCTTGGCGCGCGCCGTGCGCATGTAATCTTGCGAAAGCACGTCGATCATGCTGGAGCGCAGCAGGCGTGTCAGCATGGCGGTTTGCAGCGTACCGAGCGCAATCGCCGGCACAATGAACGGCTTGATGTAGCTCCACCAGCCGCCGGCCGCGGCCTCGGAAGAACCGATGCCGGTAATCGGTAGCCAGTCGAGCTTGATTGAGAAGACATAGATCAGGATCAACGCCAGGCCAAAATTCGGCACGGCGAAACCCACCACCGTGTAACCGGTGCAGAGATAGTCGATCCAGCTGTTGCGTCTGAGGGCGGCGATCACGCCGAGCGGGATCGAGATTAGAAGCGCGAAGACCATCGCCGCCGTAGCGAGCTGCAGGCTAACGGGGAGCCGCTCGGCCAGCAGCGTCGTCACAGGGTCGTTCAGCCGGATCGAGCGGCCGAGGTCACCTGTTAGAACTTTGCCTATCCAGAGCACGTATTGAACGGGTAGCGAGCGGTCGAGGTTGAACTCGGCCCGCATAGCTGCCGCTGCTTCGGGCGAGGTCTGCATGCCGAGCATGATCTGCACCGGGTCACCCGGCGTCGCCCGCGTGATGAGAAAGGTCATCAGCGAGACGACGACCAGCACGAGCGGTACCTGGATCAGCCGGCGACTGAGATAACGCCACATCGCCGATTCACTTCGGACAGGTGCGCGCGGGTCTTCAGGCCCACGCCACGGTATCGAGCTTCTCCGTGTATTCCTGTGGCGTCGGCACGAAGCCCGTCAGGTTCTTGTTGTAGACCTGAATGTTGTTGGTGTTGCAGTGATAGATCAGCGGGCATTCCTCGAGCGTCGTGTCTACGATCTTGTGATAGAGCGATTCGCGCTTTCCTGCGTCGCGTTCGCCGCGGGCGCCGTCGAGCATCGCGTCCATCGACGGGACGTTGTAGCCCGACGCATTGCCCCTGCTGTGCAGGAACCACCACGAGGTGGCATCGGGATCGGGTGCCACCAGGGTGATGTCCTCGAGCACCTGCTCGAAGCGTTGGTTGAGCCACAGGTTGTTGTAGCCGCCCATGTCCATGTTCTTGATTTTGTAGGTGATGCCGATCTGGCTCACCATGGCTGCGACCAACTCAAGTTCCTTGCGCAGCCAGTCCTTGTCCGAAGTGATGACTTCGACCTCGTACCCCTTGACACCAGCCTGGGCCATCAGTTCCTTGGCCTTCTTGAGGTCGCCGTTCTTGGGATACTTCAACATAGGCGTGCGATACCCCAGGTAGCCGTTGGGGATTTGGTTGTCGGTCGGTAACGCTTCGCCGTAATAGATCTCGTTTACGATCGCCTCGCGGTCGATGGCATAGGAGATCGCCTGTCGTACCAGCTTGTTGTGATAGGGCAGGTTGTTGTTCGCCTTGAGATTGAACTGCTGGTAGTCCCACGCCCATCCTGGCGTCGACTTGACGGTGAAGTTCGTGTTCTTGCGCATCTCCTTCAGGTCCTTGGGATCGGGGTGCGTTACGAAGTCGAGCTCATTCTTGACCAGCGCCTGGAGGCGCGTGGTCGAATCGGGTATGGCGCGGTAGACGATCTTGTCCATCTTTGGCAGTCCCGGCATCCAGTAGTCGGGGTTCTTGACGAGCGTGATCTCTGTGCCGCGCTTGCTCTCGATCTGGAAGGCGCCGTTGCCCACCGGCGTCGCCGAATAGGCCTGGTTGCCCATCTCCTTGTGTGCCTTGGCCGAGATGATCGTACCGCCATAACCCATGGTGACGCCGGGAAAGGCACCGAATGGCTGCTTGGTTTTGACCTCGACGACATACTTGCCGTCGGTCTTCACTGTGTCGACGGGGAAGAGCGCTGTGCCGACTTGGAAGCTCTTGGATTCGAGGTGGAAGTTCCAGCAGTAAACCACGTCTTCAGCGGTGAACTCGCCGAAACCTTTTTGCCACTTCACGCCTTCGCGCAGCTTGATGCGCCAGGTGAGCGGATCGGGATTGGCCCATTCCATCGCCAGCATCGGCTCGATGCTGCGCTTGGCGAAGTCGATCTGAACCAGGCTGTCGAAGATGTTGTAGAGCACCAGCCCGCCCTGGATGTCATAGCGGATGACTGGGCTCAGATTGCCGAACTCGCCGCCCCAGACCCCGACCCTGAGGTCACGGCGGCCTTGCGCCAGCGCCGGCGCACGTCCGGTGCCGAGGATCAGGCCGCTGCCCAACGCACCTGCCGTAAATCCGCGACGCGTGACGCTCTTTCCCTGCTGGCTTGCCATGGTCACCTCCTGTTTTGGCGTTTGCTTCAGAAGCCTCTGTCGTATTCCTTCAGTCCGTTCTCGACGATCTGGTGCAACAGCGTGATCAGGCTCGCTTGCACCCTGTCCGAGGTTCCGTCGACGTACGGAATGAGACGGGAATAGGCCCCATCCATCGCCCCGCCAGCGACGCTTGCATGAATGATGCGCAATTCCGTAGCTTCGTCATGCAGCACTTCGCGGTCTCCCAGGTGACCCGCGAGCGCCGCCGCGATCCCATACGCTCCCCAGTTCGACACAGCGGCGAACACCAGGACATCACATTCAGTAACCGTGCCAATGCCGCCGTGACAGGGGCAGCCGCAATCCTTGCCAAACGGCTGGATCTCGCGCACGGCCTCCTTGATCACGCCGCAGCCGATCTCGTTGCCGCCGTCGCCGACACCGATCGTGGGAATGCCCTGTGCCTTGGCCAGATCGGCCAGATGATAAGCGCTGGCGATCTTGTCTGGTGTGCGCGGCGTTCCCATGATCGAGTGATAGATACCCTTGGGGTTGGGCCCGACCTTCTCAATGAAGATCATTGCCGCCGGTTGGAATTTCTCGCAGAGTTCGCGGGCCGCCTTCTTGCCGGCGGCATTGCCCAGCGGATACTCGATGGCGAGAGCACAGGAGCGGCGCTGCTTGAACAGCGCCTCATCGACCACGGCGAGGCCAGCGGCCTCCGTCGATTTGATGACCGCCGGCATGTTGCGCGCTTCACTGATCAGGATCGGCTTTGCCCCGAGACCGAACTCGATGGCACGGGAGATTGCCGCGGCGCCCGGCGGGCCATCCGTCTCGCCGGCGGGCAGGCCGGGCGGTGTGCCCGCGCCGGTGACGACGAAGACGTGCTGGCCGGCCTTCACCTTGTCCTTCAGGAGCTTCGCCGCCAGCCAGGTGAGCGGCTTCTTCTGCTTCTTGCGCGCGGCCTCGTAGAGCGGGTAGGTGACGCCGCGCGGCAGGCCGGCCCGAAATCGCATCTCAATGTTGACGGCTCGGTCGATCGAGTCACCGACGATTTCGTCAATGGCCATTTCATGTCCCCCTAGAAGGCGCGTTTGAATCCGGTGATGAGACCGTTGCGGACGATGCAGCCCAGCATGGTGACGACCGCGCAGGATACGTCGGCCGGCATGCCGTCGACCTGCAGGATGTGGCGGCCGGTACTGCCGTCGGCAGCGTGCGTGTCGACGCAAGCCTCGATCATGCGCCGCTCGATCTCCGCCGAATGCATGATCTCGGGCTTGCCGGTCAGCGCCGCGAGGGCAGCCTCGACGGCGTACGCGCCCCAGTTGGAGGTGTTGGCCGGGATCAGCACGTCGGTCGCGACGCGGGTGCAAAGGCGCGCACCGTTCGGCTTGTACTTCGCGACGGCGTCAGGGATCAGGCCGAAGCCCAGCTCATTGCCGTTGTCGCCGATCCCCAGCGAGGGGATGCCCCGCCGGGCGGCTTCGTCGAAAAGGCACTCGGCGCGGGCTCTGTCGCCCGCCGTCGGCGTACCCGTTGAGGTATGCGCGACGCCTGCGGGATTGGGGCCGAGTTTCTCGATGCTGATCACCATCGCGGGCTTGTAGGTGTCGAGATACTCGACCGCCTGCTTCTCCGCCGTGTCGTCGTGCGCCAGCGACAGCACGGACGTGGTGTAGCCGATTTCCAATGCGTACTTGGGCTCGCGAATGCCGAGTCCGACGGCGAGCGCGGTCGCGGCGAGATTTTCCTGGAACGGGATCTCCGTGAACAGCAGTGGCACCGCGCCGGTCGCGGCGTGGATCGCGAGTGCCAGCGCCGCAACGCCCGGCGGTCCGTCGGTCTCGCCCGCGGGCAGGTGGCGTGGATCGCCGGCGCCGGTGGTGATGAACACGGTCTTGCCCGGGCCGCAATGCTTCAGGATCTGGCGCGCCGCCAGCATCGACAGCGGCCCGCCGCCCTGTTTCTCGCGCGCTGCTTCGTAGAGGTCGACAATGACGTTGCGCGAGGTCGGCGAGATGCGCGCCTCGATCGTCACGAGACGGTCGATGTGGCGGCCCATCAGGGCGAATTGTTCTTCCGTGACGCTCATCAGTGCGTGAGGCCCGCATCGGGCGGCTCGAGGTTCTTGCGCACGATGTTGGACAGGAACTGCATGCACGCCATCGACGTTTCGCCGTCGAGACCGTCGACCAGGAACTCGGTCGTGCAATACATCGCCTCGAGGCCGCCGGCATCGAGGCAGGCCTGCACGATGCGCTTTTCCATGTCGGGCGAATGAATGAGCTGCGGCTTCTTCAGCAGGTATGCGAGGCACGCCTCGATGCCGTAGCAGCCCCAGTTCGACATCATCGCCGGGATCACGACGTCGGTCTTCACGACGGTGGCGAGCGCCTTGCCCTTGGGCATGGTCTTCACGACCGTGTTGTAGATCGTGCCGAAGCCCAGCTCGTTGCCGTGATCGCCGACGCCTACCGAGAAGATCTTGCGCTTGTTGGCTTCGGTGACGACGCCGCCGATGTCGATGCAGCCCTGGAACTTCGAATGCGGGCCGGTGAGCGGCAGGCCGGTCGCGGTGTGGACGTTGCCGTCGGCGCCGGCGCCCAGCCGTTCCGTCGCCACGACGGCCTTGGGCTTATACTTTGCATAGATCTCGGCGATCCACGCTTTGATCTTCGACTGGTCCTCCGGCGCGTTCTCGATGGCCGCACCGAGATGACGATCGCACGCCTGCTCGAACGGCTTCACCATCAGGCCGGCGGCTTCGCTGGACGCCACGATCGGATCGGCGTGGCAAGCCTCGTTCACGAACACCGGAACGGCACCGAGGCCGCGGTAGAGGATGCGTGCGAGAGAGGCCGCGCCCGGCGGTCCGTCGCTCTCGCCCTTGGGCATGGTGGGCTCGTAGCCCGCGCCGGTCATGATGAAAACGACGTCGCCCTTGCCGAGCGCCTTCTGCAACCCTTTGGCGGCAGCCATCGTCACCGGTTTGTCGCCCGCGACCTTGCGTGCCGCCAGGTACATCGGCAGGAGGATGCCGTGCGGCATGCCGTGGTTCTTGGCTTCGATCGTGATCAGCCTGTCGACTGCTTCCCCAACCATATCGAGCATGACGATATCCCCCTCGTTGCCAATGCCGAATTGAGCGCTTCGCCCGGTGATCGGACAAGTACAATTTCGGCGTTGAAGCGATGCCGAATCGGCATCAGTGTCGGGGCAGGGGGAGTCCAAGAAATGATCAACCAGCCGCTGCGCTATTTCTCCGCGATTGCACGCCACAGATCGATTCGCGAGGCCGCCGAGGAATTGCACATTGCCCAGTCCGCGCTCAGCCGGCAGATCCACAAACTCGAGGAAGACTTCGGCGTTCCGCTGTTTCACCGCCATGCGCGCGGCGTCAAGCTGACCTCGGCCGGCGAGATCTTCCTGCGCCATGCCCAGACCAACCTGCGCCAAATCGAACGCGTGCGCTCGGAGATCGATGGGCTGAAAGGCCTGCGCCGCGGCATGGTTTCGATCTGCTCGATCGAATCGCTGGTGCCGCATCTGCTGCCGCGCGCGGTGACCCGCTTTAGCGAACGCCATCCCGGCATCACCTTCGAGATCACGATCGATGGCTCCGACCAGGTCGTGGCCGCGGTGCGCGAGGGCCGCACCGACATCGGTCTCGCCTTCTATCCGCCGGCCGAGGCCGCGCTGGAGACGGTGTTCAAAATGCGCGAGCCGCTGGTGGCGATGATGTCGGCCAGCCATCCCCTCGCCAGCCGGCCGAAAGTCTCGCTGGGCGATTGCGCGGCCTATCCGATTGCGTCGCCCATGAAGCATACCGGCAGCCGCATCCTGATCGACGTCGCCTGCAAGGCGGCCGGCATCCATATATCGCCGTCGCTCGAGACCAACGCGATCCAGCTGCGGGTCGAATTCGTGAAGGTGAATCATGGCATTACCTTCCTGTCGCGCCTCTCGGCCTGGGACAGTCTGCGCTCGGGCGAACTGGTCGCCGTGCCGATCCGCGACGGGCTGGTGAACAACGCGACCATCGATGCGATCACGCATTCGGCGCGACGCCTGCCGCTCGCGGCCGAGGAGTTCCTTCGTTTTCTGCAAGGTGAGTTCCAGGATCTGCACGAGCTTGCCTATGCGCCACTGAAGCGCGAGGCTGCGGCCACCGTTTCGGCACGTTCCATGCGTGCGGCGAACAAGGCATCGATGGGAGACAGACGCTCATGACCTTCACTCTGCTCGCGCGCTGTCCGAAGACTGGTCAAGTCGGCATCGGTATCGCGACCTACTCGATCACCGTGGGCCTCTACTGCAACGGCCTGCGCGGCAACACCGGCGCGACCATGACCCAGGCCTTCGTGAACCAGAGCAACAATCCGCTGGCGCTCAGGCTGCTGGCGCAGGGCTACACGCCCGAGCACGTGCTGGCCGAACTGAAGGCCAACGATCCCAATCACGAGTTCCGCCAGATCGCGGTGATCGACCGCACGGGCCGGCTCGCGGCCTACAGCGGCCCGAAGAATCGCGGCTGGGCGGGCCATGTGACCGGCGACGGCTATGTCGCCATGGGCAACGTGCTGGCGGGCAAGCCGGTCATCGATGCCATGGCAAAGGCCTATGAAGGCGCCGCCAGGCTTTCGTTCGAGCGCCAGCTGCTGGCTGCGATCGAAGCAGGCCGCGATGCCGGCGGGCAGGTCGGCAACGACGGCCATCTTACCGAACGCTCGGCGGCCGTAATGGTCTATGGCGACTACGATCATGCCGAGCTCGACCTGCGCGTCGACCTGCACGACAAGGCGGTCGAGGAACTGCGCCGCGCCTTCGAGGAGTACGAACTCTATCGCGGCTACTACAAGGAGCGAGCGAAGAACCCGAAGGATGCGATGCCGCAATACTCCTTTGTGCAGACGCTGGCCAAAAAGCAGGAGGCCGCTCAATGACTTTCTCCCTGATCGGGCGCTGCACGCGCACGGGCCGTCTCGGCCTCGGCATCACCACCTACTCGCTGGCCGTCGGCGGCCGCTGCGAAGGCGTCGTGGCCAACGTCGGCGTCTGCAAGACGCAGGCGTTTCCCAACCGCACCAACGATCCGCTCGGAATCAAGCTGCTGGCGCAAGGCTACCTGCCGGCACGCGTGATGGAGACCTTCGCGGGCAACGACACCGAGCACAGCTACCGCCAGGTCGCGATCATGGACCGCGACGGCAAGATCGCCGCGCATACCGGTCCCGGCTGCCGCGGCTGGGCGGGCCACAAGGAAGCGGCCGATTGCGTCGCGTTCGGCAACGGGCTGCTCGGCCCACAGGTGCTCGACGGCATGATCAAGGGCTTCCTCACGCGTCCCGACGATGCGCTGGAATATCGACTGATGCGCGCGATCGAAGGCGGCCGCGATGCCGGTGGCCAGGGCCCCGCCGATGCGCACCGCACCGAGCGCTCGGCCGCGATCAAGGTTGTCGACCGGCGTGATTTCCCCGACGTCGACGTGCGCGTGGACGTGCATGAGACGGCGGTCGAAGAGCTGCGGCGCGTGCTGGAGGAATTCAAGCTCTACGAGGAATTCTATCGCGGCAGAGATACCGATCCGTCGAAGGCGATCCCGCAGGATGTCTTCGTGAAGCAACTCGACGCCAGGCGGGCATAAGGAGGCGACATGACCTACACCATCCTCGGACGCTGCGCGAAGACCGGCAGGGTCGGCATCGGCATTGCCACCTATTCCATTACCGTGGGCCGTTACGCCCACTCGGCGAAGTCGAATGCCGGCGTCACCGTGAGCCAGGCCTTCGCCAACGAGAACAACAACGCGATCGCGTTGCGTCTGTTGTCTCAAGGTCTGGGCGCCCATGCCGTGCTCGAGAAACTGAAGGCCAATGACGCCTATTACACCTACCGCCAGATCGGCGTGATCGATCGCACCGGCGCGGTGGCGGCCTACACTGGCCCCGGCGTGCGCGGCTGGGCGGGCGAAGTGACCGGCGAGAACTACATCGCGACCGGCAACGGCCTGCGGGGGCCCCATGTCGCCGCGGCGATCGCCAAGGGCTTCCTCGCCGAACCTGATGCCGATCTCGAACATCGTTTGCTGATGGCCCTTGAATACGGCCGCGACGCGGGCGGGCAGGGCAGCGTGGACGTGCACCGGACCGAACGCTCGGCGGCGCTGCAGGTCTGTTCGACCCTGATCCATCCCGACATCGACCTGCGCGTCGACCTGCATGAGAAAGCGGTCGACGAGCTGCGGCGCGTCTGGGGTGTGTACAAGCAGTACGAGACCTACTACGCCGATCGCGGGCGCAATCCGCGCAATGCGCAGGGACAGGAGGCTTTCATGGCCACCCTCAAGGCTGCGGAGTAACCCATGACCTTTTCGATCATCGCGCGCTGCCCCCGGACCGGCCGTCTCGGCCTCGGCATCACCACCTTCTCGATCGCGGCCGGCGGCCGCTGCGAGGGCATCCGCTTCGGCGCCGGCATCTGCAAGACGCAGGCGTATGTGAAGCGCGACAACGACCTGATCGCGCTCGAGCTGCTGCAGCAGGGCATGGCGCCGGCCGGCGTTATGGCGGCGTTGAAGGCCGACGATCCCGACCATGACTGGCGCCAGATCGCGATCATCGACCGCGAGGGCAAGACCGCCGCGCACACCGGCCCGGGCTGCCGCTCGTGGGCGGGGCACCATGAAGGCGACGGCTTCGTGGCCTTCGGCAACGTGCTGGCGGGGCAAAAAGTGATCGACGGCATCGTCGCGGGCTATCTAAGCGATCCCGATGCGGAGCTGGAGTTCCGGCTGCTGGCAGCGCTCGAAGGCGGGCGCGACAGCGGGGGGCAAGTCGGCACTGAAGGCCCTCTCACCGAGCGGTCGGCCGCGATCTTCGTCGCCGCCGAGCCGGATCATTTCGAGACCGACGTCAGGGTCGATCTGCACGACGACGCGGTGACCGAACTGCGCCGCGTGCTGGAGGAGTTCAAGCTCTACGAGGTCTTCTACCGCGACCGCGGCCGTCGGCCGGACCTGGCGATGAGTCAGGTCGAATTCGTCGCCACTCTCCAGAAGGTGGGACGCGCCTGAACCATGGCCAAGCGGGCGTTTCATCTCGCCTGGTTCCTGTCGCAGGGCTTCGGCCCCAAGAGCTGGCATGGACTACATGATCATCGAGGACAGCTCGAACCTGCCCTACACCTACCAGGGCAGCCACGACACCTCGCACGAACGTGGTGCTCCCGACCGTGTCGGGTTCAGTGCAACGCGCTTATGGATCGAGGGGCCGGTGGCGGGGGCAAGGGCTGTCGAACGCGGAGGGCGCAAATCGCGCCCGCGCAGGCTCCGCAGCAACCAGCGGTGACCCGCATCGCCACGCAGAGAACGTTGGATGTCAGGTTCCAATCCTCCGCCATTACCTCGTTGCAAACTCTCGCTGGCGTCGATGGAGTGCCCGAAATTCTTTTGTATTCAAAGGGGGTTAGCGAAGTCGACCAAACCACGGAGACTGCAGACGGGCCGATTTTCGGTCTCTGAAGGCGTCCC
>SXGR01381251.1_pt1 | contig 11134 bp, 12 predicted proteins | sample 3174711 | NCBI WGS metagenome assembly SXGR01 (sample SAMN11356860, study PRJNA531348) | freshwater metagenome | isolation source: freshwater sample F1-60 | place: China: Fuxian Lake, Yuxi | collected 2017-12-25
ACGGCGTGCCTTGCGCTGCGGTCGAACAAAAGCACGTCCAGCGCTTCTTCGAGTTGCCGCACCGAATAGGTCAGTGCCGAGGGAACTTTGCCCAATTCACGGGCCGCGCCAGCAAAGCTGCCGGTGCGCGCGATGGCGTCGACCAAGGCAAGGGCATCAGGGGTCAGAACGCTTCGTCGATCCGCGAGATGCATGAGGGTTCAGCCGTTTTGAACGTAGTCGCCATCCTCGCTCGCCCACAAGCTCTGTTTGATTGCCTACAGTCAGGGCATTCCCTAGGGAGACTCTCGATGCAATCCGTTTTCAAGTCAGAGCAGCGCGGCGGTGCCGACCATGGTTGGCTCAAGGCCAAGCACAGCTTTTCCTTTGCCAACTGGTACGACCCCAGCCGCATGGGATTTGGCGTGCTGCGGGTGATCAACGAAGACCGCATTGCTCCGAAAACCGGATTCGGCACCCACGGGCACCGTGACATGGAGATCGTCACCTACATCTTGGACGGCGCCATCTCCCACAAAGACAGCATGGGCAACGGCGAGGCGGGCAGCGCCAACGCCGGGATCATCCGCCCCGGAGAAGTGCAGCGCATGAGCGCCGGCAGCGGCGTGATGCACAGCGAGTTCAAGCATGAAAAGGACGGCGTCACGCATTTCCTGCAAATCTGGATCGAACCCGCGCAACGCGGCATCCCGCCGTCCTACGAGCAGAAGCATTACACAGACGCAGACAAGCGCGGATGCCTGCGCCTGATTGCCTCGGCGGACGGCCGTGAGGGCTCGGTGAAGCTTCACCAGGATGCCTCGATCTATGCCGCACTGCTTGACGCGGAAGAGCGCGCGGTGCACACGGTAGCGCCGGGCCGGCGCGCCTATCTGCACGTTGCGCGCGGAAGCGTGTCGGTGAACGGCCAGCAGCTTGCGCCCGGCGATGCGCTGAAGACCGACGCGACGCAGCTCGTGCTCGAGAACGGGACGCGCGCCGAAATCCTGCTCTTCGATCTGCCCTGAGATGAACCGCTCGCGGCGCGCGATCCTCCTCGCCGGCGCCGCGCTTGCAGCCGGCTGCTCGACGCCTGGCGTGAAACTCGATGCACCGTATGTCTCGACGCCCGAGGAAGTGGTGCGCGAGATGCTGCGGCTCGCCCGCGTTGGTTCAGGCGATGTCCTCTACGACCTCGGTTGCGGCGACGGGCGCATCGTTATCCGCGCGGCAAGCGAGCATGGCGCGCGCGGCGTGGGGATAGACATAGACCCGGCGCGTATCGCGGAGGCCAACGCGGGCGCGAAGCGCGCCGGCGTCTCCGACCGCGTGCGCTTCGCCGTGCAGGACCTGTTCCAGACAGATTTCTCCGCGGCGAGCGTGGTCGCGGTGTACCTCTACCCCGAGCTCAATGCGAAGCTGAAGCCGAAGTTCCTCGCCGAGCTCAGGCCGGGATCGCGCGTCGTCTCGCACGAATTCGGCATCGGCGACTGGGCGCCGGCGGAAGGCGCGGCGGTCGTAGTGGACGGCCGCCGGCACCAGATCTGGCTCTACATCGTTCCCAGGCAGTAGACTGCCCGCATGTCGGTCGTTGTATTGATATCCGGCCGCGGCAGCAACATGCAGGCCCTCATCGAGGCGGACCTGCCGGTGTCGGCGGTCATCAGCAATCGCGCGGATGCGGGCGGGCTTGCAATCGCCGCGCGGCATGGCATCGCCACCGGCATTGTCGAGCACCGCGGCTATTCCACGCGCGAAGCCTTCGATGCGGCGCTGGCCGTTGAAATCGAGCGGTACTCCCCGCGACTCGTCGCGCTCGCGGGATTCATGCGCATTCTCACGCCCGGTTTCGTGCAGCGCTATTGCGGGCGTCTCGTCAATATCCATCCCTCCCTGCTGCCCTCTTTCACCGGGCTGGACACACATGCGCGCGCGATCGAGGCGGGGGTGAAGCTGCATGGCTGCACGGTGCACTTCGTCGTGGCGGAAGTCGACCACGGACCCATCATCGCGCAGGCCTCGGTACCGGTGCTCACGGACGACACCGCCGACACGCTCGCCGCGCGCGTGCTGCGCGAGGAACACCGCATCTATCCGCAGGCGGTGCGCTGGTTCCTCGAGGGCAGGCTCGCGGTGCGCGGCAAGCGCGTAGACGTGTCCGGCGCTTGATACCCGCGTGTCCGCCGTCGACCTTGTTTTTCGCGAGCACCGCACCGGCTGGGCGGGGGGATTCGAGCGTTCGATCAGGCAGCGTCTCGCGCTTGCCATTGCGGTATCACTGGCTTTCCATTTCGTCGCACCCATGGGGTTCGACTGGACGGAGATCTTTCACGCGGAGAAGGCGGAAGGTCCGCCGCTGCGCGCGCGCATCGCGCCGCTGAAGCCCGTCGCCGCCGCTGAAGCGGTCGCGCCGGCGGCAAAGCCCCGTGCGAAGCCGGCGCCGAAACTGCCGCGCGGCGCCGAAGCGACGCTGCCGCCGGAGCCTGTGCGCCCGGCGCAGAGCGAAACGGCGCCGCCGGCGCAGGAAACGCCGCCACCTCCCCCGGTGGACGTCGCCAAGCCCGAGCCGGCGCCGCCCGCGCCAGAACCGGCGGGCGCCGATGCGCCGATCGCCTTCCCCGAGCGCATAGACCTCGAATTCAACCTCACCAGCGGGCCGAACGGCGCGCCGGTGGGCCGCGTCGTGCACAGTTTCGAACGCGAGGGCGAGCGCTACCTCATCCGTTCCACCACCGAGGCGACCGGGCTGGGCGCGTTGTTCGCGAGCGGCAAGTTCGTGCAGGAAAGCCGCGGCGTGATCACCGCCAGCGGCCTGCGCCCCGAGCGCTTCGTCATCCAGCGCGGACGCGCGGGGCGCAACGAGACTGCGACGTTCGACTGGGGCACCTCGAAGGCCACCCTTACCGCGGGTGGCAACACGCGCGAGTGGGAGCTGCGCCCGGGCTCGCAAGACCTGCTGTCCTTCATGCACCAGCTCTCGTTCATCGTCGGCGAGCCCAAGCCGCCCGCCGTCTGGGTGACGACCGCGCGGCGCTTCGACACCGTGCGCATCGAGGTGCTTGGCAAGGCAATGGTCGACACCGACCTCGGTCCGATCAGCACATTGCATTTCCGCAACCAGTCGAACGACGAAGGCCTGCGATTCGAGGTCTGGCTGGCGCCCGACTATGGCAACCTGCCGGTCAAGATCCGTCTGCGGGACCGCCGCGGGGAAGAAGCAGAACAGGTGCTCGCCACCATGAAAGTGAGATGAAATGAAGGCATTGGTAGGGCAGGCATCCACGCTGCTCGCAGACGTACTGGCAAGATCCGGCGCGGCCGACCGCACGGTGTCGGCGTTTTTCCACGCGCACCGCAACCTCGGCCAGCGCGACCGCGCCTTTCTCGCGGAATCGGTGTACGCGGTGCTCAGGCGCAAGCGCTCGCTTGCCGAGGCGGCGGGTTCCGAAGAGCCGCGCGCGTTGATCCTCGCCGCCCTTGTGCGCGTGCTCGGCTATTCGGGACGCTCGCTGGACGAGGCGCTGGGCGAGCACGATCGCGAAGTCATTGCGCGCGTGCGCGCCACGCCGATGGACAAAATGCAGGAAGCGGTGCAGGCGGACCTGCCGGACTGGTTCTGGAATCTGCTCGCGGAACGCCATGGCGCCGCGGAGGCGATGCGAATTGCGCGCAGCCTTGTCGAGACGGCGCCGCTGGACCTGCGCGTGAACCTCGCACGGGTGACGCGCGAGGCGGCGCATGCGCAGCTTGCCTCGAGCGGCATCGAGGCGGCGCCGGGCGCGTATTCGCCCGCCTGCCTGCGCCTGAAGGGAAAGCCTGCGATCAACCGGCATCCGCTGTTCAAGGACGGATTGGTCGAAGTCCAGGATGAGGGCAGCCAGCTGCTCGCGTACCTCGTCGCGCCGCGGCGCGGCGAGATGGTGGCGGACTTCTGCGCAGGCGCGGGAGGAAAGACGCTCGCCATGGCGATGCTGATGCGTTCCAGCGGCAGGCTCTACGCAATGGACGTGTCAGCCAAGCGCCTCGCCGCGCTCACGCCACGCCTGCGACGCGCAGCCATCTCGAATGTGCATCCGGCGGCGCTGGACAGCGAGAACGACGAGCGCGTGAAGCGGCTCGCCGGGAAGCTCGACCGCGTGCTGGTGGACGCGCCCTGCAGCGGCTTCGGCACGCTGCGCCGCAATCCGGACCTGAAGTGGCGCCACGGTCCCGATGCGGTCGCGCAACTGGTGGAAAAGCAGACGCGCATCCTGGCTTCGGCGGCGCGGCTGGTGAAGCCGGGCGGCAGGCTGGTGTACGCTACCTGCAGCCTGCTTGCCGAGGAAAACGAGGAGATCGCCGACCGTTTCGCCGCTGCAAACCCCGGGTTCAAGTCGCTGCATTGTGGCGAGCTGCTGGCGGCGCAGCGCATCGCGCTGGAATCGGACGAGCGCCTGAGGTTGTGGCCGCACATCCACCATACCGACGGTTTCTTCGCCGCTGCCTTCGAAAAAGAAAAAGCCGCCTAGAATAGGAAGCGAGTCTGGGTATATGAAAGAAGATCAAATCGGCCGTCTGCTGATCGGCCTGTGGAAGGACCTGCAGGATCCCAGCATCCTGTGGCAGGCCGGAGTGCTTGTCGCCTGCGTAGCGCTCGCGTGGTGGATCTCGCGGCTGCTGCAGTTCCGCGCGCCGGATGAGGGCTCGCGCGCGCTGAAACTCGGCGCGGGTTCGCTGCGCCGCCTTGTCTTCCCGCTTGCCGCGATGCTGCTGCTCTACACGGGGCGCTGGGGGCTCTCCCACTGGCATCCGGTGCACCTGCTCGCGATTGCGATCCCGCTGTTCGGTACTTTTGCGGGAGTGCGCTTTGCCGTGTACCTGCTGCGCCTGGCAATACCGGCGGGGAGCTGGCTGGAAGCGTTCGAACGCGCCGTGGTGGCGCTGATCTGGGTGGCGCTCGCGCTGCATCTCACGGGACTGCTGCCGGAGATCATCGAATTCCTGCAGGGCGTCAGTTTCGTCCTGGGCAAGCACAAGCTCTCGCTGTGGACGCTGCTGCAGGGTGCCTTCGGGGTGGCGGTGACGCTGCTCGGCGCGCTGTGGGCGGGCAGCGCGCTGGAAGCCAAGCTGATGCAGGCCGAGGGGCTGCACTCCAGCCTGCGCGTGGTGCTGGCGCGTTTCGGCAAGGCGATGCTGCTGGTTGCCGCGGTGCTTTTCGTGCTGCCCACGGTCGGCATCGACCTCACGGTGCTGTCGGTGTTCGGCGGGGCGCTTGGGGTGGGGCTGGGTTTTGGCCTGCAGAAAATCGCGAGCAACTACCTGTCCGGATTCATCATCCTGCTCGACCGTTCGATCCGCATCGGCGACATGATTGCCGTCGACAACCAGTATGGCGAGGTGACGCGCATTACTACGCGCTACACCGTGGTGAGGTCGCTCGCAGGGGTGGAGGCGATCATCCCGAACGACACGCTGGTGACCACCACGGTGCTGAACCACTCGTATTCAGACCGCAAGGTGCGGTTGACGGTGAAGGTGCAGATCGCCTACGACAGCGACATCGCGGCGACGCAGGAACTGCTCGCGCAACTGGCGGCAGGCCACGAGCGCGTGCTCGCCGATCCGGCGCCGCAGGCGCAGATTGTGCTGCTCGCCGACAGCGGCGTCGACATCGAGCTGGGGTTCTGGATTGCGGACCCCCACAATGGCAGTGGCAACGTGCGTTCGGACATCGCCGCAATGGTGCTGGCGGCGTTCAGGGAGAAGGGCATCCAGATTCCAGTCCCACAGCGCGAGGTGCGGGTTTCAGGAACCGCCGCAACGGGTTGATTGGGCTGCAACATTCTGATTTGTTGATATTTCCTTGCCATTTCCGCCTTGCGCCGATGGGGCGTTCGCGTAGAATCCGCAGGGCATTTCCTAACCCCCTGCCGGTTCAGGGGTCTTCCACATAAGACAAGCCTAAAGGCGCCGCTGATGCTCTTCTCCGGTTACTTCGACCTGCCCTGGTGGGGCTACGTGCTGGTTGCGCTCGCGTTCACGCACGTCACCATCGCCGCGGTCACCATCTACCTGCACCGCTGCCAGACGCACCGGGCGATGGACCTGCATCCGGTACCAAGCTATTTCTTCCGGATCTGGCTGTGGATGACCACGGGCATGATGACCAAGGAATGGGTGGCGATTCACCGCAAGCACCATGCCAAGGTCGAGACGCCGGAGGATCCGCACAGTCCGCAGGTGCACGGCATCAACAAGGTGCTGTGGGCGGGCGTGCTGCTGTACGTGAAGGAATCGCACCATCCGGAGACCATGCAACGTTATGGGCACGGCACGCCCGACGACTGGCTCGAGAAGAACGTGTTTACGAAGTACACGCTCTCGGGCATCACGCTGATGGGCGTCATCGACGTGCTGCTGTTCGGCATCGTGCCGGGTGTGCTCATCCTCGTCACGCAGATTGCGTGGATCCCGTTCTGGGCCGCCGGCGTCATCAACGGAGTCGGGCACTTCTTCGGCTACCGCAACTGGGACGTTCCTGCGCCGGACGCCAGCCGCAACATGATCCCCTGGGGCATCGTGATCGGCGGCGAGGAACTGCACAACAACCACCATGCGTTCCCGTCCTCGGCGAAGTTCTCCGCCAAGTGGTACGAATTCGACATTGGCTGGATCTACATCCGGATCATGGAATCGCTGGGCCTCGCCACCGTGAAGAAGGTGCTGCCTGTGCCGCGTTTCGCTGAACCCAAGCCCACGGCGGACCTGCAGACGCTGCAGGCGGTGATCGCCAATCGCTACGACGTCCTGAAGCGCTATACGGCGTCGCTGAAGCACACCTACGCACAGGAGCTGGAGCGCCTCGGCCACCGTTCGCGCGAGGCGGAAGTGCTGCGGAAGCGTCGTCGCGCCCTGCTTCGCGCCGAGCAGTCCTCCGCGCCGGAAGTCGCAGAGGCATTGAAGAGCTCCGAGGCGCTCAGCACCGCAGTGACAATGCGCGCGGAACTGATCGCGCTGTGGGAGCGTTCCAGCGCGTCTTCCGCGGAACTGGTGCACCGGCTGGAAGACTGGTGCCGCCGCGCCGAGGCAAGCGGCGTCGCGCCGCTCGCGGATTTCTCTCGCAGGCTGCGCTGCTACGCATAGCCCGCAGGTCCCGCAAAACAAAAAGCCCGCTCGCAGCGGGCTTTTTCGTTTCCGGAGGGACCGGCTTACTTGAGCTTGGTTTCCTTGTACATCACGTGCTTGCGCGCCTTGGGATCGTATTTCTTGATCTCCATCTTGTCGGGCGTGGTGCGCTTGTTCTTCGTCGTAGTGTAGAAATGGCCGGTGCTGGCGGAGGATTCGAGTTTGATTTTTTCGCGCATGGCGGTCTCCTCAGGCGGCTTTCTTCGCGGCCTTGATTTCGGCGAGCACGGCCTCGAGGCCATGCTTGTCGATGCGGCGCAGCCCGGCGGTGCTCACGCGCAGGCGCACCCAGCGGCGCTGGCTCTCGAGCCAGAAGCGGCGATAGTGCAGGTTCGGGTTGAACACGCGCTTGGTCTTGTTGTTGGCGTGCGAGACAAGGTGGCCCTTGATCGGCTTCTTGCCGGTGACTTCACAGACGCGGGACATGGTTGCTCCGGAGGCGGGACCGCTGAAAAGGGGCGAATTCTACTCGAATAATCAGGCACTTTGCAAGTTCGGAGCAGACCACGTTCGGCGAACGACAGGCAGTGGTTCCCGGCCACGATGAAATGGTCCAGTACCCTCACGTCGACCAGCGCGAGGGCGTCCTTGAGGCTGCGGGTAAGCAGTTCGTCGGCCTGGCTGGGCTGGGCGACACCCGACGGGTGGTTGTGGGCAAATATGACCGCGGCCGCGTTGGCCGCGAGCGCGGCTTTCACCACCTCCCGCGGGTAGACGCTGGTCTGGCCGAGGGTGCCGCGGAACAGTTCTTCGGCGCGCAGGACGCGGTGTTGGGAGTCGAGAAACAGGGCGACGAATACCTCGTGCTCCCGCGAGCTCAGCGCGAGGCGCAGGTAGTCGCGCACCGAGCCGGGCGAGGTGAGGGCGCTTCCCGCGCGCATTTCCTCGCCCAGGCAGCGGCGGGCCACTTCGAGCACCGCAGCGAGTTGCGCGCGCTTGGCCGGGCCGAGGCCCTTCACCGGTGCGGTGCCCTGTGCATGCAGCAGGCCGGCGAGGCCGCCTAAGCGGGCGAGCAGTTCGCGACCCAGCTCCACCGCGCTGCTGCCGCGGGTACCCGTGCGCAGAAACACCGCCAGCAGCTCCGCATCCGAGAGCGACGCAGCGCCGTGCGCCAGCAGCCGTTCCCGCGGGCGTTCCGCAATGGGCCAATCCGTAATTGCCATATACTCCCCAACCCGTTCAACGCCTTAGCCGGGGAATCGATGACATTGAAGGGCAAGCGCATCCTGCTCGGCATGACCGGCGGCGTGGCGGCGTTCAAGTCCTGCGAACTGGCGCGCAGGCTGCTGAAGGCTGGCGCCGACGTGCGCGTCGCCATGACCGAGGCAGCCACCCGCTTCGTGACCCCTGTGACAATGCAGGCGCTGACCGGTCAGACCGTGTGGACGGATATGTGGGATCCGCGCATCGCCGACAATATGGGTCACATTGAGCTGTCGCGCGACCGCGACCTCATCGTTGTCGCCCCATCGAGCGCGGATTTCATGGCCAAGGTCGCGAACGGCCTCGCCGACGACCTGCTCTCGACGATGGCACTGGCGCGGCGATGCCCGCTGATGCTGGCGCCGGCGATGAACGTCGAGATGTGGCAGAACGCGGCGACGCAGCGCAACCTGCGCACGCTGCAGGGCGACGGCGTGCTGTTCGCCGGCCCGGTGCCCGGCGACCAGGCCTGCGGCGAGACCGGCATGGGCCGCATGCTCGAGGCGGCGGAGATCTTCGAGGAAATCGAGGCGAGCTTCCAGCCCAAGGTGCTTGTGGGCAGGCGCGTGCTGGTTACCGCAGGGCCTACCGAGGAGCCGATAGACCCGGTGCGCGTCATCACCAACAGCAGCTCCGGGAAGATGGGCTATGCGGTCGCGCGCGCGGCGCGCGAGGCCGGCGCAACGGTAACGCTGGTGAGCGGGCCGGTGTCACTCGCGACGCCGACAGGGATCTCTCGCATCGACGTGAAGAGTGCGGCGCAGATGTTTGCGGCAGTGAAGGCGCAGGCGGGCAAGGCGGACGTCTTCATTTCGGTGGCCGCGGTCGCCGATTACCGCGTAAAAGCACCCTCTAAGCAGAAGATCAAGAAGGGCGTCTCGTCCGCACGCAGCATCGCGCTGGAAGAGAACCCGGACATCCTCGCCCATGTGGCGCGCATGAAGAACGCGCCGTTCTGCGCCGGCTTCGCCGCCGAGAGCGAGAACCTCGACCGCAATGCGAAGGCGAAGCGCGCGAAGAAGGGCATCCCGCTGCTCGCAGCCAACCTCGCGCAGCGCGCGATCGGCGCCGACGACAACGCGATCACGCTGTATGACGATCGTGGCGCGCACCCGCTGGGTCGCGGCCCGAAGCTGGAACAGGCGAGAAAACTCGTCGCCCACATCGCGGGAATGCTCGGGAAGAAGCGCTGAGCGTGCGCACGCTGGACGTAAAAATCCTCGATCCGAGGATCCGTGAAAACATGCCGCAGTACGGCACGTGGGGCGCGGCGGGGCTGGATCTGCGCGCCTGCCTCGACGCGCCGTTGGTGCTGCAGCCGGGCGACAGTCAGCTGGTGCCTTCGGGCATCGCCATCCATCTCGGTGATCCCGGTTTCGCGGCGATCGTGCTGCCGCGCTCCGGGCTGGGCGCGAAGCACGGGCTCGTGCTCGGACACCTGGTCGGGCTGATCGACTCCGATTACCAGGGGCAGGTGTTCGTGTCGCTGTGGAACCGCGGCAAAGCGGCGTTCACCATCCAGCCGCTGGAACGCATCGCGCAGCTGGTGGTGGTGCCGGTGGTGCAGGTGGCGTTCAACGTGGTGGAGGAATTCGAAGCCTCCAGCCGCGGGGCTGGAGGCTTCGGCTCCACCGGCAAGGCCTGATCAGCCCAGGCTGTCAGCCCAGATCGTCTTCGCCCAGTTCCAGGCGTAGGTGCCTTCAGCGGTACTGCGCGCAGACGACACACCGCCGGAGCCCTTGACCGCGATCAGCGTGCTCTGGCCCGCGTCCCAGGTGTGCACGGACGAGACGCGGATCGCTTCCTTCTCGGAAACGAAGCTGTAGCAGGTATTGAGGATCTTCGGATCCGGATCCGGCGCGCGCCCGTTAATTACCTCGACGATCGCCGCAGCGGCGATCTTGGCGTGGTTGTTTGCCATGCTGCCTGACTTTGGCATTCCTGGCGCCGACAACGTGGCGTCGCCCAGCACGTGCACCCCCGGAACCTTCTTCGATTCCATGGTCCGCCAGTCGACATCGCACCAGCGGTTGTTGTGCGTGATGAGGCCGGCTTGCACGGCGATGTCGCCGGCGCGCTGCGGCGGCAGCACGTTCAGCACGTCGCCCTTCACATCCTCGACTTCGAGTTTCACCACGCCGGGGGTCACGCCGACGGCCTTCGCGTTGCCGCGATATTCGACAATGCCCTTGTAGAGGTCGTTCCATGCCGCCTTGAACAGACCGCCCTTGGAGGTCACGTCGGGGTTGGCATCCAGCACCAGCACCTTGGAGCGGGGCTTCGCCTGCTTGAAGTACGCGGCGACCATACTCACACGCTCGTAGGGCCCGGGCGGGCAGCGGTAAGGCGCGACAGGAATCGACAGCACGTAGACGCCGCCGTCACGCATCTGTTCCAGCTGCGCGCGCAATGCAAGGGTCTGCGGGCCGGCCTTCCACGCGTGCAGCACGCGATTGGCGGCCATCGCCGGCGCGTAGCCCTCGATCTTGCCGAAGTTGAAGTCGATCCCGGGCGACACCACCAGCCGGTCGTAGGCGAGGTCGCCGCCGCGCGCGAGCTTCACGACCTTCTTCGCCGCATCCACCGCGGTGACGTTGTCCTGCACCACCTGCACGCCATGCTTGCGCAGCCCGTCGTAGCCGGTGCTGATGTCCTGCATGCGCGAATAACCCGCGAGCACGAGGTTCGAGATCGGGCAGGAGATGAAATTCGCCTCGCGCTCGACCATCACCACCTCGATAGACGGGTCCCACATGCGGATGTACTTCGCCGCGGTCGCGCCGCCGAA
>SXGR01061804.1_pt1 | contig 11133 bp, 8 predicted proteins | sample 3174711 | NCBI WGS metagenome assembly SXGR01 (sample SAMN11356860, study PRJNA531348) | freshwater metagenome | isolation source: freshwater sample F1-60 | place: China: Fuxian Lake, Yuxi | collected 2017-12-25
CGGCTATGCGATGTCGTCGAGGTCTTCAACGCCCGCTTGCACTCGTCCAAGCTGAACCATCGAGCGGAAGACCTCGCGGCGCGTACGGGCAAGCTCCGCGGTGCCGGATCCGACGCTCACACCGTGAGCGAGATCGGTAACGCGTTCGTCGAGTTGCCGGCGCACGCCAACCGGGCGGATGCGTTCCTGAAGGCGCTCGGTCGAGGGCGGACCGGGGGCACGTCGGCGTCGCAGTTGGTCCACCTCGCCTCGACTTGGGCCAAGGTCCGCAAGAAGCTTCCGGGAGGCAGCCCGGGCTGAGCGCCGGCGCCCCCGGGGCGCCGGCTCGCCACCGACCTGCTACCTTTCTCGGCCCGCCGCTCGGCGGGCCGTCGTGTGCATCATCACCTCCCAGGGTCAGGAGACGGCTTGGGCTACCGGACGCCCGCCCATCGGGCTGCCTCGGTCAAGCAGGCCAAGAACGCTCTGCAGGCGTCCCGCCGCGCGGTGCTCACCACGCACCTGAATGCGGACGGGGACGGCGCGGGCTCCGAGGCGGCGCTCGCGTCGTGGTTGCGCGCGAACGGGACCGAAGCGTGGATCATCAACCCCACGGCGTTTCCCGACCCGCTCCGCTTTCTGGTCGAGAACGAAGACTGGATCGTCTCGGCCGGGTCGAGCCGGGCCCGCGACCTCTGCGACCAAGCCGACCTGGCGGTCGTGCTCGATACCGGTGAGTTGCCCCGGATCGGGCGCGTCCAGGAGGCGATCAGAGACCTGGCCACGTTGGTCATCGATCACCATCCGCCGGGGGATCTGCCCATCGGCGGGATTTCGCTCCGCGATGCCACGGCGAGCGCGACCGCTGAGCTGGTGTACGACGTGATCCTGGCCTGCAACGGGCCCTTGAACGACCACGTTGCCCAGGGGATCTACGTCGGGATCCTCACCGACACAGGCGGATTTCGCTTCGACAATGCCACCGCGGCTTGCCACGAGGTGGCGGCGGACATGGTCAGTCGAGGCATTTCCCCCGAAGTCGTGCACGAGCGGGTGTATGGGCGGGCGCCGCTCCGGAGGTATCGCCTGCTGCAGGCCGCCCTCGGGACTCTCGACCACGACCCGGCGTGCGGGGTGACTTGGATGACGATTCCGCGAGAGGCCTACGAGGCCGTAGGGGCCAGCACCGACGACCTCGAGGGCATCGTGGATATTCCGCGTTCCGTCGAGGGTACACAGGTGGGGTTGCTCTTTCGCCAGACCCAGTCCGGTGAGGTGCAGATCTCGGTCCGGTCCAATGGGCCGGTCGACGTGAATGCTCTCGCTCGCCGATTCCAGGGAGGGGGCCACGTGAAAGCCTCGGGGGCGATCGTGGCCGGGCCGATGCAAAGGGCGATGGACGAGGTGATCACGGCGACTCGCGAGGCGGTTGCTCGAGCACGCGCAGAAGGAGCTCCGGCATGACGGAACGCAGGACCGAGAACGACGGCGTCGATCCGGGGGTTCCCGAGGCACTGCCCCGGACCCTGGTCAGACTACGCGAGCAGTTCGGTGTGGAGGCCGTCGACCGGCTCTGGATCTTCCCACCCTTCAAGCGCGGGCGCCGAGAGCAGGGGCTGATCGCGGTCAGCACGTTCCAACCGGGAGGTGAGCGGCGCGGCGTCGTCACCGTGCGGTACGCGGCCGAGCAGACGGGCAAGGGGATTACCGTCGATCCCGAGTTCGCGCGCCAGGGCGAAGCGCCTCCTGATCGCTTCCCGATTCTCATGCGAGGCGTCGTCCTGCGTGGAGGAGAGGAGCGGGGTGAGCCCCGTGAGGTGGAGATCGAGGGCTTGACCGAAAACTTCGATAGGCTGCTCGAAGAGTTTCCGGGTACCTGGACGGCCGAGCCCGCCGCCGCGGCGGGCGGCGCGACGGGCGCGTGACCACCGAGCGCGACCGGTCGGCCTTCATCCGGCTCTTCGGCCGGTATCTGCGTGACATCGGATTGCCCGTCACCCATCAGCGCGAGGTCGTCGCCGATGTGGTGTTCCGTGCCGAAGGTCACCTTTCGGTGGACGACATCGCCGATGGCTTACGTGAGCGGGGTGAGCGCATCGGCAAGGCGACCATCTATCGCACACTCGACTTGCTGGTCCGGAGTCGGCTCGTCGCCGAACACGACTTCGGCGAGGGATTCAAGAGGTACGAACATCGGCTCTCCAGCCACCCGATCCACGAGCACCTCATCTGCCTCGAGTGCGGCAAAGTCGTGGAGTTCGAGAGCAACGAGCTCTTCCGCGTGGAGAATCGGGTTCGACAGGAGCACGGTTTCGTACCGGTGCGCCGACGCCTCGAGATCTACGGGCTGTGCAAGGAGTGCCACGAGGCCGGCGTCGAGGTCCCGATGGAGGGGCTGACCTGCCCCATCGAGACCGTGTAGGCGGCCCGTGCTCGCGCACCTCGAGCAGACGGTTCGCAGCTTGGCTAGGGCACCGGGCTATTCGCTCGCCTTCGTGCTCACACTCGGGCTCGGCATCGGACTCAACACCGCGATCTTCAGCGTGATCCATGGGGTGCTCCTCGCCCCGCTGCCCTATCCCGACGCGGACCGGATCGTCTACGTGCGCCAGCCTGCGTTGGGTTCGGGCGTGGAGAACGCGCGCTTCTCCTTTCAAGAGGTACAGCACTACCGCGACGGCTCGCGAACCATCGACGAGTTCGTCGAGTACGGGGATTGGACGTTCACGGTGGTGGCCGACGAGGACCCGCATCGCGCCACGGGCGGGCTGGTCACCTCCAACTACTTCGACGTGCTGGCGCTACGGGCCGAGCACGGGCGCCCGCTCGAAGCCGAGGACGATGGTGAAGGCGCGGAGCCGGTCATGGTGCTCACGTACGACTACTGGACGCGCGCCTTCGGAGGCGACGACGGCGTCGTCGGGCGCACGGTTCGCCTGTACGCGTTTTCGGAGCCCACCACCACCCGCATCGTAGGGGTACTCGCGCCCGGTGCGCATTACACCGGGACGGGCCGACAGGACTTTTTCGTCAACTATTCGACGAACGAGCACTACCAGAGCGCGACCATGCAGGACGCGCGTACGCATCGTATGACGGATGTTTTCGCACGCGTGCGCGAAGGTGCCACGACCGGCGCTGCGCGCGCCGAGCTGGTCTCCCTGAGCGATGCGGCGCACCAGGCGTACCCCGAGGCCTATCCGGCGCATCTCGGCTACTCGATCGAAGCCGCGCCTTGGCAAGAAGAGCTCACCCGCGACGCACGGCCCACGCTCCTGATCCTCATGGGTACGGTGGCCCTCGTGTTGGTGCTGGCCTGCGCCAACGTGGCGAACCTCACGCTGACGCGAATCGTGCGTCGTGAGCGCGAATTGACTGTGCGCGCCGCCCTGGGTGCGGATCAGGGGCGCCTGCGTCGCGAGCTGCTTACGGAAAACCTGGTCCTCGCGCTGGCGGGCGCGGCCGTGGGGCTGGTGCTGGCGAGCGTCGGCCTCGACCTGCTCGTGCAGTACACGAATCGCTTCACGGTCCGGACCGACGAAATCTCGATCGACGTGACGGTGTTGCTCTTCACCGCCGGCGTGGCGGTGGCGGTCGCGCTGCTGCTGGCGTGGGCGCCTTCTCTGCCGGGGCTCCACGGGCTCGGCAACGCGGCGGGGGCTGCCGGCGGCGCGCGGGGAGGTGTCGGGTTGCCCAGGAAGCACCTGCAGCGCGTACTGGTGGTGAGCCAGCTCGCGCTCTCCTTCACGCTGCTGATCGGCGCCGGTCTGCTCGTCCGAAGCCTGATCAACTTGACCCGAGTGGACACCGGTCTCGACTACGAGAACGTCGTGACGATGCAGGCTCCGAACACCACCGGGCTGAGCCAGGCGGAGAACCTCCTGCTCATGGACCAGGTCGTTCAGGAAATCATCGGCTTCCCGGGCGTCCGTCGCGCCGCGCACGCATCGCGCGCGCCGTTCGAGTCGGCGACGCTCACGCAACGGACGTTCCGGGTGGAGGGGCTCGCCGAGGACGGCGTGGTCTCGCCGATGGGGCAGGTCAATTCGGTCTCCCCCGACTACTTCACGACCGTTGGGGTGCCGATCACCCAGGGACGGAGCTTCACGCTCGCTGACGATCGCACCGCCGAACGTGTCATCCTGATCAACGAGGGGATGGCGCGTGACTTGTTCGGCACCGAAGACCCCATCAACCAACGTGTGGCACAACAGCAGTTCGACGGGACCTGGGGTGACTGGATGCGCATCGTGGGCGTCGCCGCGGACACGAGGGAGTACGGCTTGTCGGTGGAGGGCGCGCACACGATCTATCGCCCCGCGTTGCAGGCCGGGGCGGGGGCGGCCTTCATCGTGCGCACGACCGGACCTGCCGGCGATCTGGCGCGGAGGGTCACCGAGATCGTGCGTGGCATGGATGCAGAGCGGCCTGTCGACAACGTGCACACTTTGTCGGACCTACGCGCGGACGACGTTGCGCCCGAGCGACTGAACGCTGCGCTCTTCACTTCGTTCGCGGTGTTGGCGCTTCTCATTGCCGCGATCGGTGTGCTCGGCGTGCTCGCGTTTACGGTCAGCCAACGCACGCGGGAGTTCGGCGTGCGCATGGCGCTCGGTGCCCAGCAAGCACAGGTTCTGCGTATGGTGCTGCGCGAGGGCGTCATGCTGGCAGTCATCGCCGTAAGCGTAGGCGTGTTGGCTGCGGTCGTATTGTCGCGCTTCTTGAGCGATCTCCTCTTCGGCGTCAGGACGATCGATCCGGTGACGTACGGGCTCGTTGGCGCGGTACTCGCGAGCGTGTCCGTGCTCGCGGCATGGATCCCCGCAGTCCGTGCGACCCGGGTGGATCCCATGGAGGCGCTGCGCGCCGAGTAGCGCGTGGAACATGTCCGCCGAGCGCCCCGTCGTGCCGGAACCCATCGTCCCACCCGAGCGGCCGTTGATGCGTCGAAGAACGAGAGGCCGACGCGAGGCCGGCAATGCGTGGCCATGGGCACAGATCGAGCGCGCGACGGGCGGCCCCACGATCACGGGCAACGAGCTCAAGCTGCACTTCGAGGGCACCAACACGCTGGCCTCCTGGCTCGAGGCGATCGACGCTGCGTCCAAGTTCGTCTATTTCGAGAACTACCTCGTGCGGGACGACGAGGTGGGACGGGAGGTGCGGGACGCACTCGTGCGGAAGGCGCGCTCGGGTGTTCCGGTGTATGTCATTTACGACTGGTTGGGTTGCTGGGCGACGCCCGCATCTTTCTGGGCGCCGCTGCGGAAAGTCGGAGCGCACTTGCGAGCGTTCAATCCCCCGGCGACCCGACTCGGGGATCCCTTCGGCGTTCTACAACGCGATCACCGCAAGCTCGTGGTCGTGGACGCGGAGGTGGCTTGGGTCGGAGGTATGTGCGTCGGCGTGGAGTGGGCGGGCACGCGCACGCAGGCACCTTGGCGAGATACGGGCGTGTCGATCCGCGGACCCGCCGTTCGCGCGGCCGCGCTGGCGTTCGAGCGGGTATGGAGCGCCGGAGACGAGCCGCTCAGTCTCGTCGGCGCCCTCCCCCCCCCCGGTGGACGTTGGGAGCAAGCCCGTGTGGCTCATCGAAGGGGAGCCGGGGCGAGCGCGCGTATATCGCACGCTTCACGTCAACGCCAACCGGGCGAGCGAGTCGATCTGGATCACGGACGCCTACTTCGTGGCTCCCCGCCCGCTCTCTGAGGCACTCGCGGCCGCGGCCCAGCAGGGCGTGGACGTGCGCATCCTCCTGCCCGCGCACAACAATTGGCCGATCGTGGGTAGCATGAGCCGCGGGGGGTACCGTTTCTTGTTGGAGGCTGGGGTGCGCATCTTCGAGTGGCAGGGACCGATGATGCACGCCAAGACCTCCGTGGTGGACGGCCTGTGGTGCAGGGTCGGATCGAGCAACCTCAATTCGGCGAGCCTGATGGGAAACTGGGAACTCGATGTGGGTGTGCTCGACGACGGTCTCGCGCGTCAGCTCCAAGGACTCTTCCTCGCTGATTTGGCCTCTTCCCGGGAGATCGTCCTGCCTGGACGCACCCCCAAAGCGCGCCGGCCGTTCACGTCCGCCGAGCCCATGTCCACCTCGCCGTTGGACCCGCAGGGCTCCCTGCCGGAACGTCTGGAGCAGCAATTCCGCGCCCGTGGACAGACGCCTGGCCGCGTCACCATGGCGTCGGTTCTGCGAGCCGGCGAGGCGCTGGGAAGCGCCCTCGCCGGGAACCGCCCGCTCGGACGTGAGGACCGCACGGTTCTCGGCACGCTCTCCGTCGTCATCCTGGCCTTCGCCGCTCTCGCGGCGCTCCTGCCCACGCTGGTCGGGTGGCTGGTAGCGATCGTGGCGGGGTGGTTGGGCCTGACCACGGGCGTGCGCGCGTACGTTCTGGCTCGGAGGGCACGGCAGGAGGAGCGCGAGGCGGCGGCACGCTCGGCGGAGGGAGGGTCCACGTGACCGAAGTCGAAGTCAGCATCGGCCTCGCGTTCCTGGCAGGGCTCGTCTCGTTCCTGTCGCCCTGCGTCCTGCCGCTCGTCCCGAGCTACCTCGCGTTCGTCACCGGCATGAGCCTCGAGGACCTCGAGCAGGGGGTGAACCGGAAGGCCACGTTCATGCACGCGACGCTGTTCGTCACGGGTTTCAGCGTGATCTTCGTGCTGCTCGGGGCCAGCGCGTCGTTCCTCGGTCAGTTTCTCCAGACGTATCGAGTGTGGATCGAGCGCGTCGGGGGCGTGGTGATCGTCTTGCTCGGCCTCCACATGGCGGGTCTACTGCGCATCACGCCGCTCCTGCGCGAGCGACGCGTCCATCTCGCCGACAAGCCGGCCGGCTATCTCGGGACGCTCGGTGTCGGCGTGGCATTCGGGGCTGGTTGGACGCCCTGCTTGGGCCCGATGCTCGGAGCCATTCTCACCTACGGGTTCGCCCAAGAGACCATGTGGGCGGGCGTGGGGCTCCTGAGCGTCTACTCGCTGGGGCTCGCGGTGCCGTTTCTGGTTGCGGCGCTCGCGCTCGATCGGTTTCTGCAGGCATTCAAGAGCTTCCGACGCTGGATGCCGTACGTGGAGAGGGGCTCCGGTGTGGTGCTCGTCTTGCTCGGCCTGCTGCTTCTCACCGGCAGGCTGACGGTGCTCAGCGCATGGCTGACACGCTTCACCCCGGCCTGGATCATCGAGCGCATCTGACAGGGGCGGCGGCCCGCGCTAAGCGACGGCGCTCTCGAGCCCCTCTTCCAGCAATTGCCTGCGGAGCAGGCGAGCATACGTTCCGTGCGACGCGATCAGATCCGCGTGTTTGCCGCGCTCGACGATGCGTCCGTGCTCGAGGACGAGGATCTGATCCGCATGCATGACGGCGGAGACGCGATGACTGATGATGAACGCGGTCGTGCCGCGTAACGCGCCGCGGAGGTCGGCCAGGATGGCGGCCTCGGTGTGGGTGTCGACGGCGCTCAGCGCGTCATCGAGCACGATCACCTCCGGAGCACGCGCCAGTGCGCGCGCCAGCGTGGCCCGCTGCTTCTGGCCCCCTGACAGGTTGATCCCTCGCTCTCCGAGCTGCGTCGCGTACTGACTCGGGAAACCGAGGATCTGTTCGTGCAGCTGCGCGATCGACGCGGCGCGGCGCACGATTTCGCCTCGCCCGGGATCGTCGCCGGTGCCCTCGATCCCGAGCGCGAGGTTGGCTTCGATGGTGTCCGAAAAGAGGAACGGATCCTGGGGTACGACGCCGATGTGGTGGCGCAGCTTTCCTGGGTCCAGCGCCGTGAGCGGTGTGCCGTCGAGCGAGATCTCGCCTCCGGACGGATCGTACAGCCGCGCCATGAGTGAGACCAACGTGCTCTTGCCTGAGCCCGTGGGTCCGACGATGGCCACCGTTTCGCCGGCGCGCGCCGAGAAGGTGATGCCCTCGAGCACGGCGCGCTCGGTCCCTGGGTAGGTGAACGACACGTCGCGGAAGGCGATCTCGCCGCGCACGCTGGGAAGCGCTGTTGGCGAAGCCGGAGCGGCGACGCGGGGCTCGACTCGCATGACCTCGTTGATTCGCCCCATGGAGGCCTCGCCTCGCTTGATCCCGTTCACGACCCACCCGAGCGCGATCATGGGCCATACCATGGTTGCCAGGTAGAGCGAGAACGCCACGAAGTCGCCTAGGGTCATGGCACCCGACATCACCTCGGTGCCGCCCATCCAGGTCGCGATCACCATGGCCGTGCCGGACAGGAGTCCGAGCAGTGGGTGGAAGAGTCCCGCGGTGCGCGCCAGCTCCATGTTCCGTGCGCGGTAGTCCTGGTTGAACGCATCAAAGCGTCGCGCCTGGTCTCGCTCCTGTGTATAGGCGCGTACGATGCGCACCCCGGTGAAGTTCTCCTGGACGAACGTGGACATGGCGGAGAACTGCTCCTGGATCTGCTCGTAGCGCTGATGGATCACCCGCCCGAAGCCGAGCACGATGAACGGCAGCACGGCCATGCCGAGCATGGCCAGGGCAGTGAGGCGTGGGCTGATCCACAGCATGAATGCGAGCGCGAAGACGAACGTGACTGCCGTGTTCACGAGGTACATCACCGATGGGCCCACTGCTTGGCGCACCGCCGAGGTGTCGTTGGTCGCGCGCGACATGAGGTCGCCGGTGCGGACCGCGCCGTAGTATGTCGCATCGAGGTGGAGCAGATGGCGGAAGTACGCGTCGCGCAGATCGGTTTCCACGCGCCGGCTGATCCCGTTCATCAGCTGTCGCATGGCGTACCGGAAGACGCCGCCGATCGCGGCGGCGAGCACGATCAGGCCGCCCAGCATCGCGATGCCACCGGGAGTGGCGTCAGCCTCGGAGAGCCCGTCGATCGCGAGCTTGGTCAGGTACGGCGCCGCGATCTGGAGGACGTTCGCGAGCGCGGTGCACACGATCCCGACCAAGAGAGCCGCCCGGTAGGGACGGAAGTACGGCAGGATCGTTCGCAGCTCACCCATGACGTTCGCCTACCCGGGAGTTCAGTACCCGATCGCCCGGCCGCCGCCGCGGCGGTCGGACCATGCGGTCAGGGTGTCCCCCGCGACGAGGATCATCTGCACGTCGCCAGACGTTCCTCTGCGTTCGGCTACGGTGTGCCCCAACGCCTCGAGCTCGCGAACGACGGAGGGATGGAGCCCACCTGCCTCGAACTGTATCTGGTCGGGCAGGTGCTGGTGGTGGACACGCGGCGCATTCACCGCCTGCACCACGTCCATGCCGTAGTCGAGCACGTTCGAGATCGTCTGGAACACGGTGGTGATGATGGTGGCCCCGCCGGGCGTGCCGGTCACCATGAGCAGATCGCCCTGCGGTGATAGGACGATCGACGGCGTCATCGAGGAGAGCATGCGCTTGCCGGGCTCGATCGCGTTGTGAACGCCCTGCACGAGGCCGAAGCCGTTCGGAGATCCGGGCTTGGCGGCGAAATCGTCCATCTCGTTGTTGAGCACGAAGCCGGCGCCGCCCACGGTCACTCCGCTTCCGAAAAGGAAGTTGAGTGTGGTGGTGACCCCAACCGCGTTTCCCGCACCGTCCACGACGGAGTAATGGGTCGTACTTCGACTCTCGTAGGGCGCAGCGGTGAGCCCGGGCGAGATCTCGGACGAAGGGGTCGCCGCGGTCGTGGAGATCGACGCGGCCCGCTCGTCCGCGTACGCCGCCGACATCATCCGCTCGAGCGGCATGTCGACGAAGTCGGGGTCGGCGAGCACCTCGTTGCGGTCCGCGTACGCTCGCCGCCACGCCTCCGCGTAGAGGTGAATGGCCTGCGCCGAGTGCCACCCTAGAGCCGCGAGGTCGTAGCGCTCGAGGATGTGCGCCGTTTCCGCCAGCGTTGCCCCACCGGACGACGACGGCGGCATGGTCACGATCGTGTGGTCGCGATAGGAGATCGTGATCGGCTCGCGCCACGCGGCTTCGTAGGCGGCGAGGTCTTCCAGGGTGATGATGCCGCCTCCGCGCTCCATTTCTGCCACGATGAGCTCCGCGGTTTCGCCCGTGTAGAAGCCCGAGGGGCCGCGGTCGCGAATGCGGCCGAGTGTGGCGGCGAGGTCGGGCTGCCGGAACGTCTCTCCGAGCGAGGGTGGCTTCCCTCCCGGCAGGAACTGGGCTGCGGAGGCCGGGAACGAAGAGAGCAAGTCGATGGCATCCGCGTCGAGGTTCTGGGCGAACCTCTCGTGGACGTGGAATCCTTCGGCCAGCCGAACCGCTGGGTTCACGAGGTGGACCCAGGGCAGCGACCCGAACCGTTCGTGGGCCGCCCACATGCCGGCCACGCTGCCCGGCACGCCGCTCGCGAGGTGCCCGACCAGCGACCGTTCGGTCAGCTCCCCCGCCGAATCGAGGTACATGTCGCGGGTCGCGGCGAGCGGCGCGCGTTCGCGGAAGTCGAGCGCGGCGGTGGTGCCGTCGGCGAGGCGGACGAGCATGAAGCCACCCCCTCCGATGTTGCCCGCTTCGGGATTCACGACCGCGAGAGCGAACTGGACTGCGATCGCGGCGTCGACCGCGTTGCCCCCTGCCCGAAGGACATCGATACCCACCTGCGACGCGATCTCGTCGGTGGTGACCACCATGCCTTGTGTCGAGGTGGGCGCCGCTCCGTCCTGGAACGGCCACTCCGCGGGGAAGGGCGTTCTCGCGCACGCCGACGCCACGAGTGCCAGCCCGAGCGCGAGCAACCGGAATCCGTTTGGCGACAGGGGCTTGGCGGTGTATCCGGACATGGCCTGAGGTGGTGCGAAGAGGGTAGCTTCGAGCCCAAGATGCGCGACCGCCGCCTCACTGAACAGCGCAACCCCGCCTCCCGCCGCATCGACGAGCTGGATGCGCTGGGGATCGTCGACCTCATCAACGCCGAGGACCGCTTGGTTGCACAGGCGGTGGGTGCGGAGCGCGAAGCGATCGCGCGAGCGGTCGAGTTCGCTGAGCAGGCATTCAGGAAGGGCGGGCGGCTGATCTACGTCGGTGCGGGGACCTCGGGCAGGCTGGGCGTGCTGGACGCCGCCGAGATGCCACCCACCTACGGCACGGACCCGGCGATGGTGCGCGGAGTGATCGCCGGCGGATACGACGCGCTCGTGCGTGCGAAGGAGGGTGCGGAGGACTCACCCGTAGCCGGCGCGGCGGCGATCGAC
>SXGR01138672.1_pt1 | contig 11133 bp, 9 predicted proteins | sample 3174711 | NCBI WGS metagenome assembly SXGR01 (sample SAMN11356860, study PRJNA531348) | freshwater metagenome | isolation source: freshwater sample F1-60 | place: China: Fuxian Lake, Yuxi | collected 2017-12-25
AACCATGTAGACCGAATATTTGTTGCCTTGAACCGCCGTCATTACTCAACTTTTAACGAGTTGATGAAAAATGTGGAGTCAAAATCAGGTCCCCGAATCATCACTGTTTTGGACCAAGAGAATCAGTTTGACGCACAAATAGCGGGAATGGCTCCACACGTAGTGGATAACTGGATGTTTGCCAATTCAATTCACTTGATTGATCTCATGCGTAATTGTGGTCGGGGGAAAATTACTGACGTTAAGTCATACACAAGCTGGCGATCTATGGAGAAAATGGAGCATCATGTCTCTTTAAAGTTCGACTCTGGAGATTTTGGAACGTACAAATGTCAATGGAATGACATCGGGCCTTGGTCGTTATCGGTCGAAGCAGATGGATCAAAGTTCATGATGGAACCCCTCGAAAAGCTACTGAATATTTCGGATCGCGGTCGAATTATTGATATCACACCACATTCAAGTTGGGACTTAAATTTTAAGCCGGGATTTCGAAATCAGGCCGAGATGATGCTTCGAAAAATGAAAAATAAACCGTCGACAATTGTTAGTTTCTTAGATGCGTTCGAAACAATGCAATTGGTTCACCATATGTATTACAAGTAGTCACGTTTACCAATTGGCCTTCCAGAGAACACCTTGCATTAACTCGGCACAGATAACCTCGGGCGAGTGAACAGTCAGCATTTAACGGCGCTAATCAGTAATCCAAAACGATTAATCGGCCTCGAGGCCGTGCACAACTTTCGCGACTTAGGGGGTTATCCGACAGCCACCGGACAAGTCACGAAGTGGCGAACACTGTTTCGCGCCGACGGCTTGTACCGACTTACTGCACAAGATGCGCAAGCCGTCATCGATCTGGGCGTGCAAACCGTTATTGATTTACGGACAGAAAAAGAAGTGCAAACTAGGGGAACATTTCCCGTAAAGCAGTTTCCTGTTAATTTTCATCACCTGCCAATTATCGATGCGACGTGGAACGACGGCGACACCCCCGAAATCGAAGATGTCGTTGAGTTTTTGGTTTGGGCATATCGTGAAATGCTCGAACAGGCCTCAAATAAATTCGTCAATGCAATCAAGTTAATTTCTGAACAAGATGTCTTGCCTGCGGTCTTTCACTGCGCTGCCGGCAAAGACCGCACGGGAGTGCTAGCCGCATTTATTCTGTCGATTCTTGGTGTGCCCGAAGAAGTCATCAGTGCTGATTACGGCAAAACTGCCGACGGCATGAAACGCTTGATCGAATGGGCAAAAGTCAAACAGCCCGAGCTGGCAGATGCATATGCGAATATGCCAGCGCGATTTGCCGCTTCAGACCCGCGCGCGATGACGATTGTTCTCTCTGGATTGAGCGCCACGCACGGTTCAGTGCAGAACTATTTAAGAGAAATTGGTGTCGAAGAAAAAGTTTTCACTGCACTGCGTGCAGAACTTCTTGACTAGCGCTGGTTAACTTTCGCTAACTGTCACCGAGATTATTCTTATTTCTTCTTTCGGTGGCAACCCGTTCGATGCAGGGTCGCTGTTGCCTGCTTTATCAAGCGCTGGCAATGTCGTGTCAAGGCCGGTGGTCACTTGACCAAACAGCGAATAGCTCGGTGGAAGTGCGATGCCTTGCTCACCAGAAATAATGAAGAACTGACTGCCGTTCGTGTTTGGGCCAGAGTTGGCCATCGCCAGTGAGCCAAGTTTGTACTCTCCCGCTGCCGGCAATTCATCATTTATTGAATAGCCAGGGCCACCCGTGCCAGTGGCAGTTGGGTCACCGCATTGCACAACAAAAGTCGGAATTGCACGATGACAAACCGTGTTGTCAAAATATTTTGAACGCGCCAAATTGACAAAGTTATTGACTGTGCCTGGCGCTTTAGTTGGGTCAAGCACAACAGTCATATCGCCCTTATTGGTTGTTATAAGAGCGGTATAAGTTTTTGTGAGGTCGATGCAGAGTTTTGGTGCAGCGTCAAATTTTTGAATTTGACTGCCCGAACCATCAACTGGTGCGCATTCGCCTGCACCATATTCAAAAGGCCCGGCGGGTGCCGACGCGATCGTTGTATCACTTGTTTCAGTAACCGAAGTGTCGGTCGTTTCTGATTCGGTCGCACTGTCACTCTCTGGCCACAAGCTGATGGCGGCAACAATTGCAACAACAACGCCTACAAGCAAAGCAATACGAGTGCTGCGGCGAACCAATCTTTGTCTTTGAATCTGCTTTTCAAGTTCACTTTGGCGAGCTCGACGATTCTCTTTTTGGCGATTGCGTTTATCTGTACCCATGAGGTGAAAATGCTACAGGTCAACAACAGCCGTAGAGGTAGCGTTGAAGCCCGTGGCGCTGATCGTTCAAAAGTATGGGGGCACCTCAGTTGCCGACCCTGAGCGGATGCGCAATGTTGCACGCCATATTGCAACGACACAATCGCAAGGCAACCAGCTAGTAATTGTTGTTTCGGCGATGGGTAAAGCCACCGACAACTTGTTAGACCTCGCTCGTCAAGTGTCCTCGGCACCGACCGGTCGTGAGATGGACATGTTGTTGACAACCGGCGAACGCATCAGCATGTCGCTACTCTGCATGGCTTTGCAAGACCTTGGTGTAGATGCAATGAGTTTTACTGGCAGTCAAGTTGGCATTATCACTGATACGGTTCACGGTCGAGCAAAAATTCTTGAAATTAAAGGTGACCGCGTTCGCGAAGCACTCAGTGAAGGCAAAGTTGCGGTCGTCGCCGGTTTTCAAGGTGTAAGCATAGCTAAAGAAATCACAACACTCGGACGCGGCGGTAGCGATACCACTGCTGTCGCACTTGCTGCTGCACTGAAAGCCGACGTCTGCGAAATCTATACGGACGTTACCGGCGTATTTACCGCTGACCCGCGCATTGTGCCACAGGCTCGAAAACTAAAACATCTTGAATTCGACGAGATGCTTGAGATGGCGGGTGCCGGCAGCAAGGTGCTGGCATTGCGTAGCGTCGAGTTTGCGCGCAACCACAATGTGCCGATTCATGTGCGCTCAAGTTTCACCTGGGAGCAGGGAACTTGGGTAACAGGTGAAGTACGAAAAGGAGAACAAAACATGGAAGAACCAATAATCTCGGGCGTAGTTCATGACGCAAGCGACGCAAAGATAACTGTGCTTGGCGTGCCCGATCAGCCTGGTGTTTCAGCCGCTTTATTCGAGCCACTAGCGAGCGCAAACGTGAATGTCGACATGATCGTGCAAAATACTTCTACAGCAGGCACAACCGACATTTCGTTTACTCTGCCAAAAACAGATGTTGCCAACGCCCAGCCAATTGTCGAGAGAATCGCCAAACAAGTTGGTGCAACAGGTGTAACTCAAGACACGAATATTGCAAAGATTTCACTAGTTGGTGCTGGCATGAAGTCAAGCCCCGGCATTGCAGCGAAAATGTTCAGGGTGCTTGCCGATAACAACGTCAACATCGAAATGATTTCGACGAGCACGATTCGAATCTCGGTTGTGGTGGCTGCGCCGATGCTCGAAAAAGCAGTGAGATCTTTACACACAGCATTTGATCTTGATAGCGGCGAAGATTATTCAGCACCTCTGCCAGTGCGCAAGTAGCAACTAAATTGATTGCAATATGAAGTCTCGTAGGGCTTTAAATTTGCGCGCACATCACCTGCCATGGAATTCGGCTGGCAACCTTGCCGACAACGATCTGACTGCCGACGATGTTGTACGCGAAACGGGATGGGTGTTCAACAACGAAACAGGTGACGAACTAACACTAAAAGCCTTTGTTGAAACTGGTGACAAAGAAGTGCAACGATACATACGGCTGTTGCAACTCGAGTCATTTCAATTTGAGAAATCGACGCTGCTAGAAATCGGCAGCGGCATCGGTCGTATGACATCAAGTTTCACCAATCGCTGCAACGCAGTGATTGCCGCAGATGTTGACTCTGCATTTCTTGAGCGCTGTCGGCAAACAGTTGCGCGGTTTGGCCGCATTGATCGCCTAAGCACCTTGCATGTTGCAAACGGCAAGACTCTTGGGCGTGACGACAATTCAGTCGATTTGACTTTTTCTTACATAACTTTGCAGCACTGCCAGCCACAAGATGCTCTCAACTTGGTTGGTGAAGCAATTCGTGTGACACGCAGCGGCGGTCTCATCGTGCTCAACTTTCGTACCTGGGTTGTCAGCGATATTGTGCTGGTTCCACTTGGCATTGCTGTGCGTCGCTTATGGAAATTGCCCGTATTGGGTCAACGTTTTGCGCGATGGCGGTGGTCAACTCGTTTGGGTTGGCAAGCCAACAGGCTTAAACCCGATACGGTCTTGCAACTTTTTGAGTCACAGCTTGGTGAAATCAAAATATTCCATTCGGTAAAGCGCAAACTTGCGGTTTCTGCATCTAGAGAAAAGAATGTGCAGACCATACCGACAAACAGAATTAATCGAAGCCATTGGTGGTTGGTCGCTCAAGTATCCTAAACGCGTGACAAAAAAACTATCTCTCGGCATTGTCGGCGCAACCGGCATGGTCGGCAGTGTGATGCGCACCCTGCTGATCGAACGAAACTTTCCTGCAACATCAGTTCGATTTTTTGCGTCTGCACGATCAGCTGGTTCGGTAATCGAATTTGACGGTCGAAGAATTGAAGTTGAAGATGCTTCGACTGCCGACACAAGCGATCTTGACATCGCAATTTTTTCGGCTGGTGCAACGACTTCTCGGGCTATCGCCGAGAAATATGCAAAGCACGGCACAATCGTCATTGATAATTCGTCGGCATGGCGAATGAACCCTGATGTTCCTCTGATCGTCTCTGAGGTAAACCCCGAAGATATTGCGAACGCCAAACTTGGCATCATCGCAAATCCAAACTGCACGACCATGGCGGCAATGCCTGTGCTTAAGCCATTGCACGACGCCGCATCACTGGTGCGAATGGTCGCCAGCACATATCAGGCCGTCAGTGGCATGGGTGTTTCTGGTGTCGACGAGTTGCACGAACAGATAAAAACTGGTGCATCAAATGCGAACGAACTCACATACAACGGTGAGGCAATTGCGTTCAAACCCGCTGTCAAGTTTCCGCGCACGATTTCTTATAACGTCATACCTTTTGCAGGCAGTTTGGTTGATGACGGCATGCTTGAAACTGACGAAGAGAAAAAACTTCGCAACGAATCACGCAAGATTTTGCACATTCCTGACTTGCGGGTCTCGGGTACATGCGTGAGAGTGCCAGTATTCACCGGTCATTCACTTTCACTAACTCTTGAATTCAAAAAAGACATCACCGTCGAACAAGCCCACAAAATTTTGTCAACCGCTGTTGGCGTGAGCGTCGTTGATGTGCCGACGCCGTTGATCGCAGCGGGCAAAGATCCAAGTTTTGTAGGACGAATTCGTCAAGATCACTCAATTGACGGAAACAAGGGTTTAATTCTGTTCGTTTCAAACGACAATTTGCGTAAAGGTGCGGCACTCAACGCCCTGCAAATTGCCGAAGTTATTGTTGCGAATCGAAAATAACTTCTAGACTTCGACCGGCACGCCTTCATGCCAGTTTTTGCCGGCAATAATTGCATCTGCTGCGCGGCGCAGACGTAAAGAATCGAGTGGCTTAATCAGCCAACCTTGCGCCCCGCTGCGCTTGGCCAAGTGAACATCAGCGACGCGATCAAGCAACATCAAAACAGGCACCATTGGCGACCGGCCATCACTATGGTCAAGGCGCAGATCCATCGTCACTGCCATTGCGCCCATTGAGCCGCACTGCAAATCTAAAACTGCGAGATCGGGTGTGCGTTGCTTTATGGCGCGCGACACATCACGACCGTCTCGGCAAACAACAAATGAGGTGTCGGCAGTGCCAAGTGCCGCGTGAACCTCGTCGAGCACCCACTGAGCATCAGTAGCCAACAAAATATGCACGCGCAAATGTTAGCGTAAACGCCATCGCATGAACATCTGGAGTCGAGGACGAGCTTGCAAAAATCAATGATTAAGTTGCGAAAAGTGTTGTCGTTTTCAATGCTTATTTCGGCACTTGCGATCACGTTTGGTGCGGCACAAGTGGCAAATGCCGAAGGTGGCACGAACGATCTTGCGCCGGTAGATGTAGTCGAAGTGAATGGGCTGATTGACGAGATTGTTGTGCGCGATATCGAAAAAGCAATCGAAAGGGCCGAGTCATCATCATCACAAGCCGTAATCTTGCAAGTTAATTCATTGGGTGGCGTCGTCTCGAAGACGCGAATGGAAGCGCTATTCAATAAAATTATTGACTCGAAGATACCGATTGCCGTTTGGGTTGGACCAACCACCGCACGCGCCTACGGCAGCGCCGCACAATTGTTGGCGGTCGCCGATGTCTCGGCAATGGCTGACGGCACTCGCATTGGCAAAACCGGAAAACTCTTGACAACAAACGCTGGCGAAGTGAGTTTTGGTGACGCTTCGGCAACATTGCGCACGACAACGGTTAATTCAAAAGATGCCAAGCGACTTGGTGCACTAAAGCTGACAACCGATGATGAGGGTGTGCCAGTTTTGCGCAACATGCTCTTGGCGATGAACGGGCTATCTATTAAAGGGCGAGTTCTGCAGACTGTTGTTGAAGTCAAATCTGAATCTGGTGACGAGTTGATTCGCGAAGCGGCGACGACAAGATTTTTCAAACTTGGTTTGATTGAACGACTACTTCACACGGCCGCAAGTCCGCCAGTCACATTTTTATTGGTGATAATCGGATTGGCACTGCTGATCTTCGAGTTTTTTACCGCCGGTATCGGTATCGCTGGTGTTGTAGGTGCAGTTTGTGTCGTGCTCGGTAGTCACGGTCTGGCGACTTTGCCACTTCGCGGTGCGAGCCTCGCTGTGATCATTTTGGCAATGCTTTTGTTGTCGATTGATGTGCAAGTTGGTATTCCAAGATTCTTCACTGGTGCGGGTCTCATATTGCTAGCGCTTGGCAGTTTGACTTTGTTCAGAAGCAGCGACGGTGGCGATATTCGATTGTCATGGCTGACTTTTATCAGCGGAATGATCGCTATCTCGTTGGCGTTTGTTGTTGGTATGCCTTCGATGGTGCGAACTCGCTTTGCCACACCGACAATTGGCCGCGAGTGGATGATCGGCAGCACTGGTCGGGCCGTAGGCACGATCAATCCATTGGGTATCGTTCGAATTCACGATGCGCAGTGGCGAGCCCGCACGAATCGTGCGACACCAATTCAAGATGGTCAAGAATTGCGCGTCGCCGCAATTGACGGCGTGACTCTTGAAGTTGAACCACTTGAGGGTGCTGCGCGCGACTACCGAGAAATGCGAAAACCTAAAGGCGAATAAATCTCAGACTTGAGACGGCTCACCGTTGAGTCGTGCCCCGCCAACACGCAGGTCGCCGTTTCGTTTGGTAATTGCTCTGCGGTCTAGTGCCTCGAGCAAAGGCACGGCGTGCTTGCGGGTAATGCCGAGGTACTCGCGAAATTGAGAAACTGTGAAACCATTCGGGTGCTGTTGCAATATTTTCTGAACGTTTAAACGAGCAGTTTCGAGCGCACTGATATGAAATACAACGCCATCAATGTCGACGAATAGGCCTCGTTGAACAATCTGTCGGACAATGTTTCGGTCGAGAGTCTTTGTGTCTGGAGGCGTGACACCAGCTTTGGCGAACAAGCCAACATATGGATGCTCAGTTATCGATGAAGCGCCTTTGATTCGAGCACGTCCCATCTCGATTACAACATCAGGCAAGGCGGCAAGCACGGCCTGTTCGTGAGATTTGAGTCGAGAAATTTCTAAACCATCAGAGGTTTTGGCAAGTTTGATTGCCAACTCTTTTCGTGTGACATCTAAAAGTTTCGGCGTGGTTAGCCAATCACCAACTATTGGTTGGCGAACTTCACCGGTCAAAAGTTCGAGTTCTTTGACGGTGACCCACTGGCGCTCGCTGACCACTCGCTCAACTGAACGGTCAGGCTTTGCTTTTGATGTGCGCAAAGTTGGAGAGATGTCAAGAATCTCGCCACCACCAATTGTTTCTTGCCGACCCGACTCGCGCAAGATAAAACGATCGCCCGGCAAAATCGGTATCGGAGTTTGCAAAGCGACGCGCACAAAACCGTTTTCATTGGCGTACAACTCGCGCGTGCCGATAAAGCGAATTTTGACTGCGAACTCCCCTGAACCGATATAGACCGAATAACTTCCGCGACGAGTAACACGATGTTGCAACGATGGCACGATGGCAAGAGAAGCATCAAACATCGCACTCTGTAACCATTGACCGTCGACGACTAGAACGTCACCACGAAATATTTCGGCGTGATTGACACCAGCGAGATTCAATGCACACCGGTGACCTGGCTCAAGTTGAGTTGTCGACTTTTCGTGCTGTTGAATTTCGCGCACCCGCACTCGTTGCTGCGTTCGAACGATAGTTAACTCGGCGTTCGACTCGAGTGAGCCATCAATCAAAGTGCCAGTCACAACTGTGCCAGAACCACGCGCCGAAAACGAACGATCAATCCACAGTCTCGGGCGATTTCTGTTTCGTACTGGGTTCGTGTGGGTTGAATCTGCGATCAAAACATCAAGTGCGTCTCGCACTTCGTCGAGGCCAATAGATGAAACAACCGAAACCGAAATAATCGGCGCATCACTTAAAAAAGACTCGCGTAATTTTGCTCGAATCTCATTGCGCCGAACACTCTCAACTTCGGCATCGACCAAGTCAACTTTGGTCAAAGCAACAAGTCCGTGATGCAAACCAAGAAGTTTAAGAATCTGAAAGTGCTCTTCGGTTTGAGGCATCCAACCCTCTTTGGCGTCAACAACCAAGATGCAGCCATCAATTGCACCGACCCCCGCAAGCATGTTGCGCAAAAAGCGAATATGGCCAGGCACGTCAATGAAGCTCGCCGTTGCACCAGATGGCAAACGGGTGTGAGCGAAACCGAGGTCGATTGTCATGCCGCGGCGCTTCTCTTCTGCCCACCGATCAGGGTCGGTGCCAGTTAAGGCAAGAACCAGCGAAGACTTGCCGTGATCAACATGGCCTGCTGTTGCAATGACAGTCATGAAAAATTATTTTGCAAGTCGTTGTAAAGCGCGAATGACAATCTCGTCATCATCTGGCTGAATCGTGCGCAGATCAAGAAAAGTCTTATTGTCTTTGACTCGAGCAATAATCGGCGTCTCATTCATCCGTAAATTCGTTAAATGGTCGCCCTCAATGACGACGCCAAATGAGTCAATAGTTGCACCAGGTGCCGACCCTGCACCTGGGATTGAATCGAGCGCACAAACCTCGCCGACTTTTGCAGTTGCGATAATTTTTTCAGCGCGCGATTGCAAGTCGGCAGTAGCAATCGTTGCCATCTTCCAAAACGCAATCTCTTTTGTCGCTGTGCGACCTAGATAAGACATTGCCAAACTCTGCATCGCCAACATCGTGGTCGAACCAGGTCGCAACGCACGAGCGAGCGGATGTTGTGCGCAAGCCTCAATGAGATCTGCGCGACCAACAATTACGCCGCACTGAGGGCCACCGAAGAGTTTGTCGCCACTAAACATCACCAGTGCGGCACCGTCATTAATTGATTGTCGCGCAGCGGGCTCGTTGCTTAACCAACTTGGTGCACGTGACTCAAGCCACGGACAAGTGTTGTCGATCAAACCTGAACCAATATCAACCGCCACAGGCACCGGCAAAGTTGCAAGTTCGCGAACAGGCGTATCTTCAACAAAACCTGAAACTCGATAATTCGACGGATGCACTTTGAGCACTAACGCGATGTCGTTGCCGCGTTTATCAATTGCTTTTTTATAGTCACGCAATCTCGTACGATTTGTTGTGCCGACGTCAACTAAACGTGCACCAGATTGCTCGGTGACTTCGGGAATGCGAAAATTACCGCCGATTTCGACACTTTCACCACGTGAAACAGCGACATCACGTGAATTCGCCAACGCTGCAACGACAAGTAACACCGCGGCTGCGTTGTTATTGACAACAATTGCAGATTCGGCACCGCACAACAAAGCGAGCAGCTTGCCCACTGTCGACTGACGCGAACCCCGCTCACCTGTCGACATATTGAGCTCAAGATTTGAGGCGCGATTTGAAGTTTGCATCGCCATGGGCGCGCGACCAAGGTTGGTGTGCAACAAAACACCCGTTGCATTTATGACATCTCGCAACAAACTTTGTGAGAACTCTGTCGCAAACTGATTGGCTTGTTCTGCAACTGAAGACTTTTTGTTTGTTGCCGAGTTGGCAATCGCACGACGTGCGAAATCAACAAGCAAAGCATGTGGTAACGAATGGCGAAGCGACAGCTCTCGTGCGAGTGCGTCCACAGAAGGTGGGCGTCCCGCAGTGTCGACCGACACGCGATTCATTACTTTGAACCTATCGTCGAACCGCAGATGAACCGACCATGTTTTTCAATGCAATTAGCCGTTCTAACTGGTCGTACTATCTTGTCGTGACAAGTTCTGGCAACGACAATCAATCGGTGACCGAAGACAAGAGTGCGCTGCGACCTGCGGCAACTGTGATGTTGATTCGCGATGTAGCTGACGGTTTCGAAGTGTTTATGTTGCAGCGCACTCACAATGCGGCATTTGCCGGTGGTATGTATGTGTTTCCTGGGGGCAAAGTCGACGCGACCGACGGCGCCCAAGCACTTGAGCCGTTTTGCGACGGGCTCAATGACTTTGAAGCGAGCACAATTTTGCAAATTCCAAATGGTGGTCTCGCCTATTGGGTGGCGGCAATTCGCGAATGTTTTGAAGAAGCTGGTGTGTTGCTCGCCCACGATACGAAAACTAATCAAACTGTCGCATTCAATGACACCGCGTCACAAAAACGTTTTGCTGCGGCTCGTAGCGCCGTGCACGACTCGTCGATGAACATCATCGAACTTTGTCAACGCGAACAACTGCGACTCGTCACCGGCTCAATTCACTATGTCAGTCACTGGATCACGCCAGTAGGTGAAGCGCGAAGGTTCGATACACGGTTTTTTGTCGCCGCGGCACCCGAGTCGCAAGAGCCATTGCACGACTCGCAAGAAACAATTGCAAGTTTGTGGGTCAAACCACAAGATGCACTCAACAAACTTGAGC
>SXGR01557986.1_pt1 | contig 11132 bp, 12 predicted proteins | sample 3174711 | NCBI WGS metagenome assembly SXGR01 (sample SAMN11356860, study PRJNA531348) | freshwater metagenome | isolation source: freshwater sample F1-60 | place: China: Fuxian Lake, Yuxi | collected 2017-12-25
CCGACAGCGTGAACGCGTCCGTGTGGCAAATTCCCGTGGCGCGAATCTCGACGAGGCACTCGCCCTCGCGCGGCCCGTCCACCTCCACCGTCTCGATGCTCAAGGGGGCGCCCGCCTTGTGGGCGACGGCCGCGCGGCTCTTCATGGCTGATCCTCCTCCGCCGAAGACCCCCATCTTTGCAAAGCCGCGCCGGGCAGACAAGGGAAAGGGCCTTTGAACAACGGCTTAGAGCGGTTGCGCGGGTCCGCCTGGCGTGGGACCATGGCGCTCTTAACGTCGCTTTCGTGGGGACCATGGCGAGACGCGACGACAGATGGCGGACGCCCACCGGGCTCAGCCTCGTGGGAAAGCGGCGTTTTATGACGCAGCGCTTCGTGATGTGTGCCGCCTTGGCGGCCTCCCTTTTCCTTTCGATGCCCGCGCGCGCATCCAATGAGGTGGCGCTCGACGCTTACAAGCGCGGCGATTTCGCCGCCGCCGCGGCGCAATGGCGACCGCTCGCCGATCGCGGCGACGCGCGCGCCCAATACAGCCTGGGCTACCTCCTGCACGTGGGCCAAGGGGTCGCGCAGGACAAGGCGCGCGCCGTGGAGTTGTGGACTCGGGCCGCGCAACAGGGATTCGCCGAGGCGCAACACAGCCTCGCGCTGGCCTACATGAGCGGCGACGGCGTCGCGAAGAGCGAGGCGGCGGCCCTGCCGTGGTTTCAGCGCGCGGCCGAAGGCGGCCTCGCGCGCTCGCAATACACGCTCGGCAAGATGCACCTTCATGGCGTCGGTACGCCGGCAAACGCAGCCGAAGCCGCGCGCTGGATCAAGGCCGCGGCGGAGCAAGGCGATCACCGCGCGCAATACAACATGGGCAAGCTGCTCCGCGACGGCCACGGCATCGCCCAGAACATGGCGGAGGCCGCGAACTGGTTCGAGCGAGCGGCGCTCAAGGGCTTCGCCGGCGCCCAACTGCAACTCGGTCTGCGGTTCGCCCGCGGCGAAGGCCGGCCGCAAGACGACGTGCAGGCCTTCAAGTGGATTTGGCTCGCCGCCGAGCAAGGGCACGGCGAAGCCCAACAGCAGCGCGGCGTGCTGCAGGCGCGGCTCAACTCCGCGCAAGTCGCGCAAGCCCGCCGCCTGGCCGCCGCCGAGCCCACGCCACGTCTCGTAAGCGCGCGGCCCTCGCTCGGCACGACGACCAACTAGGGCGATTTCGGCAGATCCACCGCGCCGCGCTCGAAGAGCCAGCGCTTCGTCACCTCGACCACCGCCGTGAGCGTCCCCGGATCGCGCGGGTCGATGTGCTCGCCCGGCATGTTGACGATCCACTTCGGATCGGGTGTCAGGCGTTCCAACAAGCGCTGGGAGGATGGCGGGATCAGCTCGTCCGCCTCGGCATTGATGATCAGCACCTGGCTGCGAATGGACGGCAGGAAATGTGCGGGCTCAAGGGTGTGCAGGAGCGAGGCCCCGACCCACGCAACCGGCGCCTCTAAGGCCGGCGTCTTGATGCGAAGCACGCGCGGCACGATGGCGGCCAGATCGGCGCCGCCGAAGGCGAGAATCACGACCCCGTGTTCGACACCATTCGCCTGCGCCTTCACGTGCGCGGCCGGCACGGCCATCGCACCCAAGCTGTAGCCGAGAAGGCCCACGCGCGCGCGATCCACGAAGGGTTGTTCGCGCACCCAACGCAAAATGGCCACCAGCTGCTCCGCCGTCGCACGCGAGGACTTGTAGACGTGGTGCATGCGCTCCAGCGCGCCGCGCGACTTGTCGCGAATGACGTCGCGGTATGGATACTCGAATGAGATGAGCGCGTTGGGGCCCAGATCGGGCAAGCGTTCGAGGTTCTCGCGTCCCGAACGCAACCCGCCCACGATGAACAGGACCGGCATTGGGCCGGAAAGCCCGTCGGGCACGGCCACGGTGAAATGCGCGGCCGGACGGCCGGGCGCCGCCAAGCGCATGTCGCGGTAATCGCGCCGCGCGCCCGCCTTCTCCACCGCTCCCCTGGCCAGTTCGGTGGCGCCATATTCAGGCACCTTTGCCTGCGCCAGCGCCATGGGGTCCTCCGCGCGCAACCAAAGCATGACGCCCACGAACCCGCCGAGCGCCAGCACCATCAACGCCGCCGAGACGCACAGAATCCAGCCGAAAACGCGCAGAATCCGCCGCACAAAACCTCTCCCGAATGGCGCGAAGGATGTCATAGACGACCTTCAAAGGCGACGCGCTCGTCCGGCGCGCCTTGACGCTCCGGCGCAGCGCTGCCTAGCCTCGGCACACACGATCGCCGCCGAGATTGGCACGGCCGCCGACCGGCGAGCACTGGAGGCACGACAATCATGACCGAGAAATTCCCGCGCCCCGGCGCCATCGCCCTCGTCACGGGCGCCGCCAGCGGCATCGGCGCCGAGACCGCGAAGGCGCTCGTCGAAATCGGCTGTCGCGTCATTTGTGCGGGCCGCAACGCGAAGAAACTTGAAGCGGGCGTCAAACCCTTTGGCGACAAGGCCATGGCCTTCGAACTCGACGTGGACAGCAAGGCGTCCGTGGAGTCGATTTATGCGCGCTTGCCGGCCGCGTGGCGCGAAGTCGACATTCTGGTCAACAACGCGGGCCACGACCGCGGCGGGCGGCGGCGCTTCGATCAGGGCACGGCCGCCGAATGGGAAAGCATTATCGAGACGAACGTGAATGGCCTTATTCGCACCACGCTCGCCGTCATACCCGAGATGATCAAGCGCGACCGCGGCCATGTGGTGAACATTGGCTCGATCTCGGGCTACAAGCCGTACGCGGGCGGCACGCTCTACGCCGCCAGCAAGTTTGCGGTGCACGGCTTCAGCGAATCCCTGCGCCTGGATTACCGCAACACCGGCATTCGCGTGACGGAAATTTTGCCGGGCATGGTGCGCACGGGCTTCGCCGGTGCGCGCTGGGGCGATACGGCCAAGGCCGGAAAGTTCTACGACGATTTTGGCGTTTGCCTTGCGCCAGCCGATGTCGCGCGCACGGTCGCCTTCGCTGTGCAGCAACCTCCGCACGTCGTTATTTCCCAACTCGTCGTGGTGCCCAATTCGCAAACCTGAGGCGGCACCTCAGGCGAAGAGTGCGTCGATCTGCTTCTGAAGGTCATTGGCCGGCGCCGGTGTGACGGCCGGTGCTACGGCCGGCGCGGCTGCTGGCGAAACCTTCGCGGGCGATGGCGCGGGCGCGTTGTCCGCATCGATCTTCCTCGGCGTTGCCGCGGCTGCTCCACCGATGAGGGCGTCGACGGCCGACTGGTCGATGCCTTCGCCGGCAAGCGCTGGCCCGTTCAGGAGCCTGCGATCGTCAGATACCTCGGCCGCGGCGTCTTCCGCCTCGCCGCCCGCGGCAAACGTGCCGGTGCGGAGCGCATTCAGGCGACCCTCGATGAAATCCAGCGTGTTCACGACCTTCGCGATTCTCTGACCCGTGATGTCCTGGAACGCGCACGCTTCGAAGATTCGCATGCACGCCCCATCGACGATGCCCTTGAGAATCGCCGAATCGCTGGCGTCCGCCGACATCATCTCCTCGGCCGCCCCCATGATCGCGCCGGTCGCCTCTTCCGTCGCCTGGACGATGGCGGCCAGTTCCTGGCCCGCGCGAGGGATTCGCTTTTCCGTGATGTCCTTCGGCCGGATCTCGGCGATTTCGGTACGCGCGCGAACGATGTGATCGGAGAGCGCCTGGCACTCGCGATAAAGCGCCGTTTCGATGGAGCGGGTATAGCGGTGAAGCGAGGCGATGAGAATCTCGGTCACCGCCGCCACATCGGCCAAGCTGATCGTGCGCTGCGGATCGGCCCGCAGGTGGTCGACCAAAGCACCCACCTGACGGGTGAGTTCGCCGGAATCGAAGGCCGCTGGATGCGGAGCATGGTTGTTCGGGTGCATTGGCGCCGCCCCGCGACTAGAGTTACGCCGGACCCGAGGCCCGGCCACTGATAAGCCTAGGCCCGGATCCTCTAAACCTTTCTTAATTCGGCAGGCTATGCTCCAGCCGATTCCCGTTGAGGTGCAGCATGTCCATCATGAAACGGATCGAGTACGCCCAGGCCTCGCCCGAGGTTCGGGCCGTCTATGACGACATCATGGCCACCAGAAAAGTGGATTGGATCAACGACTTCTGGAAGACCCTGGCGAACGACCCGGCGACCCTCAAGCGCACCTGGTCGAGCCTCAAGGACGTCATGGGGCCAGGCACGTTGGACCCCGTCACGAAGGAGTTCATTTTTATCGCCGTGAGCATCACGAACAACTGCACGTACTGCATCAATTCCCACACCGCCGCCGCGCGCGCCAAAGGGGCGAGCGAGGCCATGCTATCCGAGGCCATCGCCGTCACCGCCATGGCGAACGAGACCAACCGCCTCGTGATCGGCTACCAGGTCGAGGTGGACGAACGATTCAAACCCAAGGCTTGAGAGTCGGAACGGCGATGGACATGAACGGAAAATCCGTGGTGGTCACGGGCGCGGCCAAGGGCCTGGGGCGCGGCATCGCGGAGCTTTTCGCCGAACGCGGCGCGCGCGTCGCCCTCATCGACAAGGACCGGCACGCCCTCGACGAAGCCGTCGCCGCCTTCAACGCCGCTGGCCGTCAGGCCGTCGGCATCGAGGCGAGCGTGACGCACCGCGCGGAATGCCGGCGCGCCTTCGCCGATGCCGCGGCCGCCTTGGGGCGCGTGGATGCCCTCATTAACAACGCCGGCCTTTACATCCGGACACCCATCGAGCGCATCGACGACGCGGAGTGGGACCTTATCTTCGACGTTTGCTTGCGCGGCGTGTTCCACATGTCCGTCGCCGCGGTTGAGCACATGCGCGGCCACGGTGGCGGGCGGATCGTCAACATCGCATCGGTCGACGGCTTCGTCGCGTTCCCGGGCATGGCGCACTATGCCGCCGCCAAGGCCGGCGTCATCAGCCTCACCCGTACCTTCGCGATGGCCTATGCGGGCGAGAACATCCTGGTGAATTCCGTCTGCCCCGGTGCCGTGGATACCGCGCCCATGCGGGTCAACGGCTATATCGAGAAATTGGCGCAGGAGAAGATTCCGCTGAAGCGCGGCGCGCAACCACGCGAGATCGCCGAGGCCGTCTGCTTTCTGGCCTCGGGCGCGAACACCTACGCGACCGGGGAAAACATGGTCGTGAGCGGCGGCCTCGTGATCGCGTGAGGACGGCGTGAACGCGGGCAGAACACGTGTGATCGGACGGCGACGGGCGCTCCGCACGCTCGCCCGCAGCGCAGCCGCGCTTGGCGCGGCAATGGCCGTGCAACCTGGCTCGGCCAGGGCGCGTACCGTTGAAGTGGAACTTGTTCTTGCCGTCGACGTGTCGGCCTCGGTCGACCCCCACGAGTTCGATCTCCAGATGCGCGGCTATTCCGAGGCGTTCAGATCCCCCGATTTCCTCGAAGCCCTCAAGGGCCTAGGCGGCGACGGCCTTGCGGTCGCCATGGTGCAATGGGCCGACATCAATCAGCAGGGGGTGTGCATCGACTGGATGCACATCCACGACAAGCGCAGTTCGGACGCATTCGCCCGGGCCATCGACGGCACGGGTCGCCTGTTCGAGCAGGGCCAGACGGCAATCGGGCAGGCCCTCGAATTCTGCCTGCGCCTCTTTCCCGCGCGCGGATATCAAGGCCGCAAGCGCGTCATCGACGTGTCGGGCGATGGGTACAGCAACAAGGGCACGCTGCCGAACGGCGCGCGCGACCGCGCGGCCCGACAAGGCATCACAATCAACGGCCTCGCCATCATCAACGAGGAGCGCTACCTGGCAGGCTACTACCAGCGGAACGTCATCGGTGGGCCCGGAGCCTTCGTGGCCGTCGCCAACGATTTCGGCGATTTTGCGCAGGCCATCCTGGCCAAGCTCCTGCGCGAGATGAAGGGCTCCCACGTGGCGAACGGCCCCGTTCCGATACTGCCGCCCGCCTGAGGGAAACGTGACAACCTCGTCCGTCCGTGTCGCGTTGGGTGGCGCCCTCTGTGCGCTTGCCGCGACGGGCGCGTGGTTCTCGGAGTTGGCCGGCCCGGGCACGCCCATGTTGGCCACCCTTGCGGCGGTGGCCGGCATCGCCATCCTCGTCCGTGCACGAACGCTCGCTGCACGCGGCGCCGCCCGCCCCGAATATGCGGCCGAAACGCCGCTTTCCGCGGCGCCAGGGGTGGCGCTCGCACAGACCCTGCTTGATGATCTGGAGTTCGTCGTCTTCGACACCGAGACGACGGGATTGCGGCCGCAAGCGGGCGACGAGATCATCGCCATCGGCGCGGTCAAGGTCGTCGACCGCCGCGTGCGGGCCGAGCAGAGCTTCGATGCGCTCGCCCATCCCGGCCGCTCGATCCCCGCGTCGTCGACGAAGATCCACGGCATCACGAACGCCATGGTCGCGGACAAGCGTCCCGTCCGCGAGGTTCTCGCCGATTTTCGTCGTTATGCGGGCGACGGCGTGCTGGTCGCGCACAACGCCGCCTTCGATCTTGCCTTCATCGCGCGCCTTGAGGGTGCCGCAGGCGTCCATTTCACCAACCCGGTTCTCGACACGCTCAATCTGTCCCGCCACCTCCACCCGCACGAGAGCGACCATAGCTTGGACGCCGTGGCCGAGCGCTACGGCCTCGCGCTGGAGGCGCGCCATTCGGCGCTCGGCGACGCGCTCGTCACGTCCGAGGTGCTGACCCGGCAACTGACCGAATTGGGCGCGCGCGGGATCAGAACATTGGGCGAGGCGCTCAAGGCCTGCGGCACGGGCGCCGCGATGCGGCGGGCACGCGCGGGCGGCACGGGATTCTAGGCGCTACAACACGCCGCCGCCAAAATCGTCGCGCATGCGCGCACGAAACGCACGGACCGCCTTGAGAGAATCGATCAGAAGGTCGCGCTCCCGCTCCGATAGCAAGCTGGGATCGACCCGATTGCCAACGGGCCTGCCGTCCCGAAACGCCGAGAGTTGCTCGCGCAGGAGCACGCGCGTCACGTGGTGAAAGGCGGCTCCGAGCTGGTCGTGCTCCTCGGCCGACAGCACGTCCGCAGCGCGGAGCGCGGCCAGGCGCCCTAGCGTCGAGGTCTCGGCGATCCCGGCCTTGAGCGCGTAGAGCCGCGCGCCCTCCACCAAGGGAAGCGTGCCGCCCATCTTGAGATCGACGCGGGCCGCGTCCTCGTCCTCGGCGCGGTGCGCCGACAGGCGGCCAAGGAAGCCCAAGGCCACGTCGTGCTCGGCCTCGATGCGGTACATGTTCGTGAGAAAGCCGGGATGCGCAGCCACCGCCGCGCTCACATGTTCGCGCAAGGCGTCGGTCAGGCGAGCCTCACCGGCCGCGCGCCGGAAGTCGAAGAAGATATCGGCCAGCAGCGCCTCCTCACCACGCCGCCGCCGGACCCAGGTGTCGATCTGTGCCGTCCAGTCCGCCAGGCGCAGCCTCCAGATTCGGTTGGTCGCCATGACATGGCCTTTGCAGAGCGGGAATCCCGCGCGGTCGAGGGCCACCGTCATGCGTTCCGCGAGCGCGAGGAAGTACGCGTCGTGCCCCGCCCAATCGGCGTCGGGGTGGTCGGCAATGACGAACCCGTTGTCCTGGTCGGGATAAAGGAAATTCTCCCCCCGCCCGCCCGAGCCCATGACAATGAGCGCGTAGGGAACCGGCGGCCGGCCCTTGCCGTCCGCGTCCAGCGCCGCCTCGCACAGCCGCAGCACGCGGCGGTGGATGTCGAGATTGATGTCCGTGAGAAGCGCCTGAATCTCGGGCGCCGCCGCCCCCTCCTCGAACAGCGAGAGCGCCACCTCCACCTGCGCGGCCTTGACGGCGGCCAGGCCTTCCAGGCTGTCCTCGTGGGCAAGCTTGTCGATCAAGTTCGCTGTGCGGGCGAGACCCGCGATCAACGCGCCGTGAAGGTCGATCACGCCCAGGACATGCCCCGCGTCGTCGACCACGGGCATGTGGCGGCGCGCGCGCCGGCGCATGCGCGCAATGGCGGCATAGAGGCGGTCCTCGCCGGAAACGGTCTCGACGGGCGCGCTCATGACGCGCTCCACGGGCGTCTCCGGCGCCACGCGGAAGGCCGCGCGGCGGACGATGTCCTGCTCCGTCACGATGCCGACGGGCGCGCCCGCTGCCCCGATGACGAGGGCCATCGCGGCGCCGGCCTCGGCCATCCGCCGCGCCAATTCGGCCACCGCGACGCCCGGCGTCACGACGATGGCCGCGGGCTTCGCATAGTCGCGCGCCACGGCCCGGAATATCGCGGTTCGCGAATCCATCGCGACAAGATTAATTCATGTGGCGCCGCAGCACGAGAGCAGCCTCTCCAGAGCGCGTTCCACGTTGTTCAACGGCTGCGGCCATGATAGGGGAAAGCCATGCGCAACGGCTTTCCACGGATGACACCGGGTCGACCCTTCTGGTTCGCCCCAGTGGCCATCATGGCGGTTCTGGCTGCCCTCGCCCTCACGGGGCGGGCGCCGCATGCCGCCCCCCTCACGTACGACCAAGCCGTCGCGCTCTACGACAAGAACGAGTACGCCCAGGCCAAAGCCGCGTTCGAGGAACTGGCCAAAACGGGACACGCGGGCGCCCAGTACCAGCTTGGCCTGATGCACCATCAGGGCGATGGCGTGGCGCCGGATATCCGCGAAGGATTGAAGTGGTACCGCCGCGCGGCCGACCAGAACAATCCCCCTGCGCTCTACGCCATTGGTCTCCTGCTCGATCAAGGTTTCGGCGTCAAGGAAAACGCGGTCGAGGCCACCAAGCACTTCAAGCGAGCGGCCGAGCTGGGCCACCCGCAGGCGCAGTTCACCTACGGCTACATGCTGCAGCAGGGGCGCGGCGCGCCCAAGAACGGGCCCGAGGCGCTCAAGTGGTTCCACCGGGCAGCCGAGCAAGGCCACGGCATCGCGCTGTTCGGCATCGCCATCTGCAACAAGCGCTGCCCCAACGTGAAGCCCGACAAGGTGCAGACCCACGCCTTCTTGACGCTCGCCATCCCCATTCTTCAGGAGGGCATCATGAAGAACTCGGCCATCCGCATGCAGTCCGCGACGGCGCGCGAGATGACTCAGGTGGATTTGGCTCAGTCCGCCAAGGTGTCCACTGATTGGCAGGCGAAACACGCCTCCAAGGTGGAGGGCGCCTCGAACGAGGGTGCGAAGGCCGAAACCAAGGCCTCCGAATAGGCCCTACATCGCGCGATTCAAGCCGCCGTCGACCAAGACCTGCTGACCTGTGATGTAGCCCGCGTCCTCCGAGAGCAGGAATGCGACCGTCTTCGCCACCTCGGCCATGGTGCCCCGGCGCGGGATGGGGATGGCCTTGCGCAGTTCCTCGGCGTCCATCTCGGCATTATCCATGATACCCGGCAATACGCTGTTCATGCGGATGCCGTGCTTGCCGTAGCGGTCCGAGTAAATCTTGGTGATGCCATGCACCGCCAAGCGAATGGGCCCCGTCGTGTAGAGGACGCGGGGCTGGACCGATTCCATGCCCGAGATATTCACGATCGCCCCCCCACCCTGCTTGATCATGACGGGCGTCACGTGGCGGCACATGCGCACGACGTTCAGCACGATGAGGTCGAGCACGCCGTGCCAGATGGAATCGGGAATCTCGAGCAGGTTGGATTCGAAATCAGGATCGTAGGTGAGGCGCGCCGCGGTCAGCGCCGAGCGGCCTTCATGGCCGTGCTTCTTGAAGACGCTGGCGTGCCGGCCCGAATTGTTGACGACGGCATCGATGCGCCCCCACATGGCGACGGTCGCGTCCACGATCCGCTTCACGTCCGCCTCCTCGGTGACGGAGCCCGTGAAGCCGATGCCGCCCAATTCCTTGGCAAGCTTTTCGCACGCGCCCGAAGGCGAGATGAGGGCGAGCTTGTAGCCGCGCGCCGCGAGTTCGCGCGCGCATGCCTCGCCGATGCCCTTGCTCGCCGCCGTCACGATCGCGACCTTGGGTGTGCTGGCCATACTTCCCTCCCCCCGGATTGACGTCCGGTTGTGCCCGATTTAGGCAGCACGGGCAACGGCGCAACCCAGAGCGGAGTATCACATGGCGATCAAGATTTGCTTGTCCGGATCCACCGGCGGGGTGGGCAAGTGCCTCGCGCGCGCGATCCTCGGCTCCAAGGACTTCGCGCTGGACAGCGCGGTGGCGCGCCGCGCCGCGGGCCAGGACGCGGCGGCGGCCATCGGCATGCCACCCTGTGGCGTCACGATCGCCGCGGACATCGCCCAAGCCCTCGACCGGAAGCCGGACGTTCTCATCGACTACACGCATCCTTCGGCGATCAAGCGCCACATTCTCTTGGCGCTCGAACGGCGCATCCCGGTGGTCATCGGCACCTCGGGCCTCACCGGCGCGGACCGCGACGAAATCGATGCCAAGGCGCGCGAGGCCGGGGTCGGCGTCGCGACGGGCAACTTCGCCATCACGGCCGCGCTCATGCAGCATTTCGCCAAGATCGCGGCCGCCTATGTGCCCCATTGGGAAGTCTTGGAATACTGCAAGGCGGAAAAGCCGGACGCGCCTTCGGGCACCGCCACGGAATTGGCCGAGCATCTTTCGGCGGTGCGCCCGCCCGCCTACGCCATCCCGCCCGAGGCGATGATCGGACCCAAGGGCGCGAGAGGGGCCGACGTGCACGGCACGCGTGTCCATGCCGTGCGGCTGCCCGGCCATTCCGCGGCGTGCGAGGTGATCTTCGGGCTGCCCGGCGAGCGGCTCGTCATCCGCCACGACATGCAGACGTCCGACGATATTTTCGTCGCGGGAACGCTCATGGCCGCGCGAAAGATCAGAACCACCAAGGGCCTAGCGCGCGGATTGGATGCGTTGATGTTCGGTGATTGAGGCTAGAGCCAGACGTCGTCGGAATTGAGCGCGGTGGTCGCCACGCCGACGAGCGTGATCCGGTCGCCGGCATTGAGCGTGATGACGGTGTCCGCGCCGCTCTGACTCATCGCGGCCTGCACCTGAACGAAACTGTCGATTCCCGTGTACGCACGAAGATCGAGGACGTCAGACGCGCCGGAACCCGCCTGGAAATCCGTGATGATGTCGGCACCCGACCCATCCGCGAAGACGAAGACGTCATCGCCCAATCC
>SXGR01535801.1_pt1 | contig 11130 bp, 10 predicted proteins | sample 3174711 | NCBI WGS metagenome assembly SXGR01 (sample SAMN11356860, study PRJNA531348) | freshwater metagenome | isolation source: freshwater sample F1-60 | place: China: Fuxian Lake, Yuxi | collected 2017-12-25
AAAAGCAAATGCATTGGTTGAAAAGTTAACTAAAGAGGGCTACCAAGTTCAGTACCAAAAAGCTGATGTCTCCAAGTTTGAAACCTTTAAAAGCGGTTATGCCAAGTTAGTTTCAACCTTTGGTCCAGTGACAGTTGCGGTATCAAATGCTGGGCGAAACTCATACGCTGATGCAGTTGAGTATGCAGAAGAAGAATGGAATGACTTCTTCGCACTTGATCTTAAATCTAGTTGGTATTTAGCAAAATTATGTCTGCCAGATATGCGCCTGAAAAAATATGGCTCGATTGTGAATATCTCATCCATCCACGGACGTATGTCTAGGCCAAACTTCTTTCCTTACTCTGCAGCTAAAGGCGGCATCATTGGATTATCTAGAAACTTAGCTCTAGATGAGGGTAAGTATGGAATTAGAGTTAATTCAGTATCTCCTGGAACTACCGCAACCCCATTGTTGAAGAGTTATATGGAGAAATTCCCTGATGAAAAAGCACATGCCTTATCAGTTGCTCCTAATGCCAGATTTGGCTCACCGGAGGAGATTGCAAATGTAATTTTGTTTGCACTCTCTAAAGATGCATCCTTTATAACTGGAGCAGACCTAATGGTTGATGGCGCACTGCATGCTCGCTATGCCTGATTAGAACAACTTTAGGTTGTAAGCGCGATTTGCTGTACCTGCCCAAAATTCTTTCTGCTCAGAGATAGAGAAACTTTTTATAAATTGTTCCATAAGGTCAATGCTTTGCCGATATGTTGCAGCGAGCAAACATACTGGCCAGTCAGAGCCAAACATCATTCGAGATGGAGTAAATACCTTAGTAACATGTTCAAGGTATGGCCAAAAATCTGCTGCCTTCCAACTCTTCCAATCTGCTTCAGTAAACAAACCGGAAACTTTAATAACAACATTTTCAAAACCTGCTAGTTCACGCAATTTATCTGCCCATGGCTGCATCTCACCCTTTGCCATATATGGCTTGGAAATATGATCTAATACAAATTGGGTATTTGGAGATTGCTTGACCAGATCAATCGCTGCTTGCATATGAGGAGTTTTAGTCAAAAGGTCATAAACCAAACCACGTCGTCCTAGCTCTTGGACATTTTTAACTACCTCAGGCTTGGCAAGATAACCAATATCCTCATAATCATGGGCAATATCTCTAATTCCAACTAAGTGCTTAAAGCCCCTCATAGATTCATACTTATCAAGGTATGAAATCGCATCAGATGAATCAATCTTTAAAAATCCAACAACTCCAGCTACTAAATCATCATCTTCTGCTAGCTCTAGTAATTCAGGTGTTTCATCATAATTTATGACTGTTTGTACAACTACAGTCTTTTCTATCCCACAACCGGTAATGGCCTGCCTTAAATCATTAATTGAGAAATTCTTTTTGATTGGATTAAGCGCCTCACCAACCATCCAACCTTGCTCGCGCACCGATAAATCCCAAACGTGATGGTGTGAATCAATTCTCATTAAAATCCCACTTTCAATTTCTAGTGACCTCCTATGTTAGATGAAAAACCTCTGGAACTTCATGCCACCATTCATTTTCACCCTTTTGGGGTACTGGATTTTGCATTGGTGCGGTTACTTTCCACCAATCTTGAGTAATTGGGTCGGCAGCAACTAATTCCATATCCGCCTCATAATTTGAGCCGCTGTACTCCATATATGAGAAGAGTAGATTTTCATAACGAAAAATAGAAAACTTTGTAACATTTGCTCGCTTTAGAGTGGCAAGCACACCTGGCCATACAGCTGCGTGGATGCGCTCATATTCCGCGATTTGATCTGGTTTAACACCAATAACTGAACCAATTCTTTTGGTACTCAAAAGAAATCCTTTCCCTCTTTGATTATCGTATAGGATTTTCATCAGTAAGCGAATAGTTGTTTTGGTTAAATAAAGGGGAGTGGATGCCAAAAGTAATTGGATTTAGAACTACAGATGTTCGCTTTCCGACATCTCGAGGCTTAGATGGCTCAGATGCCATGAATCAAGATCCTGATTACTCCGCAGCATATTTAGAGTTAAACACTGATGATCCTAATTTGTCAGGATATGGGTTGGTTTTCACTATTGGTCGTGGCAATGATCTGCAATGCGCTGCGATAGATCTGCTAGCTCCCTATGCAGTGGGAAAGACGGTAGATGAGTTAGCAAAATCAATGGGGGAGTTTGCAAAATCCTTAGTTCGAGATTCCCAAATGCGCTGGCTTGGACCAGAAAAAGGATTGACCCATATGGCAGCAGGCGCCGTAATAAACGCGGTCTGGGATTTGATTTGTAAAGCTAGCGGTAAGCCATTGTGGAAGTACTTATCTGATCTATCACCACAAGAGATTGTTGATTTAGTTGATTTTAGATACATCTCAGATGCAATTACTCCACAGGAGGCCCTTGAACTTCTAACTAAATCCAAGGCTAATAAGGTTAAAAATGAAGCAGATTTAATTGCAAATGGCTTACCTGCTTATACAACAACTCCAGGCTGGCTTGGTTACACAGATGAAAAAATGGTTCGACTTGCTAAACAAGCGGTAGCAGATGGCTTTAAATTGATTAAATTAAAGTGCGGAGTATCTCTAGAGGATGATAAACGCCGATTAAAGCTTGCCCGTGAAGCTATTGGTCCAGATATCAAGTTAGCAATTGATGCAAATCAAGTGTGGGATGTTAATGCTGCAATCGAGTGGCTAAATTCGCTAAAAGATGTGAACTTGCATTGGATTGAAGAGCCAACTAATCCAGATGATGTGGTTGGGCATGCTGCAATTGCAAAAGCGATTGCACCAATCAAGGTTGCAACTGGTGAGCATGTTGCTAATCGGATAATTTTTAAGCAGATGATGCAATCTAAGTCCTTATCTTTTGTGCAAATTGATGCCTCCAGAGTTGCCGGAGTAAATGAAAATATTGCAATTATCTTGATGGCAGCAAAGTTTGGCTTACCAGTTTGTCCTCACGCCGGCGGAGTAGGGTTATGTGAGATGGTCCAACATTTAGCCATGTTTGATTATGTGGCAGTTGGGGGTGAGAACCCAGATCGCGTTGTTGAGTTTGTTAACCATTTACATGAGCACTTTGTGGTGCCTACCGAGATAAAAAATGCTAGGTATATGGCACCTATGAAAGCTGGGGCAGGAGCTGAGATGTTTTCAAATTCAGTTTCAGATTTTACTTTTCCTACTGGCAAAGAGTGGATTGGTCAAAGTTAAGTAACTGACGAGTAGATCTTGAAGTCTTAAGAAGGAGTATAGAGTTATCACGGGCAGGTACTCCTCTTGAGCCTGACAGTCACAGAATTGTTATCGAGGTCCCCGATCTAGGCGTTGATTCAGATCCCTTTATAGACAATGCTGTGGCCAACCGCATTCCTGCTGGTGTTCTTTTATCAGCCAGGGGTTAAAACAAATAATCGAAAGGATGATAAATGAAGAAATCATTACTAGCGTCACTGTCAGCAGTTGCGCTACTCCTTACAGGTTGTTCAAGTTCTTCTGATTCTGCGGATTCAGGTGGAGAATTTGGTGCAATCAAAGTAGCTCTTGTACCAGGTGGAGCGCACCCTTACTTCCAACCATGGAAAGATGGTGGTGCAGCAGCTGTATCTGAGTTCGGAATTGGCGGAACAGAATTCAATGAGACTGGTGAATGGGATCAAACCAAGCACAACGCCGCAATTGATGCAATGGCCGCACAAGGCTATAACGCATTTGGTGTATTCGGAGTATCACCAACAGATATCAACACCACATTTGCTGGATTAAAAGCAAAAGGTTTTGCTGTTGGTTCCCTTGCTTCATGCCCAGGTGGATATGACATTGTTAAAGAGCCACAGAAAAACTCAGCAGATTTCTGCTTGAGCACTGATACTGGTAAAGCTGCTTACCTTGCAGCAACTGCAGTTATTGAGCAGATGGGTGGCAAGGGAAATCTTGTTCACTTAACTGGTAACGCAGTAGATGCAAACACAATCCGTCGTATGGATGGTGTTAAGCAGGCAATTGCAGAGACTGGTGGAAAAGTAAAACTTCTAACCACAATCACTGACATTGACTCAGATCTACAGTCAGCAACAAAGGCTGTAACAGATCTTCTAGCTGCAAAGGGCAAGCAGATTAACGGAATCGTTACAACTGCTTATAACCCAGCTGTAGCTGCAACTGATGGCGTTTCATCAACTAAGCTTCCAATCAAGGTTATTGCAATTGATGATGACCAAAAGATCTTGGATGCGATTAAGTCTGGTGTAATTGCTGGAACAGTTGTTCAGAATCCTTGGGGACAGGGATATGTCGGATCATGGGTTCTTTCAGCACTTGGAACAAAGAAGTGCACAATGAATACACCTGGTCTATATGTAGACTCCGGTTCATTCTTGGTAACAAAGGACAACGTTGATACCTACAACGACACACGTCAAGCCACTTCAAAGGAAATCCTTGCGGCTTTCCAGAACGAGTACATGACCTGTAAGAGCTAATAAGTAAGTTCGGACTGGGCGATCAGGTTTATTCCTGATCGCCCTTCCGCAATTAGATATGTCCGAAACTCCCTTTTGCATGAAAGGATTTTCAGTTGAGCATTATCACCAAAGCTGAAGCCTTTTTAATCGATATTCCAGTTGAGACAGTAAGAACAGACTCGGTTCAAGCCTTTCTAAAGCAAGAAACATTATTTGTAAAAATCACAACAGCCGATGGTAATACCGGCGTTGGTTACAGCTACACAATTGGAACTGGCGGGACTGCAATCCTTGCCATGTTGCGTGATTACTTAGTCCCTAAATTAAAGGGAATGGATAGCTCCCGTGTTGAAAAAGTTTGGCATGAGATTTATTACTCCACTAGAGCAACTGAAACTGGCGCTATTACATCACTGGCAGTAGCTGCAATTGATACAGCAATTTGGGATTTAAAGTGCAAGCGGGAGGGTCAAAGCCTGGCGGTGGCGGCCGGTGGTTTTAAAGATCGTGTTCCACTTTACGACACAGAGGGTGGTTGGTTACATCTAACAACTGAAGAGTTAGTGGCAGGAGCGATCGCATCTAAGAAAAAAGGTTGGCCAGGGGTAAAACTAAAGGTTGGAAAACCAAAAGCGCATGAGGATGTTGAAAGGTTAATGTCGGTTCGAGAAGCTGTTGGTAAAGAAATGCATATCATGGTTGATGCCAACACCTCCTTCACTGTTGCCGAGGCTGTTAAGCGCGCAAAAGCCTTTGAGCCAATTGATTTATTTTGGCTAGAGGAGCCACTACCAGCTGATGATGTAACAGGGCATACCCGATTAGCTGCTGCTACAAGCATTCCTATCGCTGTTGGTGAAACTATGTACTCTGCGATGCAATTTCAACAGTACCTACATCAAAATGCGGTTGGTATTGTGCAAGTTGATGTGGCAAGAGTTGGTGGAATAACACCATGGCTGAAGGTAGCCCATATGGCAGAGAGCTTTAATGTGAAGGTTTGTCCACACTTTTTGATGGAGATTCATGTCAGCCTGGCTGCTGCGATTCCAAATGGTTTGTATGTTGAGCACATCCCGCAGTTGAGGGGAATTACAAATAGTGAGATAAAAATCGAAAGCGGCATGGCGTTGGCACCAACCTCTGTAGGATTAGGCATCGACTGGAACTTTGATGCAATAGAGAACAAGCGGGTGAAGATTTGAAGATCAAGTCAATCTTGAATGACCAAAGAGTTGTACTGACACTTCTCACCATTGCGCTATTTATATTTTTTGGCTTGCAGAACCCAGCATTTTTCAATGTAGATTTTGTTATTTACCCATTACTTAGAGATGGCGCGACCTTAACGGTAATTGGCTTGGCCCAACTTTGTGTGCTTTCTATTGGTCACTTAAATTTAGCAGTTGGAAGAATGGCTGCAGTTTCAGCTTTGGTTGCAGGAGCCTCCTACCAATACTGGGGTTTGAGTTTGGTGCAAGGTGCGATCCTTGGTGTATTAGCTGGCACATTGTTAGGTGCAATCACTGGCTGGATAATTGTTAAGTCTCAAGTAAATGCCTTCATTGTTACCTTAGCAATGGATTTTGCACTCCTTGGATTTGTTACCTTCATTTATGTAACCTTCACTGGAGCAACCGCTGCATTTACCACCAAGCCAGAGGGGATGGATTTTTGGCGTAGCAAGTCATTTGGTGATATTTGCCTTGGCCCAATTTGCGGCCCTAGTGCACTTCCAATGATGTTATTACCAGCAATCATTTGCTTAATTCTGGTTGGCTTTATGTACTCTAAAACTAGATTAGGCCGAGAGTTGCTTTCAACCGGATCTAATTTAAGAGCTGCAAAATTATCAGGTATTCCAACTGAAAATAGAGTTATGACTGCACATATTTTCTCCGGAACTTTAGCTGGTATTGGCGGCTTGATGCTGGCTTATACAAATGGTTCATTTACAGCAGCAATTGGTAGCCAAGTTATGTTGCCATCATTCCTTGGACCAGTACTTGGTGGCACATTATTGGCAGGTGGTGCAGTTGCAGTTTTAGGAACATTTATTGGAACTATGATGACTTTAGTAATTCGCCAAGGACTATCGGTGCAAGGAATTGGCTTAGAGACCTTAAATATTGCACTAGGCCTAGTTTTGCTGGCTGCATTATCAGTTGGACAAATTCAGAAGATGTTTACCTCTTTTAAATTAAGGGTGAAAAAATGAAGCTGCCATCATTTTTTAGAAACCGAATGACTGAGGTTTCACTAACTGCCATCTTTGTGCTTGGCTTCCTGGCGCTGGTGGCTACCTCAAATGGTGTTTTCCTAAGTCGAGCCTCACTGCAAGGCTTTCTTACATATTTAGCAGTTCCGATCACCATTGGGCTGGCCCAAATGGTTGTACTCAGTATTGGGCAAATGAATTTAGCGGTTGGAACTATGGGTGGAGTTACCTGCGCCATCATGGCGGTATTAATGGCAGATCATAATGTTCCGATTTGGTTGGCGATACCTATTGGGTTACTTTCTGCAACTTTAATGGGAGCGATCAATGGCGCTCTCGTTGTTTTAACGCAATTAAATGGTTTTATTATTACCCTAGGTACCTACACAATTTTGCTTGGCTTCCAATATCGATTGGTTAAAACCTTCACCATAGATAAATACCCATCCTCACTTCCCGAATTTGGTAAGAAAGCATTTCTTGGCTTTCCTTACATATTGGTGATTGCCATCATGACAGCAATTCTGCTTTCACTATTTTTTAGTAGAACCATCATGGGACGAAGAATTCTGGCAACTGGAGGCAATCCATTAGCCGCTCGATTATCTGGTGTTTCCAACAATAGATCGGTGTTTCTCGCTCACACTCTTTCAGGTCTGCTAATTGGAGTAGCTGCTGTAATAACTATTGCATCACTGCCTGGTATTAATCGTTCAATTGGTGGTGATTGGTTACTGGCATCCTTTGCTGCTCCAATTATTGGTGGTGTCTTGATGTCTGGTGGCACTATTGCAATCTATGGCACTGTAATTGCAGCAGGTGTAGTGCGCCTAGTTGATATTGCCAGAGCTCAATACTCATTAGATCCAAGCATTGTTTCATTAAGCGTGGGCGTGGTAACTCTTTCAACTGTGGCATTAAGTGAATGGCGCCGCCGTCGAACTGAGCGAGCAAATGAAGGAATAAAAGGTGTTCAATGAGTTCTGAGTTATTAATCCGTAAGGTCTCAAAAGAGTTTCCTGGTGTACTTGCATTAAATGAGGTGAATTTAACACTCACTGGTGGAACTGTGCACGCACTCCTTGGCGAAAATGGTGCAGGTAAATCAACTTTAATTAAAATTATTACCGGTGTTTATTTAGCAGATACTGGATCAATGAAGGTAAATGGCGAGGAGAAAAGTTTTAACAATCCAATTGAATCTACTGAGGCCGGTATTGCAGTAGTCCATCAGGAGAGAAACTTAATTCCAGAGTTTTCCGTAGAGGAGAACATAACCCTGCACAATCCACCGCTTAAATTTGGTGTTATCGATCGGGCAGAGAGAACTCGTTTGGCAAAACAAGCCCTGCAAACCCTAGGTTTTGAAATTGATCTCAATGAGCGTGTTAAAAATCTTTCAGTAGCCCAAATGCAGTTGGTTGAAATTGCCAAAGCCTTAGTGACCAATGCCAAGATCATTTTGCTAGATGAGCCAACAGCTTCAATTACTGGAAGTGAAACTACAAAACTCTTTGATGTGATTAGAAAGTTAAAAGCTCAAGGAACTGCAGTTCTTTTTGTAAGTCATAAATTAGAAGAGGTGTATGAAATCTGTGACACAGTTACTGTGCTGCGCGATGGCGTAAGCGTCTTGGAGTCAAAGCCATTATCTGATTTCAAGCAGGGCGAAATTGTGGACTTGATGGTTGGCCGGCATTTAGCTGAGCGCAAAAATGTAATTCGTAAGATCGACCGAATAAAGACTCCAGTAATTGAGTTAAAAAACCTATCCACAGCACTAGGTCATAAAAATATTAATTTAAGTCTTTATCCAGGTGAGGTACTTGGCATGTATGGCTTGGTAGGGGCTGGTAGAAGTGAATTAGCACGGTCAATCCTTGGATTACATGAAGTAACAGCAGGTGAAATTATTTTGAATGGCAACCAGATAAAGATCAAGAACTTTAGAGATGCGCTACATAAGTTTCGAATTGGTTATGTGACTGAAAATCGCAAGGAAGAGGGTTTATTCCTTGACTTCCCAGTTAGAAAAAATATTTCAGTAACAATCTTGTCCAAGATATTGCAAAAATTATCGATAATTAACCCTGAAAAAGAGGATGATGTTGCCAGCAAGTATGTGGATCGCTTAGGAATTAAGGTGGTTGATAACAATCAGCTAGCACTTACCCTTTCTGGTGGAAATCAGCAGAAGGTATCTGTATCTAAATGGCTGGCTGCTGAGACCAAGATTTTGGTAATTGATGAACCAACTGTTGGTGTGGATGTTCGAACTAAAGCATCTTTCCATGAGCTAATTACCCAGTTAGCAGATGAAGGGTTATCAATTATTTTAATCTCCAGTGATTTGGCAGAAATGGTGGCCATTGCTGATCGTATTTTAGTGATGAGAAGGTATGAATTAGTTGGTGATTTAGATAATTCAAAGGATTACCAAAATATGTCTAGATCAATCATGAATAGTATTCAAGCCAGTTAAAAATGATTAGATCCAAACGGCAATTTCCAGATCTACCTCACTTTGCCTCACTTATTGAGTGGAAATTACCTTCAGTATTTAGGACCCGAACCAAACTTGCTAGAGCGCTAACCATTAATGATTTAGCTAAAATCGCCAAAAAGAAAGTTCCTAAAGTTGTATTTGATTATGTAGAAGGATCAGCATTAGATGAGGTCAGCTACGGAAGATCTAAAACCGCCTTTGATCGAGTTGAGTTCACCGCTCATACATTAAGAGATGTCTCAAAGGTTGATCCTTCGATTGAGATTTTTGGGAAAAAAGTTGATCTACCAATTCTCTTTTCACCCACTGGTTACACCAGATTTATGTATCACGTTGGTGAACCTGCAGTTGCAAATGTTGCAGCGCAAAATAACTTGATCTACTCCCTATCCACCATGGGGACAACCTCACCTAAGGAGTTAGCCGATCAAGTTCCACAGGTGCGGCGATGGTTTCAACTTTATGTGATGCAAAATCGCAAGGATAGTTTGTCGGTTATTAAGCAGGCAAAAGACTCTGGCTTTGAGGCATTGATTCTTACTGTTGATACCCCAGTGAGTGGCTTACGGATTCGAGATATTAAAAATGGCCTAACCATTCCACCACGAATTAGGTTAAGTACAGTCTTTGCAATTGCTCGAAAACCTATTTGGTGGCTTAATTTGTTTACAACCAAAAAGCTTGAGTTTGCTGCCTTTAGAGGTTGGAATAAATCTTTAGTTGAATTAGCTGCGGCAATTTTTGATCCGGCAACTAGATTTGAAGATGTTAAGTGGTTGCAGTCAGTTTGGAGTGGCCCGATCATTGTAAAAGGTGTACAGAATTTAGAGGATGCAAAGCGATTAGCAAAAATGGGAGTTGATGGAATTATTCTTTCTAATCACGGCGGCCGGCAATTAGAAAAGGGGCCGGTTCCTCTTGAGTTATTACCTGAGGTTGTAAGGGCAGTTGGTAAGAGGGTTGATATCTATATCGATGGCGCAGTTCTCTCTGGCCAAGATGCATATGCAGCTGTTGCCATGGGAGCCAAAGCTGTATTTATCGGCCGGGCCTACCTTTACGGAATTATGGCAGGGGGAGAGCTGGGGGTTCAAAGAGTTGTTGAAATTATGAAACGAGATTTTGTTAATACTATGGCATTAACTGGTGCAAGAAATATTGCTGAAGTTCAAAAAATTGGCGCAAGGATTCGCCCGCTGTAATTTAACTATTTAATCGGTTTTGGTCGGTATTTCTCACACATACTTAAGGCAAACTCTTCAACTTGATAAGGCCTATTTTCACTTTCAATCCAAAATTTTCCACCAGGTCTAAGATCTCTTTGAATATTTCCTTCAGTCAAAGCAAGATTCCATTGTTCACTCTCAGAGGATAGGCAATTGTCATATTCAATCAATTCAACCTCATCATATTTAGATGAGCTACCACCGCCATTTCCACAGCTAGTTAGGGCTAATGCTGCAATGAGTAAGGAAAAAGCGAGGCGAAAAGTCATCTCTGAATAATACTTCTAAACCATCTGCAGTACTAGAGTAGTGATGAGTTAGTTGCTCAAACTAATTTCGCTAATCTGCGTAGCCCCAATACCGCAGCAACCACCAATAATTTCAGCACCAGCTTCAATCCACTCATTTACCAACTTATTACTAAATCCTGCTGCCGCACTTCCTGTCCAAACCTTATTTTTTGCATCCCACACCCTTCCAGAATTGGGATAGACAATAAAGGGCTTACTTGATTTAGCCGAGCGTAATAGCTCTGTAATTAACTCTGGCTTGGTGCAATTGATGCCAACTGCCATGGCATTACTTGCTAGATCAACTGCGCTTTGAAAACTTTGCCCCGCATTAGTTTGATTACCCTCTGTGCAAGAGTAGGAGAGCCAAAATGGAATTGGGCAATCAGTAAGTAGTTCTAGCAA
>SXGR01405978.1_pt1 | contig 11129 bp, 9 predicted proteins | sample 3174711 | NCBI WGS metagenome assembly SXGR01 (sample SAMN11356860, study PRJNA531348) | freshwater metagenome | isolation source: freshwater sample F1-60 | place: China: Fuxian Lake, Yuxi | collected 2017-12-25
AACGCAGCGAGAGCGAACTGCTCGCCGGCGTGCTGCCGGAGGACCTGCTGAAGTTCGGGCTGATCCCGGAGTTCGTCGGCCGGCTGCCCGTGCTCGGCGTGGTCGACAGCCTGGACCGCGAGGCGCTCATCCAGATCCTGGTCGAGCCCCGCAACGCACTGGTGAAGCAGTACCGCAAGTTCTTCGAGCTCGAGGACGTCGACCTGGAGTTCACCGACGACGCGCTCGCCGCGGTCGCCGACCAGGCGCTGGCGCGGGGGACCGGCGCCCGGGGCCTGCGGGCGATCCTCGAGGAGGTCCTCCTCGGGGTCATGTACGAGCTGCCCTCGCGGGACGACGTGGCGACGGTCCGGATCGACGAGCGGGTCGTCGTCGAGCGGGCCGAGCCCACCCTGGTGCTGCGCGACGCGCCCAAGGCCGGCCGCTCGCGCCGGGCTGCGTCCTGACCCCGTCGGCGTGAGCGGCCTCGTCGAGCTCCTCGACTGGCTCGACGGCCACACCGACCACGAGACCGGTTCCCTCGGGGTCGCGGCCGGGATGGTCGACGGCCTGGACCTCGTGTCCATGCGGGAGCTGATGCATGTGCTCGGCGATCCGCAGGCCGCGCAGCCCGTCGTCCACGTCACGGGGACGAACGGCAAGGGGTCGGTGGCGACCATGCTCACCGCCCTGTTCATGGCGCACGGGCTGACCGTCGGCACCGCCACCAGCCCCCACCTGGATCGACTCGCCGAGCGGATCCGACGCAACGGCGTGCCGATCGGTGACGAGGAGCTGGCCGAGGCCCTCGACGGGGTCCGTCAGGTGGAGCCGCTGCTGTCGAGCCGACCGACGTGGTTCGAGATCGTCGTCGCCGCCTCGCTGCGGTACTTCGCCGAGGCGCCCGTCGACCTGGCCGTCGTCGAGGTCGGCCTGCTCGGCCGCTACGACGCGACCAACGTGGTGGACGGTGCGGTGTCGGTGGTGACGTCGGTCGGGGGTGACCACACGGACTTCGCCGAGGGGTGGGAGCTGGCGATCGCGAGCGAGAAGGCGGGAATCCTGCGTCACGACGGCACCGCGGTGCTCGGCGACGTCGACCCGGCGCTCTGGGGGGTGTTCGAGGCCGAGGGCCCCGAGCGACTGTGGTGTGCCGGACGGGATTTCGGGGTGGGCGCGGACCAGGTCGCCATCGGCGGGCACGTGGTGGACATCGACGGTGTCCACGGTGCCTACCCGGAGGTGTTCGTGCCGCTGCACGGAGCCCACCAGGTCGCCAACGCCGCCGTGGCCGTGGCCGCCGCCGAGGGGTTCTTCGGCCGGGAGCTCGACCCGGACGCCGTGCGGGAGGGCTTCGCCGCCGTCGAGATCCCGGGCCGCTGCGAGGTGGTGCGCCACCATCCGCTGGTCGTCCTTGACGGGGCGCACAACCCGGACGCGCTCACGGCGCTGGCGGACACCGTGGACGAGGAGTTCGCCGTCGTCGGCAGCCGCTACCTCGTCATCGGCGCGCTGGCCGGCCGCGATCCCGGCCGACTGGTTCGGGCCGCCGCCGCGATCCGCCCCGACCTGGTGGTCTGCGTCCCGGCCGGCACCGGTGTGCGAGCGGGCGATCCGGAGGAGCTGGCCCGGGCGTGGCGGGCCACCGGGACCGCGGTCGAGACGGCCTCGTCGGTGGCCGGGGGGATCGACCGGGTCCGGTCGGTGGCGCTCGACGAGGACCTGGTGGTCGTCGCCGGCTCGTTCCGCCTGCTCGCCGACGCCCGCCGGGCGTTCGCCCGGGACTGACCGGCGTCAGTCGGCGAGGCCCCGGCCGGGGAACCAGAGGTCGAGCTCCCGGCGGGCCGACTCGGTGGAGTCCGAACCGTGCACCAGGTTCTCGTTGGTCGTCGTGGCGAGGTCGCCGCGGATCGATCCGGGTTGGGCGTCGTCGACCTTCGTGGCCCCGATCAGCGTCCGCATGACGTGGAAGGTGTTCTCGGCCGGACCCTCGACCGCCATGGCGACGACGGGCGACCGGGTCAGGAACTCCACGAGCTCACCGAAGAACGGCTTCTCGGCGTGCTCCTCGTAGTGGGCCTCGGCGAGCTCCACGGGAACGTCCCGCAGTTCCAGCGCCACGATCCGCAGCCCCTTGCGTTCGATCCGACCGATGATCTCGCCGACGAGGCCCCGCTCGACGGCATCGGGCTTGCACATGATGAAGGTCCGGTTCACGGGCCTCACGCTACGCCGGGCGCCCGACGGGGGCGAAACCGCCACGGTCGGCCCACGGCCCTTCTTTACGATTGTGTTGCGAAGATGTCATGATGGCCACCCGCAACCGACCCGACCCCGCCGACGACGGCGGGTAGCGTGAAGGCACCGTGATGGCCCGTCTCCCCACATCGAGGATGAACACCGGCTTCCTCGGGCGCGACATGGCCGTCGACCTGGGCACCGCCAACACGCTCGTCTACGTCCGGGGCGAGGGGATCGTGCTCTGCGAGCCCTCGGTGGTGGCGGTGCGCGAACAGGACGGCCGGGCGGTCGCCGTGGGCACCGAGGCCAAGCGCATGATCGGCAAGACCCCCGCCCACATCCGGGCGATCCGGCCGCTGAAGGACGGCGTCATCTCGGACTTCGAGGTGTGCGAGGTCATGCTCCGCTACTTCATCCAGCGGGTGCACAACAGCCGGTTCTCCAAGCCGCGGATGATCATCTGCGTGCCCTCCGGTGTGACCGGCGTGGAGCAGCGGGCCGTGCAGGACGCCGCCGAGTTCGCCGGGGCCCGCAAGCCGGCCCACATCATCGAGGAGCCCCTGGCGGCGGCGATCGGCGCCGGGCTGCCCGTCCAGGAGCCGACGGGGAACATGATCGTGGACATCGGTGGTGGGACCACCGAGGTGGCCATGATCTCACTCGGCGGTGTCGTCACGAGCCAGTCGGTGCGGGTCGGCGGTGACGAGCTCGACGAGGCGATCATCCAGTACATCAAGAAGGAGTACTCGCTGGCGCTGGGCGAGCGGACCGCCGAGGTCGTCAAGATGGAGCTGGGTTCGGCCTGGCCCCTCGAACAGGAGCTGCAGGCCGAGATCCGCGGGCGCGATCTGGTCACGGGCCTGCCCAAGACGATCGTCACGTCGACCTACGAGATCCGCGAGGCGATCGAGGAGCCGCTCTCGTCCATCATCGACGCCGTGAAGGTGACGCTCGACAAGACACCACCCGAGCTCGCCGCCGACGTCATGGAGCGAGGGATCGTGCTCGCCGGCGGCGGGGCGCTGCTCAAGGGGTTCGCCAACCGTCTGGCCAACGAGACCGGCATGCCGATCCGGATCGCGCCGCGGCCCCTCGAGGCCGTCGCGCTGGGGTCCGGGCAGGCGCTCGAGGAGTTCGACGCCCTGCGCGGGATCCTCTTCTCGTCCAACCGCGACTGACCCCGTGCGGCCGGTCGCCACCCGTCGACGCACCCGGTACCTCCTGGTCGTCTGCTCGCTCGTCGCCGTGACGCTCATCGCCCTCGACGCGGGCGGACTGCCGGTGTTCAACTCGGCCCGCTCCGTCGCCTCCGACACGGCGTCGCCGTTCGGCGGGGTGGTCGACACCCTCACGGCACCGTTCCGCAACGCCTGGAACGGCATCACCGGCTACGACGACCTGGTCGCCGAGAACCAACAGCTCCGCGACCGGATCGGTGAGCTCGAGTCCGAGGGGGTGCTCGAGCAGAGCGCCCGGGAGCAGCTCCGGCGGCTCAACGAGCAGCTCGAGCTCGGCTACGTCGACGGGATCCCGACCCAGGTGGCACGGGTGTCCTCGGGGGCGTACTCGAACTTCGCGGACTACCGGGTCGAGATCGACAAGGGCAGCTCGAGCGGCCTGGCCGAGGGCATGCCGGTCGTCACCCGGTCGGGTCTGGTCGGGCGTCTGGAGCGCGTGGGGTCGTCCACCTCGGTGGTCCAGCTGGCGACCGATCCCGAGTTCGTGATCGGTGTCCGCCTGGCCTCGACCCAGGACCTCGGCGTCGGCCGCGGCGCCGGCGCCCGCGGCACCTTCGTGGTCGACCGGGGGATCGACCTCGAGGATCCCGTCCGGACGGGCGAGGCCGTGCTGACCTCGGGGCTGAGCACCTCGATCATGCCGCCCGACATCCCGGTCGGTGTCGTGAGCCGGATCGATCCGAGCCCGACGACCCGGGAGCAGCTGCTCGAGGTGACGCTCTCCGCCGAGCTGACCAAGCTCGACGTCGTGCAGGTGCTCGAGTGGGAGCCCCCGACGTGAGCCCGGAGCCCTCCCCATGAGCCTCGAGTCGCCGGCGGTCCGGTGGGCCCTCGTGCTGACCGTGGTGACGGCTGCGCAGGTGTCGCTGGTGGGTGACCTGTCGTTGTTCGGTGTCCACCCGGACCTGCTCCTCCTCCTCACGGTGGCCGCCGGTCTGAGCGGTGGTCCCGGTCGCGGGGTCGTGGTGGGGTTCGTCTGCGGCCTCGTGGCCGACCTGTTCCTGCACACCCGGTTCGGGGTGGCGACGCTCGCCTCGACGCTCGTCGGCTACGCCGCCGGTGTGGCAGGCGACACGGTGGTCCGGCCGTCGACACCGGTGTGGGTGGCTGCGACCGCAGGCCTGAGCGCCGCCGGCACGGTCCTCTACGCCGCGCTGGGGCATCTGCTCGGCTCGCAGAGCCTGGCTGACCCGAACCTGATCGCGATCGTCGGTATCGTCTCGCTCGTCAACGCAGCGCTGTGCGTCCCGGCGTTGGCGGTGTGCCGGTGGGCGGGCGACGACCGTTCGGCGGTGCGGATCCGCTGATGTCGCCGGACGGCGACCACCCCCGACCCCCACGAACGAGCGACCCGAGCCCACATGGACACGAACTCCACCCAGGTGCGACTCAGCGCCATCGGGATCGTGGCGCTCTGCCTGTTCGCCGCCCTGTTCGTCCGGCTCTGGTTCCTGCAGGGGATCGACCGGCAGCGCTTCGAGGCGGCCTCGGAGTCCAACCGGCTCCGGGTGGTCCACGAGGAGGGGCCACGCGGCCGGATCCTCGACCGGAACGGTCGGATCATCGTCGACAACCGGACGACGATCGTGGTGGCCCTCGACCGTGAGCCGCTCCGCAAGCTCGACGAGTCGGAGCGGCAGGCGATCTTCGCCGACCTGGCCGACACGCTCACGGGTCTGGGCGTCCCCACCAAGCTCGGTACCGTCGAGCGGCGCTACGCCGACGCCCGGTACGCGCCCCAGGAGTACGTCCCGGTGGCCGAGGAGGTGCCCGAGGACGTCGAGTTGTACCTCGCCGAGCGTGCTGGCCGGTTCCCCGGTGTCGTCGTCGAGCGGCGGACGGTGCGGTCGTACCCCTACGGCTCGGTGGCGGCGCAGCTGATCGGCTACGTCGGCGAGATCAACGAGGAGGAGCTCGCCGACGTCCGGGGCGGGTCCGAGGATCCGGCGGGGGAGGGGCAGGCCCCCTCCACGACCACCACGGCCCCCGGAGACGGGCCGCTCAAGGAGTACCAACCGGGCGACAGCTACGGGAAGGGCGGGATCGAGTCCGCACAGGAGGCGACGCTGCGGGCCGTCCCGGGCCGGCGGACGATCGAGGTCAACGCCCGCGGCGAGGTGCTGGGCGAGATCGACCGCACCGAGGCCGTGCCGGGCGACGACGTCTGGCTGTCGATCGACCTGGACCTGCAGGCCCACGCCGAGCGGCTCCTGGCGGCCAAGATCCGCTCGCTGCGCGGCCGGGAGAGCGGTGAGGGCACGCTCAACGCGCCCCAGGGGTCGGTCGTGATCATCGAACCCGGGACCGGGCAGGTCCTGGCCATGGCCTCGTACCCCGCCTACAACCCGACGATCCTCGTCAACGGCATCTCCTCGGACCTCTGGGAGCAGCTCAACGACCCCAACAACGGCCGGCCGTTGTTCAACTGGGCGCTCCAGGGCACCTACGCACCGGGTTCGACCTTCAAGCCGGTCACGGCGCTGGCGGGTTGGCGCGCCGGGGCCATCGGCCCGGGCAACGAGGAGATCGTCGACGGCGGCACCTACACGCTCGAGGGCTGCGAGGGCGCCGGCTGCACGTTCCAGAACGCCGGCCGCAAGAAGCTCGGCGAGGTCGACTTCGCCCGCTCCATGACCGTGTCCTCGGACGTCTACTACTACCGGCTGGCCGAGCTGCTGTGGAACGACCGGGTGCGACTGGGCGACACCCCGATCCAGGACGCAGCGGGTGAGTTCGGACTCGGGTCGGCCACGGGCATCGACCTCCCGGGCGAGAGCCCCGGTCGGATGCCGACCCCGGAGAACCGTCGGGCGGCGTTCGAGGCGAACCCCGACGTGTTCCTCACCGGCGACTGGTTCACCGGCGACAACGTGATCACCTCGATCGGCCAGGGCGACGTCCTGGTGACGCCCCTGCAACTCGCCGAGGTCTACGCGACGATCGCCACGGGCGGCGTGCGCTACCGACCCCAGGTGATCTCCAAGGTCACCCGGCCCGTCGACCCGGCCGAACCGCCGGGCGAGCCCGGCAACTACGAGGTCGTCCGGACCATCACCCCCGAGGAGGTCGGTCGGGTGGAGATGCCGGCCGACTTCTACCTGAAGCTCCTCGCCGGACTCATCGGGGTGACCCAGGACCCGGACGGCACCGCGAGCGGTTCGTGGGAGGCGTCACCGACGGCGTGGCCGATGGGGGGCAAGACGGGAACGGCCCAGGTCGCCGGCAAGGCCGACTCGGCGCTGTTCGCCGGATGGGGTCCGGTCGGTGCCGGCGTGCCGCCGGAGTACGTGGTGTCGGTGGTGATCCCCGAAGCCGGATTCGGTGGCGACGTCGCCGCGCCGTTGGCGTTCCGCATCCTGGCGCCGGCCAGCGACGGGTCCCTGCCGGCGGCGTGTCCGGTCGCAGCGGCGGCCCAGTGCCGGGCGGCCGAGAGCCAGGCGGCCCAGGCGAGTCTGGACGACGTGGGGTCCGGGGGTCCGGGCTGATGCTCAGCTCGACCGCCGCCCCGAGCGGCTTCCGCTCCCGGAACCTGGGCGATCCGAGGCGCCACGTCGACCTGGTGCTCGCCGGGGCGGTCGGCGCCGTCGTCGTCATCGGCCTGCTCCTCGTCTACAGCGCCACCCGGCGGTTCTCCGACGGGAACGGCTTCGTGCTCCGGCAGACGATGTTCGCCGTCGTCGGTGCGGCGGGTGCCGCCGGCCTGGCGCTGGTCGACTACCGGCGGGTCGCCGACTGGTGGCAGGCGCTCTACGCCGTCGGGATCGTGCTGCTCGTCGGCGTCCTCACCCCGTTGGGTGCAGTCGTCAACGGGACCAGCGGTTGGTACCGGTTCGGGCCGATCTCCCTGCAGCCCGCCGAGTTCGCGAAGCTCGCCACGATCCTGGCGATCGCGGCGTACCTGGGGTCGGTCGACCGGGTGGACCTGCGTCGTCTGGCCGCCGCGCTCGGCCTGCTCGCCCTGCCCGTCGGGCTGACGCTGCTGCAGCCGGACCTGGGATCGGCACTGGTCTTCATCGTCATGGGCATCGGGATGCTGGTCGTGGCCGGCGTGCAGATGAAGCACCTGGGGGTGCTGGTGTCGCTGGGCATCGTGGCGATCCTGGTGATCCTGAACTCCGGGGCGCTCGACGAGTACCAGACCGAGCGGCTCACCTCGTTCGTCACGCCGAACGGCCAGTCGTACAACGTCGACCAGGCGCAGAAGGCGATCGGTTCGGGTGGGCTCACCGGCTACGGGCTGGCGAACGGCCCCCAGACGCGTGGCGGCTACGTCCCCGAGCAGCAGACCGACTTCATCTTCACCGTGGTGGGGGAGGAGTTCGGATTCCTCGGCTCCAGCGTCCTCGTGGTCCTGCTCGGGGTGATCATCTGGCGGTGCTGGCGGGCGGCGCAGCTCGCCGCCGACGCGCTCGGCACGCTCATCTGCGTGGGCGTCATGTGCATGTTCCTGTTCCACATCTTCGAGAACGTCGGGATGGCACTCGGGATCATGCCGGTGACGGGGATCCCGCTCCCGTTCGTGTCCTACGGCGGGTCGTCCCTGCTCGTGTCCTTCCTCGCCGTGGGCCTCGTCCAGTCGGTGCACATGCACCGCTTCAGCTGACCGGCGGGCCGGGTACGGTCCCGAGCCGCCGCCTCCGGTAGACTCGGCCCACCATGACCGCCCCGACGGCCGCTGTGTCCAGTCCGCCCGGGTCGCTGTGGGACCGCCTCGAGCCGTTGCTGCCGAGGGTCGAGCAGCCTGCTCGCTACATCGGCTGCGAGGACGGCGCCGTGCCGCCCGACTGGTCCTCCAGCTCGCCCGGGGGTCCGGTCTCGTGGCTCTTCACCTACCCCGACACCTACGAGATCGGCCTGCCCAACCAGGGCCTGCAGATCCTCGCTGAGATCGTCGCCGAGCACCCGCACGGTGTCGCTGAGCGCGCGTACGCCCCGTGGGTCGACCTCGAGGCCGAGCTCCGGGCGCACGGCCTCCCGCTGTTCAGCGTGGACGGCCACCGCCCCGCCGGTGCGTTCGACCTGATCGGCTTCAACCTGTCGGCCGAGCTGACGTACACGAACCTGGTGAACCTGATCGACCTGGCTGGTGTGCCCGTCCGGGCCGCCGAGCGACGGGCCGACCATCCGCTGGTGTGCATCGGTGGTCACTGCACCTACAACCCGGAGCCGGTGGCGGACTTCGTCGACCTGGTCGTCCTCGGCGACGGCGAGGAGGTGGTGGGCGAGATCACCGACGTCGTGCTGGCCTGGAAGGCGTCCGGCCGTGAGGACCGACGCTCCGTGCTCGAGGCGCTCGCCGCCGTGCCGGGCGTGTACGTCCCGGCGGCCTACGAGGTCAGCTACGAGGGGGCCCGGATCCGGGCCATCGAGCCCCGCTGGCCCGGCGTGCCCGAGGTCGTCGAGAAGCGCACCATCGCCGACCTGGGCGAGTGGCCCTACCCGAAGTCGCAGCTGGTCCCGCTGACCGAGGTCGTCCACGACCGGCTGAACGTCGAGGTCTTCCGCGGCTGCACGCGGGGCTGCCGGTTCTGCCAGGCCGGGATGATCACCCGCCCGGTCCGCGAACGGCCCGCCGAGCAGGTGCGCACCATGGTCCGGGAAGGGCTCCGCCGCAGCGGGTACGACGAGGTCGCACTGACCTCCCTGTCGACCGCCGACTTCTCGGGGATCACCGAGGTGGTCGGCGACCTGGCGGGACGGTCCGAGGCCGCCGGCGACCTCTGCGGCCCGGTGTCGGTGTCGCTGCCGTCACTGCGGGTGGACGCCTTCGGGGTCGGGATCGCCGCCGAGCTGCAGCAGGGCCGCCGGAGCGGTCTGACGTTCGCCCCCGAGGCCGGCACCTGGCGGATGCGCCAGGTGATCAACAAGCTCATCCGCGACGAGGACCTGTACGGGGCGGTGGAGGCGGCCTACTCCCAGGGGTGGCGCCGCGTGAAGCTGTACGTCCTCACCGGGCTGCCGACCGAGACCGACGAGGACACGCTCGGGATCGCCGAGCTGGCCGCGAACTGCATCGAGGTCGGCCGCGCCCACCAACGATCGCCCGGCGTGACGGTGTCGGTGGGCGGGTTCGTCCCCAAGCCGTTCACGCCGTTCCAGTGGTTCGGCCAGAACACCGTTCCAGAGCTCGGTCGCAAGATCGGGCTGCTGCGGGACGCCTTCCGGTCGGTGCGGGGCGCCCAGATGAAGTGGCACGACCCGGCCGCCACCCAGATCGAGGGATTGCTGAGCCGGGGTGATCGACGGCTGGGCCCCGTGATCGAGTCGGTCTGGCGGCGGGGCGGGACCTTCCAGGAGTGGTCGGAGCACTTCGACGCCGACCTGTGGTCGCAGGCCATGGCCGAGCACGGCCTGTCCCTCGACGACTACGTCCACCGTCACCGGACCGAGGACGAGGTCCTGGCCTGGTCGCATCTGTCGGCCGGGCTCCACCAGGACTTCCTCTGGCAGGACTGGCGTGATGCGCTCGCCGAGGTCGGCCTGCCGGACTGCCGCTGGACACCCTGCTACGACTGCGGTGCCTGCACCGGGTACGGCATCGAGCACGTGGTCGCCTCGGCCACCCCACCGGCCGGCGGGTCGCAGGGGACCGGTCAGGGACTGAGCTGGGAGCCGGGCGCCGTCCCCGTCAGCCTGAGCGGGCGGGCCGCGACGTGAGCCGGGTCCGTTTCCGCTACTCCAAGCTCGGCAAGGTGCGGTTCCTGTCGCACCGGGACGTCGCCCGGGTCCTCGAGCGGGCGGTGCGTCGGGCCGGCCTGCCCGTCGCCTACAGCCAGGGGTTCAGCCCCCGGGCCCGGCTGCACTTCGGCCTGGCCCTCTCGACGGGGTTCGAGTCGCATGCGGAGTACGTGGACGTCGACCTGCTCGACGCCGACCTCCACGACGAAGACGGGGATGGCCTGGCGGTCCCGGCGTGGGAGCTCGACGAACTGCCGGGGCGCATGTCCGCGTGCACCCCCGAGGGCATCGAGGTGCAGGCGGCGGTCCTCATCCCGCCCGGGACACCGTCGCTGCAGGACGCCGTGACCTGGTGCACCTGGCGCTTCGACGTGCCGGGTGTGGCCCCCGGGTCGCTGGCGGCCGCAGTGGAGCGTCTGGGATCGATGGAGTCGATCCCGGTGGATCTGGTCCGCAAGGGCAAGCAGGTGCGCGAGGACCTGCGGCCCCTCCTCGGCGAGCTCGTCGCCGAGCGGACCGCCGACGGAGCCCGGGTCGTCGCCGACCTGGGGACCAAGCCTCGCAGCATCCGGCCGGCGGAGTTCTACGCCGCGCTGGACTCGCCGGAGCCGCTCCCCGACGTCACCGACGTCCGCGTGCTCCGGCTCCATCAGTGGATCAACGTCGATGGCGCCCGGTGCGAGCCGGTCTCGCTCGGAGCGCCGTCGCCGCACGCCCAGGAGCGTGCGTCGTGAAGGGAACGCCTCATGTCGGACTCGACGTCCAACCCCGCCCCCCAGTCGGGCAACCAGCCGCCGGGCGCGGCGAACGAGCCGGGTAGCAGCCCGGCGGAACCTGCGAAGCCGAAGATCGGCGACAGCCGACCGGCCCCGCCCCGTCCCGCAGGGACCCCACCTGCCGGAGGCGGGTCGTCGACGACCACGGCGCGTCCACCCGGAGAGGGCGGCGGTCGGCGCCGCCGTCGACGTCGTCGTGGCGGCGGCGGCGGCGGTG
>SXGR01636191.1_pt1 | contig 11126 bp, 14 predicted proteins | sample 3174711 | NCBI WGS metagenome assembly SXGR01 (sample SAMN11356860, study PRJNA531348) | freshwater metagenome | isolation source: freshwater sample F1-60 | place: China: Fuxian Lake, Yuxi | collected 2017-12-25
CCAGAAGGTGAAGGTGGTGTTCAAGCCTACCGAGGGCGGCCCGCCGGTGCCGATGTTCGCGCCGGCGGCGTGACGATGTAACGAGTGGGGCCGGCCCTCGCGGCGGCGCTGCCGGTGTGGACATGACGAATGCCGAGCTGCCCGGCGCGCTTGCGATGCTGACGGCGATGCTCGCCGACAGCATCGTGCCGATCGCCTGGTTCGGAATGCGGTCCGGTAAGTCGCCCGCGAGGGCGGCCGCGCTGGCCGGGCGCCAAGGCCTGCGCTTGCATCCCCACTCCACCGCCGGATGGCATTCTACGCCGGCGCGGTCGATGGTTTTCGCGTGGAGGCGGTGACCCACGCCAACATCTTCGACCGCCTTCCGCCCGCGCCGCCGCGCTACGGCGCGAGCCGCAGCTTGATGATCCGCCTGTTTCTGCCCCGCCCCGTGGCGACGCACTCTCAGGTGAAGAATGAATCGCCCTGGAAATCCGGGGGCGATGCACGAGAGAGGCGACCTATGGGCTAGAGATTGGGCTTTCCGTTGCTCGGGCCAAGCAGCATCACGTCGAATACGCCTTGTTTCTTGTAGTCTCCGAGGCCGAGTCGTTTGGCCGCGTCTGCGCTGATGAATAGGTCGGCCTGCGATTTCGCGCTACCACGAACAACCTCCTTAACGACGACAAAGCGGAGTATCGGCTGGAACGAATCATCATGGAAGTTCTTGAGGTGAATGACATCCCCAGTCCTAAGGTTGTGCGCGTTCCCGGCGAACACGGTGACCATGTTTTCTTGGAGATCCCGGCTGTTCACGCCGACCGTAATTTTGCGCCCCCCGCTGAACTTGTTATGGAGCTTCTCACGAATCTCGAGGAGAAGATCGCGGCAATCCGTGGTAGCGACATGGATCGCCCCGATCTGCTTGAGGTGCTGGTCAATTTCCTTGTTGATCCAGGCGTACACCAAGACAAAGATGAGCGCCAGCAACTTGAGCGCTGCGGAAACTTCGGGAAGGTTGACAGCACGAATCACTGCTCGAAAAAGTCGGCGCATCGGTTACCTCCTTTGTCTTTACGTTTTCCTACTATCTCCGTTTCTTGTTTCTCCCTTCCCTTGATGACTTTCTAGCAAGTTGAATTCGTTTAGTGAAATGACTAGGCCAGACCATGTCGGCATCCTCTCGACGATTCCGGTCAAGCTCGGACAAGACTTGTTAAGATATTGAATATCCATGTGTTAGCGATACCAAGAGAGGGCTTCGATGACCAGCAACGCGATCGGTCGCACACTTCGGTCTGGACAGTCGGGCTTTCATCAGAAGCCGCGATTCACTTGGCTTCGCTATGGAAATCCAAAGCCCTGGGTCTTTGATCCAACGGTTGGTTCGTTGCCACTCCGCGATTCGGATCGTGGAATCAACGTAATCGTCCCATCAGGACTGAACGCTTTCTTTCAGCCCGACGTCAATCTTCGTGACGAGTCAATCTTGGTGTTGCATGGACCAAAGGGGGTGGGGAAGAGCACGCTGCTTCTCGCGAAGCGCTACACATGCGAGCAGATGGACTCATCGAAGAGACCTATCTGCCTCCCGCGCGAAGGGCCACGAATGATCTTTGTCCCTGAACCCGGGAGCGAGATCAAAATTGAGACGGATGCTCAAAGAAGCATTCTCGAGGATCCAAGGTCTTGGCAACTTATTTGGCAGATTGTCCTAGGCGCTCTGGCGCTGCAGACGCAGCGCAACATTCTCACCGCGGCCCACATAGGAGGGGCGCGCCAGCAGACTAGGGACGACGGATCCCAAGCAGTTGAGTTGCCTGTCTATATTCCGAATGTTCCGGATTCCGTCTTGAAATCGCTAAGGAACGCGAACGCGCAGACCCAGGCGGCAGAGCGTTTGGTCGACACCTATCTAGACGCTTACTTGCGAAAGCTTGTCACAGACCAGTTGGCTCCCAAGGATCTGGACCCAATGTACCGGGAAATTCAGGGCGAGCTGAGAAAGACGCGCTTCACCAAGCCGATCTGCTTCTTTTTGGACGGAATGGATGAAGGTATCCACGATGAACGCGGAGCACTCTTCAAGTATGTGTACTCGGCGTGGACGCCGTCTGCAACGCAAGTGCCTGACGGAGAGACTCGCGAAGCTGGTGCAGCTGAGGGAGACAGGAAGCGCTTCGATATTTGGGCAGGTGCACAGTCTGGGCTTATTGACGCGATTTCGACTTTGCACGCGGACTCGGGCGCCGCCGTACGCGTTTATGCAACCGTCAGGTCGGAAGCGATCTACTCGGTTAAAGCTACAAAATCGTCTACGCAGCTCGCCCAGATCTGCCACCGCGTTACCTACACTGCAATGCACCTAGAGGCAATCATTCAGTCAAACGTATGCCTCGCTCTCGATGATCCCAACGCCTTTGAGGCGAATGATGCGTGTAGCCGCTTCTTGGGGTCACCAGGATTCGAGACGCCGAGTGGAGAGAGCATCAGGGACGCATCACTGGGGGTGTCCTGAGTTTTGTGTGTGAGGCGGTGGCAGGCTTTTCCACGGGGCTTGGTTGTGGACAACGCGCTGGCAGTACGCCTAATGCCTGAAGCGTGTTGTCCACAACCGCGCAGCGCCCGGTGGGAAAGCCGATGGGAGAGCATCTTACGCGTTGGTCCGGGTCACTACGCGCAAGATGCAATTTTGCGTCTTGCACTGTCCGTCGATGCCCGCCATGCGAATAACTCTCTAGGCGCGCGGCAACCATCGCCCGCTGACTCTCCTGAAAATATCCCTGCGGGGCACCGCAAACAGACTGAGGCTCTGTAGGGGTAGGGAGGGGTAAATCTCTACGCTCGGTGACCCGAGATGCGCGCGTCTGCACCGATTTTTATGACCGCGATATTCATTGCCCCCTATCGGGACCATTGCATGCAGACGGGACTCCCATGGGGGTAGGGGGGTAAATCTCAACGACCCATCGGCCACGATGCGTGCGCCTGGCTAAATTTTTACGCGTGCAAAATGTAGAAGATTTTTTTGCCCACCGGCGATTCCCCCGACCACCCTCGCCACTGACTTCCACAGGGTGCCAATTGTGCACCCCCCCATGTTTCAATTTGCACGCGAAAAAATTTGTGCAGGCGCACGCATCTGGGTCTATGAGCTGTAGAGATTTCACCCCCCACCCCCATGGTCACCAGCGGCCCAACGATCAGGGCGCAGCCGGCTCCTGCATCCACGCCGGAATGTCCCGATGGCCGTGCAGTACGCGCCAGACATCGATGTGCTCCGGCTGCTCGACGTAGAAAACGAGGTAGGGGTAGCGTGTTAGCGGCCAGCAGCGCAGCCCAAGCAAATCCAATTCGTGCGCATAACGGGGAGAACCCGTGGCCGGGTGACGGCTGATGTGCGCGTAGGCCCGCTCCAGGGCGTCAATCAAGCCGAGCGCGGCTTGCCCTCCGTCCTGCGCCAGGTAGTACGCGATGGCCTCGTCAACATCCCGCTGGGCCTGCTCGCGTGGGATGACGGGCTTGGCTTTCACCCTCGGGCGCTGGGCTTGGCCGCCTTGCGGACACGGGCACGCAGCTTGTCGAAATAAGCTGCGTCAGCCGCCACCGTGGGTGCCGAGGCTGCACCGGCCAACAGCAGCTCACGCAAATGCTGGCGACCCTGGTCACGCCGGATCAGTTCGCGCACGTATTCGCTACTGGTGCCGTAACCGCGCTGACTGACCTGCTCGTCAACGAAGGACTTCAGCGGGTCAGGCAGGGAGATGTTCATCGTGGTCATGGCGCAACTTTAGATTCTTTGGCAAAATTTGGCAATACTTACTTGCCTGCCGAGCGGCAATTTTCCGACCGGCACCGATTCAACAACTTCCCGCGAGACGTTCACCATGACAAAAATAAGCAACTGCCTGCGCTACTGGGACTTGGCCGACCATATTCGCCTCGATGACGCCATCACCCTGTGGTGTGGCGTCGAGCCCTCGGCGTTGGCCAGCCTCAACTTCGAGACCCAGTGTATGAGCGCTAAGCGTGCCGCCCTGGTCACGGCGCTGCGCGACGGTCGACTGGAGTACGAAGATCTGGGCATCCTCACTGCCCAAGGCAAGGTGTTCAAGGGCGCGTCCATTGAGGAGTTGCTGCAAAAGGACCGGCTCGTCATCAACAAAGCCAGCCTGCGCCGCTGGTTTGAGCAGCTGACCATCGAGGACCGCCCCGCGTTCCTGTTCGACGAGGAACGTCAACCCGTTCTGCCCGATGGCAGCAACGTGTCTGCGGCGAGCAGTAACAAGGCGCTGGCGCTGATGGCGATACTGCTTGCCCGCTCCTCCTCTAAATACCGCGCTGGCGAGCGACCGAATTCAGATGCCATCGGCAAAGCGGTACTGGAAATTGCGAAAGAGATGATGCCCGACAACCAACGCGGGCTTTTAGCCGTGCACAAGCGGATCGCCGAGGCGCTCAAAACCCACGGCCCCGAGATTCAGATTCGCAGGCTCTGATAATTTACGAGGCATTCGGGCACGATTTTCTGAACTTTGAGGAACTTCAGAATACCTTTCTGACATCGCTTCTCCCCATAAAATAACCCGAGCACGATCTCGGCATTCCAAATGAATCCAAAGGAATGCCGAAATGCACAAACGAACCCGAACCAAGGCGGCCAACACCGCCAAAACCGCCACTGCCACCGCCACCACTGTCACCGTCGCCGCCCTCCGCGCTGAATTCTGGCAAGCGCCTAACGAGGCGCTGCTTGACCGCAAGACTGCCGCCATCGGCATGGGCTACACCGTCGGCTGGCTTGAATGGGTCGCCACCCACGGCGGCGGCCCCGTCATCACCAAGATAGGCCGCAGCGTCCGCTACCGGAAATCGGACGTACTGGCTTGGCTCGATGCCAACAGTCGCCGTATCCACAGCACCGCCGACCTGCACAACCGATCGGGGGTGGCGTGATGACTGGCGCATCCTTGAGTGGCATACCTCTTTCTGGCGACCAGATTGTAGGAAATCAGCGTCACGACCATCACCACCGTCACAGCGACCCGGCCGGGACGGTGATTTCGCCCATTGCGGAGGCATTCTGTGACGAATGTGATGGTGGTGACGATGAATCTCTATTGTTACCGTCGCCAGAAAAAGGGTATGCCCCTGGTTCTGCACCGTCACTGAATCCGGCCGATGATCCCACCGGGTTGATCGAATCCGTCCTTGAGCGCTTAAAAACCGACGTCGGCGTGCTGGCCGAGGAACCGGTAATTGCCGCGTTCTCTCTTCTGTACCTCACCGACAAGCCGGCCTATCTGCGCCTGCGGCAGAAAGCCAAGCTCCAAAACAAGGACTGCTCCCTCACGGAACTGGATAAAGCGGTACAGCACGTGTTACCCGGCGGGGGCGAAGACCCTTCGGCGCTTGATGCCCTGGTGGAGCTGGCCCGCAGCCAGGGTCAATTGGTTCACGACGCCGACCGCAACGCCGTGGCCATCATCACCAGCCACAGCCACCGGGAAGTCTGGCGCGTGGCGTCCAGTGGTTTCGATGCCTGGCTGCGCGCGGCCTACTGGAGAGCCAAGGCCAGCGGTGTGAGCGACACCACGTTGAAGGCGGCACTGGCCACCTTGGCCGCAGCCGGGGTCAATGACGGAGAAGAAGTAGAAATCGCGGTGCGCGCCGCCCGGGATGGCGAAAGCTACCTCATCGACCTGTGCGACGAACGCTGGCGCGCCATCTACGTCACCCCGCGCGGCTGGCGTGTCTTGGAACCCTCCGCCGCCCTCTTTGTGCGCACCGCATCGATGCGGGCGTTGCCGGAACCGCAGGGGGCTGGCGACATAAATGTGCTGTGGCAGCACGTCAACATTCCGCCGGAGCGCCATCTGGTAGTGCTGGCGTGGTTGCTTGAATGCCTGCGCCCCGACACACCGTTTCCGGTGCTGGAACTGGTTGGCGAGCAGGGCTCTGCCAAATCCACCACGCAATCCATCTTGCGCAGTCTGGTGGATCCGAACAAGGTGATGCTGCGTGGCCGACCCAAGACGGTGGAAGACATCTTCGTTGCCGCCGCCAACAACTGGCTGGTCAGTTACGAAAACCTCTCGGGTCTGACAGCGGAGCAGCAAGACGCGTTGTGCACGCTGGCCACCGGCGGAGGCTACGCCGCACGCCAGCTCTACACCAACGGCGAAGAACATGTGATGGAGACCAAGCGCCCGGTGGTGTTGAACGGGATTGCGGTGGTGGCCACGCGCCCAGACCTGATTGACCGGGTGATCCACGTTGATATGCCAGTGATCTCGGCGGCCGGGCGCAAGGACGACGCTGCGGGGCGCGCGGCGTGGGAGCGGGACCGCCCTGCGGTATTCGTGGGCCTGCTCGATCTCTTCTCCAAGGTGCTGGGAATCCTGCCCACGGTGCAGCTCGCACAAAAACAGCGGATGGCTGACTTTGAGCGCCTGGGCGAAGCGGTGGCGCGCGCCCTGGGACACGCGCCGGGTGAGTTTCAGAGCCAATACGCCGAGATGGTGCGTGCAGGCATCGACCGGGCGCTGGAGGGCAATGTGGTGGCCCAGCTCTTGGAGAAAGTGCTCCCCGTCCTGCCCGGTGGCAAGTGGGAGGGCACCGCCAGCCGGCTCTATGAATTGCTCGACAGCCATAACGTAGTGGAGCGCGCTGGTTGGCCACGCTCGCCCAAGGGGCTGACCGATCAGCTGCGCCGCATTGCGCCGGCCTATCGGGCCAAAGGCGTCGAGATCACCCATCTTGGCCACAGCCGCGAGGGGGCGATGTGGCGCATCGCGCAAACCCCCGCATCCAACACAAACGCCGCGCCACCCGACATACCACGACAGGCTGGAGGCATTCGCTACGGAGCACATCGTGAGTGAGTGGCGGTCATCACAAAAAAACCGGGCAACTTTGCGCGGTTTCCAAAGCATACGCACACCAGAAATCCGTGCGTTTTCGCGAACGGTATGCAGCCGCATACCGCCCCTTCGTCGTTCAACTTACCAATAAAGGAAACCCAAAATGCAACAACCTGTAAATGCGACAAGTCTGGATCACTTTATCCGGCCCGCGCCCGCCGATGCCACCGAGGTGGAACTGCTGGTGATGGGCTGGTTTGCCTCTGGCCACGAAATACTGTGGATTCCGATCTACGATATCGATGAGGAGGCCGGCGGCATGGCACAAGCCAAACTCGATGCCGGCCATTTCGGTGGCCCGCGACTGTTGCGCAGTTTGCTGGATTGCTACCGCCTGCCGGTGGGCATCAAGGGTTGGTTGTTCCCCGCGCATCTGGATGACACCGACATCATTTGCGCCCTGGCCGCGCCGCAGGATCTGAGCTTCGGTTACCTGTTTCACAACGCCAGCGGCAAACGAATCTCCTGGCGATTCAACACGGAATCGGAGGCACTGTGGCCGGAATGACACGACAGACAGCAATGAGAGACGGTTTTGACTTGGCTTCTGCCTGGGAAGAAGCGTTCATGGAGGTTCCAAAAACTCTCTTGGAGAATGCAATGAGCACCCACCAAACCCTGCGTGCGCAGGTCGCCGACACCAACCAGCGCCCGCGCGGCGAGATGTCCATGGAGATCGATTTCGATCACGCCGGGCCCTACCGCGTTCAGCACAAAGGGAACACCTACTGCTTCACCGGCAAATCCGGCGCGCACCGTGCCAGCGGCGTGGCCACCCGCGAAATGGCCGCCGCTGACGATGCGCGGCTGTGGATCACGCTGGGCGGTACTGCGGTTTGGGAGGACTGAGGATGGACACAGACCAACCAAACACCATCGCCGCGCAATTGGCGCAACTGCCCAGTCTGCCGATAACAGATCTCTGGGCGCTGTGGGACCAGCATTTCCCCCGGCGCCCCTCGTACCCCAATCGCAATTACGTGGAATCGCGCCTCGCGTACCGAGTGCAGGAACTGGCCTACGGTGCGCTGCCCAACAAAATCCGCCGTACGCTGGTGGATGCTGGGGCCAAGCATTCGAAGATCAAGATCGCCGCCGGACGCAGCACCCAGACGCTGCTGATGCCCGGCACGACCTTGATTCGCGGATGGGAGGCGCGCGAGTACCGCGTGACGGTCACGCCCGATGGCTTGTACGAGTTAAACGGGCAGGTGTTCAAGAGCCTGTCGGCGGCGGCGCGACGTATCACCGGCACTCAGTGGAACGGGCCGAAGTTCTTTGGTCTGCGTGATAGCGATGGTGGTGGCCAATGAACGCCCCGGTGCTTGTTCCACCCAAACGCTGCGCCGTGTACTGCCGCGTGTCCAGCGACGAGCGGCTGGATCAATCGTTCAATTCCATCGATGCCCAGAAGGAAGCTGGCCAGGCTTTTATTACCAGCCAGCGAACTGAGGGCTGGATTGCGGTCGACGATGATTACGACGACGGTGGTTTCTCCGGCGGCAACATGGATCGCCCGGCGCTCAAACGCTTGATGGCCGATATCGAGATGGGCAAGGTGCACATCGTGGTGGTTTACAAGATCGACCGGCTGTCACGATCGCTCGCCGATTTTGCGCGCATGGTCGATGTGTTCGACCGCCACCGCGTGAGTTTCAGTGCCGTCACCCAGCAAATCAATTCGGCCACCTCGATGGGACGGCTGATGCTGAACGTGCTGCTGTCGTTTGCGCAGTTTGAGCGTGAAGTTACAGGCGAACGGATTCGCGACAAGATTGCCGCCAGCAAAGCCAAAGGAATGTGGATGGGCGGGCCGGTGCCGCTGGGCTACGACGTGCGCGATCGGCTGCTGGTGATCAACGAGACCGAGGCAAAGTTGGTTGTCCGCATCTTCGCCGACTTCGTGTCGATGCGCTCGACCACGATGATGGTAAAGGCCTATGGCACAGAGGGGTTGCTGACCAAGGCCGGCAAGCCCTTCACCAAGCAGACGGTCTACAAGATGCTGCACAACCGGATGTACCTGGGCGAGATCGGGCACAAGGGGCAGAGCTTCCCTGGACAGCATCGGCCAATAGTCACCCAGGAGCAATGGGACGCGGTGCACGCCCTGATCGCCACCGATGCCACAGGGCGGCGGCGGGACACTAATGACCGCCAGCGGGAGCCAGTGCTGTTGCGCGGCCTGCTGTTCACATCCGATGGCGAACAACTGGCACCCAGCTACACGGTCAAGAAGGGCAAAACCTACCGCTACTACACGCCTGTCAAGCACCGGCGCTTCGGTGCCTGGGCCAGCAGCCACGGGCCGTTGCCCGCCGCGCCCATTGAGGAACTGGTGATTCAACAAATCGTAGCGGCGCTGTCGGCACCTCAGGTGGTGCAGTCGGTTTGGGACCGGATGCAGCAAATCAGGCGGGAGATCACCGAGCCACAGGTCGTGCTGCCGATGCGCAACCTCGCCAGCTTGTGGCGTGAGTTGTTTCCGGTTGAGCAATGCCGGTTGGCGCAACTGCTGATCGAGCGTGCCGTGATTGGCGAAGGCGGGTTGGAAATCCTCTGGCGCGATCAGGGCTGGCAGGAACTCGCTGGCGAGCTGATGTCCGGGACCATCGGTGCCGAATTGCAGGAATGGGAGCAGATGGAGAAAACGGTATGAGGATGAAAGTGCAAGCCACCGGTGCTGCGGTGGCCCGGCAGCGCCAGGACGGCGAGAGGGTGAAGCTGACCACCTTCATCCCGCTGCAAATCAAAAAGCGCGGCGGCAGCAAGATGGTGGTTCGGCCCGATGGCCAGGTCGCTGCGCCGGGAAGAAGCAATACCCAACACGATCAACCCTTGCTGGTAGCGCTGACGCGCGCCTTCTATTGGCAGCAGCTGCTCGACGATGGCGTGGTCGGCAGCGGTAGTGAAATCGCCCGGCGCGAAGGCCTGCACCACTCGACGGTGAATGAGTTGCTGCGCCTGACGTTACTGGAGCCCGCCATCATCCAGTCCCTCCTGGTCGGGCAACAGCCACGGTGCATGAGCCTGCTGTGGTTCCAGCGTAACCCGCTACCGACCGACTGGCTGGCGCAGCGGGAGGTGGTGGCGGGGTTTGATGTGTGATGCCCGGATCTCAGACCATCACGATCTGGGTATGTACCTCGACCTTGAGCGCTCGCTTGATGGCCGCAAAAACCGCCGAGATGTTGCTCATGGTCGGGTTGCCCGACTGTGACAGCATCCGGTGCAGGCTCTTGGCCGGTTTGTGGATTTCATCGGCCAGAGCCTCGAAGCCGACGGTGGCGTTGACCAGGTCGCGCAGGATCAGCTTGGCCGATTCCGGCTCGCCGTTCACAAACAGGGTAATGGCCTCGTCCAGCAGGGCCTGTGCAAAGGCCGGATCGTTCTGCACGCGTGCGGCCACGGTTTCTTTGAAATCACGGGTCAGTGCCATGTCACTTCCCTCCTTTCGGGATTAATGCCTTGCGGCGTTTGTAGTCGTTCCACAGCGCCACCGCCTGATCAATGTCGTGCTGCTGGCGCTTCTTGGTTCCGCCACCGATCAGGATGATGATCTTCAAGCCGTCCTTGGCCAGGTAAATGCGCAAGCCTGGACCCCAGTCGATCTTGTACTCACCGATGCCACGGAACCACTCAACGTTGGACAGGTTGCCCTGTTCCATCCGGCTCACCGCCACGCGCACCTTGACTGCAGCGACGGCTTCCAGCGACTCGAACCACTGCGCGAAGGGGCTATCGCCATCGGCCAGTAGCAGTTCTTTGATCTGATAGCGCATAGGCCTAATGGTAACGTATAAGTTCCCATTGTATCAATCCGATGGCCTCGGAACGCGTTCGATGCCTGACCGGTGGCCTTGGTTGACCATGAACCGGCGCATGCAAGTGGTTGATTTTGCTAGGGGGCCACCTGCGCCTACCCGCAAGGCAAACAGAGAATAGAGACGGCTCTGGCCCAGAAAACGGCCGATTTCGCGCATTTCGGCGGGGGGCTACCCGCAAGCACATTGCCACTCCACACGGGGGAAACACCCAAAGAAAAGGGCCCGGAGAATTTCCGAGCCCTAATAAATGGTGGTACGGTCGCACCCCGGATCAAAACCCGTTATCTCAACTCCTGAGTAGTGCTACGGGTGATTGTCCGTGTTTTGGGGCATTTGTCCGTGGCGACTTGAATGGCTGAAAATAGCCGGCCAGTCGATCGATTGGTAGACGGCCGCC
>SXGR01084904.1_pt1 | contig 11121 bp, 7 predicted proteins | sample 3174711 | NCBI WGS metagenome assembly SXGR01 (sample SAMN11356860, study PRJNA531348) | freshwater metagenome | isolation source: freshwater sample F1-60 | place: China: Fuxian Lake, Yuxi | collected 2017-12-25
CGATCCGATTCCTGCGGGACTCACGTTCAATCCTTCGCAGAGCTCCGGTAACTGTCTCCAGAACGGGGTGAATATCCTTTGTAACAATTTGACGCTCACGAACGGTCAGTCGGCGACGGTGACGATCGCCTTCAATGTGCCAAGCACGGTTGCCTGTTCCTCGACGATCTTGAATAGCGCGTCGGTAAGCACATCGACGACGGATCCGAACTCTGCGAACAATCAGAGCTCGACCGTCAGTACCTCGGTGACGTGCGCTCCGATTACGGCTGATCTGTCGATCCAGAAGATCGGACCTTCTTCCATCGTTCGCGGCAGCACGATCGTCTACACGCTGAACATCTTCAACGCAGGACCCGGTACGGCAACGAATGTCACGATCACCGATCCGATCCCTGCAGGTCTTACCTTCAATGTTGCCCAGAGCTCCAACAGCTGTGCCATCAACGGATCGAACATCGTGTGCAGCAACTTCAACCTCACAAGTGGGCAGAATGCGGTTCTCCCGATCGCTTTCAATGTTCCAATCATCACAAACTGCGTTCAGGTCAACGTCAGTAACACTGCATCGATCTCCTCGGCGACGACCGACCCGAACCTGAGCAACAACCAGAGTCAGACGGTCACAACGGCACTTGAGTGTCCGATCATTGCGGGTGCAGATGTCTCCATCACCAAGACAGGCCCCAGCACCATCGTCAGGGGTGGAGTCGTTCAGTACACATTGACTGCCCTGAATGCCGGACCCGGCACCGGAACGAATATCACATTCACTGATGCGATTCCTGCAGGCCTCACCTTCAATGCTTCGCAGAGCTCGGGAAACTGCGGACAGAGCGGCAATAACATTGTGTGCGGCAGCCTGACACTCGGCAGCGGACAGAGCACGTCCGTCACCGTTGCCTTCAATGTTCCGAACACTCTTGTCTGCAACAGTACGATCGCAAATATCGCTTCCGTCAGCACATCAGCAACGGACCCGAACCTGAGCAATAACCAGAGCCAAACCGTGACGACGACTGTCACGTGTCCTCCGGTCACGACTGCTGATCTTGCCATCCAGAAGACGGGAACACTGACAGCCGTTCGGGGAAGCAATGTGATCTACACGATCACTGCGACGAACCTCGGTCCCGCAACCGCAACGGGTGTTGTCATCACGGACCCGATTCCTGCGAACCTGACCTATGCCTCCTTTACCGCATCGTCCGGAGTGACCTGCAGCGCAACCACCACGCAAGTTCAGTGTCAGGCAGGAACACTGGCGATCAATCAATCGGCGACCGTCACACTCACGTTTGCTGCACAGACCGTGACATCCTGCACGCAGACAATCACCACGACGAATATCGCATCCGTCAGCGCTGCCACCGTCGATCCAAACACGACGAATAATCAGAGTCAGGCGACGACGACACTGACCTGTCCGACAAGCACCGTTGCCGATCTGTCAGTAGCTCTCACGGGCTCGACGACCGTCGTGCGCGGTACCAATGTCATCTATACGGCAACCGCCATCAACAACGGTCCAAGCACGGCAAACGCAGCCACGATGACGCTTCCGATTCCTTCCGGACTCACCTACTCCTCGGCAAGCGGCGCAACGTGTGCCGTCTCCGGCAGCAACATCAGCTGCACGCTCGGCACGATGACAATAGGCCAGAGCATCACCGTCGTCTTCACCTTCGCCGCACCGACGATCAGCAACTGTACGCAAGCCACCGTGCAGGCAGTCACGACGGTTGCAAGTTCGACAACCGATCCCGCACTCGCCAATAACACGAGCCAGACCGTCTCGACCATCCTCACATGCCCGAATACCGGAGGAAGCCTGACGATCTACAAAACCGACAATCGCTCCACCGCATCGGTCGGTGACACGCTGAACTACCAGATCACACTGACGAACAGCTCCTCTACTGCAGCAACCAACGTCACCGTCTCGGACTCGGTTCCGTACGGACTCACCATTCTGACCGTCTCCAACGGAGGAAGCATCAGCGGACAGAGCGTAACATGGACGAACCTGACGGTACCGGCGAATGGAAGTCTGACGATCACCCTCAATGCGCAGATCAGAAGCGACGTCAGCAACAACACGGTACTCAGGAACACCGCCTCGGTGAACGGACAGACTTCGACTGATGATACAACGGTACAGGGACAGACCTATCAGCCTCCTTATTACCCGCCCTACCAGCCACCTCACTATCCTCCATACTTCCCACCGACGTACACTCCGACGACTCCTCCTGTCTTCTATCCACCGGTCGTCACCCCCCCGACTCCTCCGACGTACTATCCCCCGGTGATCCTGCCTCAGACAGGAACGAATGACGACGGTTTCTACAGCAACCCGATCGAAGAGTCCTCTCTGACTCCGGTAAAGAAGGGGCAGCAGAAGAATGCGGATGACTCTGGTAGCGCAGGCTTCAGCGCCATGGTGTACGCAACACTCATCGGCCTCCTCGCAGCAGCATCTGCGGCCGCAAGCAAATTTCTGACTCTCGGACTGTAAAGTTTTCCAAAAGCATCCACGAAAGCCCGATCAATCATCGGGCTTTTTTGATTGAAGAGTAAAAAGTATTTGCATAATTTCTAAATTATGTTATAATAATTTCAATACAAAAAAACACCCCACATGAAACTCTCTGAGCACAATATTTTTTCCGGATTCGAAGAAGCAAAATCCGCGCTAATTCTGGCAGCGGCTGTTCTCCTCGTCTCCGCGACGGGCTCTCTGCAACTTTTTGGAGCATCGTCATCGTCGGAGACCGCCAGTGCCGCATACGCCGGACTCCTCGTGAGCAGAGTGACCGCAGAAGATCTGAAGGAAGCGGTGCAGAATCGTACGGAAATGCTTCAGCGCTCAGTGGGCGTGACGTACTTCACCGGGACAGGAACGGCTGTCACGGAGTCAGTGGTAGCTCTTGCCGATCACGAATCATGGGTGAAACTCTCGCTCGATCTGAGCGGAAATCTCGATGCCACTGTCGATGCGGAGCGCGTCGAAGACGATCTGGAAACTCTGGAGATCGACGGTCTGCCTGCCGTGAAGAACTGCCGCATCGAGCGCGAAAAGATCGATGCTCAGGGAGTACGGAGAATCGAAACCGACTGCATGAGTGAAAAAGGATATTCTTTCGACGGGAAGATCGCCGCACGACTTCTGAAAAACGCTTTTGAATCGGAGAGCATCTCCGTCTCCATACCCGTAACGGAAGAGTCTCCTTCCATTCTCGGCAACACGAGTAGCGGAAGCATGGTGAAGGAAACACTGACGCTGCTCGCAAGTGGAGAGTCTAACTTCAAAGGCTCAGGTGCCGGACGCAAGGACAATGTACGGAAAGCGATGAACGAACACATCAGCAATATCGTCATCCCGCAGGGAGAAATCTTTTCGTTCAACAGCGCACTTGGCGACAGGGTCACGCTCTCGACGGGCTGGAAAATGGCGCTCACCATTTTTGGAGGAGGTGAATTGCGTCCTTCCCCGGGGGGAGGCATCTGCCAGGCATCCACAACGCTGTTCCGTGCCGCGCTTCGGGCAGGGCTTCCCATTCTCGAACACAAGAGCCACAGTCTGTACGTGACCTACTACGAGAAGCACGGAGTCGGACTGGATGCGACGATCTTCATGGGGCATCAGGACATGATCTTCAAGAATGACACGCCGGGACCCATTGTCATCCAGTCGAGAACGATCGGCGATGATGCCGTGGTCAATATCTTCGGCATCGACGACGGCCGCACGGTCGACATCAGCGGTCCCTTCTTCGCCGGTCGGACAGAGCAAACGATCACCTCGAACGGTCACCGCGTCCGTAAAAATGAAATCGCATGGGAAAGAACCGTCAGCATGCCAAGCGGTACCGAGGAACAGGAAGTCTTCCTCGCACGCTACAAAACGCTTCCGCTTTCACTCTCCAAAAAGTACACGGCAAGCACGGTACGGACGCGCGGAAATACTGAAGTCGCTCTTCGAAAAGTTGTTGCGGATAACCACTAAACGATAGGCAGCTTCACCGTCACGGTCGTCCCCTTTCCTTCGCGACTCTTGATGCTGATGGAACCTCCCGAGCGCTTCACGATGCCGTGCACGATGTAGAGCCCGAGTCCGTTGCCGTCCGCCTTGTACTTCGTCGCATTGCTTCCGCGCATGAACTCGTCGAAGACTCGATGCAGATCGGATGATGGAATGCCGCAACCTTTGTCTTCCACCTCGAACACCGCAAACCGAGCCTCCTTTCTTGAGCGCACGACGATCTCCGCGCCATCGGGAGAGAAATCGATGGCATTGGAGAGCAGCTCGACCAAAACACCGGCAATCAGCTTCGTATCCATGCGCATCGTGATGTTTTCAATGAGCTCCAGCCGAAGATGTTGGCTCCGATTCGTCAGCCTCGTACCGAGATCTTCTGCAACACTCCTGATGACCGTGGAGAGCGACCCGAATTCCGGCTTGTACTCAAGCTTGTTTGCATGAACAAGATCGGCGTTTCTCAGGGTCTTTAGAATGTCGGTGAGGCGCGATACGCCCTCATGAATGTTGCCGATGGTTCGCTGAATCGAATCCGGTCCATTCTCCTCCAATTCCTGCAGAGACCAACTGATGATGGTGAGAGGTCCCCCGAGTTGATGAAACGCAAGACGCATCAGGCCTGCACGCTCGATTTCGAGTTTCTGCAGTGACTCCAGCCTCCGCTTCCAGAGCGAGAGCAAGATGCCGCCAGCGATACAGACCACCGCGAGCGCAACGAGGAGAAACGTCACCGGTGAGAATATGCTCTGCGAAAGATCGCGATAGTCGTCCGCTGCCATATCGATGCCGAGAATGGCGACGACCGTCCCCGACTCATTTCTAATCGGCGCGTATCCGGACAGGATGGACCCCCACTGGTCGCTGCCGATTTCCTCATCGACTGCGGGATGCAGAAATGCTTCCTCCCCGAGCACCGGAAACTCCGTCCAGTCGTAGAGATCCCCCGGCTGCGATGCCAGCTCGTTCTCGTCGACCGTACCGCTCTTATCAAGATCCAGTTCTTCATCCGTACGCTGCAAATCGGCATCGGCAACAAATTTGAGCATGTTTCGGTCCTCAGACTTCTTCATGATGTACGCATACCGAATATTACTCACGCCACTACGAAGCGCATCCAGCTTCGAAACAACTTCCTTTAATGCCGGAGATGATTCGATCGCATCTCCGTCTTTGATGACACTGATCAGATCGCCGTGAAACTGCATGGCTGCCGCTGCAGCCGTACTCCTGAGTTTATCCTTGAGCTGATGCTCCATCATGTTCTGTCCGCGATGGAAGAAGAAGCTGCCGGCGAGGATCAGCACTGATACGATCAGCACTGATATCACGGTGGACGGCAGAAACTCTCTGAAGCGATCGCCTCTGCCGGGACGGAAAAAATTTTGCATAAAAATATCCGATCATTATAGCAGGAAATCGATGTTTTTTCTAGTACTGGCAGATGCCCCCACCTCATCCCCTAGCCCCTTCTCCCGCTAACGCTGGGGAGAAGGGGGAGCCCGTACCACTCTCAAAAAAATAAGAATATTTCTCCCCTCTCCCAAGCCTCAGCGCGGGAGAGGGGTTGGGGGGTGAGGTGGGTACATAAAAATCATCCCCATCAAATGAATGATCTACTCTCTAGTATTGGTAACAGCTCCCCTCATACTGCACCGTTCCCCCTAAACACAGTGCGTAACATGCATTGAAATACGTTCTGCCATCGCGACCGCAGACCGGAGCAAACTGATTCGAACATGTGCAGGGTGTGGTTTGGCTGAGCGCATTGTTACAGACCGGCGTGTAACTCGGGCAACCCTGACTATCCGTCCCGTACTGATACCCGCAACCCGGAGGCGGAGGTGCAAGCGGACGACTTTGGCAGGCTGCTGCGCCGTGATAGTAGTATCCATCACCTCGGCGATACCGATCGTAGGCATCGTAATCGACCTCATCGTAGGGATTTTGGCGATAAGAGTACGGATAGCCGCTGCCGTAGGGATTGTTTCCGTAAGGATACGATCCATAGGAAGGATAGGTTCCGTACGATGGTGCTCCGTAATTCGGCGGCATGTACGTCGGAGTCACGGACTCGGGAATCGCAGAGGCGTTGCACGCAGTCCTGCTTTTGGCGTAAACATTCCATGCGTCGGTCAACTTCGAGGAAAGATCGCGGGAACGCTCGGAAATTTCGTACGTGTAGTTTTGGAACACTCTCTGCGTTTCGCTTTGGCGGTACGCGATATCCCCGTACTCCAACTTGTCGTTTTCGTCTTCCTGAAGCCTTTTCGAGGCCTCCACCATGTCATCGGAATAGTCTTTGTATGCTTTCTGAATCTGCTTACTCCTCTCATCGACAGCCTTCTTCATGCAGGCCGTATCTGCCGTTTTCACCGCGGCAACGGCAGTCGTTACCGTCGCAAGTTCCAAAGCGACGATGGCAAGAGTCGCCGCGAGGAATGCCGGGAGACGAAGATAGGTAAACACAGGAGGCACAGAGTACACCGAAGTGACAACTGGAAGCGACCGTTATTGAATACTTAATTTGAACAATCTCACAAATCCCCATACGACCCCAACTTTATCTCCCTCTCGCGAAGCTCCTCGGCAATACTGACGTCCGTGAGCATCCGGAGTTCCGTCTGTCTCTGCGGATCCAAGTCAAAAGGTGTGCCGTAGGTACACGCACTGCCGGGATGCACCATGAGCTCGGTGACCCCCTCCGGGAGCCTGCCAAGAATATGTCGAAGGTTCTTCAGTGCTGCGTTTCCCGCTAAGGTAAGGCCTCGGAAGTGATCCGATGTTGCGATTCCATAGGCACCGTACATTTCCTTTGCGACCCTTGCAGCATCGTTGATTCTTCGAACTTTTTCAATTTGTTCATCCGGAATGATGTACCCGAACGGGGGGACCGGTTCTTCGAGCGGAATGCGAACAAATCGCACGCCGTAACGTTCGAGTACCGGAATCAGCGCAGCGGCAACAGCGGGATGCGTGTGAATGTGATGATGCGAATCGACGTGTGTCGGAGCACCGACCGTATCGAAGAACCATTCGATCTGCGCACGGATCTCGCGCTCGAGATGTTCCTTCTTCACCTCCCCCTGGTCGAGCGCTTTTCTCATTCTGTCACCGACCAGGAACATTCCGTTTCCCTCGAGAAGCGATTCGATCCCTTCAGCCTTGCTGAGCGGATACTCCTCCGTCATATTCAGATGCAAACCGGTTGGCAGCTTCTTCTCCCGCGCCTGCTTTCCAGCCCGATCGGAATCGACTGCGTTTGGAAGCAGCGTTGCACTCGTAACGATGCCAAACTCGAAACATTGGAAAATGCCATGCGTGCGTTGCGTATTCGCACCCAGATCGTCGGCGTTGATGATGAGCATCCTCATACGGGGAGTGTACAACAAAGATTCTCGCCTCATGCGGTACAATGCAGGCATACGTTCGGTTTCTTCCATTCTCGGCACGCTGACCGTAGCAGGATTTCTGCTTGTTCCGACAACAAGCTTCGCGATGCGGACGCAGAGCTTCGAATTTCGTGCGGGCGAGATCAATGCGACGTGGGAGGGCAAGGGACCGATCACCATGCAGCAGAGACCGGATGGCATTCTGCTCAGGTCCACGGGAACCGGACTCTTCATCACCGATGATGAACTGCAGATCACGCCGCAGCTTGGATCACTGACCATCTCAAACGAGAAAGCATCATCGGCTTTCCTGTTCTGGGTCTACGATGATGACGAAAAAGGTACGAATTACACACAGCCGATCTTCCTGCCAAGAGGGGAAAAAGTCACCACTTCCTTCTCCCTCTCCGAAGTTGAGAACTGGCATCCATACGGCAAGAAAATCGGCATCGCACTGACACCGGGAACGCAGATTCTCCTGCATCGGATCGACTTCAATGCCTTGAATCCGTTTGAACGCATATTCGAGAACGTGCGTTCATTCTGGACATTCGATCAGTACCGACCGTACTCCATCAATTTCCTCTGGGGGCCGCAGATTGCAGACAATCCCGTTCTCAGACACACGATGTTTTTGGATCTCCCTCCAAAGTCGCTCTCCGGAACCTATGCGATCTCCCTGATCCTTGTCATCATCTTCCTCGCTGCCTCGGCATGGGTGAAGTTCCGACCAAACGAGCAGCGAAAGAGAAGAGCGATGCTTGCATGCGGTGGATTACTGCTTGCGATGTGGCTACTACTCGACTTCCGCATGGGCCTGGAATTCCTCGGCTACGTCGGCTCGGATATCTCTTCGTATATTTCAAAGACCGAAAGTACTCGGGTATTCCGCGACCGCGACCGCTTTTACGACTTTGCGGCATTTGTAAGCCCCTACGTCGGTGACCGCGACAGCTACATCTTCTTTGCCGAGCAACAGTGGCCGTACCTTGGAAACATGCGGTATCTCACGTATCCGTCGATCCCCGGGATCGATTTCCTGAGAGATGACACATGGGTCATCTACCGCAGAGAGGATGTCGGCATCGATGCAGAGGGACATCTGACCATCGGCGGTGAGATCGTGTCTCAGGCCGGGAGAATTCTTGCCCGCTTCGATGAAACTTCTTTCGTCTTCAGAACCAACAGTCAACTGTGAACTTCCTCGCTTTCATCATCGGCACAACCCTTCCTCTCTCCTTAGGATGGCTGTCGCTGATCCTTCTCGAGAGAACACACCCTGTGCTTGGACGATTTGAACGCTGGTTCTTTGCACTCGTCCTCGGCCCGACTGAATTCGCATTGATCGTTTTCATCCCGCACATTCTCGGACTGACTTCACTGAATCTTCTTGGCTTTTTGATGCCGTCACTGATGATTCTGATCGTTCTTTTGACATTGGCATTCTCTACGAAAGCATTTGCTGCAAGAAAATATATACCGGAATACGCGGGAAGCCCCCCTTCGCCTGCGGGCTACGGAGGGGCAGGCATCGCGCTCCCGAAGGCCATGAAGATCGGGATTTTGCTCCTCACGATCTGGACGGTCATCAAAATTCTTGCAGGTTCCTTCGACCTGATCTCGGTCCCTACCTACTGGGACGACTCGTTCAATAACTGGAATATGCGCGGCAAGATGTTCTTCCTGCATGAACAAGTCATATTGGAAATTCCCATCGGGAACGGCCTCATCCAAGGCTCCGACAGCGTGAGTTCGTATCCCGCTACGGTTCCGCTCCTGAAGACATGGCTCTCGGTTCTGCGGGGATCGTGGCAGGAACCCCTCGTGAACGGTCTGCACCTTGTTTGGCTTGTCGGACTCATCGGAACTTTTTATTTCGGCCTTCGACGATCCCTTTCTCCGATGCTCTCTCTTCTCGGCGTCTCCCTTCTGGTCTCCCTCCCGCTCCTGCTGATTCAGGCGACGAATCCCTATGCGGACATCTTCATGGCTGCGCACGTCCTTGTGCCGATGCTCTGTCTTCTCGCGGCTGCCAAATCGCATGATGCGAAGAAAGTAAGCGTATGGATGACGATCTTCGGCTTCTCTCTCGGACTCATGCTGCTCACGAAGAACGAAGCAACCGTCCTCTACTCGCCCATTATGGGAATGCTCTTCGTCTGGATACTCCTGACAAAGAAGAAAACTGGAGAAATCGACAATCGAACACTATGGAGAATCGTTATCGTCTCCGCACCGCTTGCTCTGCTCGTCGGTACTCCTTGGATCCTCTTCAAATGGACCAACGGACTGACCTTTGGGAACGCAAAATCCGTCACCGGAGTAACGCTTTCATTGAACACAAAAGTAATACAATCCATCTGGTTCCATCTGACACACGAGCCGAACTGGTTGCTGCTTCCCCTCTCCCTCCTAGCGGCCATCGCCGCATCGGGAAGAAGAGCATTCCGATTGTCTGAAAAAATCCTGACAGTGTTCGTGATTCTCACGATATCAGCTCAGTTTCTGCTCTTCACCTTCGTCGCACCGCTCGCGACGGAAGCGATCATGCAGACGGGGCTCAGTAGAGGGCTTCTCCACATTGCGCCTGTCGCCATGATGCTCCTCATGCTGCTGACGAAGAGATTGATCATGGATGAAGAGTGATGATCAGATCACTCCCCTTTCTTCTCCTGAAACAACTGCACCGGCACTCCCCTGCTGCGCTTCCAGTAGAACCAGCCGAGGACGAGAAGCACACAAAAGACAATCGTCAGCTTCAGCACGGTCTCCGCCGTATCAATGCCTGATATCAGTGAGTTTGTTGCTCCGAGTCCCTCGAACCCGAGCAGGATGAAGAAGAGGTTTCGAATGTAGAAACCAATGTAGGTGGAGAGAATGAATGTTTTCAGATTGATCTTCAGGATGCCGCAAATCACGGAGATCGGCGTACTCGGCATCACGGGTACTGAGCGGAGTCCTAGAAGGACCCACGCATCTCTGTGCGTTCCCTTGAAGTGTTCACCAAAGTGCTCAAGATCATCGTGGCTGACACCGATGTACTTCCCGAAGCGCGGAACGGCAACGTCCTCAAGCTTGTCTCCAAGGACGTAAAAAAGCCATGCGCCGACGGTCTTCGCAACGGTTGCGAGTGCGCAGATGAAGAGCAAATAAGGAATCCCGAGCTGCTGGGTGGAAAGAAGCGTACCCGTAATCGTTGCAACGAGCGGTGAAGGAATGGGAGCAATCACCTCTTCGAGGAGTCCGCCGAGAACGACGAATAAAGGGAGAGGAATGGACCCTGCCAACTGCTCGAGCCAAAGAATGACTGCCTGGATCATTGTCGAACGATTGTAGCGTTGTCCACTGCATGCACAAGGGATGGAAGCCGAAAATCTGTGAAGTCTGAATTTGTATACAAATTGTATTCAAAAAACAAATAGAAAACTCAGCGAGCCCTAACGCTTGCTGATAAACAAGCATTGAGTACAATGCGATGAACCCTACGGAAAAGAAGCGGTTCAGAAACACACCAATACCAAAGAGCCCTAGATCTAGGACAAAACAAACAAGACAAGATCCTTCACACCACCGAATCGAACAGAGAGGATGATGTCTACAGAAACTTACACTCGTTCCTCCCGGGCACACATCTGCATTCAATTGCACACTTCTGGGTATAGAAACGTCTGTTCTCACTTGTAGCCATCC
>SXGR01521668.1_pt1 | contig 11121 bp, 9 predicted proteins | sample 3174711 | NCBI WGS metagenome assembly SXGR01 (sample SAMN11356860, study PRJNA531348) | freshwater metagenome | isolation source: freshwater sample F1-60 | place: China: Fuxian Lake, Yuxi | collected 2017-12-25
GCTCATTCCTATGAGCTACGAGAGGGATAAGAGAGAGAGGTCTCTTCATCCCCCTTTCTTCCTGCTCCTCCCACCCCTTCCTTCTCAGGGAAGGGGCAGGGGTTAGGTCGCTTCTTATGACCCGCGGAGCTCGCGGCACATATCGATGAAGGAGGGCAGGATTTCGTTCCAATCGCCGACGACGCCGTAGCGGGACTCCTTGAAGATGTTGCTGTCCTTGTCCTTGTTGATGGCGACGATGACCTTCGCGCCCGAGCAGCCGGCCATGTGCTGGCTCGCGCCGGAGATGGCGACGGCGATATAGAGGTCGGGGGTGACGGTCTTGCCGGTGAGACCCACCTGATAGGTGGCGGGGAGCCAGCCAGCGTCGCAGACGGCGCGGCTTGCGCCAACGGCGCCGCCCAGGATCTTCGCCAGCTCTTCCAGCTTCTTGAAGGGGTCGGGGCCGCCTAAGCCACGGCCGCCGGAGACAACCACTGCCGCATCCTCCAGGCGAATGCCGGTGGCCTCCTGCTTCTTGACCTCGGTGACCTTTACCTTGATTTTCGCCTCGTCCAGGTGCGCGTCCAGCTTGTGGGTTGCGCCGTGGTGGCCATCGTTGCGGGGGGCGGCCTCGAAGGCCTTGGCGCGGATGGTGGCGAAGTGCATGGCGGCGGAGGAGGAGAAGACGGAGCGGGCGTTGCCGCCATAGACGGGCTTGGCGGTGGTGAGCTTGCCATCGGCGAAGGAGATTTCCACGCAGTCGGGGGTGACGCTGCCGTGGTGCTTGAGGCCCAGCTTGGGGAGGAGGTCGCGGCCGCTATCGGTCTGGCCCATAAGGACGACCTTGGGGTGCACGGTGGCGATGGCCTTTTCGGCCACCTGGATATAGGCATCGGGCTGGTACTTGGCCAGCTCGGCATTCTCGAAGGTGTAGACGTCGCTTGCGCCGTGGGCGATGAGTTCCTTGGCGATAGCGTCCGTCCCTGTGCCGATGGCGAGGGCTGAAACCTTGCCGCCCACGCCGCCGTGGGCCAGCTTCGCGCCGACCGCGAGGGCTTCCTTCGTCACGCTTGCCAGCTTGCCGTCTTTCGTCTCCGCGATGACCAGTACGCCTTGGTTGGACATATCTTTACTCCTAGAGATTCTCCGGATTCCCCCTCTCTTTTATTCTCTCCCACCGAGGGAGAGAGGTGATTGGGGGCGATGTTGATTTGCCTTAGGGGTAGCTTGTTCCTTCTTGCCCCCTCTCCCTGGATGGGAGAGGAACTCGGCGAAGCGCGAGAGGAGAGGGTGGACTAGATGAGTTTTGCCTCGCGCAGCTTGAGGGCCAGCTTCTTGCCGGAGTCGGCGGCGTTCTCGCCTTCGACGAACTCGCAGACCTTTTCGGTGACCGGGATAAAGGTCTTTGCCGTCTCGGTGACACGACCCTTCGCCCCCAGCTTGGCGGCATCGGCGCCGATGTCGGCGGCGGTCCAGACCTTGGGCTGCTTGCGCCCGGCCTGCATGATGCCGCGGAGGGTGGGATAGCGCGGGTCGCCGAGCTCGTTGCTGACGGTGATGAGGGCAGGCGTCGTTGTCTCGACGACTTCGCTGCCGTCAGTGCGGACGCGCTCGACGATGACCTTCTTATCGCTCACGTCGACGCTTTTGCCCAGGGTGACGCAAGGGAGGCCGAGCATCTCGGCAACGGCGGGGCCGACGAGGCCGCGGTCGGTATCGGAGGCCTGGCGGCCGCAGATGATGAGGTCGAACTCGCCGGTCTTCTTGACGGCCTGGGAGAGGGCGTAGGCGATGGAGTAGGCGTCTCCCTCTTCAAAGGCGTCGTCCTGGAGGAGGATAAGCTCGTCGGCGCCCATGGAGAGAGGCTTCTTGATGACGTCGAGGACGAGGTTCTTGCCCAGGGAGATGACGGTGACGGTGCCGCCGTGGCGCTCCTTAAGCTTGAGGGCCGCTTCCACGGCATTCTCGTCGAAGCCGTTGACGACGGGCGCGACGTTGGCGATGGGGACCGGCTTGTTGGTGGCCGGGTCGATCTTAAAGTTGGCCCGAGGCGTCTCGGGGTCCATAACCTGCTTGGCAAAGACGATGATCTTCATACGCGGGCGTCATCCTTTCTCAAAGTCAGCGGACACTAAAAAACTGGGCGCAACGCTAGGCCCAGTGTTTCGTCGGGGCAGGCATTACTCTACCAATGGGGCCTCTGGGGTGTCAAGGTAAGAGTCTGGTACCCAATACCCCTTTTTCCCGCGCCTGGTAGTTGTGGGGACACCGCGATTGCAGCTTGGTGCTATGATGGCGCCCTTCATAAAGAATGGCTTGAGTGATCGGCGGCATAGGGGGATATGCGATGGAGAATGTTATCGGGGTTCTGCTCTAAATCTATGGCATCGTTGGCGTCCTGGCGACACTCGTCGTCTTCTGGCTCCTCGTACGGCCGCAAGGCCCGATTCAAAAGCTCCGGCAACTGCTCATCGACATAGCGGGGAAGATAGAGGATGGCATCGGGTTGGTGCAAAACGGCACCGGGATGGCGGAGAGGGGCAGCACGATTCTGGGCACCATTCGCGATAAGCTTGGCGGGATACTGACGCCGCTGCGCCAGTTCTCCCAATTTCTTGGCGTTGGCGCTACCAGCATCAGCAACGTTGAAACCACTCTGAATGCAGTGACGGTTCCGGTGGTGAGTCCATCTCCGCCACAGACCCTCCAGGTTAGCATCACGGGCAACATGGTCCAGAGCATATCGCTCCACGAGCACCCTATGGAAATCGCCAACGTAGGCTTCAAGATTTATGGCCCTGAGATTGATTACACATTGGCGCCTTTGACCGCCTCGATTGGGCCTGTGCAAGTTATTACCGGATTTCAAATCACGGAGACGCATCCTCTCGCGCCAGTCGGCCAGGCCTTCGGTGTCGCCGGCCAGAAGCTTTCCAGCGCTAAGGCCGAGGTGGACAGCATTGTCGTCCTTGTGGAGGACACGAAGAACTTAACGAACGACGCGAAGACGATGGTTGATGACCTGGTCAAGCAAGTCTTGCACCCGCTGCCAGCCCAGTTGGAGGATGTGCGCCAGAAGGTCATTGGGCTCAGCACCAGCCCGCTGCTGGTCATAGGCCCCTTTCTCCTCCTGGCCTATTTCGGAGTTATCCATCTGGCATTTGCCTTGACGGGAATCGCGTTCTTGTTCGTTTGAACATCGCGCCGCTACGGGTTTACATAGGGGGAGCACGCACATGTCACAAGGGATAGCTTTGCCGCAGAACGCCGCCGCCCAGCAGCAGGATCAGCGGCGGCGAACCCTCGCGCGACGGCAGGTGAGGTATCGTTACGACCACGATTACCTGGCGCCACTGCCGGTGGTGCGCGGCCTTCCCTTTTCCGAGTTCTTCTCCCCGTCCTATCTCCTTCGCCAAGGGCAGGGACTCACAGTGATGGCCGCGAACCTATTTGTGGCCAAGGTCTGGAGCCTCTTCGATCGGTTCGATAAGCTGCAGGACTTCGAAGACCTGTTTCCCCTGCTGCCAAAGCCGGCGAGCCTGGGGCGCTACCGAGACGACGCAGAGTTCGGGAGACAGCGGCTCGCGGGCGTGAACCCGATGGTGGTCCACCGCATCGCCGCCCTGCCGCCGACCTTTCCCCTGAGCGAAACGAGATTCCAGGAGGTCGTCGGACCTGGGAAGACGATCCAAGGCGAGGCGCAGGCAGGCAGGCTATACCTTGCCGATTACGCGATCCTCGATGGCATGCCCGTAGGGACGTTTCGCGGAAGGCAGAAGCATCTGGTGGCGCCTCTCGCCCTCTTCCATTGGACCCAGGCCGGGCTCATGCCTGTTGCGATACAACTCGGCCAGCAGCCCGGGCCGGGCCGCCCGATCTTCACTCCCCGGGACGGCGCCGCCTGGTTCGTGGCGAAAACCCTGGTTCAAGTTGCCGAAACGACCCATCACGAGATGGTGACGCACCTGGGCAGGACCCATCTCCTCATCGAGCCCTTCATCCTGGCAACGGCCCGCCAGCTTGCGCCGACGCACCCCCTTGCCGTGCTGCTGAAGCCGCACTTCCGGTTCACCCTCGCCATCAACAAGGCGGCCAAGTATCTCTTGATCAACAAGGGAGGCTTCGTCGACAGACTCTTCGCGGGAACGCTGGAGGGGACGTTGTCCATCGCCGGGAAATCCCGCCCTACGAATTTCTACGACCTTGCGCTTCCCACAGAGCTTCGAAGCAGGGGGGTAGACGATGCGGCGCTCTTGCCGGAGTACCCTTACCGCGACGATGCGCTCTTGATCTGGGAGGCAGTCGGCGCTTTCGTCAAGGAATATCTCGGCTTGTACTATGGGACAGACGGCGATGTGGTGAACGATTATGAGCTGCAGCAGTGGTTCAGGGAGCTGACGGACACCTTAGGCGGCAGGCTGCGCGGCGTCACCAGGTCGGGCCAGCTGCAAACGAGAACGGAGCTGGCCGACCTCATCACTCAGCTCGTCTTTACCTGCGGGCCGCAACATGCGGCGGTCAACTTTCCCCAATATGACTACATCGCCTTCACGCCCAACATGCCCGCGGCGGTCTACAGCGCACCGCCGACAGACGCTGCATCCGTCAGCGCCGCGGATGTCCTGAAGGTCTTGCCTCCGCGCAGCCAGGCGTCAGGACAGCTGCTCATCGTGCGAGCGCTGACGGCGTTCCGCACCGAGCGCCTTGGAGACTACGGCTCGGGAAGCTTGGGCAACCCTCAGGCCGGGCCGGTTATCGAAAGGTTCCGAGTAAAGCTGCATGATGTGGAATCGCGCATCAACCAGCGCAACCAGCAGCGCGCCCATCCCTACGTCTACCTGAAGCCTTCCATGATTCCCAACAGCACTTCGATATAACGGCTCCAGACGCCGCGCCGTAACTTCTTCCGTAGACCCTCTGTGGGGCCTGTGCTATAGTCCCGTCCGAAAGGCCATTTCCCTCCGAGAGGTGCGCCGTGGCCGTCTCAGACATTCCCGTGATCGACGCCGACGGGCACGTCTTCGAAACGAACCGCCTCTACGACCTCTTCACCGAGCGCTACATGGCGCCCCAGCATGCCGCTGCCTTCAAGGCGCTCCTGGCCAAGGCGCGCGCGAAGTGGAAGGGCAGCGGCGACGTGCCGACGGTGAATATCTGGGCTGTCGATGGCAAGGAGCGTGTGCTGGGGTGGAGCCGCCCCCTTGGGCCGAAGGATGCAACGCCTATCGATTTCCGGGGCGGCGGGCTGAAGCCCGGCACCGAGGCCGCCAAGGATGCCCTGGACCCCAAGGGCCGCCTGCGGGATATGGACAGGGAAGGAATCGATATCTCGGTCATCTACCCGAGCTCCATCGCCTCCTTCTGCGCTCTCGGCGACACTGGGCTGGAGGCCTCTATCTACGAGGCCTACAACCGCTGGCTTGCCGACTATTGCAAGGCCGATGCGCGCCGCTTGAAGTACGTCGCCGTTGTCTCACTAAGGGACATCACGAAGGCGGTGGCGGAGATAGAGCGCACGGGGAAGGACGACGTGGTGGTGGGCGTCTATTGCCAGAGTCACATCTGCCAGATGCAGTTGGACCAGCCGTACTTCTACCCTGTGTGGGAGGCGGCGTTGAAGCATAACCTGCCCATTGCCATACACCACGCCAGCGCGGGCCTGCCGCCCTTCGGCCTGGGCGTCTTCGAAATGAACGAGAACTGGTTCCTCCAGCACGCCTCCAGCAATCCCTTCGAGCAGATGCGCGCCATCTGCTCGATGATCGGCGGGGGAGTCTTCGAGAAGTTCCCCAAACTGAAGGTGGCCTACTTGGAGGCTGGCTGTGGATGGCTGCCCTACTGGATAGACCGCTTAGACGAGCACTTCGAGCTGATGCCCAACTCGGTGCCCTTGCTGAAGCATAAGCCGAGCGCAGTCTTCAATGGCGGCTGCTGTTATATCTCCTTCGAGCCTGGCGAGCGCATGCTGCCCTACGCCATCAAGCACATGGGCGACGACCATATCGTCTTCGCCTCAGACTACCCGCACTTCGATGGGAAGTTCCCCAACTCGGTGCGCGCAGTGACGGAGCGGACGGACATCTCGGAGAAGAGCAAGCGGAAGCTGTTGGGTGAGAACGCCCGGCGGCTGTATCCGAGGTTGGGATAGGAGGATCGAGGATCGAGGGAGACGTTACCCACAGAGCACGCTGAAAGCACTGAACGGATTCTTCGACCTCTCCCTTTGTCCCTCCCCTGAGAAGGGAGTGGTAGCAGAACCCCTTCCCTCTCAGGGAGGGGGCAGGGGGTAGGTCGCAAGAGTTCTTCCCACCACATACGGGGTGGGTGGTGATAAAGATGGAGACGTGATGGGACGATTCGGGTTCGAGGTCATAGACGCCGACGGGCATATCTTCGAGTCGAAGGAGTTCTTCGAACGGCTCCGCGACGACTATCTCGAGGAGCCGTTCAAGGGCGACCTGGCGGAGATGATGCGCCTAAGCACAGACCCGGCGACGGGGAAGATGAACACGTCGCGGTTCTGGACGCACCGCTCGAAGGAGAAGGCGCTGGACAGGGTGCAGGCCCTCGGCGGCGGCCCCGCGGGGCCCGCGCGCCCGGAGCGCGGCGAGGGACGCAAGCCCGGGACCCGCGCCGTCTTCGACACGCTGGACGCCAAGGGGCGCCTGCTGGATATGGACGATGAGGGCATCGATGCGGCGGTGGTCTTTCCCAGCGCCATGATCGGCTTCTGCGCCCTGGACAGCACAGAGCTGGAGTCGGCCCTCTATCGCGCCTACAACCGGATCATGAGCGACTTTTGCAGCGCGGACCCCAAGCGCCTCAAGTATGTGGCGATGTTCTCCCAGCGCGATGTCGAGGATGGGGTCTCGGAGATACAGCGAGTCTCGTCAGATAGGACGGCGCTGGGCCTCTACACGCAGACGCATATGGACGGGAAGCAGCTCGACGACCCTTCGTGGTATCCCTACTGGGAGGTGGCGCAGGATGCCGGGCTCGCCATCACGGTGCACCACGGGAGCGCGGGACTGCCTCCTTGGGGCCTGGGCGTCCACGAGATGGGGAGCAACTGGTTCCAGCAGCACGCCTCCGTCTTTCTGTACGAGCAGATGCGCGCCGTGGCGACGGTGATCGGCGGCGGCATCGCCGATACGTACCCCAGGCTGCCCTTCGCCTTCTTGGAGTCGGGCTGCGGCTGGCTCCCCTTCTGGCTGGAGCGCCTCGACGAGCATTTCGAGGAGATGCCGCACTTCGTGCCCATGCTGAAGCGCAAGCCGAGCGAGGTCTTTGCCACCGGCAGGTGCTTTATCTCCTTCGAGCCGGACGAGGCGATGCTGGCCGATGTCATCGAAGTGATGGGCGATAGGCACTTGGTCTATGCTTCCGACTATCCGCATTTCGACTGCCGCTTTCCCAATTCGGTGCGGCAGGTAACGGAGAACATGCAGATCGCGAAGGTGGCGAAGGGGCGGATACTGGAGGCGAACGCGAGGGAGTTGTACCCAAGATTAGGATGAGCTATCCACTGAAAGCACTGAAAGGGATGAACGGAGAAGGATTTTCAACCGCAGATTCCACAGATTACGCAGATTGTGTTGAGGTCAGAGGAGCGAGGAGATTATCCACAGAGAACACTGAGAACACAGAACGGAAAGACGGAGAGGCAACCGCAGATTCCACAGATTACGCAGATTCTTTAGACGGGAAGGAAGAGATTTATCCACTGAGAGCACCGAGCACACAGAGAAAGAGATTGTGGATTTGTTCGACCTAACCCCTGGCCCCTCCTCCCGATGCTGCATACGGGATCTTCGACCTGAGAGGGAAGGGGAACTTCCCTCTCAGGGAGGGGGCTGGGGGTAGGTCGCATAAAGGAGGCGGGCGATGATTGATTATCAGGTGATTTCCGCGGACGACCATATGGATATGATTGCGCTGCCGCCCAACCTATGGGAGGAGCGCCTGCCTGGGAACCTGCGCGCCAGGGGGCCGAAGGTTGTGCCACAGGCCAACGGAAACTTCTGGATGTACGAGGGCGAGGTCATCGGCTCCAGCGGCTTCCCGAAGGACCGCACCTACCCCAGCGCCATCGTCCGCGCAGGCATCGCCGACGACGGCTTCCGCCCCTCGAACGCCAAGCTGCGCCTCCAGGACATGGAGCTCGACGGCGTCTATGCCCACGTCATCTACGGCCCGCCGACGGGGCTCAAGATAAAGAACTCGGAGATGAAGGCGGCCTGCCTGGAGGTCTACAACAGCTGGGCGGCCGAGTTCAACGCCATCGCGCCTGACCGCCTCTGCCTCCTGGCCTATCTGCCCATGCACTCGCCTGCCGCCGCAACCGCCGAACTGAAGCGCGTGGCGAAGCTGGGCCACAAGGGCGCCATCTCCAGCTTCTTCGAGACGTCGATCCCTTTGCATGACACGCAGTGGGACGTGCTGTGGAAGGCCGCCGAGGAGACGGGCATCGCCTTGAGCGTCCACCTGGGCGGCGGCACGCACATGATTCAGCCGAAGCCGGCCTCCTGGCAGATGGCCGCCTTTGCCGCCATTTCACCTGTCCAGATGGACGAGGTGCTGGCCTCGCTGACCTTCTGCGGCGCGCTGGAGCGGCATCCCAAGATGAAGCTCGTCCTTGGGGAATCGGGCCTGGGGTGGATACCCTACGTGAAGGAGCGGCTGGACCACGAGTTTCACAACCATGGGGCGAACACCAGGGACTACCGCATCAAGGAATTGCCTAGCGTGACCTTCGCGCGCCAGGTCTATGCCACCTTCGAGGAGGACAAGCTGGGCGTGAAGCTCCTGGACCTCATCGGCGTGGACAACGTCATGTGGGCCAGCGACTACCCGCACCCGGACAGCACCTTCCCCCACTCGCGCCAGAAGATTGAGGAGGCGTTCAAGGGTGTGAAGCCCGAGGTGGTGAAGAAGGTGGTGGCCGACAACGCGCGGAAGCTGTATGGTGTGGGGAAGAAGGTGGGGTAAAGGGTAATCTCGATGGCCGTCACCCTGGACCAGATAACGCACAGAAAGTTAGTACTCACTAAGCAGTTGTTTAATAGCGCGCTTGTTCAAGCGGCGGCGTCGCATAGCCAGGTCTCGAAAATTATTGCTTTGATAAGTTTCGATTTGGCCAACGAAACGGCCATGAAGGCCGTTATCGGTGCACTTGATGCTTCCAAAACACCCCCAGATTCGTTTCAGGGGCTGATTCAAAAGGCTAATGAATTGATGGGGAAGTCAGGACTTGGTTCTCTCCCAGATCAACCAGTTATTCAAAATGTTCACTCTCTTCGGAACGATGCACAACACAAAGCAAAATATCCGAATGATTCAGATGTCAACGACAGCCGCACCTACACAAGGGATTTTTTGCAGCATGTCGTTATGCAGGTATGGGGTGTGCCATTCGAGAGCATGAGTGTTGTTGACCTAGTCCAACACAAAGAGGCAAAGATGTTTCTTGTTCGGGCAACTGAACTAATCAAAGAACAGGAGTTCAGGAAGGCGTCAGATAGTGCCACCGCGGGCTTAACTTGGGTCCTGGATCGAGTTCAGCGCGCTGTTGTGGGCAAGACCCCAAGTTTCTTCACGGGATTTTTAATGGGCAGAAGCTTACGGTTGGAGCTCGACCCGGAACGAATGTCCCGTGATGTCGAAGTTGATAGAGACACGCTAGAATCCTTTACGAAGATGCAGAGGGTGGTGCTTTATCAGGCCTTGGGCTTAAACCTAGTTGACTATGTCAGATTTGAGCTTATCGCAGGTAACGTTGTGTTTTACGTCAATGGGCATTGGAGCAGACACGGTGGAAAGGAAACGATTGCAGAAACAGAAGCTGAATATATTCTCGCTTATGCGTCGTCGGCCATTATAGAAATCGAAGAGAGAGCGGGGGACCTTGACAAGCCGTTTGGGACGGATTGGTATTGGTAGCACTGCCGTCTTATGCTTGCGCCTTCAAAGGCGATGCCGGAGTAGGACCCTAAACCCATCTTCAAGGAACCTACTTACTAGCTTTTCGTGTGCAGTTTGTGCAGTTGAAGAAGGTTGTAACACTATTGCGGACGCTCTGATAAAGTTTCTCGGCTCGGTATGGCTATGACCCCTCCCCAACAAAAATCCCTCACCGTCAACGGCCTCAGGCTCTACTACCTCGATTGGGGAGGCGAGAGCAGGCGCGCCATCCTTCTCGTCCACGGCTTTGGCGGGAACGCCAACAACTGGGTCCCCTTCGCCGAGCGGATGCGAAGCGACCACCGGGTCGTGGCCCTGGACCAGCGGGGCCACGGCGACAGCGACCACGCCCGGGAGGGCTACCCGGTGACGGCCTTCGCCGCCGACCTCCATGAGTTTGCGCGCGCCCTGGGCATCGCGCCCGCCGTCTGCGTCGGCAACTCCCTTGGCGCGCGGAACAGCATCGCCTTCGCAGGCCAGTACCCCAGCGACGTGTCGCGCCTTATCCTCCAGGATGGCGGGCCGGAGCTTCCTCAGAAGGTGACGAGCGCATTCATCGCCCGGCTGCCCCAGCGGCCCAAGAGCTTCCCCGGCGAGCAGGCGGCCATCGACTACCTGAAGAAGGGGAACCCTGGCCACGACGACAGCTTCTACCGGCAGGTGGCATCGAACATCCTGCGAAAGAACTGGGTCGGGCAGTACATCTGGAAGAACGACCCGGAGACGTCGTGGATATACGAGTCGGCGGTGCATGCAGAGGCGCCATACGTGTGGGAGCAGTTCCAGCGCATCTCCTGCCCGACGCTGGTGGTGCAGTGCGAGCACAGCCCGGACCTGCCCGCCGAGACGGCGCAGAGGATGGCGGCGGCGAACGCAAGGGCGGAGCTTGTGCAGGTGAAGGGCGCGTCGCACGGGTTCCACCAGAACCGGCCTGAGGAGTTCGAGCGCATCGTGCGGGAGTTTTTGGAGAAGGGATAGGAAGATCTATCCACAGAGAACACCGAGGACACAAAGATTTTATCCACCGAAAACACTGAGAACACTGAACGGATCGGAAGAGATTTGAACCGCAGATTACGCAGATGACACAGATTTTCACTGATTGACGGAGGGGTTAAGAGGAGAAGAGGGTTATCCACCGAAAACACTGAGAACCTGAACGGACCGGGAGAGATTTGA
>SXGR01640959.1_pt1 | contig 11119 bp, 8 predicted proteins | sample 3174711 | NCBI WGS metagenome assembly SXGR01 (sample SAMN11356860, study PRJNA531348) | freshwater metagenome | isolation source: freshwater sample F1-60 | place: China: Fuxian Lake, Yuxi | collected 2017-12-25
GAGGACGAGGACGAAGACGAGGACGAAGACGAAGACGAAGATGACGACGACGATGATGAGGACGATGACGAGGACGACGACGAGGACGAAGATGACGACGACTGAGCCTTGATGAACCCAGCCAAGAACCCAAAGGGCCGGCCTCGTGCCGGCCCTTCTTCATGTGGCGAGGTCTTCAGTCGGCTGGCAGGACACGGCCAGCGTCGCGTCAGCCGCTTCGCGGTGGTGCGAAGGTCAGTCGGTAGATCCGGAGCGAGCGGCCATTGGGTCGTGCGAGCAGTGCCGACTGGCCTCTCGCGTGCAGCAGGATCCATGTTCCCTCGGCAACGAGCACACGCCGCGTCGGGTTGGGCGTCGAGCCCGCGCATGCCCAGATCCGGTCGCTCGACGTCCAGAGGCAGTGGCGCTCGCAGGCGAGCATGCCCGTCGTGCCCTCGGGCAGCAGGGTCGGCGCCTCCTCGACCCTTGGGTTCCACATCGCCAAACGACTGAACCTGGGGTGGTAGAGCAGCGGGGTCGAGCCCGTCGTACAGGTCGGGCCGAGTGCACTCACGCATTGCCATGCCATCTCGCGGGTGCCACGCATGGAGAGCACGGCGCTCTGCAGCTGTGCGGGCTCGCTGCGGGCGGGTGAGGCATCGAACGCCATGGCGCGAAGCATGCCATCGCGAACCTGGATCGCGGTGAGCACGCCATCGATCATGCATGGGCCGCTCCACTCGATCCCGTCGACGGGTGCGATTGACGGCCCGGCACCATCAGCGCAGGGCAGCCACCCTTCCTGTACCCGCTCGAAGGACGACTGTTCGATGCTCCATGACCGTGCGCCGGCAGCTCGCCGGCACCACGTGATCACGATGCGATCATCGTGAGCCGCGGCCCACGCGCCTGCATTCGTCGCTCCGTCCTCAAGGAGCCACTGCACGGCACCGTCGGTCGGGGGCATCACACCAAGCCGTCGAGCCCCACCCGGCTGCGGCTCCTCGACGAGCGCGCCTCCGCCGGCGCCATCGATCCATGCACGACCGAGCAGGAGGTCTGGCCCGATGGACCGCGGTGCGCCGATGCCGCCCGGCTCGACAGCGTGCATGGCCACGGTTCCAGCGTTGCGCTTGGGCGCGTCCGTGGTCCCAAGCCGGGTGGGCCAATCCGGCACGCTGTCGGTCTGCACCGCGATGGCGCTGCCGTCGCCGGCGACGACCGGCATCGTGAACCCGTCCCACGCCACATCGCCCAGCGAGACCAGCCCGAACTCCACGGCGGCGAGCTTCGGATCCTGCTCACTCGAAGGCCGCACACCCAAGCCTGAAGGCGCGCTCGAGCAGCCCCCGAGCCATACGTGGACCGCTGCCAGGATTCCAAGCGCCACGAACGCTCGTGGCATGGATCCCGTTGCCGCCACGCGTCCCGCCGCGACACCCATCTCACGCCGTCGGGGAAGGCGTGTCGCGGCCACTGGCGCCGCGTCAGGGCGTGGTCGGCGGCGTGGGGGCATCCGGGATCATCAGTTCGCCGCTGGGCAGGCGCTTGGCTGCTGGGTCCTCCAGCAGCTTCTTGGGATTGTTCGGCAGCGGCTTCTCGAGTTCCTTGAGGCGCTCGAGCTCCTTCACGTTGTAGTTCGTGTTGAAGTCGTCGGGGTTCTCGATCACGATGGGCGTGACGAAGATCAGCAGCTCGCGCTGGGCCTTCGAGTTGTCCACGTTGCCGAAGATGAAGCCCAGGCCCGGAATGTCCTTCAGGATCGGGAAGCCAGTGTCGTCCTTCGACTCCGATTCGATGCGGATGCCGCTGAGCACGATCGTCTGGCCGTTCTTGACCGTGACCGCCGTGTTGGTCTGGCGGCGATCGATCGTGGGGTTGTCGCCCACGCCGGCCGCAGCAATGTTCACGTTCGAGAGCAGCACCTCGATCTCCATCGCCACATTCTTCTCGTTCGTCACGCGTGGACGCACGTTCAGTCCGATGCCCACGGCAATCTGCTCGAAGCTGGCCGTGGTGCCGGCTGCGTCGCTGGTCGTGCCCGACTGGAAGGGCACGTCCTGCCCGCTGAAGAACTTGGCTTCCTTGTTGTCGGTCGTGACGACACGCGGTTGCTGCAGGATCCGCACCGCCGTGTCCTGCGCGAGCGACTGCAGCACCACGGTTGCATCGACGCCGAAGTCGAAGGTGAACTCGTTGAATTCGCCCGGGAAGTCCGTGTCACGCGATCCGGCGACCTCCGTGCCGATGCTCACGGCGTTGTTCGGGTTGCGGGGCGCCACCTGGCCCGCAGGACCGAACTTGATCCCCATGGCGAAGTCATCGCCGATCTCGACTTCCGCCAGCACCGACGAGATCATCACCTGACGGCCCGGCTTGTCGAGGTCGGTGATGATGTTCATGAGCGCCTGCTGGATCTCCGGCGGCGCCAGCACGAGCAGCGAGTTCTGCACTTCGTTGGGGACCACTCGGCTCTTGCCGACGAGCGCGCTGACTTCGGCCTGGTCCTCGCCACCGGCGCCACGGCCGGACTGCCAGGGGAACTGGACGGTGTTCTCGCCGCCTGCCGCGCCGCCGGTCGCGCCACTGGTCTCGCTCGTGCCGCCGCCTGCGCTCTCGAAGTTGATGCCGCTCAGACCGGTGTCCTCGCGGGTGATCTCCGCGCCGGAGCCAGCCTGCGCGAGCAGGGCATTCAGGATCTCGGCCATCTTGACCGAGTTCGCGTACTTCAGCGGCACATTGGTCGGGATACCGACCTTGAGCGGCTGGTCGAGCAGTTTCACCATCTGGTCGAGCCAGATGAAGTTGTCAGGGGTCTTGCTGATGATGACCAGCCGGTTCGAATCCGGGTAGGCATCGATCTTGAAGATGTTGCTCACGGCGACCGTGGCGCCGCTGTCGCCGCCTCCGACGTTCCCACCCAGGCGCACCTGCGCGCCACCGGTCCGGCCGCCGCCGGCGCTGCCGCCGCCGTTCTCGAGGAGTGATTCGAGCAGTCCCTCCATCTTGAGAGGGTCGGTGTAGGCCAGGTCGTAGACGCGGAAGAGGCTCCCACCTGCCTGCGGGTTCACATCCCACACGTCGGAGATCAGGTCCCCGATCGACTTCATCACCTCGGGCTCCGCGCGGATCGTGATCGAGTTCGTGGCTGGAAGGACGGTCAACAGAAGGTTGTCGGAGGTGCCGGCGATCTGCTCGCCGCCCGCATTGCCTTGCTGCGGCGTAGCGCCGCGGCCTGGTGCGCGCTGCGCTGCCCCTGCGCGCGCGCCTCCACCCGTGGGTCGCGTATTGCTGAAGATGTCCGTGATCGCCGTGGCGATCGTCTGGGCATCGGCGTACTGCAGGCGGAACGTCTGCGTCTGGACGTCCTGGTAGGTCGGCACGTCGAGCAGGTCGATCAGCTTCGCGCAGCGCTTGATCGTGCCGACGTCGGCCTCGACGATGATCTGGTTCGAGTTGTTGTCGAAGTCGGCCTTGGCGTACGTCGGCAGGCCGCCCTGAATGCGGTCGAACACGCTCTGGGCCTTGGTGTTCTGCACGCGGAAGACCTTGGTGAGCACCTGGCCGCTGTCGGCCATGGTGGTCACGTCCTTGTCAGGGCCGAGAATCAGGCCCGGCTGCAGCGAGCGGATGTTCTCGTCGCCGAGTGCATCGATCATGATGAGGTCTTCCGTCTCGACCACGGCGACGCCGTTGAGACGAAGTGCCTGGAAGATCATCTCGAGCGCCTCGGCCCGGGTGACCTTGCGGTCGCTCATGATCGTGATGGTCTGCTGCTTGACGCTCGCCAACTTCGGGATGACGGTCTTGCCGGTCGTCTCGACAATGAACGGCAGGAGCTGCATCAGCTGCACGTCGGAGCAGTTCACGAGCACCATGTCCGTGCGCGGGTCGGCGCGGCGGTCCGAACGGAAGATCCTCAGCGGAGCGTCGGCAGGATCCACGCTTCCCTCGCCCGCCTGCGTCGCGGTCGCAGGATCATCGCTCGCGGCGGGCTCGCTGGGTTCATCCGCCGTGGCTGCGGGTTCGTCCGCTGAAGGCTCTTGCGCTGCCGGCTCGTCCATGGCGGGCTCGGGGTCGGTGCTGGGTTCCTCGGCAGGCGCGACAGCGGGCTCTTGTGCCGGCTCGGGGTCTTGCGCCGGTTCGGCCGCGGGTGCAGCAGCGGGCTCCTCTGCAGGCTCCGATGGCTCATCAGGCTCGTTGGTCGGCTCTTGCGTGGGTTCACGCGAGGGATCGGCGGGGCGACTCACAGGCGCAGCAGGCTGGCTAGCGGGTTGGGCCGCTGGCGGCGCGGGCTGTGGCGTGGGCGGGACCTGGCGTCCACCCTGGGCCAGTGTGGCGGTTGCCGTGGGCAGCAGCGTCAGAGTGGCCGCGGTGGCAAGCAGCGTGGTGAGCATGGTGGTGTTCGATCGGTTCAAGGGAACTCCAGATCTGGTCGTTGGTCGTGTGGTGGTTCAGTCGAGCTTGTTGACTCGATCGATGAGCAGTTGTCGTTCGCGTTCGAGGCGTTCCTTCACGGCCGGATCCCCTGAGCGGCCACGCAACGCGCGGCTGATCTCTTCAAGGGCCTTCGACGCCTGATCCCGGTCCATGGCCTCGATTGCCGCGGCCTCCAGGGCTGCAGGGACAGCGGGTGAAAGATCACTCGATGCAGACGGATCACCGGAAGCGGGTGCCTCAGGCGTGACGGGCGCCGACGGTGGGGCCGGTGCTGGGGCGGGCGCTGGCGTGGAGGCTGGGTTGGCGTTCGGATCCGCAGCGACCGGCGTAATGCCCGGAGGATTCGTGCGGCCCATCAAGCCGCTTGAACCTGACGAAAGGACGCTCGTGTCGAACTTCTCGCGAAGAGACACCGTGTACTCGCCTCCCGACCACTTGAGCCGGACCTCGTCGGGCGGCATGATCGACACCACCGTCACGCCATCGCCGGACTCGCCGACCTTCACGGTCCGGCCTCCCGTCAGGATGAGCATGTCGGCCACGACACCGGTCGGTCGTGGTCCACCGTAGGTCGCCGGAGGTCCCGCAGGCTTTGGCGGCACAACCTGCTTCGGCGGTTCGGCGCGAACGACAGGAGCGGGCTTGGGCCGGCTCGGTGGCTTGAGCGGCGTGGAGAAGAGACTGCGCCCCTCGAAGCGCTTGCGATGGATCAGCGCCATCTGCTCGTGCCGAGCGAACTCCGGACTCACGCGGTCGGCGCGCTCAGGATCAACGCCAGGAGCGAGTAAAGAGCCCCCCAGTTCGCTCATGGCCGTCACGCCGACGATGGCCAGCACCGTCACGGCGATCGCACTGGCGATCACGCGCGGCGAACGCAGCAGGTCGGTGGGGATGGCGTGTCGCAGGTCGATCATGGCTTGGCCTTTCCGGCGGTGACCCACGCCTCGGCCATCAATCGGACGCTCAGTTTCTTCGCCTTGTCGTCCCAGTCCATGCGCACGCTGCCGAGGGCATCGACTGCCGGCGACGACTCGAGCGCCTGGATGAATCCGAAGGTGTCTTGCGGGCTCGCCACGAAGTTCACCTCGCCGATCAGGCGCTCGACGCGGGCAGCGAGGCCCGCCGCGTCAGAGGTCGCCTTGGGCAACTTGCCGCCAGTGCGGGTCTGGAAGGTGTAGCTCATGACCTTGTTCTTCTTCGCCGCATCCTTCACCGCGATCGAGAGCGCATGTGCACCCTCGGCCTCTGAGCCGGGCAGGTCGAGCCGGCCGTACACCGCGATCGCATCGCTCACCTTGCTGGGCAGGTCTTCCTCGTTCCGGGAACCCTCGTGCAGCACCTTCTGCACATGATCGGCCTCGGCGGACCATGCGCGCGCGAGGGCCCACGGATAGTCATCGAGGAACGTGTAGGCGACGAGCGCCGCGACGACAGAGATGCCCGCACGCACCAGCGGGCGCTGCGCGTGGAAGCGGGCGATGGCGTCCTGCACCACGCTCATGGCTTCCTCGTCCTTGCCTTGAGCATGTCGAAGTCCTTCCTCAGGCGCGCGGTGGTTTCTTCGTCAAGTCCGTCGCGTTGGCGGATCGTTGCGATCTTGATCAGCATGTCACGGGCCTCGTCGCGGCTCATCGCATCGACCTGATCCTGTGTCAGGGCAGGCGGGATCGGTTGCTCGGCAGGCTGCGCTGCGCCAACGGCCGGTCGACCTCGTCGCGAGGCTTCGGTGGGGCTGCTGGCACTCGGCAGCCCGCCTCGACGGCCGCTGCGGCCTTCGCGTGCTTCGCCCTCGGCTTCGGGGGAGCCTTCACCGTCTGCGGCGACGGTGGCATCACCGTCGGCAGGGTCCGTTGTCGCGCCGGATGCCGTTGCAGGTCCGCGAGCAGCTTCGCTCGCTGCCGCTGCGGCCGCGCCCGCTGGCGTGGCGCGTTTGCCCGTGGAGTTGCCAGCCGCTTCGCCGCTGACGACGACGGATGCGATGCCCAAACCCGGTCCGTCGCCAGCCACCATGTCCGGCACGACCGGTACCGTTGTCGGATCCCCTGTTGCGACCGGCGTGGTCGGCGCAGGAACCACGGGCGCAGCCGACGCGGAGCCGGCCTCGATCAGGAAGCCGTCGCTGTCGATGGGGCCCCAGCGTTGTTCGGCCAGGGTTTTCTTGCCGTAATCCTGCGACTCTGAGTACCGCACGATCAGCATCGGATCAGCGACCTGGGCGGTGATCGAGAACTCCGTGCTGCCGCCCTTGGGTTCCTCCCAGCTCTTCACGATTCGCGTGAAGACCTTCGACGAGCGCATGCGCTCCTCCATCATCACGATGGCATCGACGCTCGACAGGTCGCCCACGCCGCGGGCCAGCCCCCGCACCTGCACGTTCGAGCCATGGTCGATGTTGATCGACTCGAGCTCGATGCCGTCGGGCGTTGTGCAGGCGATGTCGCTCAAGAGCTTGCTCATGGGCCAGCCGAGCTTGTCAACCTGGCCGTAGAGCGCGATCCGCCGCTCGCTCGACACCATCGCCGACTCGAACGCTGCTGCATCCGAGAGCCTGAAGTTCAGCCACGCGAGCCGCAGCCCAGCCACAGCCAAGGGACCGACGATCACGGCTATTCCCGCGGCGATCAGCGCGCGCTTGGTGAAGGTCGGACTGTCCATGCGCATCAGCGCATCGATGACGATCCCCTGCGATCGGCGCGGCTCGATGGGTATCAGTCCCAGGAGCGGCGCGAGCGGGCTGCGCAGGGCGAGCGCCACACCGGCCAGATCGCCGTACTGGGCGCGCCACGCGGCGTCATCCGGTGCGCCGGACAGCGCGGAGCCCAGCGCATCGGCGCCGGAAAGACCGGCGAACCCTTGCTTGAATGCGGCTTGCATGGCGCGTCGCGCCGCGATCAAGTCCTCTTCGGACCAGTGCCCGAGCATCGCCGTGTCGTTGACCGCCTCGCTGAGGGCCCCGGCGAACTCCGTGGCATCGTCGCTTCGTTCGATGAGCGTGCGCGCGACAAGATGCCCCTCGCGGGAGGCCACGACCGCCACGGATCCCGTGGAGGGCTGCACGTCCATGCACATGCGCGCGGCACGACCGAGGCCGTTGATCGACATCAGTCCCAACAGCCCCGCCACTGGTGCAGTGAAGGTCACTCGCGGCGCTGCATGGCCGTGTGCTTCACCACGGCCATCACCGGCCTTCAGGCCCGGTGGCAGCTGAACCGCACCGCCGGGCTTCCATTCCAGGACAATGCCAAGACGCTCCTCGGGACCGGTTGAACCATCGGGCACAACGGCAGATGCAGAGCGGCAACGTGGAGCATCTGGGGAGAGCGCGCCCTCGGCCTGCAGAAAGAGTGCCTGCTGCTGCTGCGCGGGTGTGGCGCGAGGCAACGGGATCGATCGCATGATCACCTCGTTGCCGGGAACGATCACGACCACGCGCTCGGGCATGAGTTCGTGGAGCCAGGGTGCCAGATCCTCGATGTCGCTGCCGTCGCCGCAGTCCGGACCGAACTCACCGGCCTGCTCGAACTGCACGCCCAGTGGACCGAACCGAACCAGCAGCGCCTTCCAGCGCTCGCCTTCGAGGCGAAGCACCGCTGCAAGGTCGGCGGCAAGGGACGGCTTGGCGGTGTTCTTCTTCACGGTTCGAGGTACTCCAGGATCGTCACGGGCAGGGTGGAACGATCGACGACGACGATCATTTCAACCTCTGTGTCGGTTCCGGGGGCACGCCCCCGGCTGGTGATGGTGTACACGGAACTCTGGGTGTCCATCGTGCGACCCATCTGGGCAGCATCTTGGGGGCTCAGCCCGTCGATGCGGGAGAGCTCTCCGAGGGTCGTGATGCCGGTCGAGGTATCGCGGCGGTCGATGATGCGCTGGGCGACCTTCGGCTCGAGTCCGTACACCCTCTCGAGCACGCGCTTGGAGACGGTGTTGATGTTCACGCGCCCCGCATCGCCGGGCTTGGGTGCTTGGGTCACGCACTCGCGCAGTACGGTGTCGAGCTGTTCGGGCTTCAGCGTGGCGGTCTGCTGCGCGGCTTGTGCCTGGGCGCGGCCAGCACTGGAGCGGCCGCTGCGGCCACCGGTATTGTTCGTCGGTGCCTGCTGGGCCTGCTGGCCCAGCGGCGTGCTGATGAGCTGTTCGACGTAGAAGTTCGACTGCTTCGCCGAATCGACCAGTTGCGTCGCCTGCTGTTGCGACAGCCCGGTGCGCTCGACGATCTCCTCGGCCGTGGCAGTCTTCAGGTCGAGTCGATCCTCGCCACCGAGCGTGCGCGGATAGGGGCGGGTCCGAGCCGTGAACATGCCGGCGATCCCGTAGTCGAGCACGCCATCGGCGTTGTCGTCGGGAAAGCTTGCCTCGCCGTCATTCTCATTGGGATCGAGCCTGTTGTTCAGGTTCCAGTCCTCGCCGCGGACTTCCTTGGGCCACACGCCGAGCACCATCTCCAGCTCGGGCACCGAGCGGAAGTTGGCGTTGCGGGGTTCATAGTTGATGTTCGAGCGGCCGAGGTACGAGCGGGACTCCGCGCCCGACATCTCCTCGTCGTCATTGGTATCGCGCCAGTCCGTTATGGCATCGGCGAGCAGCCCGACGTCATCCATGTTGTAGAGCTGCGCCCGGCTCACCACGTTGATGTTCACCCGTGCGTGCTCGTCGAAAGGACCGGGGTAGATCGCGCCATCGATCTCGTGGTAGATCTCGAAGGAGCCGGTGGAGAGTTCCTCGACGGCGTTGTCCTCGAGGTCATTCACCATCGCGAACGCACTGTCGGGATCGGGATTCTCGCCGTAGTACTCCATGATCGCGATCATGGTCTCGACGCCTGCTCGTGCGGCCCACCGTGCTTGGACCTTCGACATGGCCTCGCGGCCCATCACGGCCTGGCGGTAGCAGCCCAATTGCGTCGCCGAGGTGATGAGCGCAGCCACGGCCACGCACCAGATCACGATCGGCAAGACCATCGCGCGTGAGCGATTCATCGTCCGCCTCCCGCCGAGGCCGGACCGCCTGAGCCCATCCCGCGGCCACCACCACCTTGGCCGCCACGCCCACCGCCTTGGCCGCGACCACCTTGGCCACGGCCGCCACCGCCTTGCCCGCCGTTCTGCCCGAACCCGCCCCGGCCGCCACCCATGCCACCGCGGCCATCGCCCGGGATCGCCACGCCATCGGGACTCTGCGCGCCCATGCCGGCGGCACCATCCACGCCAAGGCCGGCTGCGCCGCCAGCGGCGGCAGCGGCGTCGCCCGTTGCGGCTGCCTCGGCAGCTGCAGCCTCGGCGGCCAGCTGCTGCTCGTACTGCGCGATCTGCACAAGCGGGGGCGACGCGCGATCGATGGGCACCACGGTCTGCAGCGTGACAAGGTCACGCACGAGCGGATCGATCTGCGCCCCGGGTTCGTTGCCGAGCGCGCGAACGGTCACGCGGAGCGCCCAAGGCAGCCCATCCAGATCGCTATCCCACGCATCGCGCCAGGTGCTGCCGTCGTACGCCTCGAAGCGCAGGCTCACCACGCCATCCATCAGCGGCATGGCCGTACCGCCACCGCGCTCATACTGGTCGGGTTGGCTGTCGGCGCGCATCCAGAGGGCCGAGCCCAGATCGTCGTCCTCAATGCGCAGGTGCGTCTCGAACTCCTGGCCGTCGCCGTTGTACTCCGTCTCGCGTACGGTCCGCAGGCGGGTGTTGTAGACCAGCAGTTCGTCACGATCGACCTCAAGACCCGGCGCATCGGCCACGGTCGCAGTGTGGTCATCCACGATCAGGACCCGGCAGTGGAAGAGATCATCGCTGCGCAGCGTCGACTGGAGTTCCTTGCGAACGGTGTCCAGCGCACCAACTGCGCGAACGTGCGCATCCATGCGGAGCTTGCAGACCTCACGCGCGCGCCCGAACTGCGAGAGGCTGGACGTGATCACCACCGCGATCAGCACTGCGATGGTGCCAGCGATCAGAAGCTCAACCAGCGTGAAGGCTCGAGGTTCACGGCGCAACGGCGGCCTCCTCATCCTTGCCGTAGGCACTTTGGCGATCGAACGGCTCCGGCGGCCGGCGGTCGGGGTTCGGATCCTCGCCAAGGCGCGGAGCGATGCGCGTTTCGGCGGTGTAGGCCTGGCCGCGTGCATCACGCACCATGGCAGTCACGGTGTTTGGATCACCCAGCCCCTGAGGATCGATCAGGATCTCGAACTCCCAGTCCTCGAAGGGCGCGTCGAAGCGCCCCGACGTGGCGTTGAGCTTGGCAAACTCGGTCACGCCATCGACCAGCACCTGCGAGAGCAGGCCATCCAGCAGCGACGATGCGATGACTTCCGACTCTCCGCGTCGCTGCATGTCCATGGCGCGCATCGACACGTTGATGATGCCGGCCAGACCAACCGCCAGAATCACGCCGGCGATCACCACCTCGATCAGCGCGAAGCCGCGGCGCATCACCAGTCCTCCTGGGTCAAACCACCTGAGTCGAGATCGACGCCTTCGCGCTCAGCCACCAGCGCCAAACCGTTGTCGGCACGGCGCGGAATCAACTGCGTGGCGGGCAGCCGGAGCTCGGTCTCGCCCGAAGGTCCGACCCAGGTCATCACGATCTCGGGGCGGCCGCCCGACGGAATGCTCGCGATCATCCAAGTGCGAGGGTCGAGTTCCTGGCCGTCGGCGGTGATCGCCACCAGTTCCATCTCTCCCGGCACGCGGAA
>SXGR01660265.1_pt1 | contig 11116 bp, 7 predicted proteins | sample 3174711 | NCBI WGS metagenome assembly SXGR01 (sample SAMN11356860, study PRJNA531348) | freshwater metagenome | isolation source: freshwater sample F1-60 | place: China: Fuxian Lake, Yuxi | collected 2017-12-25
GTTTGTGGTCGTGGAGGCTTCCGTTGCGGCGGTGTTGGAGCGGAGGTGGGATTGGTTATTGATGCTGGACTGGATGGTGCCCTGCGATGCGGAATAGGAATAGGCAAGCGTGTTGGAGGTGATTTTTGAATCGATGACGGGACCGACAATCAGGGGAAGGTCATAGCCCAGGGTTTGGGTCAGGGTCGAATCTTCCAATAAAGGCTGGGTCAGGGATTGCTGGAGGGTGGCCTGCTCAAAAAATTGGGTATCGTTATCGGTAAGGAAGATCTCTTCGGAGAGGTTGAGGGTATCGGTGGTTGTGGTATCGTGGCTGATGTCGTTATAAGTCAGGGTTCCTATGGGGGAAGTGGGTGTGGCCAGGGTGAAGTTCCCTTGGGCGGAGCCCGTGTAGGTTCCAGAGGTTTGGGAATCGGCCAGCCAAGTGATGGTTGCATATCCGGAAAAAGGCTGAACCGGTGTATTGAGGAGAGGATCGGCTGGTTGGGGAGGGATTGCCGCAGTTACTGTGTTTTGATCAAAATACCGGAAGGAATCGGCCCCCGCATAGGAGGAGGCGATGGATACGGTGGACCCGGTGGCAGTGGTTGTTTCGATGAATGTTTCCTGGGAGGTTCCGGCATCCCGGGATTGAAGATAGAGATGGGTGTTGGCGACTGGCTCAAGGACCGCCGGAAGAGTGTTGTCTTGGCTGAGGAGGATGGTGGGAATATTGGCGGTTTGATCGGAAAGGGTGAATTGGGACTGCCATGCTGTGGAGGCAGAATCGGTACCAACCTTTGAACCATCGGCGAGAATTTGGGTTGCCGAGCTATAGGAAAGGGAGGATTGATCGATGGACGAAAGCCCAAATGAAGTGTTATCGAAATAGGTCCAGGAACCGTTCGTTAGAAAGGCAGCGGAATCGGACCAGGAGAGTTGATTCCAGGTGGTTTGGGCATCCAAAAGGCCCGAGGCGGAGTAACCTGGTGCGCCATCGCTTCCATCGAGTCCGAAATAGTGGAGGCCTTTGGTATCTTCGGGAACAGTTTGGGAAAACGGAATCACGGAAGAAACGATTTGGCTTATTAACGATCCGTTTTGGTGGACGGATTGGGAAACGGTCAGGGTGCCGGATTCGGTGACCGAGGTGGAGCCGAATTGGACGGCGGATCCAATTTGGACATCCAGGAATACCTGGTCGCTTGGGCTTTGCGCGTTTAGCGTGTAGTGCCGTTGGTAATTCCCTGAAAGGACGGAGGTGGACAGGGTGGGGGTCAACGTTTCGGCGGGAAGAGTGGTCGGAAAATGGAACTGGGAAAAATCGGAAGGAACGGCACCCAAGCCAGAGGAGGGAGGAGTAGGAGCCACCAGGGGAACGAGGACCGAGTTGGAAGAAAGTGTCGCAACCGATGCCGATGGGTGCACCCAGTTATCCCCGTTCCATTGAGGAAGAAGTTGCGAGAATCCTTGGCCATCCGGGACAAGTCGGTTTTCGAGGAATTCCAATGCAAGAGGTGAACGGTTTAGGATTGGGGAAACCGGAAGATAAAACCGACGCAACCAACGGACGACGAAAACCACTCGGGAGGACATGCCTAAATCCCAGAGGTGATTAAATTATATGCCAGAGTCAAGCTAATGGGGAAACAAGTTGGAGGCAAGCGGCATTGACAAAAAAAGAAAAAATCGAACCATACGGCCATGAAAACCCAAACCTGACGACGACTCCGGGTTGACCATTGACTTCACAAACGAACGGTTCCATTTCCCATCGGATATCCTTCCAATCCTATTCGGAACCAAACCGGAACAAAGGATGATTCAGATTGATTACCTGTACAAGAGAAACTCGAAAGGGATCCGGGTTTGCATCTGCGGGTTTTGGGAAAACCTTAATCCTTACAAATCTGATCACAACCGTATCCCCATTTCGCTCTCAAATTCAAGGCGTTTGATGGTTTAGCGGGATAGCCTAGTATAGGATCATTTTGCTCCGGGTGGATTGGCCTCACCGAAGACTTCCTTGCGAACCATTTTGGCGTGGAACCTTAATTTTTCCGTGAAAAGGTAGATGCGACCAATGTTTTCCCCCGGGGGTCCCGCCCGGAAGCCTGGGCCCGAGGGGAGGGGGGCCACCATGAAGCCATCCGCAACCTTTCGAAGAGGAACCAGCCAGGTTTCTTCCCCGGTTGGTATGGTTTTTTGGGGGGCCTTCTGGGCACTCTCCAGACCCCCGATAAACCTCTTTCCCTTGTCAAGTTTAAGGTCCTTGGGGGCGTAGAGAATGTCGAGAATCTCAAGTTCGTTTGGTCCGGTGATTTTGCCAAGAACCTCGGCGTCGGAACCCGCCCATTGACTTCGGGAAAGAACAGGGGTTGGTCCCCCGGGAATTCGGGTAATCGCAACTTGCCAGGCAAGGTATCCCAGCCATCCAAGGTATAGGACCATGGCAAATTGAAAACGAATCCTCGCCGACCAGGAAGGTTCCTTTTGGGGTTCTTTTATTAGGCCAGTTGGCCCGTTTGGAACCGGAGCAAGAATGTCCGGTTCAGGATTCAGGGTACTCATGGCAGTTCATTTTCCGTGAAATACGCAACCGGTTTATCAAGGGCCAAATCAACCCTGAAAAGGTCATCGAAATCTTCGATTTTGTCCCCGTCCGCGGCACCAACAACTTCTGCTTCCATCAAATGAAAGACAATTTCGCCAATGTCCCGGGTGGTATGAATCTTCCATGTATTAAAGACGGCCCGGGCCATCCTCCCAAATACCCCACATGCCACGGAAACGGACCTTTCACACAGCTGGGTTGCGGTAATGTTGGGTTGCTGATCGGCAGAGGCAACCGCTTCCATCTCATTGTCAAGGACTTTGATGAGGGTCGATATGAACTCATAGGCCTCATAAGGGTAGTGGTCCTTTTTTTCCGCCAATATTTCAAGAACAGGGTCGCGCAAACTAAGTCCCATCGCAATCAGGTTCCTTTGCTTTTTTCCGCATGACTTGCATTACAAACCGCCTTGGCAGCACTTATCCCGCTTCGGACTGCCCCTTCCATGGTCGAAGGCCAACCCGTGGCCGTCCAGTCCCCTGCAAGGAAAAGTCCCCGCTGGGAGGTTTTTGGCCCGGGCCGGTTTTGGTCCACGCCAACCACCGGGCGGATGGTTGCCCGCCGCTCGGTGATAACCTTGGCTTCCAAAAGCACCGCTTTTCTCATGGTCGGGAAATAATCGCCAAGCTCAAGGAGGATCCTCTCCAAAAGGGATTGGGACCCGTTTGCAAGGGCAGGCCCCGAGGCACTCAGAACCACCTGATGGTAATGGGAAGGGTCGCCCACAAACCTTGGGACCGAACGGTGGCGAAAGAGCCAATGCCCTTCACCCCCGACGAGGGCTGCGTGGGGCAGGTCGGTTATGGGTCGATCCAACCATAAATGCACCCCGGTAATGGGTGCCCATCCAAGCTCTTCACCCTGGGCAAGCTCAGGATGTCCGCTCACAATGGCTTTTGACAAAAGCTGGGACCATTGGTATCGCGGCATTGCCATGATCACCACCTCGGCAGGAATAAACTCACTTCCAAGGGTCTGCACGCCAATGACCTTGCCCCTTTCAAACACAACCTGGCGAACCCGTGTTGCCCGTCGAAGTTTTAATCCCTTTTCTACCAAGGCTCGACCCAACCCATCATCATACAGTTCAAAAAGGCTGGCTCGTGGCAATTCCACCTCAAACGAACCACGAGGTCCCAGCAATCCTTCGCGAAATACCTTGGCGGCTGTCAGGAAACTGGCCGTGGACCAGGGTTCATTGAGGGCACTAACGACAACCGGCCCCCATAGTCCCTCAATCGCCCCAGCGGTTTGGCGGGTTTCCTTCAACCAAGCGGCAAGGGGGCGATCGGTTTTGGGCAGGGGAGTATTACGCAGGTGGTTAAGGCCCCTGGCAATGGCCCATTTATCCTGCCAACCAAGCCAATGGGCCTTCAGGAAGGCGGGAGCCAAATGGAAGGGTTCGGGCAAGGGGGAGGCTTGGAACGGGCTAATACGGCCATCCTTGGTACAAAACCAGATGCACTTTTGGCGAATGAGTTCCCGCTCTTGTCCAAATTCCTTAAGCAACCCCCTAAGTGCTGTGCAACAGCCGAGGTTGACATGTTGACATGGATCAACCCAGGAGGTTCCCATTCGGAAGGATCCGGCCCTTCCTCCCAACCTGTCACGAGCTTCCAAAAGCTCTACCCGAAAACCAGAGGTCAACAGCTTTGCTGCCGCAGCCAATCCAGCGACTCCGCCTCCAACTATGACCACACGCCCTAGCAACCGTTGCCTCCGCCGGATGGAATTGCACCGAAATCTTCCAGCTAATAGCCTATGGTTCCCAACGGGTTGGACCTCGTCCTAGAATAACCCCATGTCTCCATTTGCTTTGGGATGAACGGATCATGATCGACCTGACCGACCGCCGCAAGGAATACACCCAAACCGGCCTGGATGAATCGGCATTACCGCCTACCCCGGTGGCTCTTTTTGATGCCTGGCTTCATATCGCCCTTGAGAGTAACCTACCCGAGCCTTATGCGATGACCTTGGCCACAGCCACGCCTGATGGGGCACCTTCGGCCAGGATTGTCCTATTAAGGAAGGTGGATGAGCGGGGGTTTGTTTTTTTCACCAATTATCTTAGCCGCAAGGGGCAGGAGATTTGTGAAAACCCCCGGTGTGCGTTGCTGTTTTTTTGGCCGGAACTGGAAAGACAGGTGCGCATTGAAGGCCTCATTGGCCGGATTACCGCCCAGGAATCGGATGAATACCACAATCTTCGCCCCGCCAGCAGCAGGATAGCTGCCGCTGCCATCGTCCAGGGCAAAGTCATTTCCGGGCGGGCCGAGCTGGAAGTGCGGGTGGAGGAGCTTAGGAAACAATTTCCCTTGGGGGATAACCCCCGACCAGACCATTGGGGAGGGTATCGGCTTTCCCCGGACTATTTCGAGTTTTGGCAAGGGCGAACCAGCCGCCTTCATGACCGGTTATTTTATCGGCTCGGTACGGGTGGAATTTGGGAAACAGGCCGGTTGGCTCCCTGATTGGGTCCTAGGATAGTCTGTATCCCTCTGGAGGCGAACATGTTGAATCGAAACCCGATGCGGCCCCCCCGTGGATTTACCCTGATTGAAGTGATTTTGGTTGTCGCCATCATTGCGATTCTCATTGGGCTTTTACTGCCTGCCGTACAAAAAGTTCGGGAAGCGGCCGGGCGAACGGTTTGCATGTCCAATTTGGGGCAAATTGGCCTGGCCCTGGTGCAAGCACATGACAACCGCCTGGGCCGAATGTTTTTGCATCACCCCTACGAAGCGGATGTTCTTTCCAGGGTGGGGACACAGCCTGAACCTGCGGTTGGAAAGACGGGGAATTTCAATTTCGCTGAACCCCCTTTCGCCCACGGAGGTCCACCCTCCGGTCTTGGGGACCAGGAAGCACCTGCCCGTTCCTTCAACACCTTTTCCGATCGCTATTGGGAAGATTCTCTCCTCCCTTTTTTGGCATCCAATGCCGAAGTTCAATCCGGGATTCACAAAAAAGGGAAAGTCCTTGCCGCCGCCAAGGTTTTTCGCTGCCCCTCGGATCCGTACGAACCGGATCCTGTGTCGGCCAGAACTGAGATTGAGGGACAAGTTCCCAATAAGGAACCCGAAGTGGATCTGAACGGCCCAATGTCAGGTGGGGACATGGAAGCGGACCCCGGAACCATAGGACTTGGGCATCGGACATCCTACCTGCTTAATAGCCTTTTGACCCATAAAACCCGGAGGTGGGGCACGCCTTCCTGGAACAAATTTCATGAAATCACTTACCCGCCAGGTTTTGCCATCATGATCGAAGCCGATTACAAGGGAATCGTGACAGACCGACAGGATCCAAGGCAGGATGATTGCGATGTTTGGCTCGGGACCAAGCGCATTCGCCCTTGGGTCGGGAATAATCGCCATGCGGCAGGCACAAGCAATGTGTTATTTCTCGATGGCCATGTGGCGATCCTTCCCTGGGAAAATATCAAGCCCGCCCTGTTTCCGGACAACAAAGATCATCCGGACGATATGCGATTTGCGGAATAGGGGATGGTTTTTAGCTGTGATTTCCGGATGATAGCACCCTTCTGACCTTTTTGGATTTGAGGGATCTTTCAACAATCATGATGCCACTTTTTCCGCTTTTCCTGATCACTTTGGGAACTCCTCCTACGGATGCGATTCGTCATTTTGAATTGAAGATTCGCCCTGTTTTGGTGGAGAAGTGTCAAAAATGCCATGGGGAAACCAGGCAAAGATCCGGCCTGAGGCTTGACAGCGCAAACCATTTCCTCAAAGGGGGCGAAGGTGGAAGCGTGGTGGTTCCTGGCAAGCCGGATCAAAGTCGATTGGTGATGATGATCAAATCCGATGGCAAGGGGAACCTCAAATCCATGCCACCGGATAAACCCCTATCTCCAAGAGAGATCGCCGATTTTGAAGAATGGATCCAAGCCGGGGCACCCTTTCCAGACAATACCCCGAAAGGGTCCCTGGCAAAGGAATCTTTGCCGTTGCGCAAGAAGGGGGACATCCGGCCAGAGGAAAGGCAATGGTGGGCCTTTGTACCGCCCAAAAATTTTGCCCCACCCACCAATCTGGCCAACACCCATTGGGCCAGAACCGATATTGACAGGTTCATCCTGGACAAAATCGAAAAAAACCATGCCGCCCCCGCTCGTCGCCTTAGGCCCCATGAACTCATCAGGCGCATCCATTACAACCTTACAGGATTGCCCCCTACACCGAGTGAAATAGAGGCTTTTGTTTTGGATCCATCGGACAAAGCGATTGATGCCATGGTCCTTCGCCTACTTTCCTCCAGGAGCCATGCAGAAGCCTGGGCCCGCAAGTGGCTTGATCTTGTTCGCTATGCAGATTCCGATGGCTATCGCATTGACCATGAGCGCCCCCATGCTTGGCGTTACCGGGATTATGTAATTGATTCCTTTCTGGAAAATCGGCCCATTGATCGTTTCCTGATGGAGCAAATTGCGGGTGATGAGCTTTGGCCGGATGACCAACGATCCGATATCGCGGTGGGTTTTTTGCGCCATGGCATTTACGAATACAACAATCGCGATGTTCGGGGTCAATGGGATATCATTCTGGGAGACATCACGGACACCGTGGGTGATGCGTTTTTTGGCCTGGGTTTCCAATGTGCCAAGTGTCATGATCACAAATATGATCCAATTCTGCATGAGGATTATTTCCGGTTGCAGGCGTTTTTCTCCAATGTTTTGCCACGGAACGAAAAGGTGATTTCTACAACGGGGGAACAAAAGGCTTATGGCCTTGCCATGGAAGCATGGGAAGGAAAAACCAGCCTTATCCGGGAGAAAATATCCAGGATCGAGGACCCTGTTATCCAGGCACTCACCAAGGCTGCTGTGGAACGCTTCCCGCCTGACATTCAGGTGATGATTGCCAAACAACCCAAGAATCGGTCGCCTCTGGAAACGCAGCTTGTGGAACTTGCATGGAGGCAAGTGGACTATGATTTGCTAACCCTTGAGAGCAAACTTAAAGGACAAACCAAGGAGGATATGGTCGGCCTGCGTCGTGAATTGGCCAAACATGAATCCTCCAAACCCGCCCCGCTTGCCAGGGCCCAGTCGGTCGTGGAGACAGGCCCTGTCGCCGCCTTTACCCCCCATCCCAAGAAAAAAGGGAGTTCCATTGAGCCCGGATTTGTCACCTTGCTTGACCCTACTGATGCCAAGGTGGTGCCGACCCCTTATTCCTCCGGGAGGCGTTCCGCCTTGGCAAATTATCTGGTTAGCCCTAAAAACCCACTAACCGCTCGCACCTTTGTCAATCGAATTTGGGCTTGGCACACGGGCCGGGGTTTGGCACCCCAACCCTCGGATACAGGGCGACTAGGCGGGCTACCGACCCATCCGGAATTGCTTGATTGGCTAACCCTTCGATTTGTCCAGTCAGGTTGGAACCTGCGGGAACTCCACCAACTTATTGTTCGATCCGAGTTTTATTGGCAAAGCAGCGAACCCCTTGGTGCCGAAGTTGTTCGGTTAGACCCGGAAAACAAACTTTTAACACGATTTCCATCACGAAGGCTCACCGCCGAGGAAATTCGCGACACTATGCTTCTCGCCTCGGGAGAACTCAAAACCAGACAAGGGGGACCAGGTTCACCAGCAAACGACCCGGTGCGCTCAATTCAATCAAAAGTTTTACGAAACACCCGGAATCCGCTCCTGGAAGTCTTTGACCTTCCCCAATTTATTAATGGGACAAGTTCCCGGGATCAAACGACCACTGCGGTCCAATCGCTCTACCTCTGGAATAATCCACAAGTCCTTGACCGTGCCCAGGCTTTGGCCGGGCGGTTGTTGCGGGAAATACCCGAGGATCCATCCAACCGCATTCGCCTTGGCTTCAAACTGACCCAAGGCCGGGATCCTACCCCCCCTGAATTGGACCGATTGCTTGGTTTTCTCGCCCGCCAGGAATCTTTGTCCAATGATCCTGCCGCGGATACGATGATCCGGTTACCTCAGGAACGCCTTCCCCATCACGAAGGGCAAGGCATTAATTTTTCCATGAATCCCCCCGGGCCCAGATTGCAATCCCACCTTGGGGACAACACCCTGGATTTACCATTTACCATGGAAGCGTTTTTCCTTGTAAGGTCTGTTTCCGACACCGGCCAAGTCCGAACCATTGCGTCGCAATATGATGGCAGCAAGGACAAACCCGGATGGTCGCTTGGGATCACCGGGAAAGGATCCCGGCGAAAACCCCAAACCCTTGTCATGCAACTTTGGACAGGCAAGCCGGGAAATTCTGTGGTTGAAACGGCAGTTTTTTCCGATCAAAAGGTGGAACTTAACCGACCCTACCAATTGATTGTGTCCACACAATTGGGTGCCGGACCAAATCCTCAAAAAGGATCTCCAAAGAGCCAAGTACGGTTTTACCTGCGCGACCTTTCCAATCCGGATGAGCCTGCCCAAATTGCTACGATTAGCCATCAGGCGCAAGGAAGCCTTTCATCGAATTTACCCATCCGCCTTGGAAGTATGGCTTTGCCCCAGGATGGTATGGCTAACCCATTCGATGGGATCGTGGATGATATCCGGGTAAGCAAAGGATTCCTGGCACCCGAAAAAAGTGCTGTGGGTATTGCTGCGGAAGCCATTTCAGGCAGCAAGGATGTGGCCCGTTGGACTTTTGAAACTCAAACGGGAACACTTAAAGATATGTCTGGCCAAGGGCATGACCTGACGACCTCCCCTGCCTCAAAACGGGTTCAATCTCCCGGATTTGTTGCTTTGGCGGACCTTTGCCATGTCCTTTTTAATTCCAGCGGATTTTTTCATGTACCCTGAAAAACATTGCATCGGATTGCTTCGCCAAAAAACAGGGCTTACCCGCCGATCATGGTTGGCCCAGGCGGGTCAAGGATTTGGACTCTTGCCTTTGATGGCTCTTGAAGGGTCAAGGATCATGGGGGCCGATGAGGTAAAGAATCGTGCAAACTTGCTTGGAGAAACGGGTCCGGGGAAGACAAGGCCTGGGCACACAATAGGCCGGGCAAAAAGCGTCATTTTCCTGTTTATGGAAGGGGGGCCAAGCCACCTCGACCTATTTGATCGTAAACCCCTGCTTAACAAATTGGCCGGGCAAAAAATGCCTGAAAGCTTTGTCCGACCAATATCTCCCATGGGCGAGGGCAACTCTCCCCTGTTAGGCGAAAAACGCAAATGGGCCAGGCATGGACAATCCGGCTTGTGGATGTCTGATTGGATCCCGAACATTGCTACCTGTGCGGATGATATTGCCGTTATCCGGTCGTGCCATGCCGAGGGAATCAACCACAGCTCAGGCGTTTGCCAAATGAATACGGGTTCCGTGGTTGGCGGGCGGCCCTCTCTTGGGAGTTGGGTTAGCTATGGTCTTGGAAGTGTTGCCGATGATCTCCCTACTTTTGTGGTCCTCCAGGATGGCAAGGGCCCTGTGGTCAATGGCCCCCGGAACTGGTCCGCCGGATTCATGTCTGCCGTCCATCAGGGAACCCGCCTGGAAAGTGGTCGTGAACCGATCCAGAACTTGTTCCGACCCGATGGGGTTTCAACGGCCCGTGACCGGGCAAAATGGGATCTTTTAGGATCGCTTAATGGTGATATTGGACGGGAATATCCATCCAATTCGGATTTCGATGCCCGGATTCGGGGCTATGAACTTGCATTCAGGATGCAGGTCGGGGTGCCCGAGGCCGTCGATTTGGCGAAAGAATCCCGGTCAACCCATGAAATGTATGGAACGGATCGCCCTGAAACAGAATCCTTTGGAAGGCTTTGCCTTTTGAGTAGGCGACTTGTGGAACGAGGTGTCCGTTTTGTCCAACTGTATCATGGTCCGGGGAGTAAATGGGATGCCCATACCGGAATTGAAAAAAACCATTCGGACCTTTGCCGAGCCATGGATCGACCGGTTGCTGCCCTGCTCAAAGATCTGAAGGTCAGGGGTATGCTTGAGGAAACCCTTGTGGTTTGGGGCGGTGAATTTGGGCGCACCCCGATGAGTGAGAAAGGGGATGGTCGGGATCACAACCCCAATGGATTTTCCATGTTCATGGCAGGAGGTGGGATGAAAGGGGGCCTGGAATATGGTGCAACCGATGACCTGGGCCTATTTGCCGTTCGCGATAAGGTTCATGTCCATGATCTGCACGCCACCATTCTCCAAAGCCTTGGATTGAATAACATGAGGCTGGTGTACAACCATGGCGGGCGGCCGGAACGCCCCACCCTCAATGAGGGGGAACCAGTCCACGCGCTTTTTAGCTGATCCTGGCCACGCCCCTGATCCTGAACACACACTTTTGTATCGTTGACCCCTTCCGAGGTTTGTATTTCATGAATCCATTCATCATCCAAATCCTTTTGGTTTTATTAGTATGCGTTCACGGGATTTTGAGATTTTAGTTGACACGAATGGGTCTTTCCAGCGATACCAGCTGGCATGCAGTCACCCGACATACTTTCGGAAACGGAACACGATCTCGAGACTTTACTCAGATGTGCCAGGGAGGAGA
>SXGR01388151.1_pt1 | contig 11114 bp, 10 predicted proteins | sample 3174711 | NCBI WGS metagenome assembly SXGR01 (sample SAMN11356860, study PRJNA531348) | freshwater metagenome | isolation source: freshwater sample F1-60 | place: China: Fuxian Lake, Yuxi | collected 2017-12-25
CAACTTCTCGAAGCCGATCATTTCGGCGGTCGAGGGCACGGCGGTGGGCGGTGCCCTGGCGGCGGCCATCCTGTCCGACGTCTCGATTGTCGGCCGCTCGACGAAGCTGATCGATGGACATACACGCCTGGGCGTCGCCGCCGGGGACCACGCCGCCATCATCTGGCCCATCCTGTGCGGCATGGCCAAGGCCAAGTACTACCTTCTCACCTGCAAGACGATCATGGGAGAGGAGGCGGAGCGAATTGGCCTTGTGTCCCTGTGCGTAGACGACGACAAGGTGTTGGCCGAGGCCATCAAGGTCGCGTCTCAATTGGCGAGCGGTCCGCCCAGTTCGATCCGCTGGACCAAATATGTGCTCAACAGCTGGCTGCGCCAGGCCGGGCCGATCTTCGATGCCTCGGTCGCGCTCGAGTTCCTGGGCATGGACGGCCCCGAACTCAAGGAGGGAGTGGCCGCAATCCGAGCGAAGCGAAAGCCGAGCTTCGATCCCAACGGGCCGGCATGATGGACGAGGAGCGAGACATGACGACGGAATCCGAGCGCGGGCAGATCCTGGAAACTGTGGACCGTTTGATCCGCGATCATGTGGCGCCGAGCGCCGCGGACATCGACCGGACGGACCAGTTTCCCCACGCGCTCTACCAAAAGGCCGCCGAGGTGGGCGTCTGCGCGCTCTGGATTCCCGAGGAATACGGCGGGTCGGCCTGCGATCTGTACACGCAATTGCTCGTCGTTGAGCGCATCGCCCGCGTGAGCCCTGCGTTCTCGCTCACCATCGCAACGTGCGGCGACGGCAGCTCACCCATCATCACGGGCGCGTCGGAGGCCATCAAAAAAGAGGTCCTTCCGAAGATCGCCAGTGGCGCATACCTCCCGTGCTATGCCCTGTCGGAACCCGGTGCGGGTTCGGACGCGGCCTCGATCAAGACCGCGGCGCGGCGCGAGGGTGATGCGTACGTCATCACCGGCTCAAAGATGTGGTGCACGAACGGCAGCGTCGGTCACGTCTACTCGGTCTTCGTGAAGACCGATCTGGCGAAGGGGGCCAAGGGCATTTCCGGCTTCGTGGTGCGGCGCGGCGCCAAGGGCTTCACGATTGGCGCCGATGAACCCCTGGTCGGCCTGCGGGGCAGCCCCACGACACAGTTGCACTTCGATGGCGTGCGCGTCCCCGCTACGGACATGCTTGGCGCGGAGGGCGAGGGATTCCGTATCGCGATGGCGACGCTTGATGAGGCGCGCCTCAACGCCGCGGCCAGTTCCCTGGGGCTCGGCGCCGCCGCGCTCGACCACGCCATCGAGTACGGCCGGCAGCGCATCCAATTCGAACGTCCCATCATCGATCACCAGGGTCATCAGTTTTTCCTCGCGGACTTGGCCATCGAATATGCGGCGGCGCGCGCGCTCTGGCGCGCGGGCATTGACGAGTTGATGCGCGGCCGTTCGCGGAAGGCGAGCGCGCTGGCAGCCATGGCCAAGGTCAAGTGCACGGAGTTCGGCATGCGCGCCACGGTCGATGCCGTCCAGGCCATGGGTGGGAATGGGTTGTCGCGCAACTATCCGGTCGAACGGCTGATGCGTGACGCCAAGACTTTCCAGATCTTTGACGGGACGAACCAGATCCAGAAGATCGTCATCGGCCGCTATCTCAAAAGTGAAGGCCTTCCGACATTGGACTAACGGCGTCAGCGCCGCCGGCGCCGCCCCGTCAGCGCGCGCGCCTCGGCCGATCGGGGTGGCGTTACCCCCGCATAGCGAAGTGCCTCCGCACCCGATGTCCGGTGCGGAATGGCCATGGCGTCCACGAAGTATTCTTGGAACTTGGGTTCGGTCGCAATCTCGACTTTCTCGATCCGGGGAACGAGATCCTCGATCTCCTGACGTGCAGCCCGATTCAATAGCGCGATGCACGCCCCGGTTCCGGCCGCATTGCCGGCCGCGGCGACATGGGCGAGGTCGCAGGCGGGGATGAGGCCCAGGATCATGGCGTACTTGGTGTCGATATGGCTGCCAAAACCGCCCGCCAGGACGATGCGCGCAACCTGCGGCACTCCCATCCGGTCCAAAAGGAGCCGCGCGCCGGCGTGCAGGGCGGCCTTCGCCAATTGAATGGCGCGAACGTCCATCTGGGAAATGACCAAGCGCGGCGGCCCTTCACGGAGCAGATAGGAGAAGGTTCGGCCTTGGGCGAACACGCGCGGCGATCGCCGGGCGGCCGCGCCATCGATGGTGCCGTCGGCACGGAGCGCGCCCGCCAAGTAGAGTTCCGCCAGGGCCTCGATGATCCCTGAGCCGCAGATGCCGGTCACCCCTGTCTTTGCCGCCTCTTCGTCGAAGCCCGGTTCGTCCGACCATGGCGCCGCGCCGATGATCCGGTAGCGCGGCTCGAGTGTGACGGGATCGATCCGCACGCGCTCGATGGCGCCCGCGGCAGCGCGCTGTCCGCAGGAGATTTGCGCACCTTCGAAGGCGGGCCCAGTCGGTGAGGAACAGGCAAGCAGACGTGTGGCATCGCCAAGCACGACTTCGGCATTGGTGCCGATATCGATGAGAAGGGTGGTGGCCGTAGACTTGTGCGGCGCCTCCGAGAGGATGACGCCCGCCGTGTCGGCGCCCACGTGGCCGGCGATGCACGGCAAAATATAAAGATGCGCCTCCTCGGCCAGGACGAGCCCGGCCTCGCGCGCGGGCATGGTCACGGCGCCTTCAACCGCAAGCGTGAATGGCGCCGCGCCCAGCGTGCTGGGGTCGATGCCCAAGTAAAGGTGGTGCATGACCGGGTTGCCGACGATCGTTGCCTCGACGATCGAGGTCCGATCGATCCCGGCCTCGGCGGCAAGCGAGCCAATCAGCGCATCGAGCGCCGCGCGCACCGCTCTCGTCATTTCGGCGCCGCCGTCGGCGTGAAGTGTGGCGTGCGAGACGCGGCTCATCAGGTCTTCGCCGAAGCGGATCTGGGGATTCATGGCGCCAGCAGAGGCCAGCACCGTGCCAGTTGTCAGGTCCAAGAGGTGTGCGGCCAGGGTCGTCGAGCCGATATCGATTGCAACACCACAAGCCGTGTCGCGGAATCCGGGCCACAGCGCCACGATATGGCACCCCTCACGCAGGGCGATCGTCACCGCCCCTCGGCCCTCACGCAGCGCCGTTTGCAAAGACCGAAGAGTGCCTGGCGTCAATGGCGCACATTTGAGTCCCCATTGCGCCTGAAGGGCGGCCCGCAATCGCTCCTCGTCGCTCAAGGTCACGTTGGGCTCAGGCTCAGCCATCTCGACATAGTGAAGGCGCACGACCGGGTCGATGGCGATCACCCGGGCCGCCGCATCCTTCCGCACCACCTGACGATAGATTTGGCTGTCCGGCGGCACGTCGATGACGAGATCGCCGTGAATGCGGGCCTGGCAGCCGAGCCGCCGCCCCTCCCGTAAGGGGCCGCGCTTGGCGACATACCGGTCCTCGACTGCGCCTGCAGCGCTCAAATGGCGCGGGGAAGACGCGATGGCGTGCTTGGGGAACTCGCCGTCCGCCACGTCGATTTGACATCGTCCGCAGAGGCCGCGGCCTCCGCATACCGAATCGAGATCGACACCGAAGGCGCGTGCCACCGCCAACACGCTCGCTCCGTCCTCGACCGCGCCGCGCCGGCCCGAGGGTTGGAAGACGACGCGATGGGTCTTACTCACGCCCCCTCCGCCGCCCCTCGCGCCGGCCGCGCACCCCCTCGCTGGCGGCACCGGCCTCACGGTGGGCCCGGATCCAGGCGGCGCAATGCGCGTCGCGGCCCGCCACCACATTGGCGCCCAGCACAGCCTGCCGATCCTCGGCATGGAGCGGGTTCATGATCGCCGAGGTAAGTCCCGCGCCGATCATCATGGGCAGGAACGCGGCCGAGAGGCCGCGTCGGTTCGGCAATCCAAACGAAAAATTAGAGGCTCCGCAGGTCGTGTTGACCTGGAGTTCGCCCCGAAGCCGCCGCAGCAGATGCATGAGCTTCGGACCCGCGTCATTCACTGCTCCCACCGGCATGACGAGCGGGTCGACCACCACGTCTGCCCGTGGGATGCCGTGATCGGCGGCACGCTCGACGATCTTCTTCGCGACCATGAAGCGCACATTGGGGTCCTCGGAGATGCCCGTCTCGTCGTTCGCGATGGCGACGACGGCGGCTCCGTATTTCTTGACAAGCGGCAGAACGCGCTCGAGGCGTTCTTCCTCGCCGGTCACGGAGTTGACGAGCGCCTTGCCCCGATAGACGGCGAGACCGGCCTCAAGGGCTTCTATGATCGAGGAATCGATCGAAAGCGGGACATCGGTCGCCTCCTGCACGAGGCGGACACAGTCGGCAAGGATTTTGGGCTCGTCGGCAAGCGGAATGCCGGCATTGACGTCCAGCATTTGCGCGCCCGCCTCGACTTGCTGGGCCGCTTCGGCCACGACGCGGCTGTAGTCGCCACTCGCCATCTCCTCAGCCAGGAGCTTTCGGCCCGTCGGGTTGATGCGCTCGCCGATCATGACGAAAGGACGCTCGAATCCGATGACGACCTCGCGGCCTTGGGAACTGAGAACGGTCTCGGTCACGTCATCCCCTGCCTTCTTCGCCTCTCGCTCGGGGCATGGCCACGCCGAGCCTTGAGTACGCCGGATCGCCCGACAAGCTCGGAGGCAACCTCTTCTTGCATGGGCGCCATGAGATGGATGCCGGAGACGCCGCGCACCACCTGCAACTCCTGAATGGTCTCGACGCAATGCATTCGACCTTCCTGCGCTTGGTCCGCCGCACCTTCCAGGCGCGCGATCAAGCCGTCAGGAATGGATACCCCGAAAAGTCGCTCGCGCATCCAGCGCGCGGATTTCGCCGAACGGAGTGGGCCAACCCCGACCAGCACGAAACATCGTCCGAACAACCCCTTGTCCTCGACGTGTCGCATGAACATTCGCAGACGCGGAACATCGAAGCAAAATTGGGTTTGGATGAAGCTGGCGCCCGCGTCGATCTTCTTGGCAAGACGACCGATCTCCGAGTCGATGTCCTCGGCAAATGGATTCGCGGTTGCGCCGATAAACAGGCGGGGGGAGGACAAGAGCGCCTTGCCCCCGGGAAATCGACCGTTATCCCGCATGATCCTCGCGGTCTCGATAAGGTCGAGAGTCTCGAGATCAAACACCGCTTTGGCGCCCGGATTGTCGTCCGCCCTGATGCTGTCGCCTCGGAGACAAAGTATGCTTGATATGCCGAGCGCTGCCGCGCCCAAGATATTGGCCTGCAACCCGATGCGGTTCGAATCCCGGCAGGTCATTTGCATGATGGGCGACAGTCCAGCATCCATGGAGAGGACCGATGCGGCCAGGCTGGACATGTGACAGGTGCCGCCGGCTCCATCGGTCACGTTGACGGCATCGGCCCAACCGTCAAAAAGGCGCGCGCGATGATAAAAATCGGATGGGTCCGCGGAGTCGGGCGGATTCAGCTCGGCCGTCACCGCAAATTCGCCGGATCGGAGGACGTCTTCGAGACGCCCGTGCGAGACATGGCCCGGCATCAAGGGGCCCGCGGTGCCGGCTAGCCTCTCGTTCATGATCCGCGGCCGGTATTGCTGGCGCCGACGCTTGTCTGTTCGAGAAACGCCGCCACGCCCCGAAGTCCGGTGAAGCGCGTCTCAAGCGGCAGGCCGAGGCGCGCGGCCGCACGTTGGGCCTTCGCCAGCATCGCCGGATCCTCGGTCTGCATCAGATAAATGACACGCGCGTAGTTGCCGAAATAGTCCGCAAGCAGCTCCGGGTGCCGGTCGATCGCCAAGCCCTTGATGATGAGACGCTCGAAATGGCGAACCAGGTAGTCGGTGAGGAAGAACGTCGCCGGATCCTGGTCGGTCATCTCGGTGAACGCCTCGTGCCCGGCGTAGAACTCATAGCAATGCGCACCCGCGATCCGTTCGACGCCTTCTTCCTTCAGAACCCGGTCCAGGAGGCCACCGGTCCCGCAATCGCCGTAGAGGCAGAGGATGCGGTCGTACTTGTCTCGGTTGGACCGAATCTTCGCTTGCACCGCCTCGGGAATTTTGCTCGGCCGATTGTGCAGCACCGCCGGCAGGCAGGCGATCGTAAGGTGCGACCAGCGATTGAGTTCGACGACGGCGAGGAACTCGCGTGCGAGTGCACCGCACGCGATAACCAGGGTCTTGGGAGGCGCGGCGGCCATAACCGACCGATCACGAGGCCAGTGGCGCCAAGGGCGAGCCCTGGCGCCGAGCCAACAGGGCCTTCGCCGTCTCCACCGCCACGGCGGCATCGCGACAATAGGCATCGGCGCCGATGGCTTCGGCGAACTGTTCGTTGAGCGGCGCCCCGCCGACGAGGACGATGAAGTCGCTGCGGATGCCTTTGTCTTTCATGGCATCGATGACGACCTTCATGTACGGCATGGTCGTCGTCAGAAGAGCCGACATGCCGAGGATGTCCGGCCTGTGGTCCTCGATGGCCTTCAAGTAGTTCTCAACCGGATTGTTGATGCCGATATCGACGACCTCGAAGCCCGCGCCTTCCATCATCATCGCGACAAGATTCTTGCCGATATCGTGAATGTCGCCCTTGACCGTGCCGATCACCATCTTGCCGAGCCGCGGCGCGCCTGTCTCCGCGAGGAGCGGCCGGAGGATCGTCATGCCCGCCTTCATAGCTTTCGCGGACAGAAGAACTTCGGGCACGAACAAGATGCCGTCACGAAAATCGACCCCGACGATCCGCATGCCCTCGACAAGGGCCTGCGTCAGAACGTCGTAGGGCGTCCATTTCCGCTCCAGGAGAATATGGACCGCCTCGACGATCTCGTCTTTGAGGCCGTCGTAAAGGTCGTCGTGCATTTGCGCGACGAGGTCCTGATCGCTCAGGCTTCGAAGGTCCAATTCGTCGACCATTGAAGGAATGCTCCCACACGCCTCGGACACGATACGCGAATACGATACTGGGGCGTCCGGGCGCCGCTTTAGCGCATGCGACACCAAGGCGCGCGAGTTCGACAAGTCCTATCGACGCGGGCGAATGCGCCGGCCTGTCAGGCGCTTATTTTGCGCTTCCCGGCGGTCCGGCTCCGGCGATAGGGCTCGGCCGAGGGCATCAGGGTCTCCGTCGCTGGCGCAAAAACCATGCGCGCCTTCGCCGTGCCGTCGCTGTCCTCGACCCGTCTCCGATAGTGGCTAGGCGAGACGCCGAAGCGCCGCTTGTAGGAGACCGAGAAATGAGACAGGGAGGCGAAGCCACTTGCGACTGCAATATCGATGAGTGCGCGGTCGGTTTGCATCAGCAATTGGCGGGCGCGCTGGAGACGCAGGTCCAAATAGTAGGTGTGTGGGGGCATGCCGCAGTGTCGTTTGAATATCCGCTCAACCTGGCGCTGCGTCGTGCCGATCGCGCCCGCGATATCGGCGATCGCCAGAGGTTCGCTCAGGTGCCGTTCCATGAGGGAGACGGCCGCGGCCAATCGTTGCGATTTGCGAGCCAGTCTTATGCGCTCCGACTTGCCTTGGGAATCTTCGGGCGTGCGGCCATGGTCGTGGATCAGCATGTTGGAGATCGCCGCGGCCAAATCGGCGCCGTACATCTCACGGATGAGGTAGAGCATCATGTCGAGCGAGGCGGTGCCACCGCTGCATGTCACGATGGGGCCGTCGATTGTGAAGACGCTGTGCTCGACCTCGATCTCCGGGAACTCCTCGCCGAAGGCGGCGGCGTTCTGCCAGTGCATGCTGCATTTGCGACCCTTGAGGAGGCCGGCGCGGGCCAGAACGTAGGAGCCGGTGGCGATGGCGCCGACGATGCGTGCCTTGGTCGCGCGCGCGCGCAACCAGCGATAGACATGGCGGTCATGGAACTTCTCAGCCGCCGTGCTGGCGCAAACGAAGACCATGTGCGCCTCGATGGGATCGTCTAGTGCGAAATCGGGAACGATGGCGATGCCGTTGTTCGATGAGACCGCCTCTCGCGTGCGGCCGACCACCTTCCACTCGAACAGGGCCTTGCCGGCCATCCGATTGGCCTGGCGCAGCGCGTCCACCGCGGCGCTGAAGGACAGCATGGAATAGCCGGGCACCAGCAGAAAGACGGCGCGCGTGAGGTTGGCCTCTCGCCGGCCATCGGAAATGCTGCGTACGGTCGATCTCTCGTTCATGCACCGGTGGTGTGAAGCCGTCGCGGGGCGCGATTCGTATCGTCCCTGGTGGTCGACATCATGCCGCCAGCATGGGGGCTGCGCAATCAGGACTCGGCCACGCGTCTTGATGATGGGCGGCCAAGCGCGGAGGATGGGCGCCACCGCCGGGGGCCTGGACCGCAGCGAACGAGGGGACCATGAAGATCATCGATGCCGCGGATGTATTTCGGTTGGCGACGTTTCCCGCTCTCGTCGACGAACTCCTTGCCATGTACCGGACGGGCTGCGACGCCATGGATCGGCTGCTCATGTCCCAGCCGACGGCGGATGGCGATCAGGGCGACTTCCTCATGCAGCCGGCGTGGATGCGCGGCAAGGCCTTTGGGATCAAGATCGCGAACGTGTTTCCGGGAAACGAGGCGCGCGGGAAGCCGAGCATTTTCGGTTCCTATCTATTGTTCGACGGCAACACGGGCGAGCCGCTTGCCTATATCGACGGGACGGCAGAGACCTTGGTGAAGACCGCGGCCAATTCGGCGGTCGCGACCAAGCTTCTGGCAAGGGCGGATGCGTCCACCATGCTGATGATCGGCGCCGGCAATCTGGCGCCCTATCTGATCGCCGCGCACGCCTCGGTTCGTCCCATTCGCCGGGTGATGATTTGGAACCGGACGCACGAAAAAGCGGTGGCGTTGGCAACTCGGCTCGCGAAACCCGGGTTCGACGTAATCGCGGTGAAGGATGCGGCGGCCGCGGCGGCGGAGGCGGATGTCGTCTCCTGCGCGACCTATGCCGAGGAACCCGTGATCCGGGGCGACTGGGCGAAGCCCGGCGCTCATGTCGATCTCGTGGGCAGCTACCGGCCGGATCTGCGCGAATCGGACGACGCGCTCATCCGGCGCGCGGGCCGCATGTATGTGGACGCGCGCTTCTCGACGGTCGAGGAATCCGGCGACCTCGTGGCGCCGCTCAAGAGCGGTCTTCTCAAGCCGGAGGACATCTCGGATCTCTTCGAGCTCGCGCGCGGTGAGCGGAGCGGACGTCGATCGAACGGCGAAATCACGGTCTTCAAGTCTGGCGGCGGTGGTCACGAGGATTTGGCAACCGCGACCATGCTCTATCGCATGAGTGGAAAATAGGCCGACGCGGCCATGCTCCCCATGTTCCGATGACGCGAAGCTCTGAAGCGGGCCGAACGATACCCTGATCCTTGAGGATCAATTCCCTGTTCCCAAGGGCCTCGGGACAAGGGCGCAATGCGACTTTTCACCATGAATTAAGGGGCCAAAGGCGCCTCGTAGGTTTGGCGCGCGCCCATGATTTCCAAATTTCCCTGTATTTTTCCCTGAAATGAGTCACCCGGGCAGAGACCGGTTCGCAGACGCCTACCCCCTCCGCCAATTTCTCCCTCGACTTCGAGTGGCAGGTCATCCGTTGGTCTGCTCCACAATGATGTATAGGGGTAAGAGTGTCCCCCGACCTGCGTTCGCCGAAGCGAGGCCGCTTCGGTTTCGCGCAGGCAAGAGCTTCGGCAGGGGTGAATCGAGACCCATGCAGCTAATGTTGCGGTGTGCAGATTTCATCGGGATATCATTGTCAGAAGCGGGGCGGTAATGGTCTTCGGACAAGAGACGACGGAGTCATATGTTGTTGGGTTGATTGGTGGCCAAACATTCACCGGAAATTTTGGAGATCGGGATCGAGTGTTTTTTCTCGCAATGGGTGCGGCGTTGGCCGAAGTTCAGTGCTTCGAATATGTTGTAGCGCATGCACTCGCACTCATCATGTCACCGCGATCTCAGGACGGGGGCCTCACAGCCGAGTTTGAGACGCAATTGAGCCAGAAGTTCGATTGCACTCTCGGCAGACTAATCGTGATATTGAAGAAACATGCCGGCCAGTCCGAGTCTGCTAAAACGCTGGAGACAGCGCTCAAGCAACGGAATCGCTTTATCCACGGTTTCTTGGGAAAATATGGCTGGCCGGTCATGGAAGATAGTCTCTACATCGAAGCTATTAGAGAATTACAAAAAATCAGATCAGACATTGCAAATGGAGCTAGGGCGGCCAGTCAAGTATTAGCGGATCAGGCGTTGCACGATGTGATCGTGATTGAGCTTGATCGAAATACTGGCAACTGGCAGGAAATGATCACGGGGTGAGCCAAGTCCAGCCCCGGGTCAGAAAAAGTTTGACCCGAGTTCGTCTCCCTCTGCCATCTTGCATCCAGGCCCTGCGGTCGACGAGATGTCGAAGAGACAGTGCCCGGCTCACGGGTCGTGAGCGGGCCGGCATGATGCTCAGAGAATGTTGGATTTCGATGCCTCCCTCCGTCAACTCACCCAAGAGGGACCGGAACAGAACGTCCTCTATGCGATTCGGAACCTGTCGTGCGGGGCAGGGCACCGAACGCTTGACGCGCACCGTCGTGCTCGGCTAGATGGGAGCACTCGGCGCTGGGCTCTGCAACTTCGCCGCCGTCGCCTGCGATTGCCGAGTTGGCGCGCCCATAGTACGGGCGCCTTGAGGGTCGACCAAGCCCAGCCGACCCTCTCGTGTTTCCTCCGCAGCCACTCCGCCGTTCCTCCGTCGCGATGGACGCGCCGTTCCGATTGGAAAAGACGGACGTCCGGCGCTTATCGCGGTTTCATTTCGCCCTGCGCACCATCGGACCGCGCCTGAAAATCGACGACGAGGAACATCGCCTGCGCGTCTCCCGTGCGGAGCGAATGCGCGTGCGGCTCGACCAAGGTATCGCCCGTTCGCAAGACCTCGCCTCGGGCCATGGCGGTGTCCGCCGCGCAATGAACCGCTGCAGGGCGATATGCGCGCGCGGCCCGCGCCTCCGGGAAATCCAACCCCGCCGCGCGCCGCCTACTCGGCCGCTTGCCGCGCCGGCGCATCCAGCGTCTCCAGCACATTCGGCGGCGACATCGGGAGGCTGTAGAAGCGTTTCCCAAGCGCG
>SXGR01650107.1_pt1 | contig 11114 bp, 13 predicted proteins | sample 3174711 | NCBI WGS metagenome assembly SXGR01 (sample SAMN11356860, study PRJNA531348) | freshwater metagenome | isolation source: freshwater sample F1-60 | place: China: Fuxian Lake, Yuxi | collected 2017-12-25
CGAAGCGGAAGCAGAGCCGCCGTTCACGAGCACCACCATCGGCACCTTCTTCACCGCCTCCGGGAGCGCCTTCATGTAGTCATCGCGCGCGTTGCCGCGCAGGTAGTCCTCGGGCACGGCATGGAATTTCTTGCGCGCGTCTTCGGTGCGGCCGTCGGTGGAGACGACGAGCGTCTTCTGCGGCAGGAACGCAGCGGAGATCGCGACGGCGCCATAGAGCAGGCCACCCGGGTCGTTGCGCAGGTCGAGCACGAGGCCTTTAACCGGCCCCTGCTTGAACAGCCCGTCGATATGCTTGACCATGCTCTCCGGCGTGGCCTCCTGGAACTGCGAAATGCGCACCCAGGCGTAGCCGGGCTCGATCGCTTTCGAACGCACACTCTGCACGGTGATGATGGCGCGCGTCAGGGTCACCGGGAACGGCGGGCTGCCGTCTGCTTTGCGCGAGATGGTGAGCGTGATGTTGGTCCCGGGTTTTCCACGCATGCGTTTTACCGCGTCGTTCAGCGACATGCCTTTAACCGGCGTGTCGTCGAGCTTGATGATGAGATCGCCCGGCTTGATGCCGGCGCGGAACGCGGGTGTGTCCTCGATCGGCGACACCACCTTCACGAAGCCGTCCTCGATGCCGACCTCGATGCCAAGACCGCCGAACTGGCCCTGCGTGCCGACCTGGAGTTCCTTGAAGGCCTCGGCGTCGAGGTAGGCCGAATGCGGATCCAGCCCGGTCAGCATGCCGTTGATCGCCTCGGTGATCAGCTTCTTGTCCTCGACCGGCTCCACGTAATGCGACTTGATCGCGCCGAACACCTCTGTGAACGAGCGCAGTTCCTCGACCGGCAGCGGCGCGCGCGCCGCACGGTCCGCGATGGCCTGGAAGTTGAGACTGACAAGCACGCCGGCGACGACGCCGACACAGACCAATCCGATGCTTCTGATCCTGCCGTTCATGGTGTTACCCCGTGGTTGAACTGCTTGTCGCCGCATTTCCTGCCCAACTTATTTTCCTACCCAGCGCAGGGGGTCGAATGCCTTGCCCAGGTGCCGCAACTCAAAATATAAGCCCGTTTGCTGGTTGCCGCCAGTCGCGCCCACCGTCGCGACGGCATCTCCGGCAGAAACTGTATCGCCCGGCTTGCGAAGCAGCGATTCGTTGTTGCCGTACACCGAAAGGTATGCATCGCCGTGGTCGACGATAAGCAGGTTGCCGAAACCGCGCATCCAGTCTGCGTACACCACCTGTCCCGCGGCAACCGCCCTTACCTGCTCGCCTTCCGGGGAGCGTATGAATACCCCTTTGCGGGAGCCAGCCGCGCCCTCGTATTGGGTACCGAATCGGCCGATAAGTTCCCCGCGTACCGGCAGCCGCAGTTTTCCGCGCAGACTTGAAAACGGTCCGGACGCTGCCGCTGGCGCTGCCGAGGGCTCCGCGCGCCCGTCGGGGGGCGCGCGGCGATGGCTCGCGCCCGGGCGAGCGACCAGGAGCCGCGAGATTTCCTCGACGATGCGGGAAAGCCTCGCTTCGTCTGCCTGCAGCACCCTTACCTCGCGGCGGCCCTGCCTCAGCTCGCTTGCGAGCAGCCCGAGCACCTTCTGCCGTTCGCGGCGCTCAGCCAGCAGCTGCTCGCGCTCGACGCGGCGCGCCTGCTCGACCGACTCCAGCCGCGACGATTGCTCGATGGTCGAACGTTTCAGGCCCTCAAGCTCGGCGAGGCCAGTGCGGACGGCAGCGATTACCCGGGCGGTTGCTGATGAAACCACCGCGGCGTAGTGAAGTCGGCGCGCCGCTTCATTGAGGTCGTCGCCGGAGAGAAACAGCCGCAGTGCGTCCGGCGCGCCGCCGATCTGTCTTGCCGCGAGCACGCGCCCGAGCGCAGCCTGCTGGCGCGCCAGGGCTGCCTCGGCGCCGCGACGGCGCTCGGCGAGCGATTGCAGCTGCGCCGTGGCATCGCGGCCACGCCCATCCAGCTCGCGCAGCGATCGGTTGAGGTCGGAAATCGCCTGTTCGGAAGCCCGCAGCGCGTCCCTCGCCTCGCGTCGCGAGGACTCGCGCGCCTGCTGCTCGCCCTGGAGCGCTGGGATGCGTGCGCGCAGGGCGGCGAGGTCCTCGTCCCGCGATGCCCCCCAGGCCGCCTGCGCGGCGAAGGCAATCGCCAGGGCGAGGGCCCGGATCAGGTTGCAGCTTTCCCTTGGCTGGCCACGGCAGCGACTCGGCTTGCAATCTCGGCCGCATCGCCCAGGTAGCGGCTGCCAAGGGGTCGCAGCGACGCGTCGAGTTCGTAGACGAGCGGCACGCCGGTAGGGATGTTCAGCCCGACGATGTCGGCGTCGCTCACACCGTCGAGGTACTTGACGAGTGCGCGCAGCGAATTGCCGTGCGCGGTGACGATGACATGGCGGCCGGCCCGCACCGCCGGGGCGATCGCGCTTTCCCAGTAGGGGATGACACGCGCCACCGTGTCCTTCAGGCATTCGGTGAGAGGTATGTCAGCCTTTGCGAGCGCGGCGTAGCGCGGATCGTTCGCCGGCGAGCGCGGGTCGTCCGCTACGAGCGGAGGCGGGGGCGTATCGTAGCTGCGCCGCCATGTCAGCACCTGCGCCTCGCCGAACTTCGCGGCCATCTCTGCCTTGTTCAGTCCCTGCAGGCTGCCGTAGTGGCGTTCGTTCAGGCGCCAGCTCTTCTCGACTGGTATCCAAAGACGGTCGAGTTCGTCCAGCGCGAGCCACAGCGTGCGTATCGCGCGCTTGAGCAAGGAGGTGTGCGCCAGGTCGAAGTCGAAGCCTTCCTTGCGCAGCAGCCGGCCGGCGGCGCGCGCCTCCTCGACGCCCTTCGGGGAAAGGTCGACGTCGCTCCAGCCGGTGAAGCGGTTCTCGCGATTCCAGTCGGATTCGCCGTGTCTTAGCAAAACGAGTCTGTGCATGCGCGCACCGGGAAAAGTCGGTACGTATTCTATAATGACGCCGTGAAGCGGGACATCTTCGATCTCATCGAGAAACAGGAGCACATCGAACAGGCGGCGCGCGCGCTGAAGGCGATGTCGCATCCGTTGCGGCTCAAGATCCTCTGCGTGCTTGGCGCTAGCGAAGTAAGCGTGCAGGAGATCGTTGAGGCCGTCGGCACCTCGCAATCGAACGTGTCTCAGCACCTCGCGATCCTGCGCGAAAAGGGCGTGCTGCGTGCCCGCAAGAACGCGAACCGGGTCTTCTACCGCGTCAGCGACGAGCGCACGCTGCAGCTTATCGGCATGATGCGCGAAGTTTTCTGCGGCGTGCCCCGCGCCTAGCATTCGGACGGACCACCATGGACTTCATCACCAACAACATTTTCCTGATTGCCATCGCCTTCCTCTCCGGGGCAATGCTGCTCTACCCGATGCTAAAGCGCGGCGCGGGCGGTCCCTACGTCAACACCATCGAGGCGACGCAGCTCATCAACCGCGAGGACGCCTTGGTGATCGACGTGCGCGACGCCGCGGAGTACGCCAAGGGACATATCCTCGGTGCGCGAAACATTCCGGCCGCGCAGCTGGACGCGCGCGCCGTGGACCTCGAAAAGCACAAGTCAAAGCCGATCATCCTCAATTGCGAGAACGGCAGCCGCGCAGGCGGCGTGCTGTCGGTGCTGAAGGCAAAAGGATTCGACAGGGTCGTAAATCTTTCCGGCGGTTTCGCCGGCTGGCAGCAGGCTGGCCTGCCGGTGGAGAAATAACATGGCACAAGCGCCACATGTCCACGTGTTGATGTACTGCACGGCCGCCTGCCCGTACTGCCAGTCGGCGGAGCGATTGCTTGCGGACAAGGGGGTGCGCGACTTCGAGAAGATCCGCGTCGACCTCGAACCCGCACGCCGGGATGAAATGACACGCAGGTCAGGTCGCCGCACCGTCCCGCAAATCTGGATCGGCGAGCAGCACATCGGCGGCTGCGACGATTTGCACGACCTCGACCGCGAGGGGCGCCTCGACGCGCTCCTGCGGGCCTAGACTTCCACCGGAGCATCCATGGCTGACGCCGAACCGCAGCAACCCGCATTCCAGATCGAGAAAATCTACATCAAGGACATTTCGCTGGAGATCCCCAACGCACCGCAGATCTTCATGCAGGCCGAGGGGCCGCAGCTTGAAGTCCAGGTAAACAACGAGGCTTCGCAGTTTGCCGAAGGCTTCTACGAGTGCACGGTTACGGTGACCGTCACCGCGAAGGCGGGCGACAAGACCATGTTCCTGGCCGAGGCCGCGCAGTCGGGGATCTTTTCCATCCGCAACGTTCCGCCAGAAGACCTCGATCCGTTGCTTGGCATCGCCTGTCCGACGATTCTCTACCCCTATGTGAGGGAGGCGATTTCCGATCTCATCACTCGCGGCGGTTTTCCTCCTGTACTGCTCTCTCCGGTGTCGTTCGAGGCGCTCTACCAGCAGCGCGTTCAGCAGGGAGAGCCTTCGCGCATCGAGGTAGCGCAGTGACACTGCGGCTCGCGCTTGCTGCGCTGGTTTTCGCAGGTTCCGCACAGGCGGCGGATTTCCGTTCGGTCGCGGAGAACGGCGCGGTGCTGTTCGATGCGCCGTCGCGCGCCGCGAAGCCCGTCTACGTCGTTTCGCGCAGTTACCCGGTCGAGGTCATCGTCAATCTCGAGGCCTGGGTAAAGGTGCGCGACCATGCCGGCGCGTTGTCGTGGATTGAACGCAAGGCGCTCACCGAGAAGCGCATGGTCCTGATCACTGTTCCCGTGGCGACGGTGCGTACGCGCGCCGACGATGCGGCGCCGGTGGCCTTAACGGCGCAGGAGAACGTCGCGCTTGATCTCACCGAAGCCGCCGCGGGCGGCTGGGCGCGCGTGCGGCATGCGGACGGCAGCGCCGGTTTCGTGCGCGCCAACCAGGTCTGGGGCCTCTGAGCGGGGCGCAAAGCGTCGCGGTTCTGGGCGCGGGGGCATGGGGTACCGCCATTGCCTGCGCACTGTCGGCAAGGCTGAGCGTCTGCCTGTGGTCGCGCGACCCGGCGCAGGCCGCTGACATCAGGAGCAAGCGGCGTAATTCCCGCTACCTGCCGGAAATCGAACTGCCTGCGCCGCTGCGAGTAAGTGGCGTGTTCGGCGAGGCGCTGGAGGGCGCGTCGCTCGCGCTGGTGGCGACCCCCGTCGCCGGCTTGCGGGCGACGCTGAATGCGCTGCGCGCCGCGCGTGCGGACCTGCCAGTGGTGTGGCTGTGCAAAGGCCTGGAGCAGGGGTCGGGGCTGCTGCCCCACCAGATCGTCGAGTCCGAACTCGGGTCAACGGCGGCCTGCGGTGCGCTGTCTGGGCCGTCGTTCGCGCTCGAGGTGGCGCAAGGCCTGCCGTGTGCGCTGACGATCGCATCGCGCGACGCCACGTTTGCACGGCGTGCCGCGAAGCTGCTGCACGGCGGGCGCTTGCGCGTGTATTACACCGAGGACCTCATTGGCGTCGAGGTCGGCGGCGCCGTGAAGAACGTCATGGCGATCGCAGTTGGCATCTCTGACGGGCTCGGGCTCGGGCAGAACGCGCGCGACGCGCTCATCACGCGCGGCCTCGCCGCGATCGCGCGGCTGGGCACCGCGCTCGGCGGGACGCCCGAGACAGTTCTCGGGCTCGCGGGCGCCGGCGATCTCATTCTTACCGCGACGGGCGACTTGTCGCGCAACCGCAGGGTTGGCCTCGCGCTTGCGCGCGGCGAGACGCTGGAGAAGATCCTCTCCGGGCTAGGTCACGTCGCCGAAGGCGTGCGAACGGCGAAGGAAGTCGTCAGGCTCGCGCGGTCCCGCGGTGTGGAGATGCCGATTAGCGAAGCGGTATCGGCGGTGCTGGAAGGCCGGCTCGCCGCCCCGAAGGCGGTCGAATTGCTGCTCGCGCGCGATTCTCGCCAGGAATAGACGCGCGAGCTAAGCGGCGCCCGCAAAGCCGCACTGTCGCCAGGCTTCGTACACCACCACCGCGACTGAATTGGACAGATTGAGGCTGCGGTTGCCGGGCCGCATCGGCAGCCTGAGCCGCATTTGCGGGGCAAAGCTTTCCAGCAATGTGTCGGGCAGGCCGCGCGTTTCAGCGCCGAACACGAAAACATCTCCCTCGCGGTAGCGCACGTTCGCGTATCCGGCCGCCGCCCGCGTCGAGAACGCGTACATCCTGCGGCCAGCGAGCGCGGTGGCGCATGCCGGCCAATCCGCGTGCACGCTGATGCTCGCAAGCTCGTGATAGTCGAGCCCGGCGCGCTTCAGCTGTTTGTCCTGCATGCCGAATCCGAGCGGCTGCACGAGGTGCAGCCGCGAGCCGGTGTTAGCGGCGAGCCGAATCACGTTCCCCGCGTTCGGCGGGATCTCCGGCTGGTACAGGACGATCTCAAACATCCGCGAGGGGCGGGGTGCGCGCGAGCACCCAGTTAACGACACGCGCAGCGCCCGCGAGTTTCAGTACACGGGCAACCTCGTCCAACGTCGCCCCGGTCGTCATCACATCATCTAGTACCGCGATGGTGCCCGCGGGCAGAGTCCCCGTGCAACGGAAGGCGCCGCGCACATTTCGCACGCGCTCGGCGTGCGGCAGACCGGTCTGGGGCGCGGTATCGAGAACGCGCTCGCACAACTCGGGTACGAGGCGCAATCCGCGAAAACGGGCGAGATGCCGTGCAATCTCCATGGTCTGGTTGTAGCCGCGTTCGCGCATGCGCGTCGCTGAAAGCGGTACCGGGACGAGGGCGCACACATCAGTGTCCGCGCCGATGCCGGCGTGCATCAGCCCTGCGGCATAAGGTGCCAGCGCGAGTTCGCCCCGGTACTTCAATGCGTGTACGAGGACGTCGGCGGGAAACGCGAACAGCAATGCAGCCTGAGTCGCATCGTAGTGCGGCTGCTGCGAAAGACAGCGGCCGCAGACACGTGACCCAGATGTGGCGAGCGCGCAGCGCGGACAGCACTCGCGAGGCGCCGTTGGCAGGTCGGCGGTGCACGCTGCGCAAAATGCAGCGGCGGAGGCGCTGCCGCGACAAAGATAGCAACTGCCACCGAAGAGGGCTTCCGAGAGCCGGCGCATAGCGCGATCGAACATGCGGAATGATAGTCGCGCTAGACTTGGCCGATGGAAACCGTACACCAGTTGTCCGCTGCGCTTGCCGCCGGAAAAACGACGAGCCGGGAGCTTGTCGAACGGGCACTCGCCCGCATCGGGGACTCCGCAGGCGAAGGAAGCCGCGCGTACATGAAGGTTTACGCGGAGCTCGCGCGCGCCGAGGCGGATCACTCCGACCGGCTGCGCCGCGCGGGCGTCCTGCGTTCGCCCCTGGAAGGCCTTCCGGTGTCGGTGAAAGACCTGTTCGACGTTGGCGGCGATGTCACGCGCGCGGGGTCGCGGATTCTTGAGGGCGCGACTGCGGCAAAGGCCGATGCGCCCGCGGTCGCGCGGCTGCGCGCCGCAGGAGCAGTGATTGTCGGTCGCACGAACATGGTCGAGTTTGCATTCGGCGTTGTCGGCGCGAATCCGCACTACGGTACGCCGAGGAACCCCTGGGACAGACGCACCGGCAGGGTGCCCGGCGGATCGTCGTCGGGCGCCGCAGTTGCGCAGGCCGACGGCCTGTGCGCAATCGCGCTGGGCACCGACACTCGGGGCTCGATCCGGGTGCCTTCCGCGCTCTGCGGCGTGACCGGGTTCAAGCCGACGGCACGGCGCGTGCCTCGCGAAGGCGCGTTCCCGCTGTCCACTACGCTGGATTCCATCGGCCCGCTGGCAAACTCGGTCGCCTGCGCCGCCGCCGCCGACGCGGTGCTCGCCGCCGAAGCCGACGCCGCGTTGCCGGTGCTGCCACTGCGCGGCCTGCGCCTGCTGCTGCCGAAGTCCGTCGTGCTCGAGGATCTCGATGCCGGTGTCGCCGGCGCGTTCGAGGCGTCGTTGTCCTCGCTGCGTCGCGCTGGCGCGGTACTCGCCGAGGTCGCGATGCCGATGTTCGACCGCCAGGCGGAGTATTTCCGCGCTGGCGGCTTTGCAGGCGCGGAGGCTTACGCGATACACAAGCCCTGGCTCGACAGGCTCGACGAGTACGACCCGCGCGTGGGCAAGCGCGTTGCGTTGGGCAAGGACCTGGGCGCGGCGGACTACCTGGATTTCATCCGGCTGCGCACAGCCTTCATGCGCGAGGTGGAGGCTGCCGCCGCTCCCTTCGACGCAGTCATCATGCCTACGGTTCCCTGTGTCGCGCCGACGATCGCCGAGGCCACTGCGACCGACGAGGACTACTTTCGCTGGAACGCGCGCATCTTTCGTAACGTCGGGCTGGTCAACTTCCTCGACGGTTGCGCGGCAACGCTGCCATGCCAGACGAAGGGCGAAGCCCCGGTCGGGCTGTCGATATGCGGGACCGCGATGAGCGATCGCCGCACGCTGGCCGTCGCCGCCGCAGTCGAGGGAGCGCTGGCAGGACGGTGAATCCCGTAGCACTGCGTCGGCGGTTCGACCGCGCGGCGCGATTGTATGAGGACGCGGCAAAGCTGGACGCCGAGATCGGCGCGCGCATGCTCGAGCGCCTCGATTACGTCCGCGTCACGCCCGGTCGGGTGCTGGATGCCGGCGCCGGAACCGGGCGCGGTGCGCGCGCGCTTGCGCGGCGCTATCCGCAGGCGGCGATGATCGCGCTCGACCATTCCACGGGAATGCTGCGGCAGGGCCTTGCTTCGAGGAGCCTGCTCGAGCGGCTACGTCGGCGCAGCGCGCGCCCGGTGTGCGCCGACATCGCGCAGCTGCCGTTTGCCCCGGGGTCGCTCGATCTTGTCTGGTCCAACCTCGTGCTGCACTGGCTCGACGAGCCGCAGCCTGCGCTGCGGGAGTTCGCGCGCGTGCTGCCGCCCGGAGGACTGCTGATGTTCAGCACCTATGGACCAGACACCTTCCTCGAGCTGGGCGAATCGCGCGCGCGCAGCTTTGTCGACATGCACGACCTCGGCGACATGCTCGCAGGCAGCGGCTTTTCGCACCCGGTGATGGACATGGAGCGGCTGACACTGAGCTACGACAGTGCGGCGGCCTTCATCGCTGACCTGCACGCGACCGCGCAGGCCTGCCTCGCAGTTGGTCGCGGGCGCATCGCAGCGCTGCCGGCGGAACTGGACGCATTGCGATCCGGGCAGCGGCTTACGATCACTTTCGAGATCGTCTACGGCCATGCGTGGAAAGTGGCGCAGGGCCGGACCGCCGAAGGACACGCGGTCGTCAGCGCAGCCATCCTCAAGCGCGCGCCGCGGTGATGCCCGGATCCTGCGACAACTGCGCGAAACCGAGGATTTTCCTCGGGTTTTTGGTTGTTCCACTCCATGGAGTGTGGTAATTTAAGCAGCCTTTTATCCTCAGCGACATAGACCTCTTGCGACGCGAGCTGGCGTTTCAGGGCACCGATTCCGGTTTCCGCCTCATCCTCAAACGCAACTGCTCGATTTCGCCTGCGGCATTGCTGAGAGTGTTCACGCTGATCGCGCTTGTGTCGATCGGCATCGGGGCCGGGTTTGCGTATGCCGGTGCGTGGATGATCCTGCCATTCGCGGGGATCGAGGTTGCCGCGCTGGGCCTCGCGTTCCTGTTGAACGGCCGCCGTGCCGGGGACTATGAGCGCATCGAGTTGGCGCGAGAGGGACTGACGGTTGAGATTGCAGAAGCGGAGCGCACGACGCGCTACGAACTCTCCCCGCGTGAAATCCGGGTCGGGTACGGGCGCGATGAAAGGGTCGTGTTGAGCGACCGCAAACGGACTGTCGAGGTCGGCAAGCACCTGGACGCGCAAGCGCGCGCCGGGCTGGGCGCCGAACTCGCAAAGCGATTGAAGAGCTGATTCAGGGGAGCAAAACGATGGGAAGCAAGTGGGTATCTCTCGCCGGGCGCTGGGCGCTCGCCGCGTTCATCGCCGGATGGTGCGGGCTCGCCATGGCGCTCGAGTGGAACCTGCAGCCTGCGGCCTCGAAGATGGCCGAGGACATCCACTGGCTGCACGAGATGATCACGGTGGTCTGCGTGGTGATCTTCGTCGGTGTGTTCGGTTTCATGTTCTGGTCGGTCTACGCGCACCGCAAGTCGGTCGGGCACAAGGCCGAGCAATGGCACGAGAACACCACCGTCGAGATACTCTGGACGGTCATCCCGTTCGTCATCCTCATCGTGGTCGCGTTGCCGGTGACCAAGATCGTGGTGGCGCAGAAGGACACCTCCAATGCGGACGTCACCATCAAGGCCACCGGCTACCAGTGGAAGTGGGGTTACGACTACGTGAAGGGCGAGGGGGAGGGTATCCGCTTCTTCTCGACGCTCACCACGCCGCGCGACCAGATCGAGGGCCGCGCGCCAAAGGGCGAAAACTACCTGCGCGAGGTGGATAACGATGTGGTGGTGCCGGTCGGCAAGAAGGTCCGCATCCTCACCACCGCGGGCGACGTCATCCACTCCTGGTGGATACCGGCGCTTGCTTCGAAGCAGGACGCGGTCCCGGGCTTCATCCGCGACACCTGGTTCCGTGCCGAAAAGACCGGCACCTATCGCGGCCAGTGCGTCGAACTCTGCGGCAAGGACCATGGCTTCATGCCCATCGTCGTGCGCGTGGTTTCCGCCGACGAATACACAAAGTGGGTCGGCGACAAGAAGAAGGCGCTCACCGCACAACAGGACGACCCGAACAAGCAGTACACCGTGGACGAACTCAAGTCGCGGGGCGAGAAGGTCTATGCGACGAACTGCGTGGCCTGCCACCAGGCCACAGGCAAGGGAACGCCGCCGGCGTTCCCGCCGCTGGACGGCTCGAAGCTCGTGGTGGGCCCTAAATCAGAGCAGATTGCGCTCGTGCTGAACGGCAAGCCCAACACCGCGATGGCCGCGTTCGGCAAGCAGTTAAACGACGTAGAGCTTGCCGCAGTGATCACCTACACGCGCAACAGTTGGGGCAACAAGGCGGGCGATGCCATCCAGCCGGGCGAAGTCAAAGCCCTGCGCAAGTAACGAGCCAAGGATCCTGGAGAAAATCATGAGCGCAGTCGTCGACAATCACGGACACGGACACGACGATCACGGCCACCACGCCCCTCCCTACGGGCTGATGCGCTGGGTCACTACCACGAACCACAAGGACATCGGC
>SXGR01121973.1_pt1 | contig 11110 bp, 8 predicted proteins | sample 3174711 | NCBI WGS metagenome assembly SXGR01 (sample SAMN11356860, study PRJNA531348) | freshwater metagenome | isolation source: freshwater sample F1-60 | place: China: Fuxian Lake, Yuxi | collected 2017-12-25
CCTTTTCGTGCTTTCCGGCGCACCATTTGTCGAGCGACTGTCAGCAAATCCCGTTATTGGTGCTGCGCTGGCGGGGATAACGTCTGCCGTTGTCGGCGCAATTGCAACCCTGACCCTGCACACTACACTGCACACCATTTGGCCGACTGGCACTACAACCGACTGGTTCGCTGTCACGGTAGCATTGGTAGCCCTCGTCGCGCTGCGCAAGTACTCACTCCCGACGTACATTTTGGCTCCAATCGGCGCAGTCGCCGGCGCACTTTGGACCGTAATCAGTGGCGTCTAGTTTCCGCTTGCGCATGGTTCATGCCTCCGCACGAACTACCTTGTCGGGCACTACCGCATTGCAACCACAGGGGACACGACACCGCGTAACGGGTCAGAGCGTACGCATTCATTGGGCAACAGCCTAACCTCGCCTTTGGACGCTTCGCCTCGTCACTGGTTGCCCGGCAGGAGTACCGTGGGTCTCAGTTGCCTACCCTCGTTTTGGTAGTGAGTTCGTTGTTCCTGGCATCGATTGTCGAAATCGTTGAGGCGTTCACGACCGACCTTGCAGTTTCGATTGTGCGTGAATGGGATCCGGCAATCATGGGCACGGCGCCTTCGCCAGCCCTGACTGCGCTTGCGGTGGTGACTTTCGGACCGCTACTTGAACCTGTCCCAGTCCACGTTCTCCACTTCACGATTCGCATTCTCACCCTCCTGTTGGGATTAGGATCGCTGCGGAAGGAAACTCTGTGATCGTTCGGGGTCATCGCGATGCACGACGCGGACGCCACCTTCGCGAACAAGACCAACTCCCTGACTGACATCCGTCGCCAGAAACTGTCCTACCCAGAATGGTTCGACGGTATGACCGCCTCCACGGCAGTGTTGCTTGCCGGGTTCAGGTCACATTCGTCGTGAACACGGTTGGATCCACCCCAAAAACGACGGCGGGAAACTGACTTCGGAAACTAGCCTCAGCGCACTCGCGGTCGGCCTGCTAGTCCTCATCGCTGGCGCGATTGTTCACAAGCCCCTTGCCACGGTCCCGGAAAACCCCGCTTAAGTACGCAGTCGGGATCATGCCTTCGGCTTACGGTGTCTCCTGAACCGAAGAAAGACTTGGGATTGCGTGGCCTCGTACCGACGCCAGCAATGTCGGGGCCGGATTGATGGTTTTCGCGGTTGGCGCCAACCGGTGCACGTTACGCATCCTCAAGGGAATGTGGACCGAACTGGTCGGTCTCTTCGTCGATCACGAATTTCTTGCCACTCCCATCGGTACCCGCACCATCGACAGCGACGGGTTGCGTCTTCTGCAACTCATCGGTCCTGTCGTTGGGGGCGCCAGACTGGTCGTCGGCCAGTCGGCAATCCTGATCGCCGACGTCATCCGCAGACGGCGCCACATCCCTTGACAGTGGCGCGATTTCCCGTTCATTCCGGGATGTACGTGGTGACCCGCTGGTTCCTCCGTGGAGCAAACCAACGGCTAACCAATCGGAGCCGTCGCAGATCTCACGAAGTCGTCGTCAATCGCGAACAATTTGAGACCGTTTTCCCGCAGTAGGCGGATTGCGAGTGCCGACGCGTCTGCTTCCGCAAGCCAACCCGCCTCTACCCGGTCGGCGATGACATCAGCGACAGCTTCACGCGCCATCTGGCCGTGCGCGTAAGCCAGTTCGGGCATTCGGTAGTCTCCGCCGAATGCTTGGATCTTGTTCTGCGGGACAGTGTCAAGCCACTCATGCAGGCAACGTCGCAAAACGGTCGGGGAGATGATGGCTAACCAGCACGCGTTGATGTACGCGTTTGGGAAGTTCTTGGCAAGCGACGCCAACTCCCCGCCATATGGGTACCCACCGTGGAAGAGGTCGAAGGTTGTACCCGGGTGCGCCTTGAGCGTGTTGGTAAGGAACGCAGGATTGGTGATTGCGATGTCCGCCCCCCAGTTGCCGGCTTGCAGTCCGGTGTGCACCTGATAGGGCAGGTGCAGTGCCGATGCGCGGTCGCAAACTTCATGGAACAGGAAATCCTGCAGGGGTCCGGTCTCAGATTGTGAAAGTCCGCCGCGGAGCCCTTGGTCGTAGAGAGCCGAAGCAGTCGCCCGGTCGACGCGTTCGAACCGAAGCGAACGGCGGTACGCGAGACCGCACTTGAGCGCAATCATCCCTTCAGACCTGTACGCGCCCAAGAGATCATCGAGAGCCGCAAGGTACGCTCCCATGTTGGCCGGGGCATCTCGACCGTCTGATGGCCCGTTCGTGACGGCATCGGCGAATTCGGAAGGCTTGCTCGCCACGATGAACCGGTCCACACGCATCACTGGCAGGAAATATCGACGGTCACCGCGTGTACTACCAACATCCATGAGGGAGGCGATGAACCTCCCGTTCCGCTTGAGAACCTGCTCGTACCACGAGACCTCGCCCGCAGTCTCGCCGACGCGGACTGAGAGTTCCTCGTAGGTCGAGGACGACAATCCAGGGAGACCGTAAAGGTCTCTGACCGCCCGCTCCACGGCCTGCCCGTAGCCCGTGGTGCGGGACACTTCCCAGAACGGTTCAAAGGCCATCCACCTGAGATCCAATGGCACCGACTGATCGACAAGCCTTTGCATGGTTTCCTCAGGCATGCCGGCGGAAACAAGGTCGGCGTTCAGGTAGTGGTTTGTAAGGTAGAAGCAGTCTTTCGCATGTTCCGCGTGCTGATCAGGGAAATGGAGGTGCTCGTGGGCGTCAAGTGCCCACATTCCCATAACCTCGTCGCGGATGTCTGATCGTAGTTGCGACGGCGGACGCGCCGGTCGCGTGCGGTCCATAAGTCTCGATCCCTCAATCGCAGTCTATCCGTCTGCGCCCATGGTGTCGCCACTATGCCAAATCGGCCGTCGGTTGCGTCGGATAACTCCCGGGTGCGACTATCACGACAGATTGGAACCATACGTGACGACACGGATGACTGGGACCAGACTGGCTGTTGACGGAGGTTCCCCGGTCCGCACCGCACCGTTCCCTACCTGGCCGGTCTGGGACGGAACCGATGAAGAGGCAGTCGTGTCAGCGCTCAGGTCCGGGCGCTGGGGTTCCCGTCCCGGAAGTGGCTTTGTCGACGCATTCACCGAAAGGTTCGCGTCTTTTCACCAAGCCCGGCGTGCAATCGCGGTCTCGAACGGCACCGTCGCCCTTGAGGTGGCGCTTCGAGCGCTCGGTGTCGGGCCATTTGACGAGGTAATCATCCCGGCGTACACCTTTGTTGCGACGGCCACGTCAGTTCTCAGTCTCGGGGCAATCCCGGTCTTCGCCGACATTCGGCCGGACACCTATCTTATGGATGCCGACGATGCGGCCCGAAGGATCACCGCGCGAACCAAGGCAATCGTGCCAGTCCACATCGCAGGCCAACCATGCGACCTGGATGCACTTCTTGGCGTCGCGAGAACCAATGGCTTGGCACTCATTGAAGATGCCGCCCAAGCCGTGGGTGCCTCATGGCGAGGCCGTCAAATCGGCGCGATCGGCGACATCGGGACCTTGTCGTTCCAGTCTTCAAAGAACCTCAATGCCGGTGAAGGTGGCGCCCTCCTCACCGATGATGACGCACTCGCTGATCGGGCATGGTCACTTGCCAATTGTGGACGCATGCTGGCAGGGGTTCGGTACCGCCACGAAATTGCCGGATCCAATCACCGGATGACCGAGATCCAAGGCGCCTTGCTACTTTCGCAACTCGACCGCCTTCCCTCGCAGTTTGACCTGCGCGAAAGGAATGCACGGATCCTCGTGGAAGGCTTGTCCACGGTTCGAGGGTTCACTCCACAGGCGCGCGACGAACGCGTGACTGGGCATGCCTACCATCTCTATGTGTCTCGGTACGACCAGTCTGAGTTTGGTGGCCGTCCCCGAGCTTGGTTTCTTTCCGCTCTGCGCGCCGAGGGAATCCCATGTTCGCCCGGGTATGAAACTCCCCTTCACCGAATGCCCGCCGTGCTGTTGGAGCGGCGAAAGTGGGCAACGCTCGCCACCGAGTGTGGACGGCGGGTGACTTGTCCGGAGAGCCCCGAAGCGGAAGACCTGCCGGTGACCGACCGCGCAAGCCGTGAAGAAGGGGTATGGTTCGGCCAGTCCGTCCTGCTTGGCGACCAGTGCGCCATGCACCACGTTGTCGAAGCGGTCGCGAAGATACAGGCGTGGGCTGCAACCCACTGACATCGTGACACTGCGCGCAACGCACTTCGAGACGGGAACGACTGGGTTGCACAAGTCACCACATCAAATTTAGAAAGCAACGATGGCCGAGATTGGTCTACCCATTTTTGAGACGTGATCTTCTCGACCAGACCTGACTTAACGCACCGCGCCCATCACCGCATTGCTGAACATCGCCTGCCGTGGCCTTTCTTGCGTCCACCCGCTGCCAAGGGCGCGGTTTGTGAGGAGGACAACCTGCACGTCGACCACCGGATCAGACCAAACAAGGGTTCCAGTCGCTCCGGTATGACTCCATGTTCGGGCAGACGTCAGGTCGCCAGTCGGATGTGCGCGCTTCCCGCCTTTCACATCCCAACCGATACCCCACGGCACCGCCGGACGAGGTGATGCCGAAGCGGCACTGTCCCGAAGTTCAGGGGCGATTTCATCACCAAAGTCCGGCCCCGATGCCTGCACAGACACCATCTCACGCGCTGCTGCCGCGGATACGATCTGCTTCCCCGTGGCCGTCGCCCCGCCTTGGTGTGGGCGAAACAGCGACAAGAACGTCAGAAGTTCGCGTGGCGTCGTGAACAAACCTCCCCACGGGATGCCGAGGCTTCGGTAGTACGCTGAGTTTGCGGCTTCCCACGACGTGCCCTCTTGCCCGGTGTCAACCACAATTGCCGTGCGCCCCGACCACTCTGCAGGTGGAAGGATCGCGCTTGACACCGATCCGAGGTCGTGGAGGAGGTGTGCAAAGGCCTGGTGGAAGGCCGCGACTCCGGATGTGACTGGGCGTTCTGTTTGCTCAAGCCTCGCCAACATCCGCCCGGCAACTTCGGCGGCCATCAGGATGCCACAGTTGGAATAGAGGTGTGCCGACATCGGCTCGAAAAGGTGAGGCGCGCGTGCGAAAGACTGCACGAAGTCGGATAGGGGCCGATGCGCACGGCGCAGGTCGAAATTGGCCGCACTGAAGCCTGGAAGGCCAGAAGAATGGCTAAGGCATTGCCGGATTGTGATGCGCTCTCGTAAATGATCCAAGTCTCCACGGTCTTCTGCCGTACCGGAAAGAAACTCCGGCACGTGCCTCGCCACTGGTTCATCTAGTGAAAACAACCCTGAATCGACAGCACGCATCACGACCGCAGCAGTGAATGGCTTGGTCACCGACGCGACGGACCAGATGGTTGCGTCGTCAACAGGCTTCCCGGTCAATCGGTTGGCAGTGCCGAAATAGGCCTCCGCGACGACCCGTCCTTCACGAGCAACCACGGCGCCGATGCCTGGCACAACACCGTCCTCGATCCATCGTTCCAGCATCGCAAAGGCATGTCGTAACCGGTCAATATCGATGCCATACCGATCCGGACTGTCCATCAGCAGTCGTGTCAGTTCGGTCATTGCTTCGCCTCCATTAGTGATCGCTGCAAGTTCTGAACGCGGTTCAGGCGCACCTTACTCGAATTTCTGTTTTTGATCGTTCCATGAGCGCTGCTCATTGCAACGAGGGGCGATGGGGTCTCTGATAACGCAGGCTCAGCCTGCTCCGTTCGCTTCATGCAATGATGATCGGGACGCAACTGGCGTCAGGAGAAGGAACCTCACCATGGCAATGCGCATCGGGATCGGCCTTTACCCTCACCTCCTTACCACCGAGAACTTCAAGTTCGCGGCCCAGGCGGGTGCCACACATGTCGTAGCTCACCTGCCTGGATGGGCCAAGCGCGTTGGCCGGGCACTGCCGCCTCAAGCAATGTGGACTTACGAGGAACTCGCAAGCCTGAAGTCCGCCTTGAACGCTGAGGGCCTGGAGTTCTACGCAATTGAGAATTTTGAGGTCGACCACTGGTACGACGTTCTCCTTGACGGTCCCAAGCGCGACGAACAAATTGCAAACTTACAGGCGCTTCTCCGCACGATGGGCCGTCTCGGCATCGAAGTGATGGGCTACAACTTTAGCTACGCCAATGTCTGGGGACGAGTCCACGGGCCGTATGCCCGGGGCGGAGCTCGCACCCCTGCCTATCTAGAAGCCCAGGCACCTGAACAGACCCCTATCCCGAAGGGAACCGTGTGGAGCGTCCAGTATGACCCGAGTGCCCCCGAGGGAGACATCGGGACCATCAGCGAGGAAGTCCTCTGGGAACGGTTCACACGCTTCCTGCACGACATGATCCCCGTTGCTGAGGAAGCGAATGTTCGCCTCGCCATGCATCCCGCCGATCCCCCGTTCGGCGTCCTACGCGGTACGCACCGGCTCGTATGGAAGCCAGAGCAGTACCAAAAGTTCTTCGACCTTTACCCCAGCCACCACCATTGCGCCGAGTTCTGCCAAGGCACGATCGCAGAAATGAACGGCGAAATGGACGTCTACCAGGCCATTGATGCCTACACCGCCCAGAAGAAGATCGCGTACGTCCACTTCCGAAACGTCCGCGGTACGGTCCCGAATTACATCGAAGAGTTTGTCGACACTGGTGACGTCGACATGGTGAGGGCACTGCGGATTTACCACAAGAATGGTTTTGACGGCGTCCTCATTCCCGACCACGCACCCGAGATGACTTGCGGAGCGCCATGGCACGCCGGCATCGCATACACGCTGGGATGGATGCGGGCTGCCATCGGGATCATCGAGAGCGAGTAGCCCGGCGCGTCGTTTTGCAATCAGGGGCGATGGGGTGGAGGATGTTGATCCGGCAGGTGCCCGGGTATCCATTTCGATCCGGGCACCTATCGCCTTGGAGCGATGACGTGGCCGACGCGTGACAGCGAAGCGCATCGCTCTCTGTGGCCATGGGGTGCGGTGGACGCTCCCCCACCTACGGCGACCCACTCTCGTGCAAGATGAACAGATCATGCCGGTGTTCTCTCGGATGATCCGCGCATACTCACCCCTCGCCCCCCGATGTATCGTGTGATGGCATGGGGGACATGGGGCTGACCGTGTTGCGATCAGGGGCGACAAGGTGGGGGTGGGTCTGGCATGGGAGCAAGCTGGTGAAGTCATCCTTCTACGACGAGATGTCAGGCGCGGTCGACGCGTCACATACCGTTCGACCCTTGTATCGTGACGTCGACGCGTGGCTTCAGAGAACTCCCCGGTCGTTTCTTGCGCAGCGAAGGCACGATGCTGAGTTCGTCTTCCGGCGCACCGGGATCACCTTCTCCGTCTACAGCGAAGGGGGTGACCCAGACCGGCTGATCCCGTTCGACATCATTCCCCGCCTGATCGATGCAAGTGAATGGGACATTCTTCACCGAGGCCTCGCGCAACGGGTAAGGGCGCTCAATGCTTTCCTTGGAGACGCCTACGGGCCCCGCGACTTCATCCGGGCCGGACACATTCCGGCAGAGTTGGTGCTTCACAACCCGGAGTTCGTCGCGGACATGAACCGCCATGCGGTGCCAGGAAACGTCTACACCCACATTGCAGGGATCGACATCGTCCGCACTGGGGCGAACAATTTCGTGGTACTTGAGGACAACTGCCGTACACCTTCAGGCGTCGCCTACATGCTCGAGAACCGCGATGTCATGATGCGGCTCTTTCCGGAACTCTTCTCGACCCACCGCATAAGGCCAGTCGCGCATTACCCAGAGGAACTGCTGCAGGTTCTTCGCTCAGCAGCTCCCCGAAACAGTCAGGCTGACCCAGTTGTGGTGCTCCTGACCCCCGGCCCGTTCAACAGTGCCTACTATGAACACTCGTTCCTCGCTGACGAGATGGGAATCGAACTAGTCGAGGGACCAAACCTCATCGTTAACGACGGTTTCGTCCACATGCGCACCACGCGGGGCCTGCGTCGAGTGGACGTTGTCTACCGCCGGATTGACGATGACTACCTAGACCCGTTGGCATTCCGAGCTGACTCAATGCTGGGGGTTCCGGGGTTGATGGCGGCTTATCGCGCTGGGAACGTCACCATCGCGAACGCCGTCGGAACCGGAATTGCCGACGACAAGGCCATCTACTGCTACGTCCCTCAGATGATCCGGTTCTTCCTTGCCGAGAAACCATTGTTGGAGAACGTTCCAACCTGGCAATGTGGAAAGCCGGACGATTACGCGTATGTCTTGGAACACCTCCCGGAGCTCGTGGTCAAGGACGTGAATGGGTCGGGAGGCTATGGAATGCTTGTCGGACCACACTCGTCTCGAGAGACAATCGCCGACTTCCGACAAAAGATCATGGCGTCCCCCAACCGATACATCGCACAGCCAACCCTTAGCCTGTCTACTTGTCCGACGTTCGTGGAAACCGGTGTGGCACCACGTCACGTTGATCTCCGCCCGTACGTCCTTTGCGGCGCGGGCGACGGAGGAAAGATTGACGTCCGCTTGGTTCCGGGTGCACTGACGCGCGTTGCACTTCGGGAAGGCTCTTTGGTCGTCAACTCCAGTCAGGGAGGCGGAACCAAGGACACATGGGTGGTGGACCAGTGAACCTCACTGGCGTGGAACCGTTCCCCATTCAATCTATGGCGCGCCGGAAGACCCTGTCCAGTTTTATCGACCCTACATCGACACCCCGACCAGCGGGAGTGGACACGCGATGCTTCTGAGTCGCACTGCCGACAGCCTGTTCTGGATGGCTCGGTACATCGAGCGGGCCGAAAGCATCGCTCGTCTTCTCGACGTCGGTCGTCGGATGGCAAGCATTCTTCCCGATCCGGAGGGGGCGGCGTCAGAATGGGCCTCAACCATTGAAGCTGCAGGGTGCGAAGCGTCATTTCAGGCCCGGTACGAGGTAGCCGACGCGCCGAGCGTGATCAGGCACCTCGTGCGCGATACCGACAACCCGTCATCCATCGTCGCATCTCTTGGGACGGTGCGTTCAAATGCCCGCGCGGTTCGAACCGCCCTGTCAGCGGATGTCTGGGACGCCGTAAACAGCATGTGGCTCGAGACACAGGCACTTCGCGACGAGGACTTCACCACGGAAGGATTGCCCCGCTTGCTTGACTGGGTGAAGGAGCGGTCCCAGCGGTTTGGCGGTGCGGTAGCCAACACGATGTTGCGCCGTGACGCTTACTGGTGGGTGCGATTGGGAACCTTTCTCGAGCGTGCCGAGAACACCGCCCGGCTCGTCGACGTGAAGTACCATGTGCTACTTCCCCGTGCCGAAGACGTCGGTGGCCTCCATGACTACTACCAGTGGGCAGCTGTCTTGCGCGCCGTCTCCGCGTTGCGCGCTTACCACTGGGTCTATCGCGACCGCCTCGATGCCCGGCGCGTCGCCGAGTTATTGATCCTCAGACCCGAGATGCCTCGATCTCTCCTCAGTTGCACGTCCCAGGCACGCTATTACCTGGAACGGATCCGAGACGGGTCACCGGAACCCACATCCACCGCACTCATCACAGACACCGCGGACATGGCGGCGGATAACATTTCGGAAATTTCGTCCTCAGCATCAGGAACACAGCCGAGCACATCAGTCGCACTGGCACTGGCGCTCGAGGCATCGCTTCAATGCACGACGGTAGAGGAGATATTTGCCGGCGGCCTTCACGAGTACCTGACCGAGTTCATTACGTCCACGAACGCGATCGGCCTCGAGATCCGACGCGAGTACTTATAGAAATCAGCGCCTCATGGAATTCCAGTCCGTATTGCATGCGTAGCGTGCATTAACTGCGCTACTGCCCGCGACACGGTGAGCGAAGCGTGTTGCAATCAGTAGCGATGGGGTGGGGTCATTCACACAAGGAAAGCGACTGACCATTTCAATGCGCTTGGCAATTCGTCACTTGACGTCGTACTCCTACGATACTTCGGTTCTGTCCTCCTCCCAGATCATCCGGCTTTCACCCCGTAGAGACGGTGGGCAGTCCATCGACAAGTGGTCAGTCGAAGCCTTTGCGACACTTGGCCCGGGGTCGTCACCTGTCGCGGTGGGGCTTCTTCAAGGCACCGACGGGCACCAAAACGCGACACACCTGCTGAGCATCGCGCGGAGGCACACCAGTTCGTCAATCCTGGCCATGGGAGTTGTCCAGACCACCCGATCAGACGGGATCGTTGGACTTGAAGACAACGGCCTCCCGTTGGCCTACTGGCTCAAGCAAACTCCGCATACTGAAGCCGGGCCACCTGTGCGCGATTTGACGTGGTCGGCCTTGGCCGGTCGCGAGACACGTCCGGACGACGGCGGTGATCTTTGGGCGCTTCATCGCCTAATGAACGACGTACGTCGCCGAGTTGACTATGTGATCGGCGCGACCTCGGTCACGACAACCGCTGACGAGGCAGTCATTCGTGGTGCTGGCGTTTGCCAGGACCACGCGCATGTGTTTATCGCCGCCGCTCGCTTTGTCGGAATTCCTGCAAGGTACGTCAGCGGCTACCTCTGGCCGGGACATCACGAAGTGGCGACTGCAAGCCATGCGTGGGCGGAGGCGTGGGTGAGCGACCTGGGTTGGGTGGGATTTGACCCCGCCAACAATGTGCGTCCCACGGAAGCGTACGTACGCGTCGCGGTGGGACTGGACTACTTCGATGCGTCCCCCGTTCGAGGGGTCCGTCGAGCCGGTCCGGTGAACGAAGAGATGACCGTGACTGTCCAAGTGGACGCGGTAAGCGCTGACATTGACGTGATCACAAGTCCGGCGTATTGACCAAGCGCGTGTCTACATCAGCAGCGATGGGGAGGGCAAAGCGCAGCGTGTTGCAATCAGGGGCGATGGGGAGGGCAAAGCGCAGCGTGTTGCAATCAGGGGCGATGGGGAGGGGGAGAGACACGCCACCCGGTCTCGCTGACAGCCGTACCGAGCTCAACGGTTGGTTCGCACTCCCGCCCGTCAGGGGCACACGTCAGAAGGACCGATCAGCTTCGCGATGACTGAGACCAGAAGGGTCCGCTCGGCCTCGTGCATGCGCACGGAAAAGCTTTCGAGAGTGTCGCCGTCCACGAACGGGAC
>SXGR01254627.1_pt1 | contig 11109 bp, 11 predicted proteins | sample 3174711 | NCBI WGS metagenome assembly SXGR01 (sample SAMN11356860, study PRJNA531348) | freshwater metagenome | isolation source: freshwater sample F1-60 | place: China: Fuxian Lake, Yuxi | collected 2017-12-25
AGGGCGGTGGGCTCTACCAGCTCGAGCAGCAATACACCGGCGTCGTGCTGACCGCAGCGGCAACTACCTAGGAGAAGCATCCATGACCGTTCAAGTATCCGCTCTCGGGCGTACGCGAATCGCTGCCGAAGCGTCGTTTGCCGTTGATGAATCCGGCACGCCCGCGAACTTCCTCGACCTTCCGATTGTCGAGAATAGCGGCACGTTCGTCCCGCTCACCGACCATCTCGAGCCTGAGCTGCAGCAGCAGTTTCTGCACAGCTACACCAACTCCAAGATGGTGCTTGGCAAGAAGTCGTCGACGCTCGCGCTGACGACATACCTCGCTGGCACGGGCGCACCGCAGGACGGCAACAACGCGTGGTCGACGACGTGGGCTCTTGGCCGTCTGTTGTCGGCGCTGATGGGCGCTGCGTACCAAGGCACGCCGCAGGCTGCTGCGACGGCCGTCACGGCTGGCTCGACCACGACGTCGGTCAACGTCACGGCCGCTCACGGCAACACGCTCGGTGCGCCTGGTGGCGCGTATGCGGTCGTGCTGCCAAATGGCCTCATCGAAGCGCGTGAGATTCTCAGCGTCACGGCGAACTCGGTCGTGCCGAAGGTCGCGCACTCCACTGCGCCGCAGACTGGCGCGGCGGTCTACTGGGCGACGACGTTCGGTTTGACGAACAACCTCGCGGGGTTTCTCTCAACGCTTCAGTTCCTTGTCGAAGGCGCGGAGAGCGGTGATGAGTACGTCGGCCTTGGAATGCAAGGCACGATGTCTATCGACATCACGCAGGGTCAAATCGCAAAACTGAGCGCTCAGCTCACTGGCGCATCGTGGGCGCGCACAAGCACGCTCTCGCTGGCTGCTGCAACGATCACCGATTTCTCGCCGATTGCGCACATGACGTCGGAGCTCATCGTCGGCACTGGCACGATCACGTCGACGCAGACTCGCAACCTCGTCTCGCACTCGTCGTCGACGTGGACGCCGGGCATGGCAAACCTGCCAGTCACATCGCCAGAGGGCCCTGCCAATAGCGGCATCATCGGCTTCAAGCGCGCTCGCGGCCGTGCGATCACCGGACAGGTGCAGGTGTACGACGACACGGCAACCAACTGGGTCACGGCCGACACGAACCGCACGGACTTGTCGGTGTTCCAGCAAGTCGGCATGACGACGTCGGGCATCGTGCTCTTGAGCGCGCCGACTGTGCAGCTCTCGGTCGTGCCGCCGCGCACGCCTGCAAACGACTTGTACGGCTTCCTCGTCTCGTGGGCTGGCCGCAACGATGAAGCGATTGCCGCGCCGTCTACGGACGTCCAGCGCAGCGCCTTCCGTATCCACATCTTCTGATAGCCACACCCGCAGAACTGCGCTTGAGGAGGCGCACGTATGCACTACGAATCCGACCCGACCAAAGAGTTACACGTCAGCGTCTCATTCGACCCTGCCATTGACCGTGCTGCGATGGGCCGCGATTTCGCGACTCACTTTGGCGCGGTCGGAGAGCGGCAGGACGACATCCGCTACGGCAATCGCGACCGCAAGTTGCTGCGCTTCGTCGAGGGCGCTCGCGCGAGCGTCTTTGTCTTGCGCCCTCTGCGCGTCTACGAGCGCGCCCAGTGCGACTCATTGCCGACTGCGGAGTCCCGCTGGCTGCGCGCGCTGTCCTATGCGCTGGTGCGCGCAGAGGTTTGCCAGCCGCTTGCCTGGCGCAGCGAAACGGTGTTCCCGCGCGAGTCGAGCGACGGCCGGCCGATTCTCGACAGCGACGGGCTCGACTACCTCGGCGAGCTGATCAGCTACGAAGCGCTGCTCGAGATCGGAGCGGTGGCGTACGCGAGGAGTCGTCTCGGCCCTTTCGGCGGGGGCTATGCGCCGCTGCCGGCTACGTCGGCGTTCGTGCTGGCGCGTCAACTCCTGTCCCATGCGGACACCCGCGAGGCGAGCACATCCGACACGTCGACCACCGTCGCGGGCTAGACATGGCCCGCGCTGACGCTAGGAGCGTGCGTATTGCGTGGGACTGCGACTGCGGCGGCGAGAGGCTGATCGCGGTGCGTCGCGGCTCCAGCGCGGGCCTAGGCGCTGCTGTCGAGCGCATCCGCAGCGGCATTGGCCGGATGACCGGCGACACGCCGACCTCGTGCCCATGGCGCGCGTACGGCGACCCCGTCGTTGCTGCCGCGATGGCGATGCGTCGGCACTGGTCGCACGGCGCGCTTGACGTAGACCAGCAGCTCGCGGTCGTCGTCGACGCACTGCTCGAGGTCGACGCGGCGCAGAACGCGATTGAAGCGATGGATATGCGGGCCGAGCGCGAGCGTCGCGAGTCGGAGCGTCGGATGTCAGAAGCTCAGCAGACGAGGTGATCGATGGCTGAGTACGACATCAACGCAAAGATCACCTACGACACGACGCAGGCGCAGTCATCGCTCAAGGGTGTCGCACAGGCGGCTGGCGACACGGCCACGGCAACGACCAAGGTCAGCGATGCCTCTGCCAAAGCACAAGTCAATGTCGGCCAATTTGGATCGTCGCTTGGTCTTGCTGGTCAAGCCGTCAGCAAACTGAGCCCGCAAGTCGGTGGCTTGGTGACGATGGTCGGTTCGGCGACGGGTGCAATGCAGTCGTTGATGACCGCAGGGCTTGGCCCTGTTGGTTTGGCAATTGGAGCCGTATCCGTTGCGCTGTCTGCCGCGACAGCTTTGTGGGACAGCCAGCAAGCGGCAATCAAACGCAACGAAGACGCGCTTCGAGAGTACGACAAAATCCAATCCGAAATCGCAGCGAATCAGCGCGAACGCGCGCGCGACCGCGAGATGGAGCAACTCGACGAAGAGTATCGCAACTCAGAGGCTGGACGTCGCGCGCGAGCTGATGCTGTCTGGGAGACTGGCTACGAGCAACGTCGTCAATCTGATTTGAGAACGATGGCGACGCTAGCTCAGCAGTTTGACGACGAGGAGAAAGAGCGGCAGGAGCGCGCCGCACGTCGTGCTGGCGGTCGCGGCGGTGGCGGCGCTCGTCGGCCTACGCTTGAGCAGTTGATGCAACAAGCGGCTGGCGGGACTGGTATGCCAGCGCTTGAGGGTCTGAATATGGAAACGCTCGGGCGCGAGCCTGAAGTGATGGCGATTGCACAAGCTGACAAGGACGCAGACATCGAGCAGCAGCGCTACCTTGAGCAGCTCGACCGCAACCGCGCGTATCTCGAAGAGCGGGAGGCGCAGGAGGAGGAAGCGGCTGAGCGGCTGACCGCGATCAATGACACGGTGTTTCAAGCGCTTGAGTCGGCGTTCTCTGCTAGCGTCAATGCATGGCTTGACGGCTCGATGTCGATGGGCGAAGCCGCGCTTGAAATGGTCAAGAACGTCGCTAAGTCGCTGGCGAGCGAAGCGATCATTCAAGGACTCAAGCAAACCGCGCTTGGCTTGAGCGCTCTTGCAGTCGGCTCACCCACAGCTGCCGGGCACTTCGCAGCCGCTGGCAAGTGGGCCGCTGTCGGCGTCGCGGCTGGCATCGCTGGCGCAGCATCTGGTGCGTTCGGCGGTGGCGGCGGTGGCGGTGGAGCTCCTGCTGCGGCCACTGGCGGGCCTGCGCTGACGGCTGGCGCGGCAACGGGCGCGGGCACGACGGTCGTAATCAACTGGGGCTCGTCTGGCCTTGTCTACGCAGCAGACCGCGCGCAGCTCGGGCGCGACATCAGCGGCATGATCAGCGAGGCTAACGGACGCCTTGGGCGAGGTATGTGATGCCGCGTGACCTCTACTCGTGCGCGTGGGATTTTGCGGCGCTAAACGTCGGCGCGATCAGCGGCTCTAACGCAGCCGTGTTCGGTGGCGGGCTGACCGGAAACCTCGGCTTTGCGTCGGGCCTGTATATGCACGGCGACGTGGCGGGCACGGCTGACGGCGTGAGCATCCTGTCGTTCTGCGCTGATATTGAAGCTGCGATTGCTGGCCTAACGTGCACGTTCTCGCTGTCAACTTTGAAATACACGCTTAGCGCGGCAGGCACGTTTAGCGTCACCTGGACGGGCGCGGCTGGCGTCGTAATGCAAGAGCTGCTCGGCTTCTCTGGCAACCTTAGCGCGGCGAGTAGCTACACCTCGACGGTGCGCCCAGAGTACCTAATCGTCTCGCGCCTTGCGGGCCAGTCAGAGGTGCACGAGACGTACGAGCCTGGCGGCCGCATCTCCTATGCAGAGAGCGACAACGGGCAGGCGTACTCGACGCATCCCGTCGAGCTCCCGACGTATCGCGACTGGACGCAGCCTTTCGAGACGCTCGAGGGTCCGACTGACGCTGAGTGGTCGGGCAACAGCGCAGTCGGCGGCACTGCTGTCCGCACGGCCAATGTCGGCGTAGCGACGAAGATCACGTGGACGTGGGAGGCGCTTATCAAGCATCTCCGCGCGACGTACCCGTTCGCGCTCGTGGACCGCGCGACGTCGACGAAGGGCGAGGGGCATCTGTACAAGATGCGCGGCGAGGCGGCGCACTTTGACCCGACGCGCATCACGGCTGACTATGACGGCCACTGGTCGATTCCCTTTCGCACGCGCCAACTGACGGCGACGACGGCTGCGGCATGAGCTGGTTCAACGTCATCGCGCGCGGCTCTGGGCCGCTTGCATTTCGGCTTGTCATCGCAGGCCATCCGCTCGAGTTCGTCAGCGCGTCGTACCTCATCGGCGCAGGCACCGACGACCGCGAGCGCATCGGCGGCCTCGAAGCGCGCAGCATCCAGTGGTCGGAATCGCTGGACCCAGCGGCCGTCAAGCTGCGTGCGAGCGGCTTCACGGCGCGCATCGTCGACGACGGCTCGCATCGCACCGGCGACTCGTTCGTGCGACAGCCGACGCGCATCAACTATCTCGCGTCGTCAGTCACGCCGAGCACGGTCGCCATTCCGATGGCGAACACCAATCACGCCAACGGAGACATCTTCTACCTCGGAAACGAGTGCTTCAAGATCACGTCAGGCGGCGGCACCGCTGCGCCCTCGTGCTCGGGCACGCGCGGCTACCGAAACAGCATCGCGACGGCGCATTACGTTAACCCGACGCTGGGCCTGTCGCGCCCTGAAATCACGTTTGAGGAGGCCAGCCAGTACAACGGCCGTCCGAGCATCGAGGGCTCGCTGGCGTACCTCTACGCGTACGGCGATGGCGAGACTGGCGACGGCACGATTGTATGGCGCGGCATCGTCGCAGCGCAGCCGAAACTGCGCGACCTGACGGTGTGGGAGGTCGAGCTCGACAGCGTCGCGAGCGTGCTCGACCAGACGCTCAGCGCTGACCTCGCGCAGCCTTCAATGCTGCGCGGGATCAACTACAACGCGCAGACCGCGCCGACGCTACAAATCAGCATTCTCAGCGGCGCGGACATCGACAGCGCGATCGACAATACCGCAACTGTCGGCGGCGCTGACCTCGCGGGCTTCTACGAAACGCAAGAGGAGTTTTGCGACGCACTCAACGCGTTGATTCGCACGGCCTCGAGCACGTGGGGCACGCACGCGCTGAACCGCACAAGCGGTGAGCGACCGACGCTGATTGCGCGCCCAAGCTCATCAGGCGCGTGGACGCTGACTTACTCGACGCCAAGCGCGTCGCACCGATATTGCCTTGTCGACAGCGAGAACGGCAGCACAACGCGCGTCGACCCTGAGTTTATTAGCACGCTGTTCCTGCGCCGATTGTCTGACAACGTGCGCATCGACCAGGTTAGCTCGAGCAATTCCTACGAATGCCAATCGCTGTCACGCCTTGACGGCGCTGGCACCGTGCCGCGCGGTTTTATCGGCGAACAGACTGACGCGTACACCGACACGGTGTTTATCGGCGGCACGCTGTCGCTCGCGGCTGGCGACACCATCAGCATTGAGTGGCCTGCGTTCGATGGCAAAGAGGCGTTTACGCGGGACTACTACGTGCTCGCGTGGGACTCAACGCTGCGCCGCGCGACAGTTCGTCGTCGTCGCGTGCATGGTCCGCGGCCCGGCGTGGTCGATCGCTACTACACCGCGTCGTCGGTGCCTAGCGTCACGACTTCGCGCAGTTACGTGACGTCGGGCACGTTCTCGGATTTCCTCGTCACGCTGCTTGCTGACTCGCCGTCTTACGCGCCCGAAGGCCGGATGCCGCTGGTTACGTCTGAGCACATCGACAACGCAGCCGTCACTGTCGAGGTTGCTGCGATTGCAACGGGACGCGATTGGCTCAGCGAGCGCAGCTACCTCGGCACCAGCGACGTCTCGCTGTCAAAGATGATCGAAGAGGAGTGCAAGCTTTACGGACTTGTGCCGTCGATTACCATTGATGGCCGACTGACGTTCGTGCCGTTTCGCGTCGGCGCGGCGACCGAAGTCGTCGTGTATGCCATCGACGAGACAAACAACTTGAGCGGCGCGCAGATGCCCGGCTTTGAGCCCTCGGCGTTTGGCCTGCTAAACACCATCCAACTCAAGACCGGCTTTGACCCGAAAACTGGCAAGCACATCGGCCGCACGTTCGTTGTGCGCGACTCGGCGGCGTTGTCGCGCAACCCGCTGCCGCGCCAAATGAAAATCGAGCCGCGCTCGTCGTGGGCCGACGACCTCGTTATTCCGTACAGCGAAGTGCTCGCGATGGCGCAGACGTGGCTTGGTGTGCTTGGCGCGGCCTACCAGACTATCACCGTCGCGTGCCGCCTTGACGCATTCGGTGCGCCGATTGGTCAGCAGGTATCGGTTACGGTCGCGCAGTTGCCGAATACGCTCGACGGCGGGCGTGGCGTCGTGCTCGCGTCGGGTGTCGTCATCGGCCGCCGTGTGCGCCTGCTAGACGCCATCGTCGAACTTACGCTGCTGACGACGCAGGTACGCATTGCAGGCTATGCGCCGTCGTCGCTGATAGACACGGCGACGCTTGTCAGCGGCAGCACGTACGACTTGACCATCGACCTGGCGCAGCCAACCGGCTACGCGTTCAGCGATTCATGGGCAGTCGGCGACGAGGCCAAGCTTGTGCAGTACAACGTGACGTCGCCGACGTCGGTCAATGCGACGATCACGGCAATTGATCCCGGCACTGGCGTCATCACCGCGACGCTCAGCGCTGCGCCGCCATCAGGGACGCTGACGCTTGAGTATCGCAACGCGCCCGACGTCGTCGTCGCGCAAGAGCGATATGCGTTCATTGCGCTCGAGGACGGCGCAGGCGGCAATGTGATTGAGTTCGCGTCGGGCAACGTGCCGCCGCGTCAGTTCGCGAGCTGAGGAGCACGATGAGCACCAGCTACAACGGCGGCCTGATTCGCGGCGTCGACACGACGCATAGCAACTACGGCAATCGGCCTGTCCGCACGAGCGAGTGGCAGAGCATCGCGAACAACCTCAACCACACGGCCGACGAGCGCTCGCGCGTGCTCGTGTGCTGGTCGCCGCGCTCTACGACGACGGGCGGATACAGCATCAAAATCGCAGGGGCGTGGACGCGCCTTGTGAGCTTTGGTCCGTTCCCGCTGCTTGTCGGCTCTGACGGCAACCCGTATTCCGTGCGCCTCGCGGTCGGTGGACGCTCGACGGCATCAAGTCAACTGCGCATCGGAGTCTGCGTCATCGGTGCTGCGGACACGGATATGAGCGCCGCCACTGCGCCCGCAAACGTGATCGAAAGCGCAGCGTTCAACAACGGCACGAACACGTGGCGCGCTGATGGATGGGTGGTGGTGGACCCGGTCTTTCAGGACTACGGCATCGTCAACGACCTGTCGGGCGCGACGCCGTCGACGGTGGCTGCTGTGCTCGTGACCGTCGAGGTGTGGGGCAAGAGCGCGACGGGCTCTGCGTGCATCGCAACGCAGGCATACGCCGCTGAGCAGGTGGCGCTGTGACGGCGACGGTTCCTGCCTCTCGGTCGATTGTGCGCGGGGCTGATGTGCAGACCGGCGTCGCAGTCCGCGCGCGCACGTGGCTTGACGCGGCCGAGCTCGCCAACTGGTGCAATGGCAGCGGCGAGGCGCTCGTGCCTGCGTATTCGCCAGAGCAGAGCATCCCGGCCAACAGCTCGCGCACGTTCCGTTACCGCGTGACGCCGCCCGGCCGCGCGGTGCGTCGCGTATGGGTGCTGTACCTCGAGGGCAACTGCGCTCTGAGCATCGACGGCAATGTCGGCCCATCGCAAGACTATCTCACCGACAGCGGCGGCACGTGGGTGCGCTACGTCGAAGACCTTGCGGCAAAGTCGTCGTCGCTGCAGGAAATCTCGCTCACCATCACCACTGCGGTCAGCAGCGCAGCGTGCGAGGTCAAGTCGATCGCCTGCTACGAAGACCCGCGCATCGTGCTTGACAAGGACGCTAACGACCTCGGCGTCGAACTGACCAGCGTCAGTGTGCGCGAGCCGATTCAAGAGAATCCGTACACGTCGCTCGGCGGCATCGCAGCAGCTCTCGCAGGCGCACAGCGTCGGCAATACTTCAACATCGCGCGCCCTGACAACACGACCGACGCGTGGGCCACGACGAGCGGGACGTTCGTCATCATGCTCGACGCGGTGCCGATTCTCGCGCGCAAACTGCTGCCCGCAGACACCACGGGAAACGTGCGCTTTGCTGCGCTGTGTCGTGCGTCTGACGCGACGACTGACGGCGAGATTCGAATCACGAACAACGCGACGGCGAACACGGTCACGCTGACAGTCACCAACCCCGGCACGACGTTCGATTGGTACACGGTCGATTTCCCGACTGATATTCTTTGCGAGGATTTGACTGAGGCGACGGGCTGGCCTGACGGCGCGCTGCTGACTGCTGCCAGCAAGACGCTCGACATCGACTTCCGCGTCAGTGGTGGCGCAGGCACCTTCTACGTCGCGACCATCGCGGCTATTGAATACTGAGCGCCACGCGCGCGAGGAGAGCAACCATGAGCGATACGATTCTCCGTGAAGACGCCGATATCCTGCCGCCTGAGCAGGACGCGATTAGCCAAGTGACGATGACCGCAGCGACGGCAACGGCTGCGCAGGACACCGGCGTTACTGGCGCGACGCCCGCGCTGGGTCCGCAGTTCGTGACGTTCTGCTCGACTGCCGAGTTCTTTATCGTGTTCAGCAAGGACGGCACGTCGACGATTACAACGCCGGTGGTGACGACCGCGACGTGTTTCGGTCCGTTTCCCGCGAGCGTGCAGGTGCCTTTTCGCGTGACGCCGACGCAGCGTTACTTCCGCGCCATCTCGACGCCGGGCGGCACGCTCAAATGGTATCGGTCCAACGGCCCCGGAGTGCTCTAAGCCATGGCGCGTCGACTCGCCGGCGCGCGCGGAGGTCGTCGCGGCGTCGTGTATCAATCAAGCGATCAGCCTCTCGTACGATTCGCGGATGGCACGTTCACGCGTGCCAGCGAGGGCAGCTACTACACGCAGGCTCCGGGCGGCGCGGGCTCTACGTTTATCGCGTGGTCATCGTCGAACGTGCTGCGATACGACGCAATCGACGGGACGTCGCTGGCGCTCTTTGAGGGCCCGCAGACCAACCTCTGTAACTACTCCGAAGACCTCAATCAAGCGTCATGGGTCAAGACCGGCGCGAGCATCAGCGGCACGACGGCGACTGCGCCAGACGGCGAGGCTGACTGCAACACCGTTGCGTTTACCGCTGCTGCGACCGACATGGTCATGCGCACGGTCACAGGGACGGCCGACAACACGCAATATTTGACGACGGTGTTTGCGCGTCGCACCAGCGGCAGCGGCAACGTGCGGCTCCGCATTGTGACTCGCGCAGGAACGGAAAGTCTTTCAACCAATCTTGCGATTTCGACAACGTGGACGCGAATTGAGTACGCCCTCAACTGGGGAACAGGCGCGACGACTCCCGAAGTGGGCATTGTCAATGGTTCAGCTGGCGGAGCTCAAGACGTTGAAGTCTGGGGATTCCAGGTTCACGCCAGTACGGCGGATGGAGCATTTCCGACCAGTTACATCCGCACGACCAACGGCAGCGCGACGCGTAGCCTTGATCTGCTGACATTTGCGTCGATGCCTCAAGTCATGGCGACTGGCCGCTATCGGTTCTCGTATCGACCGCTCTACTCAAATGCACAACGGACGGCGCTGTCGATTGCATTTTGCCCTTCGTCCACTGTCGATGTCGGTATTGGCACAAGCGGCGGTGCGCTTGTCGCATGGAACACTCCGACAACGCATTTCTCCAAGTCGTGTACATGGGGGCGAAATCAGGCTCTCACGGCTACGCCTGATCTCGGCACGTTCACAATGACCGTGGCGGGCGCATTGACGGGCGACGGCGTCGGCACGGCTGGCACGAATCCGAGTTTCGGCACGGCGCATCTTCGCGTCGGTTCGACAGTGTCATTGCGTTACGCGTTTGCACGCATAGGAGAGCCGTATGCCGCTTGAGGTCGCCATCTTCACGTGCGCGGCGTCGACGCTGCACAACACGGTGATACCCGCTGCGCCGTGGCCCGACACAATAGCGGAAGACGCTGCGTGGTTGACGACGTGGCCGCTGGGTCGTGTCGCCGCGCGCGACGCTTTCGCAAACGGCCGCGCCGTCACGTCGACCATGCCTAGCGGCGAAGTCGGTTTCTTCGTGCAGTGCGACGCCGCGACGATGCCTGCGATGCTCTCGATCGCGACGACGTCGTGGCCGAGCATCGCGGCGCTCAGTGCCGACAACAGCGCAGCAGCGCAAGCCGTGAAGGTCGCGTGGCTTGGCGAGGAGCTGGTCATTGATGGGCGCATCGCGGGATACCTCGACGTGCCGATGGTGACGTGACGCATGACCGGGAGGCGCGGCAATGAACATCTGGCAGATCGTCGCCGCGCTCGCGGGCACGCCGTCTGTCGCGCTTGTCATCAGGTCGATCTTTCGGCGGCTTGATGGCACTGCGCGCACGACGTCTCGCGAGGTCGACTATCTGCGCGGTGAGTTGGTGCGCGAGCGCCAGCAGTGCGCCGACGAGAAGGCCGAGCTCGAGGCGCGCATTGCGTTTCAAGTCGAGGTGCACGAGTCACTGCGAAAACAGGTCAACTCGCTCGAGCGCCGCAACATTGAGTTGAAGGGCGAACTCGAAACGGCGCAGCGCGATTTATCGGATATGCGA
>SXGR01431792.1_pt1 | contig 11109 bp, 13 predicted proteins | sample 3174711 | NCBI WGS metagenome assembly SXGR01 (sample SAMN11356860, study PRJNA531348) | freshwater metagenome | isolation source: freshwater sample F1-60 | place: China: Fuxian Lake, Yuxi | collected 2017-12-25
GAGCGGGAGACCGGGCTCGAACCGGCCACCTACAGCTTGGAAGGCTGTCGCTCTACCAAATGAGCTACTCCCGCTTAAAAAGATAATCCTCATTATCTTTAGTTACCCCTGATGGATTCGAACCACCATTAACTGGACCAAAACCAGTTGTCCTGCCGTTAGACGAAAGGGTAATTTACTCTTTATATCCGGTTCTTTCTGCTGAAAGTTCCCGGATTTTTTCAAAAATTTTCTGATTAAATAAAAGGTAGTTCTCCAACGGGTTTAACTTAAATTAGCTTTTTAAAGCCTCCTTTGGCTTTGATTGAAGTTTGTCGAATCTCGAATCAACGTAGGATAGAATGTCTTTCCTTTGCTGGTCGAGGCTGTTGTAGATCTCCTGACCCTCTCTCTCGATCCTCTCGTGAACGTGGCTTGTTTCCTCTCCCATTTCTCGATGGAGTTTCTCTTGATCCTGATTGTAGTTTCTTTGGTCGCTGACGATCTGTTCTTCCAGACCTTTGCACCTGTTAATTAGACTGTAAATCTTAACCATACCCAGAACTATCGCTGCTATAAAAACTAGACCGATAATCGTGAGCATACCTAAAACAAATGATGTTGTTTCCATAATTTTTTTCTTTTTTTTATTTATTTGATGTCAAAGAACTACCTTTTATTTTTGTGGGCCTTTCTGGGATCGAACCAGATACCTACTGATTATGAATCAGTTGCTCTAACCGAATGAGCTAAGGGCCCGTCGTCGTTAGACGACCTCCACGCTGAACGTGTCCCCTTGTTGGATCGCATCCAGAACGTCTAAACCTTCTGTTACCCTTCCGAAGCAGGTGTGTCCTCCGTCTAGGTGCTGAGTTCCCTGCCTGCCGTGGCAGATGAAGAACTGAGACCCTCCGGTGTTTGGACCTGCGTGGGCCATGGAGAGAACCCCTCTGTCGTGGTATTGATTTACCCCCGACTGGTGTTCGCATGGGATTGTGTATCCTGGACCTCCTGATCCTGATCCGTGGGGACAACCCCCTTGTACTACGAAGTTCGGGATGACCCTGTGGAATTTAAGGTTGGTGTAGAATCCACCGTTTGCCAGCTTAACGAAGTTGGCAACCGTGTTTGGTGTTGCCTCGTCGTAGAGGTCTGCCACCATCGTTCCTTTGTTTGTTGTTATCTTTGCTTTCATGTTTATAATTTTCCTAGTGCGTGAAGGGAGTCCATCTGTCTCACCTGCATGATCGAGATCGAGTCGTTGAGATCTAGTGAGTCCTGCTCAATCTGAATCTCCTCTGTTTTTTGTTCGTCTGTTTCTTCTGAAGTCGTAGTGGCAACGTAGACGAGACCTAAGACGAACATCAGAACGACGAGAATAATCAAGTTTGTTCTTTTCATAGTTTTTTTATTTGCTGAGAGAACGGGATTCGAACCCGTGATACCCTTTCGTGTATACATGATTTCCAATCATGCTCCTTAAGCCTCTCGGACACCTCTCAAAATTTGCCCCTTATTCTCTTACCCTTTTATTTCGGAGCAGACCTGCTTTCCTTAAACGGGATTTTCAAGGGAACAGGTTTTTTGTGATCCTGACAGGATTCGGACCTGTGACCTGGTGCTTAGAGGTTGCTCTATCCAGCTGAGCTACGAGATCATGGGGATCCTACAGACGGACTCGAACCGCCAACCCCCTGATTACAAGTCAGGAGCTCTTCCAATTAAAGCTATGCAGGCAATTTAGCAGACTTTTCGACTGAGTCCTGTCTCAGTATCTGCCGTGCTCTTGAGGCCTCATTCAGGATGTTTCGCAATCTATACCTAGATTACTTGATTGTTGCGGTAGTGTCTACTGTCTTGGTAGAATCGCTGTCGTGACGAGTGCTGTCTGAACAGGTGCTGTCGCACACTGTAGAATCTGAAGCGCTAGTCTCGGTGCTGCTGTTGCAAGCTGCGAAAGACAATGTAGCTACTGCAATCAAAGAGAAAATTAATTTTTTCATAATGATTACTTTTAACTATTTTTTTTAAATAGTAACACCATGTTACTATCGCTGTAATGGTAGGAATTGAACCTACTACGAGGCGGATAACATCCGCCGGCTCTACCGGTGAGCTACATCACAGTATATAAAAGACTTTATCAGGAATCCCGCTGCGGATTTAAACCCGTTAGCTTCACGCACCATCAGAGAGTCGAGTATTTCTACTTGTCCTTAGTGTGAACCCTTGCGTCACTGCTCTCCCAGCTAGTCTTTCTACACTATTTTTGGTGCGGGGACAGGATTCGAACCTGTGACCTCAAGGTTATGAGCCTTGCAAGCTACCTCTGCTCTACCCCACAATTTATTTGTACAAGAGGCAGGACTTGCACCTGCTCGATTTAGTTGCCTATTAACCAACCTCTGACGAGGTCATGTCTGTCTATCGTCTCTCCTCACGGTTCGAACGCTTCCACCACTCTTGTGTTTTTAATCTCCAATATGTCAAAGAACTTTTTAAAGGACAGATTTTTTTGAATCTGTGCTTATTGTACCAGAATATACGGTGTTGTTTCCTATGCTCTGATAAAATTTTGAATTTCTTCAAAATTTTTGGTAAGATTTGGAAATAATCCTTCCTCTTTCCCATCCAGATGATAGGTAATTTTCTAGTAACTCTTTTGATATTTTCATATCAAGATCAAGTTGCTGATTTTTTATCCAGACTTTTCCAAATTGAGAATTTCTTTCCCCTTTTTGACTTTCTGAATTTTTCAATCCTATCATCTTTTTTGATTCTTCTTTGTGTTTTTTTCCTTTGAAATTATCATAGGAAAATTTACCTTCACTATGTAAATTTTTCCAAGTTTCGGAAGACTTACATTTTTTAGTAAATTCTTCCTTGTATAAAGGATCTTCACATAGAAGAATCATTTTTTGATTTCCCGCCGATCCACATTTTTTCATATGTTTCTCGTTTATAAATCCACCACACCCTCCAGGCTGAAGATTCATACATTTTGAATCTTCTAAAAGAGTTTGGTTGACTATTTCTTTCTCCCTTTCTCTTAGAGATTCTCTGTCCTCGTGGAATTCTAGAATTTCTTTGATGTGAACTTCTAGACCATGTTTTCTAATAGAGTTTCTAACTCTTTTTCCACTTCCCATATAATCATCTTCCATTTCATCTGTCGAGTGCATACCTATGTAATAGTTCCCATTTTTAGTGTTAGCTATTTTATAGATATAGTGAAATTTCTGCGGTTTTCTTGCCATCGCGTAATTATTTTTAGATTATATATCTAAATTTAGGTACGAAATCGCGCCGGTGGAGGAGGGGGGAATCGAACCCCCGTCTTGCTCAGGCCGTCTAAGGACTCATTCACAGGCTTAGTTCAGTTTTGCTATACTGACAAACTTCACAATTCCCTTATTTTAGCAGTTCGGTCTACTGAGAACTAATCTTCTGCACTCTGTTGGGTTAGAGTAGCACCCTCTCAGTGGTCTTCTGTTCCTGGGCTCCCACTGGCCCGAAGATTACGCTGCAATAGCGTATTCTGCACCTACAAGAGACATAGCGTCCTCGAAAGTGAAAGTTGACTTATCGCCATTTAAAAATTTGCATAGGTTATTAAAGAGTTTCCAATACTAACTCTGCCTGCATCACGAAGAGCAACATCTGCCAATCGATACCGGTCTCCCCCATAGATCAAAGAACGTTTGCAATTCAATATACGATTATAGTCTGGTCTTCTCTAAAAATTTCCATAAAAAAACCTGAACTTTGTGGGCCCAGGCTTAGAAAATCTTTAATAGAAGATGTTTTTGATTAGCTAAGCCCTACGTGACATGGTCTGCCATCACCTGCTGGAGATGTGAACCCTTGCTGTCCTGTATTTGCTGTACTTATCGAAAACATTTTTATAATTGTTATTGAATTTTATATATCATCTTGATTTAAAAGTTTCAAAAATTTTCCACTAAAAGTGCAATTTTTTTGCAATTTAGAGAATTTTTTCCACTATAACGAGGAAATAAACAAATTTTTTCCACTATTTAGAGACCGATATCAGAGAGATCTGAGAGAAGATCAACTTCCCTCTTGAGGCTTTCCGGCCACTTGAGTCCTTTAAAATATGGATCCTTAATAAATTCCTTCAGAACTACCGCCATCCTTTCTGGATTTTTATCTATCAAACTCTGGAGCTCATCGATTGAAAGGGAAGTAGAAACAAATCTAACCTGTTCAGGGGAAGACTTTTCTGGTCCAGTTCTCCCGTCTTTCCCCCAAGAAAATCCAAAGTATTGTCCATCGTTGATGATCCGTATTCTATCCTCTAAGCTAAACCAACAGCTAATAATGTCTGAAGCAAATTTCCCTTCAAATCCAAGGGGAAATCCCTCGAGAGATCTTAGAGCCCAATTTTCATCTACCTCAAAATTTCCCCCCCTTACTTCTTCCGGTCCTCCTTTTAGAGTACCAATCCCCGTTCCTTTTACAAAAAAATCCCCATGGACAATTTTAGGGCATCCCTTCAGGGAAAAGAGTTCGAGCCCGCGGAAGTTCCGTTTGGTACCAATTTGAAGTGTCTTAACTTCTTCCGGTAGATCTTCGCCTAAAGACTCTAGATCCGGACAAGAATAGATTATTATTTCAGTCTTTTCCCCGGAATTTAAGGTCACCCCAGAAAGACTCTTGAAATTCCCGATCGAAGTTAATCTAAGACCATCTCCCATTTTGGTCGGAAATGGACGGAGGTCAGAAAATCCACTAAAATTACAATTTCTGAGTTCAAATTTCCCCTTGACCTCGTCGGGAAAGAATTCAAGATCATCTAAAACCAAAATTGAATTTCTGGGTCGATCTTCTCCATAATAGAAGAAATCTCTCCCAACCTTTCCGATTTTAATTCCTTTCTCCTTCATGAAATCTAGATTTGATCTCGTAAGCTCAACACCACCATTAAAGTCAAATTTTCCGGTGGCTGGATTCTTAGACGATCTGGATCTACTGATTTTATTTAGAAAGGTTACTATCTCAGAACTAACGTCGGAATCGGTCTCGTCTTCGTACTTTTGAAATCTATTGATGAGATAATCGATCATCTGGATGAGATCAAAGTCCTTTTTAATAAATCCAGATTTTACTCCTTTGTTTCTGATGTATCCAGAGTTTGGCTGGAGAACAATCCCTTCTGGATAGTAGTTAAACTTATCGTTCTTGAGAAGGATATTTCCGTTTGCCTTGATTCTAAGGGTCGAAGCATCGTAGAACCCCAGATCCTGGAGCTTCTTCCACCTGTCAGGGAGAATTGCTTCTATGTCGTTTACCGACTCCTTGAGAAGGATAAAATCTCCAAATGTCTTTAGCCTAGACTTCATATTCTATATATCACAAAAAAACCCTAGCAAGCTAGAGTTTTAAGGTTAACAGGATCGTGGTTCGGATTATTTCTCCCCGGCGGGATAACCCGTTTATTTAAGAGTCCTAGGTTTTCGAACCCCGAGTTCTCCTTCCGGAGAAGATCAGAGGGTAGCCTAAAAGGTGGGCGACTCTTTCCCTATTTTTTAACCTGGTTGAGATTCCATTTAATCAGATATCCCGAAGGAGATCTAATTTCTGCATAGTTTATAGTTTAACTTTTGCTGTACCGATCCTTAAAAGAACTTTATTGAATATTATATATCTAAATTCACTTTTTGTTTCAAATAAAGGGGAAATTTTTTAGGTTTCCCCTTTGGGACTGACCAGACGGTCTTCCACCACTCTGTCTTTGAGGAACAGAGAAACCTTATTCTTTAGAGACCTAGCTCCTTTGCTCTCTCGATCGCTGTTTCCAGAGACACCCACTGAATGTATTCTGGGTTCTCGTCGGCTTCTATCCCGAGAAGCATTTTTCCGTCGTGAGACTTTGCAACTGATAGAGTTCCAAGACCCTCGCAGATTTGTCCGACCGCCTCGTTTGGTTTTAGATCCTTAAAGATCTCTTCGTAGTCGAAGTCGTTCCAGTCGAAGTTGAAAGCGTCTTGATACTGTTTGCTAAATTCTGCCATTGTTATTTGATTAGTTTATAGAATAGAAGTGTCATTAGAAATCCAGCAAGGATGACGATCATCAACTGGACAAATTTAGAGAAGATCAAGAGTGTCATTGCTCCGGTGTAACCCAAAACAATGACTGCTCTATATAGCGTGTCTTTCTTAAGCCTCGATCGATTCATATCTTGGACACATGATTGTCTCGTCCATGCTGCCCTGAGGCGAGGAGATTTCCCCTTTAACCACAGACTTTAAGATCGAAGGGGAGAACCCAGAAATTAAAGCGGTACCAGTCTTGTCGAAGGCAACTGGGATGTTGTTTCCTCTAGACCGGATGTTCCAGTAGACAATCGCAGGAACCTTGTATCCAGCATCTGTATACTTCTGCTCGATCATCTCCTGGGCAGTTGTGTTCCATTTGGTCGGAACGTGTTTTGTTCCCCAGCCAACGTGAGGCTTGGTTGCTGCATCAAACTCCATATCAGACAGAATCAAGATCTTGGTTGGCATTTCAGACTCAGGAACCGAGTGTTTGGTTGCCTGATCCAGGATCAGATCAAACACCTTCACTAGGTCGGTGTTGTAGCCCCAACCAGCTCTTTGGAGTTGATTGAATCTATCTCTAAGGTCACCGTTTAGAATTTGAAGCATAGGCTCTGCAGAGAAGGTGACAAAGGCATCCTTAAATGCCCCTTCATTTCTTTCTGAGATGTAAAGACCAAGAGAGACCGAAACATCCATACAGGAAACATTTGGGTTTCCCCCTGCTGAAGAACCCATAGATCCAGAGGTGTCCACCACCGGGAGAATTCTATCATCAGATCCCTCCATGTAGTTTGGAAGTGCCTTCCATTGCTCAATCGCAACGTCCGGGTTTCCTCTTTGAAGCGACTTGGTCACATCGTAAGGATAAACTGCTCCAGAGTTGATCTTGGCTTCTCCCTTTTGAAGGGATGCAATGTAGGACTTATACCCCGCTTCGTTTCTCTTCCAGAAGGCTTTTTGGTATCTAGCAGATGCAACAGAAGGAAGTTTACCGAAGTCGATGCTCTCCCACTCGTTTGCACACATTTGAGTCTCAACAACGTTGGTGAGTTCAACCAGGGTCTTTCTGTACTGCTTTGGAGACATCTCCATGAAAGCCCTAAGCTTTGCAGCAACTGGGCCCTTTCTAGGCATCCACTTAGCACAAAGACCATTCTTAACCTCTAGACCCCAACGGACCTGGGTTAAAGCTTCACCCTCCAACTTGGTTCCCACCAGAGTTAAAAGGTCGTCCCAACGTCCAAACTCGGAAATGTATGGGATGTTCTTTCTCAGAAAATCGGTGTGACCCTCTGCAAGATATTTCATCACGTCTCTGAAGACCTGACGTTCCCCTGCACCTCCTCTAACGTCTCTCGCCCAGAAGAGAATTTTCATTGCTCTTGTAGGATCCTCCAACAAAGCAAGAGAGAAGTTTCGGATCAGACGATCCTTATCTTGACCTCTCATGGCTCCGATTGTGAAGAATAAATCCACACAGTGGTTTAGTGAGGATGAATTGGTTGCCATTCCATTTTCAGTAACGGTGTCGTTCTGTCTCATTGCGTCTACAAGTTTCATAACAATCCACCTTTTAATATTTTGTTAGATTCTTTTTTATACAAGTTGTAAAGTTTTGTTTCGTCTCCATCGCACTTTTCAACCGTTTCGTCCCAAATGTCAACCCTAAATGCCTGGATTAGTCCTTCTTTTAGAAGATGCAGACGGGAAGTTTCATACTGGAGGTGAGATTCTTTTAGCTTCTCAATCCTCTTGTGGTACATTCTCCATCTTGAGTCAGCAAAGTCTTGGACGGACTTTTCAGAAATTCTCGGGTTCTTCTTCCGGTAGTCGTCGACCTCCTTCTTCCAGTAGTCGACTTCTTTCCTGGACATCTCCCAATAGGGACTATATTTAAAGTCTCCATTTAGGATCTGATACCAGACTAAGGGCTCCGAAGCTCCTTTCGGAGCCTTCCGGATGGGTGTGGTCATCCTTACTCCCCTTTTCCACCAATTATACGGGTCAAACTTTGCCATTTATTTTTTACGCCATCCTGATGTTCTTGGATGGATTGATACAGTAGAATATACGACTCCCTGACCTTTCCTTGGTAAGTGTTTGATAAAAGAAACCAACTTTTTTGCTGGCCAAGCTTCTTTTTAAGGGAGTTTTTCTGGTTACGATTAAGTTTCATTTTTAGTATTTTATTTTTCCTTCCAGCAGTTAACTGTAATAAGAGCGTCCGCCCAGAACATCTGGAATGTTTTAAATCCTAGTCTTTCTATTCGTCCAAGGATTTCATCTTTTTTCTGATCATCTATTACATTCCTGTGGATTTCCATAGAAATACATCTCACAGAGGATAAATTTTCATCAGATATGCCATTTAAAACTTCATATTCTGCCCCCTCACAGTCGATCTTAAGAAAGTCACACTTTGGGACTATCCCTGTCTCGATCATTTTGTCTAAGGTAGTACAGAAAACTTTCTCCTCATGGAGGATTTCTATCCCCCTCTCCTTATAATTAGCAGAGATTGATCCTCCTCCAGTATTCTCCAGGCTTCCACCAAAATCTAAAATTGCGAACTTCTCGGAGTCGAAAATTGCAAAGTTATAAGGTTCCATCCCCTCTTTTGCATTCATCAAAAAACAGGAAAAAACTTTTCTCTGAGGCTCAAATGAGATTATCTTTTCTGCTCCCCTCTCCCAGGCTCTTCTTGCAAAGATGCCAATATTTCCCCCGATGTCTACTACATAATCTCCGGGCTGAATTCTACAGCCATTTCTCTCGTAGTCATTTCCGGTGTCCGTGTATTGCGAACAATGAAAGATTTCTCCATATTGATAAGAATGTGAAATTGCTGGGTCTGCCCCATTCTTTAAATAATTTTGCTCCAAGTCCACAGGAACACATTCTAAATTTTCTTTCAGAACATAAAATTTTCTATCTTGTCTCATTTTTTAATTAATCTAAAAATTCTATTTCGTTTGTCTCCGGATCCCAGTCTACGGTCAATGGTTTATTTGCAAAAACATACTGTTCATTTAGAACTGCAGCATTGATGTAGTGGGTGTCCCCGTCGAATTTGTATCCATATCCAGTGTGAATATGACCGCAGACGTGGATTTTAGGCTTCTTAGCCTTGATCGACTCTGCCAGAAGTTCGCATCCAAGATTCTCGGGTCTTCCGATAACTCTATCCACATACCCGTATGCCGGACCGTGGGTCACCAGGATGTCAACGTCGGTTGGAATTAAGTTCCACTTCTCTCTCAACTCCTCTCCTCTTCTCGGAAGATTAAAGGCCCAGTTGTAGAACTCGGGCTGCCAGGGACTTCCCCAGATCTTGATCATGTCATCGTAGTTTTCTCCTCCAACCAGAAGCGTGTCGTCCTGGAGGTAGTCGATCCCCTTGTAAGAGTTGACAATCTCCATAATCTTCTCTGTGTTGTTCTGGAATCCCCAGTCGTGGTTTCCTGCGATGAACACCTTGTGGTCGTAGTTTTCTAGCCCATTATACCACTTGCAGAACTGCTGGATCTCGTGTTGATATCCCATGGAACTTAAGTCCCCGGCATGAATCAATAGATTCCCACCCGGAAGAGACGAAGTCACCTGCTTGTGCTTGGTGTGGGAATCAGATATAAATGTTATTCTCATTGGAAAAATATACGGTTGACTTCTGCCTTGGTTGAAAATGGTCTAGGAAATTATTTTTTACAGTCTGAGGTAACGTGGGCCTTTACCTTAGATAGGTATTTTGCTCTCTTCTCGTCCGAAACGAAGGGGACAGACCAAAATTGAGTAGTTTTAGTTTTAAACCACCCAAAGACGAAGGAGTAAACCCCCATTACAAGTCTAAGCTTAACAGAATTTAAGTAGAGGGTCATAACCGGAAGGGCTGGAGCCCCGTGAGTAAGGTATGTTCTAACCTTCTTCTTTCCTAGAAGTGGCTTAGGGTAGCCAAGAATTTTAGTGATTGGGACAAACTTATAAGCAAATCCGGGGGTAAAAACACTATCAAAAAAAGACTCCATCAGCGGGGTGCATCTAAACCACCAGACTGGGGAGATAAAATAAATTCTATCGGTTTCAAGAACAAGCAATTTATACTTATCAACATCCTCCTTGTTTCCCAAATGAACAAACTTGTCCTCGTAGAGATCTACGACCTTTACGTCCTCCCCTAGAGAAACTAGAGTTTCCTTAATCGTATTGAGAATCCCCGAATAACAAAAGCTCTCCTTGTTGGGGTGTCCGATAACAATTAGATTTTTCATGAATTGATATTTATTCGACTTCCTCCTCGGATTTGATCGTGGTCTTAGATGGGTCGATCCAAGGCCAAAGGAGAACACTTTCGTAGACTTTGCGGACCTCCCAGGGAAGTCCAGTTATCGTGAAAGAGTACTTGTTAACAGATGAATCGGAAGGGGAATACGTGTTAAGTATTGTAGAGATAAAGTCGATTTTTAACCCATCCGATTCCATCTTTTTAATTTTATAATCGATAAACCTGGGAACGTTAGTTAGCAGAAACTCGTTGGGGATAACCCAAACCGAAACGCATATCCTAAGCTTTCTCGAGTGTCCTATAGTGTTTAGGTCTTCGATTAAGTCCCTTATGTCTTGGTCTTCTATCATATTAAGATTCCCCAGATTCGTGATGGTCTGGCGGAAGGATTAATCTTCTTACCGGACGATCTTTCAAAAGTTTCAAAATCTCGTCTAAAGAGTAGGGTTTTAGTCCGTTTCCATCCACCCCAACGTCCATTGCTCTCCCCTCTGCAATCTTGTTGTGAGGACCAAGGTGAACGTGTCCGTGCAGGTGGATTCTTCCCGTGTTCATGGAGTCCCAAGAAGCAATTGGAAAGTGACACAAGACCATGGAATATTTGTCCATTTCCTTTCCACTTCCGGGTCTTCTTAGATCCAGAACGGTGTAGTGATGGACAGAACTGAATAAGGATCTAATTCCGCCCTTGTCCCTTTCAATGTGGTGGTCGTGGTTGCCTAGAATCAGGTGGATGTTTTTACAAACAATTCTGTCTCTAAATTCCTTGATGTTTTCAAATCCCCC
>SXGR01635247.1_pt1 | contig 11109 bp, 10 predicted proteins | sample 3174711 | NCBI WGS metagenome assembly SXGR01 (sample SAMN11356860, study PRJNA531348) | freshwater metagenome | isolation source: freshwater sample F1-60 | place: China: Fuxian Lake, Yuxi | collected 2017-12-25
CGCTTCTTCGACAACTGGAAGGCTCGACTGCGCTGGCAGCGTCTCGAGCCGTATGAAAAGTTCGCCCAAATGATCGAGCGTCATTGGGACGGCATCGCCGCCTACTGCAAGCCGGAAAACAAAATCGCTCTCGGCTTCGTCTAAGGACTCAACAACAAAATCCGCGTCCTTCAGCGTCGCGCCTACGGCCTGCGCGACGAAGAATATCTCAAACTGAAAATCCTGACCGCAAGCTTGCCCGAGCTATGAAAAACGCTCAAATCTACCCACTAAAAACCGCGAAGAGCCACCTCATTCAGGTGTGTCAATTATCCGTGCCACACCCCAGATGGGATTTTGGGGGTTCTGGGCTTGGTGCGGGCCGACGCCCGCGGGGAAATCGGCGCCGACTTCCGTTTTGTCTTTGTTTTCGTCTTCGACTTTTTCTGTGCCGGCGCCTTTGGTTTCGATGCGGCCGGTGGGGATCCGTCCGCCATTTCCAGACCGAACAGCGCCGAAACGACGTCGTCGGCCAAAACCTTTCCGGCGGCAGGCGCCGTCGACCGCGACGCGGTTGCACCCAGATTGGCCAGCAGATCCTTCTCGTCGACAGCGCGCAGCCGGAACAGAAGCTCCGGTTCTTCGTCCAGTCGAGTGCCGACGCCATAGAGGACCGCCGCGACGTGCTTGCACATGGACGCATAGTCCGGGCAACTGCAGGAGAGCTTGATTTCCGACGGTCGAGGGAACAGGCCCTGGTTCTGCTGACAGATCCGCTCCATGACGCTCGTGGAGAGGCGCCCCTGCAGAAATTCCACCAGGGAATCAATGCCGCCCGCGCAGTCCCGGCAGATCGACTGCCATCGCGACTTGGACACCGCAGCGACGCCGATCGTGACTTCGTAGATCTCTGAGCCGCTAACCAGCGCCTTCACGGCCCGTGGCGTGATCTGAAGATCCAGCACCGCGCGGTTCCGGACATAGCTGCGACCGCGCGGCAGGCGGTTGTCGAAGTCGCGATAGCGCTCCAAATTTTCACACCATGCCTTGCCCCAGAACGTTTTGGCGATGGTACGTCCCTCGACAATCACCGGCGCGCTTAGATGGCCCGCCTTGCGCCGTCGCGCGATTTCCCGTTCGGCTTTCTTGCGCCGCTCGGTAACCGACACGTAGGGAGCCCATCCGCCATAGTAGTACGACATTGCGTCAGTCCTTCATCGCCGCGTTCAGATCGAGGGCGACAAGCCGCAGGAGTTCGTCGTCCTTCATTTCGGTCAGCTTGATCTCGCTCGAACCGGCCAGCAATTCGTCGGACAGGGCCTTCTTTGAGTCGATCATGGCATCGATCCTTTCCTCGACCGTCCCCTGGCAGACGAATTTGTGGACGAGGACATTCTTTTTCTGGCCGATCCGGAAAGCGCGATCCGTCGCTTGATTTTCCACTGCCGGATTCCACCAGCGGTCGAAATGCACGACGTGCGACGCCGCCGTCAACGTCAGCCCCGAGCCGCCCGCCTTCAGCGACAGGACGAAGAACGGCGCGGCTTCGTCTTCCTGGAATGTCCGAACGAGGCCCTTGCGATCCTTCACCGCCGTTCCGCCGTGAAGCACCAGACCGGGCCGGCCGAAAATCCCCGAGAGGAAAACCTGCAGCGGCCCCGTCATCTCGCGAAACTGGCTGAAGACCAGCATCTTCTCCTGTCGTGCCGTGACCACCTCGGCGATCTCCCGCAGGCGGGCAAGCTTGCCGCTGTCCTCTTCCGCCCAGCCGTGGTCGTTGAGCCATTGCGACGGGTGATTGCAGATTTGTTTCAGCCGCATCAGCGTCGCGAGCACGATGCCCTTGCGTTCGATACCCTCCGACTGCTCGAGGCCTCGGGCCAGTTCGGAGACTGTCTGGGAGTAGAGCGCGGCCTGCTTGCGGCTCAGTGCGCAGTGAGCCGTGATCTCGGTCTTATCCGGCAAGTCGGCGATGACGGTCTTGTCCGTTTTCATCCGCCGCAAAATATAAGGCCGCACCAGATCGCGCAGCGGGCCATAGGGATTGTGTTCCCGTTCGATCAGGCTCTTCGCATAGTGCACGAATTGCGGCCCAGTTCCGAGCAGTCCGGGGTTGATGAAGTCGAAGATCGACCACAGGTCGCCCAAGTGGTTTTCCACCGGCGTACCGGTCAGTGCGATACGCGCGTCAGCCTTCAGGCCCTTGGCCGCCCGGGTCTGCTTGGCCTTCGGGTTCTTGATCGCCTGCGCTTCGTCGAGAACGGCAAACCGCCAGGATATCTGGCCGAGTACCGGCAGGCGGAGCAGCGAACCGTAGCTGGTGATCACAAGGTCGAACTTCTCCAGGCGGTCCGGCGTCATTTTCTTCAACTCGTCCGCCGTCATAGCGGAGGAATGCACGATCGCGGCCTTCAGGCTGGGGGCGAAGCGCTCGATTTCGGTGGTCCAATTGGCAAGCAGGGAGGCGGGCGCAACCAGCAGGCTTGGACGTTTGCCCCCCTCCCTGGGTTTTTGCGTCAGCAGCAGCGCCAGCACCTGGATTGTCTTGCCGAGCCCCATGTCGTCGGCGAGGCAGGCGCCCAGCCCGAGTTTGGACAGTAAATGGAGCCACTGGACTCCTGCCGCCTGATAGGGTCGCAGGGTGCCCTTCAGGGCGGGGCCGGGATCGACCGCCATGCCGCTAGGTTCGCGCAGGAGTTTCAACGTCTCCGCCAGCCAGGGCCCGGCCGTCACATGCGCCCACTCGGAAGTCTTCGGATCGGCACGCTCTCCGGCGATTGCCGCGCCGGACAAAAGGCGCATGGCCTCGACGAAGGTCAGGCCGTCGCGATCAGCTAGTGCCTGCGCTGCCCTGAATTGGCTCAGAGACCATTCGAGGCGCTCTCGGTCGACCTCCACCCAAACGCCGCGCAGCAAAGCTAGGCCGTCGGTTCCGGCCAGCAGCGTGGCGATCTCCTTGTCGTCGAGCGGGTCGCCCTCAAGCGTTACGTCCATGTCGAAGTCGAGCAGCCCGTCGAGGCCGATCGTGGAGGGCTTGCGCGCACCGACCGTCGCCGTGACCTGCGGTCGCGCAGGCCGGTTGGCGTGCCAGCTCGCCGGCATGCGTAGGAGCACGCCGGCGCCTTCGAGTTCCGGTGCGCTTTTCAAGAACCGTGCCGCCTCCGCCGGGGTCCAGCGCAGGGGATGGAATATTTCTCCGGCGTCGACCATTGTGCGAAGCCAGTCGCAGGTTTCGCCGGCGCGCTGCACGGGCGTCAAAAGAGAGAGCAACTTGTCCCGGTTGGCCAGCCCGGCATATTCACGCATCGCCTGACCGAGTGGCACGTGCTGGACCTTGGCCTGAGCCGACAATCGGGTGGTGTAGGTGGCCATGAACGCGAAGGGGTATACGGGATCGCGCCTGTTTTCGGCTAGGTTGAAGTGCACGCGCCCGAGCAGGTTCCATGCTGGATTCAATGCTTTCAGGAAGCCTTGCAGGTCGGTTCCGCTTGCCGCCAGGTTCGCCGCGAACGCCACGCCCAGCTTCTCCCACAGCATGCGCATGACATCCGTCGTCAGGTATTCCGCGCCCGGCATCACCGGCCTCGACAGCACCAGGGTTGCGAGTTCGCCGTCGGTCGGTGGTGGCACGCTCGGTACGGCCTGCGGCGCTGGTGTGTCGGCGGTGGCGACCGGTGAAAGCCCGCACAGCCCGCCGAAGTATCGCGCAGCAAAGTCGCGCCACCAGACGAAACCCGGCGGCAGCGCATGACCGATCTCGCGCCCCCCCAGTTGCATCAGGCCTTGCCCGGAGCCTTGGGCAAAGGCCTGGGCAAGCCGCTCGGCGACCGCGCCGTCCAGAATTGGTGCGTCTTCCGCCGTTTCGAGCAAAAGTCGTCCACGGGGTGTCAGGTGCAAGCCGAAGCGAGACGCGGATGACGCGCCGTCCTTCAAGCCGTAGTGCGCTGCAATCAAAGCTGCACTTTCGTAGATTGCTGTGCCAGCTCGAAAGTCGAAACCGGCCTGAAAGCATCGGGTTTCTCGTGCCAAGGCCATACCGTCATGGGGCATGATCCCGCTTCAGTCCGCAGTCGGTTCCCTGCTCTCGTTCCGGATTCGTAGTCGCCTCACGCTGGAGTTCGTACTCGTCGCCCTGCGACATCATGTGCTCCCAGGCCCGCTTATACGTTAACGACATGCCACACCATTTCATCTACGCGATCGCAGTCCCCAAACCGTCCAAGGGCGCATCTGGTAATCGGGTCGATAGCGTCCCTCGTCGTGCGGCCTTTGTCTGCTTCGGCGCTCTGTTCCGGCGAACGCTGCGCGAACGCATAGTCAGCGGTAAGCGCAATCGCAAGCAGCACTGCGATGAAAACCGCGCGATGCGTGTGTCTGAACATGACAGCGTCAATTCTTGGCGTTAGCCGAGTGCCCCGTCACGGGACCGAGCTTCTTAATGGCGATCCAGGGCGGCAGCATCGAAACGTTGCCCTCTTTGGGCGCCAGTTTCCACAAACGTTCGGCGTTGCCGTGCGCAAAGGCATGCGCGACGTCGTCGGGGAGCTCCGAGAGGGCTTTCCACCAAAGCTCCATCTTGCCCAGATAGAGGCCGGGCATCCAGAAATTGCTGAAAACGTTGTCGAGGGCGAACACGAAGCGATCCGGACGCTCGATCATGAGGCGACGCCATTCGGGTTTCAGGCGCCCGCCGCTGAACATGTTGATGAACGGTTTGCCACCAGCCTGATGAGACGGATCCGAGTGAGATGTCATGAAATGAAGATTGCCGTGCGCTTCGAGCAGCGGCCGCACGTCCGGTTCCTCTAACTGTCCCATGTAGATCATCACGAACGGATGATCGGGGTTGTTTCGCAGAAAGCGTGCGAGCTTGCCGAAATACGGCTCCTTTTCCTCTTGCGATAACGCGGCGAATTCAATGTGAATGATGAACGGCCATGCCCGCCGCTTGGCTTCATCGAAAGCAGCGCGGACCTGCGGGTCATCGAAGTCAGTCTTGACGTGCTGATACTTTCCGCCGTCGCTATCGTGAAACACCAGCACTTCTGCCATGGCCTTGAAGGCACTATCGGCGACTTGCGACGTGAGCCGGCTGAAATATTCTGCGGAAGGGCCTCTTTGGTATCCCCGTCCCTTGATCTGGACGGCCGCGACGATCCGCTCGGGAGACTTCCTGGCGAAAGCTGATATGTCGGACCACTCTCGCCTCAGATGCGTCGAGATCAGGGTGCGGTAAACTCCACCGCGATCCATGAGGGAGATAATGCGCTCTTCATCGACGTTATGGTCCATCTGGCTGTGGGCATCGACGAAATACAGACCCTGCGTCACGCGCGCCGGCTGGTTGGCGCCGGGCGAATAGAGATCACTAAAATCTTTGTCCGTTTTGCGCCCCGCCTTTTGCGCTAATGCGGCGGAAGCAGCAAGCACAACCGCGAGCAGAAGGGCTGCGCCCAGTACGAACGGGATCGTCATGCGATGTAGTGCGGGTCTCTCTTTATCTATAGCCATGGCCAATGGGCCTCAACGAGCGCGCTCTATGATAGCACCATTTCGATGTCGTCGGGGCGCTGTCCCGCCGCTACCGCATGGCGCTGAACCAACTGCGCCTCGATCCCGTCGGCACGCCCAAGCGCAATGAGGCGAATGTCATCGTCCGCCGGGCTTGAGAAGCCGGCGGAAAACCGGGAGTTGTAGACCACGAGCCCCATGGTCGAGGGGAAATTGGAGAAGGGGCGGGGCCGCGGCTTCGCCCTCTCGCACTACAAGAATCTCGGCGCCTACTGCGCCGTGGCGGTGGAGCTCAAGGTCGAGCACGAGACCAGCTGCGTGCGCCTGCGTCGCGCCGTCTCGGCCTCCCCCCGCGACAGCGGCCAGGCGGTCAACAAGTGGCTGCGCGAGCTGCCGCTCAATCCGGCGCGGGTGAAGGGCGCAATCGGGATCTAGACGGCGCGCCTGTCGCTCTGCAGATCAAAGCGCCTGCACGGTGATGGTTTCGGGCGCGGCGCGTTCAAGGCGGTTGCGCAAGGGGCGGCCGAACAGCGGCATTTCGATCTCAAACACGTCGCCTTCCCGGGCCACCACCCCCGACGAGAAGCTCAACGTCGCGGCGCCAAAGAAATGGCAGTGCAGATCGCCGGGGCGGCGGAACATCCCGTATTTAAAGTGGTGGTGCTCCAGGTTGCCGATCGTGTGGCACATATTGGCCTCGCCGCTCAGCACCTCTTCCTTCCAGATCGCTGTGCCGTCGCGAACCAGCCGGGATTCGCCACGGATGTCGTCTGGCAGCTCTCCGGTCAGCAGTTCCGGCCCGATCGAGCAGACGCGCAGCTTGGAGTGAGCTCCGTAGAGATAGTTCTGCCGCTCCAGCGTGTGGTCACTGAATTCGTTGGCCAGGACGAAGCCGAGCCGCCACGGCATTCCGTCGTCGCCGACGATATAGATGCCGGCAATCTCCGTCTCGTCGCCGCCGGTGAGCGCAAACGACGGCATGACCATCGTCGCGCCCGGCGCGACGACGCAAGACCCGTCACCCTTGTAGAACCATTCCGGCTGCACGCCGACCTCGCCACCGCGCGGCTTGCCACCCTCGATGCCGAGCTTGAACATTTTCATCGTCTCGGACATAGCCGCGACGTCGCCTGACAGTTTCTGATGCATCTTGTCACGTGCGGATGCGCTGCCGAGGTGCGTGATGCCCGTGCCGGTGACAAAGAAATGCGCGGGATCGTGGTGATCGACGGGCGGCAGCAGGCGGCCTTCGCGTTCGATGGTGTCCCAGTCCCCGCGAAACGGCTCCAGGCGGGGCATCACCAGGGCGGAGATCGTGCGTCCGGCGGCAATGGCCTCGCGTGCCAGGTCATAGACCGAGCGGGCGCCGGCTACCACGCGAAGCGGCGGGCCGCCATGCCCGGTGACACCGACACGGCGCTCACCATTCGGCTCGAGAAACTGAATCAGGCGCATGCTACCCCCCGTGTTCACGCAATGCCGGCTCTCAGGTCCAGCCCGCATCAACGACGAAGTTCTGGGCCGTGCAGTTCTCGCTGTCGTCGGCGGCTAGGAACAGTACCATGCGGGCGATGTCCGGCGGGTAGAGCTTGCGCTTCAGGCACTGGTTCTCCTGGATCTGCCGCTCGCCCGCTTCGTCGAGCCATAGCTTCACCTGGCGATCGGTCATGATCCAGCCCGGCACCACCGTGTTCACCCGGATATTGTCGGGCCCGAAATCGCGCGCCAGGCCCCGCGTGATGCCGTGCACCGCCGCCTTGCTGGCGGTGTAAGCGGGGTAGCCGCCTTCGGCGTTCATCCAGCTGATCGAGCCGAAATTAACAATCGCCCCTCCACCGGCGGCCTTCATCTGCGGGATCGCCGCCTGCGCTGCGAAGAATTGGTGGCGCAGGTTGACCGCCAGTCGCTCGTCCCAGTAGGCCACGGTGACGTCTTCGGTCCTGTGGCGGTCGTCGTTGCCGGCGTTGTTCACCAGCACGCGGATCAGTCCGAGTTCGCGCTCCACCCGCGTGATCGCCGCGCGCAGCGCCTCGATGTCGCGCAGGTCACAGCGGATATAGAGCGGCGCGAGATGCCCACGCTCGGCGATGCGCGCCACCAGTGCCTCAGACGCCTCGGCGGCGATGTCGACGAAGGCCACACGTGCGCCTTGCGCGCAAAAATGCTCGGTGATGCTTTCGCCGATGCCTGAGCCACCACCGGTGATGAAGACGATGCGATCGCGTAGGCTGGGGTAATTCGCGTATTGGCTCATGGTACTGTCTAGTCCGCGGCCTCGGGGAGAACGAACTGCTGCTGGCCGCGCCGGCGACGTGCCGCGATGGCCAGCAGAACGTCGCGCTCGGATTGGTCGAGCAGGCGGTACATCGCCTTGCGGGCCCGCTCCGGCTGGTGGCGGCGGATGGCCTTGAGCACGGTGCCGTGCAGCGGCAGCGAATGGCGCTGGCCGTGCGGGTTGTCGTTCGACATCCGGAAGCTCATCAGCAGCGCGGTCTCGATCAGCGCGCCGAGCGAGCCGATCAGCTCGTTGCCGGTCATGCGCAGGATCGCCTGATGGAACTGGCGATCCGGATCCTCGAACTTCTCGCCGTCGTCGCCCGCTTCTTCCATGCTGCGGAAGGCCTGCTCCATGCGCCGCACGCCGGCGGAATCGGCCTGGGCGGCGGCGAGTGCGGCGGCGGCCGGCTCGATCACCCGCCGCAGCTGGAAGATCTCCTTCACATAGGCCTCGATCCGCGTGACCGAAAGCCGCCAGGTGAGCACGTCGGGATCGAGGAAGTTCCAGTCCTCGCGCGGGCGGACCCTCGTGCCGGTCTTGGGCTGCGAGGCGATGAGGCTCTTGGCGGCGAGAACCTTGATCGCCTCGCGCAGCGCCGTACGGCTGACGCCGAGCTGCAGGCTCCAGGTTTCCTCGTTGGGAATCGGCGTGGCTGGAGCGAGCTCGCCGCAGACGATGCGCAGGCCGATCTGGTGCGCGATGCGTCCGTGCAGGCTGCGCTTCGAGAACGTCCAGCGCGTCTTGGCGGGGGGCGATGCCTTGGGAATGGTTGCTGCTCCAATCCTCATACTATATGGTTTCTTATCTCGCGGCGGACAGGGATCGTCAAGCGCGGGCACGGGAATGCCGAATATGACGGAGAACATGGAGCGCACCATCGCGGCCGACCGGTCGGTCGTGGTGCTGCGCGCCGGGCCCAACGAGATCGGGGTCGCGCCTGCCTGCGGCGGCTCGATCGCCTGGTATCGCACCGACCATGCCGGCCGGTGCATCGACTGGCTGCGGCCGGCCACGCCAGGGGCCCTGGCCGGCGCCAATCCTGAGGGAATGGGATGTTTTCCTCTCGTGCCGTTCTCCAACCGTGTGCGAAACGGCCGTTTCCGCTTCCGCGGTCGCGACGTGCATCTGCCGCTGAACGTACCCGGCCAGCCGCACGCCGAGCATGGCCATGGCTGGCAGGCGGCGTGGCGGCTGGCGAGCCACACCGACACGTCACTGGTTATCGAGTATCGGCACAAGGCCGGAGCCTGGCCATTCGCCTATGTGGCACAGCAGATCTTCCGCCTTGGCGAGGAAGGACTGTCGGTCGAGATCGAGGCCGAGAATCTCGGCGACGAGGCGATGCCGCTGGGGCTCGGCCTCCACCCCTATTTTCCACGCACCAAGCGAACCCGTCTCGCCGCCCATGTCGAAGCGATGTGGGACACCGACGATGAGGTCATGCCGACTTTGCTGATTGCGCCGCCGCCCGGGCGCCAGCTGACGCAGGGCGTGGCGGTGGACGTGGAGGCGATGGACAATGGCTTCACCGGCTGGCGACGTCGCGCGCGCATTGAATGGCCCGAGCACGGGGCGGCGCTGACCCTGACGGCCTCAGCGCCGCTGGACTTTCTGGTCGTCTACACTCCACCTGGCGAGCCGTATTTCTGCGCCGAGCCGGTCAGCCACTGCACCGACGCCTTCAACCTGGCCGACCAGGGCCGCGACGACACCGGCATGGCGGTGCTCGCCGCCGGTCAGACGCTGTCGGCCTCGGTCCGTTTCACGCCCGAGATCACGAACAACGACACATAATGAGAGGAGGCTTCTGATGTTCAAGCAGTTCAAGGCGCTGGCCGCGCTGGTAACCGGGCTGGCGATTGCCGGCTCGGCCGGGACGGCCGCTGCTCAAACCAACTCGGTCGTCATCTACAATGCCGTCAGCACCAAGCTGATCCAGTCCTTCGTCGAGCAGTTCCAGAAGGAGAACCCCGGCGTGAAGGCGGAGGTGATCAGCGGGGGCAGCGGCGAGCTACTTACCCGGATCAAGGCCGAGCGTGCCAACCCGCGTGGCGACGTGCTGGTCGGCCCCGATGCCGACGTCTTCGACGCCGATCTGTCCCTCTTCGATACCTATGATTCGAAGGAGAAGAACGGCTTCGACAAAGACGCCGTTGGCCCGGGCGGCAAGTATTACGGCTTCTCGACCAATTTCCAGGCGTTCATCGTCAACACCAAGATGATGCCGCTGGACAAAGCGCCGAAGAGCTGGACCGATCTCACGAAGCCCGAGTTCAAGGGCAAGATCCTGATGGCAAACCCGGCGCAGTCCGGTTCGGCCTACTCGCAGATGCATCAGATCCTGATGTTCTACGGCTGGGACGTCATGGCCAAGATCATCCAGAACACGACCTTCGTGCCGAGCTCGAAGCTCGCCTTCCAGAACGTGGCCAAGGGCGAGATCGCGGTCGGCCTGACCAGCGAGTTCAACATCCTGGTCTCCAAGCTCGAGGGCTTCCCGGTCGAGGCCGTGTACCCGAGTGACGGCACGGCGCTGATCATCGACGCCAACGGCATCATCAAGGGCGGGCCGAACACGGCTAACGCGCGCAAGTTCATCGACTACATCAGCTCTGCCCGGGCGCACGCCATCTTGGTTGACGTCGACAAGCGGCGCAGCGCCCGCAATGATGTCGCCCCGCCGCCCGGCCTCGCCGACGCCAAGGGCATCAAGACCTTCGCCTACGACACGGTGAGCGCGGCGAAGGACCGCAACCAGAACCTCGAGCGCTTCGACAAGCTGTTTTCCGCCAAGTAAGGCGGGCTCACAGGATCCTCAGGGAGACCCCGGCAACGGGGTCTCCTTCTCCTTTTCCGTGTAGGGTAAGGCCGCAACCGGCCCATTCCCTGTCTTTGCCTCCATGCTGTCCATCCGTGACCTGACCAAGAGCTTCGCCTCTCCCACCGGCGAGATGGTTGCCGTCGACCGGGTCAGCTTCGACGTTCAGCCCGGCGAATTCTTCACCCTGCTGGGCCCCTAGGGCTGCGGCAAGACGACCACGCTGCGCATGATTTCCGGGCTCGAGCCGGTGAGCGGCGGCAGCATCGTCTTCGAAGGGCATGACTACACACGCGTCCCGCCGCAGCAGCGCAACATCGGTATGGTCTTCCAGTCCTATGCCCTGTTTCCGCACCTCACCGTGTTCGAGACCGTCGCCTACGGGCTGCGCATCCGCCAAGTGGCGGAGGCGGAGATAGCCCAGCGCACCGGCGAGATCCTGTGTGCCCTGCAGCTGGATGCATTCCGTGACCGCCATCCGGCTACCCTCTCGGGTGGGCAGCAGCAGCGCGTCTCGATCGCC
>SXGR01299841.1_pt1 | contig 11108 bp, 12 predicted proteins | sample 3174711 | NCBI WGS metagenome assembly SXGR01 (sample SAMN11356860, study PRJNA531348) | freshwater metagenome | isolation source: freshwater sample F1-60 | place: China: Fuxian Lake, Yuxi | collected 2017-12-25
CGTCGCGCGGGAAGACGACGTAGCTGTACATCTCGTCCATGTAGTTCGACAGCCAGTGGACCGCGAGCTGGTTGAGAGAGCCGCAGCCCGAGTCGCCGTAGACGACGAGGCAGTCGAGCCCCTGCTCGTCCATCAGACCGCGCAACAGCCCGTGCCGGCGCTCCCACCACGGCCACCTGGTCGCCGCCAGCGAGGTCGCCGACCTCTTCGGACTCGACGAGGTGGTGTTCGTGCCCACCGGTCAGCCCTGGCAGAAGGAGCGGCACGTCACCGCCGCCGAGGACAGGTATCTGATGACGGTGATCGCCACCGCGTCCAATCCCCGGTTCGCGGTCAGCCGCGTGGACATCGACCGCGGCGGACCGACGTACACCACCGACACGCTGCGCGACCTCCGCGCGCTGTATCCGGACTGCGACCTGTACTTCATCACCGGCGCCGACGCGCTCGGGTCGATCCTGACCTGGCAGGGCTGGGAGGACCTGTTCACCCTGGCCACCTTCGTCGGGGTCAGCCGGCCGGGCTATGAGCTCACCGACTCCCACATCAAGGACGCGGTCCATCGGCTGCCCGACGGCGCACTGCGGCTGGTGGAGGTCCCCGCGCTGGCGATCTCGTCTTCGGACTGCCGTTCCCGCGCCGCCGGCGGCCGCCCGATCTGGTACCTGGTACCCGACGGTGTGGTGCAGTATGTCGCCAAGCGCGGGCTCTACCGCCGCGGTGCGCAGATTGGGGTCACCGCATGACGGCATCCGCCGAAGCGATCCGGATGGCCGCGATCGCCGCCCGTGCCGCCGCGGCCAAGCTGGCCCAGGACATCGTGGTGATCGACGTGTCCGGACAGTTGGTGATCACGGACTGCTTCGTCATCGCGTCGGCAGGCAACGAACGGCAGGTGGGCGCCATCGTCGACGAGGTGGAGGAGAAGATGCGTCTGGCCGGGTACAAACCGGCCCGCCGCGAGGGCACCCGCGAGGGTCGCTGGGTGCTGCTGGACTACGTCGACATCGTGGTGCACATCCAGCACACCGATGAACGCAACTTCTACGCCCTGGACCGGTTGTGGCGTGACTGCCCGACGGTCGAGGTCGATCTGGACGATCCGGCGACCGACGCGGAGCCGACGTGAGGGTGCGGCGGCTGGTCATGCTGCGCCACGGCCAGACGAAATCCAACGCCGACAACCGGATGCAGGGTCAGCTCGACACCGACCTGACCGATCTGGGCCGCGCTCAGGCCGTCGCCGCCGCCGAGGTTCTGGCCAAGCGGCAGCCGCTGACGATCGTCTCCTCCGATCTGCGCCGCGCCTATGACACCGCGGTGAGTCTCGGCGAACGCAGTGGGCTGCCGGTGCGCAGGGATATCCGCCTGCGGGAGACCCATCTCGGGGATTGGCAGGGGATGACCCACCAGCAGGTGGACACCGCCGCACCCGGCGCGAGGACGGCCTGGCGCGATGACGCGGCCTCCGCACCGCACCGCGGGGAGAGCCGCATCGATGTCGCCGACCGTAGCCTGCCGCTGGTGGCCGAACTGGTTGCCGGGGAGCCGGACTGGGGATTCGGCGATCCCGATCGTCCGGTGGTGCTGGTGGCGCACGGCGGCCTCATCGCAGCATTGACCGCTGCACTGCTGGGTCTGCCCGTCGACAACTGGCCGGTGCTCGGTGGGATGGGCAACGCCAGTTGGGCCCAGCTCTCCGCCCACGGCGCGGCCGGCGCGCCGTTCACCGACCTGCGCTGGCGCCTGGATGTTTGGAACGCCTCGGCCCAGGTCGCCAACGATGTCCTCTGATCCGGCGTCGCCCCCGAAGCTGCTGGTCTTCTGCGACTCGCTGTCCTACTACGGACCGCAGGGCGGGCTACCCGCCGACGATCCACGAATCTGGCCCAATATCGTTGCCACGGAACTTGATTGGGAATTGGAACTGATCGGAAGGATCGGCTGGACGTGCCGCGACGTCTGGTGGGCAGCCACCCAGGATCCGCGGGCCTGGGCGGCTCTGCCGAGGGCCGGGGCGGTGATCTTCGCCACCAGTGGCATGGATTCGCTGCCGTCCCCGTTGCCGACCGCGGCGCGAGAGGCTATCCGTTACGTCCGGCCACCGCTGGTGCGTCGCTGGGTGCGTGACTCCTACGGGTGGATTCAGCCGCGGCTCTCCCCGGTGGCGCGCTCGGCGCTGCCGCCCAAGCTGACCGTCGAATACCTCGAGATGACCAGGGTGGCCATCGACTTCAACAGGCCGGGAATTCCCGTCGTGGCGTCGCTGCCGTCGGTGCACATCGCCCCGACCTATGGTCGGGCGCATCACGGTCGGGCCGGAACCGTCTCGGCGATCACCCGTTGGGCCGCCCGGCATCAGGTCCCCCTCGTCGACCTCAAAGAGGCTGTCGCCGAGCACATCCTGGACGGTCGCGGCAATCCCGATGGCATCCACTGGAACTTCGAGGCGCACCGGGCAGTCGCAGAGTTGATGCTCAAGGCGCTGGCCGCGGCCGGGGTGTCGGCCGGCGACGGCCCGGGTTGACCCCGTGGCGGTCGTCGTCGTGACCGACTCCGCCGCGAGGTTGCCGGCGGATCTGCTGGCGGAGTGGGGGATTCGAGTGACACCCTTGCACGTCCTGGTCGATGGTCTCGATCTGCGTGACGGCGTCGACGAGATGCCGACCGACCTGTACCAGCGCCCGCAGGTCAGTACCGCCGGCGCCGGGCCCGCCGAGCTCACCGCAATCTACCGCCGCGCGCTGGCGGACAGCGGTGGCGACGGGGTGGTGGCGGTGCACATCTCGGCAGCGCTGTCGAGCACCGCGGCCGCCGCCGAACACGCCGCCGGAGAGTTCGGGGGATCGGTGCGGGTGATCGACTCCCGGTCAGCGGGTATGGGTACCGGATTCGTCGCTCTCGCGGCGGCGCGGGCCGCGCGTGCCGGTGCCGACAGGGAATCCGTTGCCGCCGAGGCGATCAGCGCGATTCCCCTGACCAGCGCCTACATCGTGGTGCAACGGCTGGAAAACCTGCGCCGCAGCGGCCGGATCGGGACGGCCGCCTCGTGGTTGGGCACTGCGTTGGCCATCAAGCCGTTGCTACGGCTCGACGCCGGCCAACTGGTGCTTTCCCAGCGGGTGCGGACCACCTCGAAGGCCACCGCGGCGATGGTGGAACTGGCGCTGGAGGCGGTGGGTGAGCGGCGGGCGGCCCTGGCGGTCCAGCACGTCGACAATCCGGCCGCGGCCGCGGAGGTCGCGGCGACCCTCGCTGCCGCGCTGCCCGCCTGCGGACCACCGATCGTCACCGACCTCGGACCCGTTCTGGGGGTACACCTCGGCACCGGCGCGGTGGGCGTGGTGGTCAGCCTCGCAACCGGTTGAGCCGGGCTCGGGCGTCGTCGACGCAACTGGCCGGCAGCGAGAAGTGGTCGTCCTTCGGATACCAGGACCAGCCGGTTTGCGCTACGCGAACCGGCCGGTGACGACCGGGAGATCCTTCAGGGTGATGATGCCGGGTCGGGCCGCCACGACTGCCGGGACCGCATTGGTGACCGGCATTGCGGTGTAGATCATCCCCAGGCCCATGAAACCCGGTTCGGTCCAGTCTCGTGGCGGAAGGCAGTGCAGCACGGTGCGCATGTTGGGCACCCCGAAAACCTGGATGACGTGACCGTGCTCCAGGGGCTTGGGCGGCACCACATGGTTACCCATGGTCCAGTTGAACCCGACGCTGACCACATTGCGCTCGCCCACCCAGCCGCGGTGGTAACCGTGCACGCCGGCGACGGTGCCCTCCGGAATGGTCATGAACCCGAGATCGCTGTCCCCGGTGGCCGTGGTGAACGTCACGTCGAAGCTCATCCGGTCCAGGTCGGCGCCGATCGCGTCGGCCATCATGGCGGCGGACTCGGCGAACACCTCACTCTCCCTCCGGACGCTCTCGGCCAGGCCGGGCGTCTGCGGGTCGCAGGAGAAGCCCATCGCGGTCTGGGTACCCGCCGACTCGTAGGTCGAGCAGTCCACCGATTCGGTGATCCGGATCTCATCGACCCGTTCGCACGCCCCGGAGAGCACCATGCCCACCATGTTCGTCATCCCGGGATGCGCACCGCTGCCGAAAATCGTGGAATTGCCGCGCTCGCAAGCCTTTCGGATCCGGTCGAGATCCGCCGGCGACTGCTTGCCGCCGGTGATCCAGGCGGCCGAGGAACATACGTTGACCCCGGCCTCCAACAGTCGCACCAACTCCTCGACGCTCGGCCACAGCGGGTTGTAACAGCAGGCGTCCGCACCGGTGGCCAGCAGCGCCTCGATATCGTCGGTGGCGGTGATCCCGGTGGGCCCACCCGACCAGCCGGCCAACTCGGCGGCATCCACACCGACTTTGTCGGCGCCGTGCGCGTAGACCCCGACCAGTTCCAGGTCGGGACGGCCGATGATCGCGTGCAACGACCGCCGGCCGATGTTGCCGGTGGTCCACTGGATCACCCGAAGTGGCCGGTCGCTGCTGGCGCTCATGGCGTCCCCTCTCGATCGTCGGTGCGGTGCGGCATCGCCAGCGACTGTTCCACAATCCTGGTTTCGTCCACAGCCGAACCGGGCCATGGCCCCGGCCGGCCGTACCGTGACGGCTAACGGCCCTAGCGTCGCGGACATGCGCACCGAGGATCCCTCCGCCATCCTGCACCGGCTCCGGGCCCGGCCCTCGGCGGATCCCGCCGGAAGTCCCGATGACGGCGGCGAGGAGACGCAGCTCGCCCCCAGCTGGGTGGTGCCCGGGGCGACCACGCCGCGCGGGCAGGCCTGGCTGACCGCGATACGGGCCGACCCCGGACGGGCCGGCGGGGTGGTGCTGGCGGTCATCGCACTGCTGGCCGTTCTGGTGACCGTGTTCACCGTGGCCCGCAACCGGCCCGCTCCGGTGGTCTCGGCCGATCTGCCGACCGTCGAGGCGGTGCCGGGGTCGCCGGCCGGCCCGGACCCGGAGACCGTGGTCGTCAGCGTCGTCGGTCTGGTGGCGCAGCCGGGCCTGGTGACCCTGGCCCCCAACGCCCGGGTCTCCGATGCGGTGTCGGCTGCCGGTGGCCCGGTCAAAGGTGCCGACACCCTCGGACTCAACCTTGCCCGGCATCTCTCCGACGGTGAGCAGATCGTCGTCGGAATCGCAGCACCCGCGGGCCACCCCGCGGTGCTGGGCAGCTCGGTGGGCGGGGCGGCGGAGGCCGGTCCGGCCGCGAACGCGCCGCCGGCCGGGCCGGTCGATCTCAACACCGCCACCGTCGAGCAACTCGACGCCCTGCCCGGGGTGGGCCCGGTGACGGCGGCGGCGATCGTGAGCTGGCGCACGGCCAACGGGCGGTTCACGGCCGTCGATCAGCTGGCAGAGGTCGACGGCATCGGTCCGGCCCGCCTGGAGAGGCTGCGGCCGCTGGTCCGGGTCTGAGATCGTGTCGGGGCAGGCGATGTCCGAGCAGGTCGAACCGCTCGATCTGCGGCTGGTGCCCGCCGCGCTGATCGCCTGGGTGGTGACGGCGGCCGGAATCAGCTGGCGGGCCGGTCCCGCACTGGCGGCGCTGTGCGCCGCGGTCGCACTCGGCTGGTGTGCGGTGAGCCGCGGATGCCCTCGACGGCACACCCGGTTGCGTGCCGCGACGGCCGGGGTGTTGGGTGCCGCGGTGCTCGGCGCCGGGTTCGGCGTTGCGGCCGGGCTGCGCACCGAGGCGGTCGCCAAGCACCCCCTCGGCGACCGGTTCGGTGAGACCACATCGGTCACGGTCCGGCCGACGGAGAGTCCGCGTTCCGCCGGTCACGGCCGGTTGGCGTTCCGCGCCGACCTGCTCGCCGTGGCGGACGCCGAGATGGCCGGAATGGTGGTGGTCTTCGCGTCGGGGTCCGGATTCGGACGGGCCGCCGCCGGCCGTCCGGTCCGGTTCCGGGCCCGCATCGGACGTCCGCACCGGCGCGATCTGACCGTCGCGGTGCTCACCGCGGTCGGCGAGCCGGCCTACGGGCGCGCCTCGGCGGTGCAACGTGGGGCGCAAGCGGTCCGTCAGCGCTTCGCCGCCGCCGCGCGCGACGTCCTGCCCGCCGCCCAGGCGGCGGTCCTGCCGGGGCTGGTCCTCGGCGATACCAGCGGCCTGTCCGCCGCCACCGCCGCCGACTTCCGCACCGCCGGCCTGACACATCTGACGGCGGTCTCCGGCGCCAACGTCACGATCGTCTGCGGCGCCGTACTGTTGTCGGCCCGGCTGATCGGACCGCGCCCGGCCGTGGTGCTCGCCGCGCTGGCGCTGCTGGTCTTCGTGGTCGTCGTGCAGCCGACCGCCAGTGTGCTGCGCGCGGCGGTGATGGGTGCCATCGCTTTGCTGGCGATGCTGTCGGGCCGCCGGCGGCGGGCCCTTCCGGTGCTGGCGGCCACGATGATCGCGCTGATGGTCACCGCGCCGCAGCTGTCCGTCGACCTCGGCTTCGCGCTATCGGTGTCGGCGACGGCGGGGCTGGTGGTACTGGCCCCGGTCTGGTCGGCACGGCTGGCGGCGCGCGGCTGGCCCACACCGCTCGCGGATGCCGTGTGCGTCGCGGCGGCCGCCCAGCTGGTGACCGCACCGCTGGTGGCGGCGATCTCCGGGCGGTTCAGCCTCGTCGCGGTGCTGGCCAATCTGGCCGTCGCGGTCATCATTCCGCCGATCACCGTGCTCGGCACCGCCGCGGCCGCGCTGGTGGCACCGTGGCCGTGGGCGGCTGAGTTGCTGATCCGGTTCACCGGGCCCGAGGTGTGGTGGCTGCTCGCGGTGGCCCGCACCGCCGCAGCGCTGCCCGGCGCCGCCGTCGTGGTCCCGGCGGGGTGGGGCGGGGTCCTGGCCGTGGGCGGGAGCGTCGTCGCGGCTGCCCTGCTCTGGCGGTGGCGGTGGTTTCGGACGCTCGCCGTCGCGGCGGTGTTGTGCGCGACGGCGTGGTCGGTGTCGGGTGTCGTCGGCGGCCCGTGACACGATCGGAGGGTGAGCGTGACCCCCGGACTGCACCTGGTGCTCGGTGACGAGTCGCTTCTCGTCGAGCGCGCGCTGAGTGGGATCCTGGGCGCGGCGCGGGCCGCCGCGGGCACCGACGCTGTTCCGGTCGACCGGCTCCGGGCCGGTGAGGTGTCGACCCACGAACTCGCCGAACTACTGAGCCCGTCGCTGTTCGCCGACGAACGGGTGGTGATCCTGGAGTCCGCGGACGAGGCCGGCAAGGAAGCGGTGGCGGTGATTGCCTCGGCGGCCGCCGACCTGCCGCCCGGCACCGTGCTGGTGGTGGTGCACTCCGGCGGTGGCCGGGCCAAGGCCCTGGCCGGGCAGCTGCAGGCCCTGGGCGCCACCACGCATGCCGCGGCGAAGATCGCCAAGGCGGGCGAGCGGGCCGATTTCGTGCGCGCCGAGTTCCGTGCCCTCGGCGTCCGGGTCGGCGGGGACACCGTGAGCGCATTGTTGGACGCGGTGGGCTCCGACCTTCGCGAACTGGCCTCGGCGTGCTCGCAACTGGTCGCCGACACCGGCGGGTCGGTCGATGCCGCCGCCGTACGGCGCTACCACAGCGGCAAGGCTGAGGTCACCGGCTTCGATGTTGCCGACAAGGCGGTGGCCGGCGATGTCGCGGGTTCCACCGAGGCGCTGCGCTGGGCCAGGTCGCACGGGGTCGCTCATGTGCTGCTCGCCGATGCGCTGGCCGAAGCGGTGCACGCCATCGCACGCGTGGGACCGCTGTCGGGAAACCCCTATCAGCTGGCGAGCGAGGTGGGGATGGCGCCCTGGCGGGTGGAGAAGACCCAGAAGCAGGCCCGGCGGTGGTCGCGCGACAAGGTGGCGGTCGCCATCGGTCTGGTTGCCGCCCTCAACGCCGATGTCAAAGGAGCGGCGGCGGACGCCGACTATGTCCTCGAGGACACCGTGCGCAAGGTTGCCGAGCTGGTCGCCGGGCGCTGAGTGCGGGAGAGCCTGTTGGTCAGAGCTTGTTGAGGGTCTGCGCCAGTGCCGACTTCTTGTTCGCGGCCTGGTTCTTGTGGATCACGCCCTTGGTGGCCGCCTGGTCGAGCTTGCGGCTGGTTGCCACCAACAGCTCGCCGGCCTTGTCCTTATCGCCTTCGGCGGCGGCGGTGCGGAACGCGCGGATGGCCGTGTGCAGGGACGACTTCACCGACTTGTTGCGCACCCTGCGGCGATCGTTGGTGAGAATGCGCTTCTTCTGCGACTTGATGTTGGCCACGCGTCGTTATCCTCTATGTCTGTGGTTTCGTCAGCGCCGGGGCAGAGCCCGTCGGGCGCGGCTGTGTGCCCTCGCGGCGCAGGTCGAGAATACCAGTATCGGCCCCCGAGTCCCAAAGCGGAGCCGCACAGCCTGCGAAAGCACCCGATCTCGTGCAGCATGTGACCTGTGACTCCTCGTAGCACGCGGGCCGAGGTCGCTCCGGCCGCGCCCGACATCTTCGGCGGCTACCGCGAATTGGGGTCCTATGCGGCCGCCTTCGACGAGATGTTCGATCGCCGCTCCCACGTCCGTGCCCCCTACAAGGGCATCCACGCCGAACTCGCCCCGACCGGCACCGAGGAACTGGGCACCCGCGCCGAGGCGCTGGGCCGGGCCTTCGTCGACCAGGGCATCACCTTCTCGCTCTCCGGTCAGGAGGAGCGCCCCTTCCCGCTGGACCTCGTGCCGCGGGTGATCTCGGCGGCCGACTGGGCCAAGCTGGAAAGCGGGATCGCCCAGCGTGTCATCGCGCTGGAGCGTTTCCTCGACGACGTCTACGGCGATCAGGAGATCTTGCGCGACGGCGTCATCCCGCGCCGGCTGGTCACCTCCTGTGAGCACTTCCACCGGGAGGCGGTCGGCATCGACCCGCCCAACGGGGTCCGCATCCACGTTGCCGGGATCGATATCGTGCGCGACGCCCAGGGCACCTTCCGAGTGCTCGAGGACAACCTGCGTTCTCCGTCGGGGGTGTCCTACGTCATGGAGAACCGCCGGGTGATGACCCGGGTGTTCCCCAACCTGTTCGGCACCCACCGGGTGCGCTCGGTCGACGACTACCCCTCGCACCTGTTGCGTGCACTGCGCAACGCGGCGGCCACCAACGAGTCCGATCCCACCGTCGTGGTGCTCACACCGGGTCCGTTCAACTCGGCCTACTTCGAACACTCGCTGCTGGCCCGCCAGATGGGCGTCGAACTGGTCGAGGGCCCGGACCTGTTCTGTCGGGACAACGTGGTCTACATGCGCACCACCGAGGGCGAGCGCCAGGTCGACGTCATCTACCGGCGTATCGACGACGCTTTCCTGGATCCCATGCAGTTCCGGCCGGATTCGGTGCTCGGCGTTGCCGGGGTGCTCAACGCCGCCCGGGCCGGCAACGTGGTGATCTCCAGCGCGGTCGGAAACGGCGTCGGCGACGACAAACTCGTCTACACCTATGTGCCGACCATCATCGAGTACTACCTCGGCGAGAAGCCACTGCTGGCCAATGTCGACACCCTGCGCTGTTGGCTGGACGACGAGCGCGCCGAGGTGATCGATCGCGCCGACGAACTCGTCATCAAGCCGGTGGAGGGTTCCGGCGGCTACGGCATCGTCTTCGGGCCCTACGCCTCGGAGAAGGAGTTGGCGACGATTCGCCGCAAGATCACCGCCGACCCCCGGGGATGGATCGCTCAGCCCGTCGTGCAGTTGTCGACGGTTCCCACCAAGATCGGCGACACGCTGGCGCCCCGGCATGTCGACCTGCGGCCGTTCGCGGTCAACGACGGCGAGCGGGTCTGGGTTCTGCCCGGGGGACTGACCCGGGTCGCCCTGACCGAAGGCTCGCTGGTGGTCAACTCCAGTCAAGGTGGGGGGTCCAAGGACACCTGGGTGCTGGCGTCGCGGGCCTCGCCGGCCGCCCGTGAACTGTCGGCCGCCCAGGTGGTGCGGACGCTGCCCCGTTCGACCGCCGCAGAGATGCACCCGCCCCAGCAGCAGACTCTTGCCGGCCATCAGCAACAGCAACAGCAACAGCAGAGCGGGGATCAGTGATGCTGGCTCGCAATGCTGAAGCGCTGTACTGGATCGGCCGCTATGTGGAGCGGGCCGACGACACCGCCCGCATCCTGGACGTGACGGTGCACCAACTGCTGGAGAACTCCAGTGTCGACCCCGATCAGGCGTCCCGGGTGCTGTTGGAGGTGCTCGGCATCGAGCCGCCGAAGACCCGGCTGGACATGTGGTCGCTGACCGACCTCGTCGCCTTCCACCGCGATCTGCCCGGCGGTTGCTCGATCGTCGATGCGATCAGCGCCGCCCGGGAGAACGCCCGCTCCGCGCGGGAGGTCATCTCCGGTGACATGTGGGAATGCCTCAATACGACCTATAACGCGATGCCCGAACGTGAGCGGGCGGCCCGGCGGCTGGGTCCGCACGAGTTCTTCACCTTCATCGAGGGCCGGGCGGCGATGTTCGCCGGACTGTCGGACTCCACGCTCTCCCGTGATGACGGTTATCGGTTCCTGGTGCTCGGACGGGCGCTGGAGCGGGTCGACATGACCGCACGGCTGCTGTTGTCCCGGGTGGGCGACAGTGCATCCTCGCCGACCTGGGTCTCCGTGCTGCGGGCCGCCGGCGCCCACGACACCTACCTGCGCACCCATCGCGGCGTCCTGGACGCCAACCGGGTGGTCGAGTTCATGTTGCTGGACCGGCAGTTCCCGCGCTCGGCGTTCTACTCGCTCAAACTTGCCGAGCACAGCCTCGACGAGTTGATGCGTGGCCTCAGCGACCGGACCGGCAGCGGGGCCGAAGCGCGGCGACTGCTCGGCCGGGCCCGCAGCGAACTGGAGTTCGTCCGGCCCGGGGCGGTGCTCGACTCGCTGGAGAACCGGCTGGCCGGATTGCAGGCCACCTGCCATGACGTCGGGGAAGCGCTGGCGCTGCGGTATTTCCGGTTCTCGCCCTGGGTCGAATGGACCGACGCGGGTCAGAGCGGCGGAATCCTCGTCGCCGAGGGGATCAAGGACGGTGATCACTGATGTGGCGGATGCGCGTCGTGCACGCGACCGGGTACGCCTACAAGACGCCGGTCACCGCGTCCTACAACGAGGCGCGGCTCACCCCGAGATC